>OUNM010274946.1_pt1 | contig 10490 bp, 8 predicted proteins | sample 1769961 | NCBI WGS metagenome assembly OUNM01 (sample SAMEA3914820, study PRJEB12502) | metagenome | biome: forest; material: soil | place: USA | collected 2012-03-12 | depth 0.3 m
AGTAGCCTTGACCTTATCGGCGATGCGATCGATCGCGTCACGACCGCGATGAGGGCCGCTGTACGGGTCGTAGAACACACCGTCTTCGTGCCACAACTCATCGAGCGCCTTACGCCGCCGCACCGGATCGATCTCGGCAAATACCTCATCGAGGTTGCGAATCATCAAGCTCGTCAAACTGATCGTCATGGCTTCTACTCGATTAGGGGTTGAAGGCGGTTCGGGCTATCTAGAGGCAAGATCGCCCACTCAGACGATGCGCGGCGCATTCCCGCGCTACCGGCTGCCCCAGATATTGTTGCGGACGCGCGCCCTTAAAATAGCGGAAATGACAATCCATCGTTGCAGGATTGTCGTTGTCACGCTGCCCCGCCTTGAGGGGCAGGTGATTTTCGCCAAGGTGGTCGAGGAGCGCTTCGCGGCGGCGGGGTGAGCCAAGGGCGTATCGGTGCGCTGTGCCTTGCCGCGAGGAGGACCTGTTGCTGGTCTCTTGGCCTCAAAGCACGTGGGGTCGGCATGAACGTGCTCAGTCCCGCTCCGATCAACCCGATCCGGACGCCCGGCGCAGTCTATCCGGGACCGGAAATACGTTACGGCTGGTGCGCGGCCGCTTGAGTATGCCCGGCAAATTTGGAACCAAGGGTTGCGGTGGTCGGATGCCAAATCGGCGACCGCCGAGCATCAATGGGATATTGTCCTTCGCCAGGCGCCTGGCGTGAGCCCGACGCGCTGCTGGAAGACGCGCGTGAAATGGCTTTGATCGACGAAGCCGCATTCGAGCGCGATCTCCGAAATGGATTGGTCGCGCCGACGGAGCAGCATCATTGCGCGTTCTACTCGGGCCTTGTTCAACCAGGCATGGGGAGGCAAGCCGGTCGACCGGCGGAACGCCCGTCCGAAGTGGCCCCGCGACACGCCGCAGGCCGTGGCGATCGCAGCCATTGGGGTCCCGCCGGCCAGGTCGTACAGCAGCATTTCTTTCGCGAGTTGCTCCTGCCAGGGCGCAAGACCGCCGGCGAACAAGCGCGGCCCGGTTTTCATGCCCCCATAGGTGCTGGCCAGATGCGCGGCGAATGACAATGTAAAGTGATCCACGAAGATGCGGCTCACCTGCTCTCTCAACCTCAAGGCGGGGAGCAAAGCGATGCTCATATGGCTAATGATATCATCGGACACGCCGACGCCAGGTTCGTGGCGAAGCTCGTCGATATATGGGACGTTGGCCTCCTCGGCCAGGGCATTGAGGGCCGTGCGCGGCACGAACCACTGGACCGTATGCAACGGTCTATCGACGAGCACGACCGGCTGGCGTCGAAGATCATGAAACGTGGTGCCACCAGCCCGGACGTTGCCGGGTGGAAGAGCGCGCCCATCCTCCGAATATTCCATGCCCAGCAGGTCCTCGACATGGTAGACAATCATGTAGCCGTCCCGGCGCGCGAGGGGGGTCGTCGCACCGCCGAAGGGCTGCACCACCTTGATTTCGGTCACGCCCATTTCGCCGTAGGTCAACGATCGGGTGACGATCGACGAACCGCGTTCAGCGCCGAAGCCTTCAGCGAGTTCGTCACCATAAGGCTGTTGTGAGGGTCGCCTGCAGGCTGAGATCCCGGTCATTTTGCCCGCGAGTGTCTGACGGTTGCGCCGAAATCCAAGAGCACGACCAAAGCGTGCCTCTTTGGCCTCGATTATGGTTCGATCCAAAATCTACCAGCGATGCCGAATTCATACAAGAGACGAGGCCATGGAACCCCGAAGATCGCATGGTGTCCGGCTCCTCCCGAGGGGTGGTCGGGGGCACTCGCCAATTTTGAAACGAAGCTTTGCAGCGATGGCGATGGTAAATCAGGCGACCCCTCTCTAGCTTCGAGAGGGGGTTGTTTTTGGCTAGCGTGCGAGATTGTCCCCGAAATGTTGATAGTAATACGCTACTCTTCATTTACATCTCTCCTGTTAAAATCGGCGTTAACCGGCGCGCTGTTCGCATCTGTACTTTCGCCGACGGCGGCATATACTGGAACGCTGTGGATTTCGCCTCCAGCAACGAGAGTGTCTGCGTCGAGCGTTACTTCGGCACGTGACGGGATGCTGTTCGCTGGCCAGCTGGGTGACGGCGGCGTTGTCCGCGCCGATCCGCGACCCTGGGCCCACTCGCCCTCGACCATGCCGTCCGCGGCTCATCAACGGAGGAAACGATGACAGAAGCAACCTCGCGTCGCAGCCTGCTGCTCTCCGCAGCCGGGTTCGGCGCAGTCGGGATGGTGTCAGCCGGTTCTTCCGAAGCCCTGGCGCTGCCGTCCGCACTCGACCTTCCGAAGGCGACCGAGGGCGTCGAGCCGTTCAAGGTATCGGTCCCGCAAAGCGCGATCGACGATCTCAAGCGCCGCCTCGCGTCGACGCGGTGGCCGGAACGGGAAACCGTTGGCGACTGGTCGCAAGGCGTCCCCTTCCAAAAGGCTCAAGCGCTCATTGCCCATTGGCGCGACAAATATGACTGGCGCCGCTTTGAGGCTCGCATCAACGCCTTCCCGCAATATCGCACCCAGATCGACGGGGTGGGCATTCATTTCATCCATGTGCGCTCTCCCCACAAGAACGCGTTGCCGATCATCATGACCCACGGCTGGCCGGGATCGGTCGTGGAGTTCATGGAGGTGATCGGCCCGCTCAGCGATCCGACCCGCTACGGGGGAAGCGCGGAGGACGCATTCCATGTCGTCGTGCCGTCGCTCCCGGGCTTTGCCTTCTCCGACAAGCCGACCGAGACGGGCTGGGACGTGAACCGGATCGCCCGTGCCTGGGCGACGCTGATGGCCCGCCTCGGCTATGAGCGCTGGGTGGCGCAGGGCGGCGATTGGGGGGCGGGCGTGACGCACGCCCTTGCGCATCAACAGCCCAAGGGGCTGATCGCGGCCCATGTGAACTGGCAGTTCGTCTTTCCCGAAAAGCTGCCGGAGAAGCCCACGCCCGCCGAGCAAAAGGCCATCGATCGGGCGGCATTGTTCGGCAGCGACCAGAGCGGCTATTTCCGTGAGCAGGGAACGCGTCCGCAGACCATCGGCTATCCGCTGGCGGACTCGGCTGCGGGTCAGGCGCTATGGATCTACGAGAAGTTCCAGGCATGGACCGACAATCGCGGCAATCCCGAAGACGCGCTTTCCGTCGATGCTATGCTCGACGATATCAGCCTCTACTGGTTCACCGATACCGCCGCATCGTCTGCCCGCATTTACTGGGAGAACACCCGCTCCGGCAAGGCCAGCCTGTCCGGCGGACGGATCGAACTGCCGATGGCGGCGTCGGTCTTTCCGCACGAGATCTTCTGCCCGCCAAAGGCCTGGGCCGAGGCGCTGTGGCCCAACCTGTTCTATTGGAATGAGGTCGACAAGGGCGGGCACTTCGCCGCGTTCGAGCAGCCGAAGATCTTCACCGACGAGCTGCGGAAGGCCTTCAAGTCACGCCGAGGTTAGCGATCTGGCTGACGTCGCGGCCTCGCGCGACTGCTCTGCCGAACGGCAAAGCTGAAACGAAAGCCCGCAGCGGCGACGATCGCAAGTCTGCCGATATCACTGTGGGCACTGGGCTATATCCCACCGGCGTTGGTGTGTGACATTGTATGTTGACAGTAAGATTCCACCGCTCATCTGCGTTCCGCCTTGCAGGCGTGGCGTTGACCGGCGTGCTATTCTTGTCTCTCCTCGGGATGGCTGCGGCAATGGTCGGGCCGTCGTCCATTGCACTTCCAGGAAAGAGAGCGTTTCCGGAGAGCATCACCTCGACGCGCAATGGGACGTTGTTCGTCGGTCGGCTCGGTGAGGGCGGCATTGTCCGCGTCGATCCACGGACCGGGGCGGCCACGCTGTTCGTCGCGCCGGGCGCGGCCGGCTCGCGGTCGATTACCGGCGTTTTCGCCGACGAGGCCTCGGGAATCCTCTGGGCCTGCTCCAACGATCTGAGCGCCCTGGGCGGCACCTCGACGGGAGGCGACCGGGGCGCCGCCCTGAAAGCCTTCGATCTGCGAACCGGCGCGGCCAAGCGCAGCGTGTCCCTGCTGGAGCCGCACGCCTTCTGCAATGATATCGCCGTTGATGCGAGCGGCGCGGTTTATGTGACCGACAGCGCCGACCCGACGGTTTTGCGGCTGCCTGCGGGGGCCTCCAGGTTCGAGGTCTTCGCCACGAACCCGCAATTCGCGCCACCGCAGCCGAACAGCGCCGGGCTGGACGGGATCGCCTTCGGCGGCGACGGGGCCCTCTATGTGACGACCTATGCGGCGGGCGGCTTCTTTCGCATCGCGATTGAAAACGGGCGGGCGGGCCCCGTGGTCAAGCTGGAGGGGCGAGCCCTCACCCTGCCGGACGGGCTTCGCCCGTTGGGTCGCAACAGCTTCCTGCTGGTCGAAGGCGCCGGGACCTTGGATCGGATCGAGATCGATGGCGACGAGTTCCGCGCGACACCCCTGCGCGCCGGGTTCCGCACGCCAACCGCGGTTACACGGATAGGGTCCGTCGCCTGGGTCAGCGAGGGCCAGATGCCGTTCTTCTTCGACCCCGCCCGCAAGGGCCAGGCGCCCGCCGTGCCGTTCCGAATTTACGCCGTCCCCCTGAACAAAGGACAGACTCAATGAAGCTTGATCGTATGTCCTGCGTGCGAGCCTTCGGCGCGCTGTCCGCCGCGCTGCTCGCCGCCCAGCCGGCGCTCACCCAGACCACGGCCTATCCGACCGTCACCGACGCCAGACTCGAGAACCCGGACGCCGGCGACTGGCTGATGTATCGACGGACCTATGACGGCTTCGGCTTCAGCCCGCTCAAGCAGATCACCCCAAGCAACGTCCGCCACCTGACGCTGGCCTGGACGGTGAGCACCGACCTGCTCGGCGCGCACGAGACGACGGCGATCGTCAATCACGGGCGGATGTTCATTACAACGCCGCAGAACAATGTCATCGCGTTCGACGCCAAGACCGGAACCCAGCTGTGGCGGTACGCCAAGAAGTACCCGGAGGGTCTCTTCCAACTGCATCCGACCAACCGCGGCGTCGCGCTGTACGGCGACAATGTCTACATGGCCACGACCGACTGCATGCTCGTGGCGCTCGACGCTGCGACGGGCAAGGAAGTCTGGAGCGTCGCGCTCGATGACTACAAGACCGGATGCTATTCGACGCTCGCCCCGCTGGCGGTGCGCGGTAAGATCATCGTCGGATATTCGGGCGGGGAATTCGGCGTTCGGGGCTCGGTCAATGCCTTCGACGCCAAGACCGGCAAGCGCCTCTGGAAGACCTACACGGTGCCAGGACCCGGCGAGCCGGGCGGGGACAGCTGGAAGGGCGACAGCTTCAAGCGGGGCGGTGGGTCGACCTGGATCACCGGGGTCTACGATCCCGCCACGAACACCACCTACTGGGGAACCGGCAACCCGGGGCCGTGGGTCGCCGACGACCGGCCTGGCGACAATCTCTACACGGACTCCACGCTGGCGCTCGATCCCGACACGGGCAAGATCAAGAACTACTTCCAGTACACCCCCCACGACAGTTTTGACTGGGACGAAGTGTCGGCGCCGCTGCTGATCGACACGGAGATCGACGGCAAGCTCACCAAGACCGCCGTTCACGCCGGCCGCAACGGCTATCTCTGGGTGCTGGACCGCGAACGCCTCAAGTTCCTGCACGCCTGGTCGTTCTCCAACAACAACGTCTTCAAGTCGATCGACCCGAAAACCGGTCGGCCGACCATCGACGAGACCAAGCGGCCGGGGAAGACCCAGGGAGCCGAGTTTTGCCCGAGCATCGGAGGGGGCAAGGACTGGCCTCCGGAGGCGTGGAGTCCGCAGACAAAGCTCCTCTACGTCCCGGCGAACAACAACCTGTGCGCCTACCTGCCCAAGGGCAACGTCCCCGATAAGGACTCCAAGGGGTTCTACGTGGGCTATGATACCGATGACGTCTTCGGGTCGGTCCGCGTCGGCCCTGGCGCCAAGGACCATATCGGCGAGCTGCAGGCCTGGGACCTGAACACCGGAAAGAAGGTTTGGCAGCACAATTTCAAGGCGCACCTCTGGGCGCCGCTGCTGGTCACCGGCGGCGACATCCTGTTCGCCGGCGGGACGCAGGATCGGCAGTTCCGGGCGTTCGACGCCCGCAACGGCGACCAGCTGTGGAGCTTTCCGCTGCCCTCCGGCGCGATCGGTGTCCCCACGTCCTTCGAGGTCGACGGCCAGCAGTACATTGCGGTGACCACCGGCTGGGACCTCGATGCGCGCGGTGTCCAGAACGGCCTCGACGCAATCAACAAGACCAAGACGATCGTGCCCCAGGGCGGCGCCATTCTGGTCTTCAAGCTCCAGTGACCTGCTTGAACCTGTGCCTGCCATCGTCAGCGAAAAAGCCGGCGTCCAGGGCCGGCAATGAACGGAGGAGACAATGACGGAACCAACTTCGCGTCGCGGGGTATTGCTCGCTGCCGCCGGCCTCGGCGTGGCCGGACTGGCGACGGCTGCCCATTCCGAACCGAAGGGACAGGCCCCCAAGGCCACGGACTTCGTGCTGCCGCCGGCGACGGACGCCGTCTCGGCGTTCACGCTGTCCATTCCAGCCGGGGTGATCGGCGACCTGAAAGCCCGGCTTGCCGCCACTCGCTGGCCGAACAAGGAGACCGTCGGCGACTGGTCGCAGGGCGTGCCGCTCGAGAAGATGAAGGCGCTCGCCGACTATTGGCGATCCACATACGACATGCATCGCCTCGAACAGCGCTTGAACGCATTTCCTCAGTTCCGCACGCAGATCGACGGGCTGGGCATCCACTTTCTGCACGTGAAGTCGAAGCACCCGAACGCCATGCCGATGATTATGACTCACGGGTGGCCGGGGTCGGTGGTCGAATTCCTCAAGGTCCTGGGGCCGCTAACCGACCCCACGGCGCACGGAGGAAAGGCCGAGGATGCCTTCCACGTCGTCGCCCCCTCGCTCCCCGGCTATGGCTTGTCCGACAAGCCGACCACTCGCGGCTGGGGCATTCCGCATATCGCCAGGGCCTGGGCGGCGCTCATGAACCGCCTGGGGTATGCCAACTACGTCGCCCAGGGCGGCGACTGGGGCGCCGGCGTGACCACCTGGATGGCGAAGCAGCATGTGGAGGGCCTGAAGGCCGTTCACCTGAACCTGCCCATCCTCTTCCCGCCGCCCATCGAGGGCGAGCCAAGCGCCGAGGAGAAGGCCGCCCTGGCGGGCCTGATCAACTATGGCGACAATGGCTCGGGCTACGCCAGAATCCAGGGCACGCGTCCGCAGACGCTCGGCTACAGCCTTGCCGATTCGCCGGCCGGCCAGGCCGCCTGGATCTATGAGAAGCTGACCCAGTGGGCCGATCCCAAGGACGCGCCTGGGCTGACCGACGACGAGATGCTCGACAACATCATGCTGTATTGGCTCACGAACACCGCAGCCTCGTCGGCGCGGCTCTATTTCGAAAGCTTCGCGACGGACTTCTCGCGGCAGCAGCTCGACATGCCCGTCGCCGTCAGCGTCTTCCCCGGTGAGATATTCCAGCCGCCGAAGGTCTGGGGCGAGCGGACCTATTCGAAGCTGGCCTACTGGAACGTGGCCGCCCAGGGCGGGCATTTCGCCGCGTTCGAGCAGCCCGACCTGTTCGTCGCCGAGCTGCGCAAGAGCCTCGCGCAATTCCGTTGAACGGACAGATTCGCGCCCTGCACCAGATCAACAATACCCTCTCGGAAAAAAAGGCCGAATCATGGAAGCTTTCCCTAAAGTGGGACTCGAGGCGCTGCTCACGCCAGACAATTGCGTCCTCGTGCTGATCGACCACCAGCCGTTCCAGCTCGCCAACGTCAACAGCCATGAACCGACAATGATCATCAACAACGTCACTGGCCTCGCCAAGACGGCGAAAGTGTTCGGTATCCCCACGATCCTGACAACTGTCCGGGAAGCGGGCGGCGGCAAGATCTTCAAAAGTCTCCAGGAGGTCTTTCCCGATCAGACGCCGATCGACCGAACCTTCATCAATGCATGGGAGGACCAGCGCGTTGTCGACGCCGTGAAGAAAACGGGGCGGAAGAAGGTCGTGTTTGCCGCCCTGTGGACGGAGATGTGCCTGGCGATGCCGGCGATCCAGGCGATGGGCGAGGGATACGATGTCTATGTGGTGACGGACGCCTCCGGCGGCGTCTCGGTCGAAGCGCACGACATGGCCATCCGTCGCCTGGTCGCGGCGGGTGCTCAGCCGCTCACCTGGCTCGGCATGGGCGGTGAACTCCAACGTGACTGGGCCCGGACACAATATCTGGAAGAACTCGGCAAGATGTTCGCCGACCACGCGGGCGCAACCGGGATCGCGGTGGCCTGGGAGACGCAGCTGCTTGCCGCCGACCAGGCCAAGGGCGGCTGAGGCACCGCGCGGAGGATACGAAAATGAAGATCCAAGCCCCTCGGGAAATTGCAGAGGAAAAGACGATCCCGGGGGATGGACGGTTCGCTGGCGGAGGATCGCAATGAGCAACCCGCGCGCCAAAGCGAGCATCGCCGGGATCCCGATCCACGCCGTGCTCGTGCCGTTCCCGTTCGCCTGTTTCGTCCTGACGTTGCTGAGCGATCTGGCCTATTGGGAGACGGCGTCCATGCAATGGGCCAACATGTCGGTCTGGCTGCTGACCGTCGGGCTAATCGTGGCGTTGTTTGCCGTGATCGCCGGTCTGATCGACTTCCTGGGCGAGCGGCGGATGTGGCGCCTGCGTGCGGTCTACATCCACGCCTGCGGAAACGCGGTGGCCCTGCTGCTGGCGCTCGCCAACGCCTTCATCCATTCACGCGACGCCTACACCTCCGTGGTGCCGACCGGCCTGACCCTGTCGGCCCTGACGGTGCTGATCATGGCGGTCACCGGCTGGATGGGCTGGCGCCTGGTCTATCGCCACCGGATAGGTGTGCGTTCGGAGGGTGACCAATGAGCATTCTGCGCCTCGGGCTCGCTTCGGCTGTGCTCAGCCTTGCCGCTTGCGGTCCGCAGCCGATCGATCCGCAGCGCCAGATCGGGCCGCACCCCTATCTGCCGCCGATCCATCAATACCTGCTGCCGCCAATCAGCGTGCCCAAGATCGAGCCCTGGGGTTCGGCCACGCCGGCCGTGGCGGCCGGCCTGCAGATCAAGGCGCTGGCGGCGAACCTGGCGAACCCGCGCTCGCTCTACGTGCTGCCCAACGGCGACATCCTGGTGGCCGAGTCTGACGGCCCACCCCCGCCCGTCTACCGGCCCAAGGAGATCGTCATGGGCTGGATCATGGGTCGGGCCCATGGCACAACCAAGGCCGGTAACCGCATTCTCCTGATCCGCGACCCAGGCCATGGCGCGCCGCAGATCAGCGTGTTCATCGACCACCTGACCTCGCCATTCGGCATGGTGCTGGTGGGGAGCGACTTCTACGTCGCCGACACCGACGCGGTGCTGCGCTTCCCGTACAAGCCCGGCGACACCCGGATCACGGCGTCGCCGCAGAAGCTTACCGAGCTTCCGGGCGGGCCGATCGATCACCACTGGACGAAGAGCCTGACCGCCAGCCCCGACGGGACCAAGCTCTACGCCGGCATCGGCTCCAACAGCAACATCACCGAGAATGGCCTGATAGCCGAGCGCGACCGGGCGATGATCTGGGAGATCGACAGGGCAAGCGGCGCGCACCGGCCGTACGCCACCGGCTTGCGCAATCCCAATGGCCTGACCTTCGAGCCGACGACTCATGTGCTCTGGGCCGTGGTCAACGAACGCGACGAACTCGGTCCCGACCTGGTGCCCGACTACATGACCTCGGTGAAGGATGGCGCCTTCTATGGCTGGCCCTACAGCTATTACGGCCAGCATGTGGATCCACGGGTGAAACCCGCCCGCCCGGACCTGGTCGCGAAGGCGATCGCACCGGACTATGCGCTGAGCTCGCACGTGGCCCCGCTCGGCCTGGCCTTCTACACCGGCGATGCTCTGCCGGCGGCCTACCGCGGCGGCGCCTTCGTGGCCGAGCATGGGAGCTGGGATCGGAACCCGCTCAACGGCTACAGGATCGTCTATATTCCCTTTGCGAACGGCCGCCCGAACGGCATGGCCCGGGACGTGGTGACCGGCTTCCTTGCCCCGGACGGTGGGGTGCGAGGCCGGCCGGTCACAGTGGCGGTGGATGCCAGGGGCGGCCTGCTGATCGCCGACGATGTCGGAAATACCATCTGGCGGGTCACTGCGGCCGAAACTGCCCGATGACCTCTCGCCGAAGCGCTCCGAACCGGCGTCTCTGTTTGACCGAAACACGCATCCCGCGGCTTATCAGGTGTAACAGCATCTGCAGCCTGGTGCTCGATGCTGCAGCACTGTCTTGCCCGGCGGGGACTCTCTTTCGCCGGGGCAAGATCGGTCAAGCGGGCATGGCGCCCCTGGCCGTCACGTCTGCGGCAGGTCGTCCAGAAACATGTAGAGAGCGACGAT
>OUNM010010018.1_pt1 | contig 10489 bp, 10 predicted proteins | sample 1769961 | NCBI WGS metagenome assembly OUNM01 (sample SAMEA3914820, study PRJEB12502) | metagenome | biome: forest; material: soil | place: USA | collected 2012-03-12 | depth 0.3 m
AACCTGCAGAATGTGACGCTGATTTCCGACGCGCTCGGCCAGTCGGTCAAGCTGCGCGTCTCGACGCACGGCCTGCGTTCGGTCGAGCATGTCGGCGGCCTGGACAACTGGCTGGAGAAGACCTCCGACACCGATCTCAGCCTGCGCGCCCGTCGCCTCAAGCGCGAGATCGTCAAGAAGAAGGCGGTCGCCGCCTGATCCGGCTGGCCGGTTCGCCGGCCGACCGTTTCGGACAGGGCCCGCGGACCACGCGTCCTGCGGGCCCTTTCGTGTACCCGGATACCTAGACACCCGGCGGCAACGCGAACGCCATCAACAGCGTACGCTCGCCGAAGAAGTAATTGTCGTCCGACGCGATCCACAGGATCGTCTGGCCGGCGCGCTGCTCGATCGCCAGCGCCTCCATATTGTCGACGGTGAGCGGCGGCGCGAGCATCGCAATCGGCGTGCCGGTCACCACCCCGTCCGGCCGGATGGCGCGCGGATCGATAATGGTGAGCGCCGCCGCGAACCCATTGGGAATGCTGAAGCGGCGATGGAGCACCACGACCCGCCCGTCGGGCAGTTCTGCCGCGTCAGTCGGCGCGAAGTGGGGCGGCCCTCGATAGCCGAACGGAACGGGCTCGACGCCCTCGACCGGATCGCCGGGAAAAAGCAGGGCGACATGGCTGCCATCGGAGCGGGTCCTCGTCTCGGCGAAGACCAGGAAGCGCCCGTCGTGCAGGCGCACCATCGCTTCGGCGCCCTCATTATTCGGCCAGTGCGCCATCGCCTTGGGCGCGACATGGCCGTCCGCCTGCGCGAAACCCTTGGTATAGCGCCAGATCTGGTTGCGTGTCTCGAACCCGGCCCAGACATGGCCGGACACGGAATCGAAGGTTGAGGATTCGCTGTCGCGATCGACCTTAAGCGTGCCGTCACCGGGACCGTCGGGAAGCTCGCTCATCGCATAATCGGCAACAGGCCCCGCCCGGCTGTCGAAGCGGAAGCGGGTGACGACACCGCCGTCGCTCAGCATCACGAAATGTCCGTCCTGCAGCGTCATCGAGGAGACGCCACCGAAGCGTCGGTCGCTGCCCTTCAGCACCCAGCCGCCGAGATAGCGGAGCTTGCCCACCGCCATCCGCCCCGGATCGCGTGGATCGAGCGCGACCGGCGAGGCGGTCACCCCCTGCGGAACGGAGCGGAAGGCGAGCGGCAGAGGCGCCAGCGCCACCAGTGCCGCGAGAAAGGCGAGACGATGCATGGCCCCCTTCTAGCGGCGCCGCGACCACGGGGAAGCCTTCACCATTCTGAACGCGCGCTAACGGCCACGTTCAGCACTTCGTCACCCGAATCATGGCAAACCCGCTGGCGATCGGACAGCGATGTTGCTTTGGCGCCGATCCTGTGGGTCCAACGGAGACGGTCATGACGCGCAAGGCGCTCTCACTGGGAATCATGGGCGCCCTGGCCGCGATCTCGATGGCGGTCGCGCCGACGGCGGCCAATGCCCATGACCATGATAACGGCCGCCACCGCGGCTGGTATAAGCATGGCGGGGACGATCGCGATTATCGCGGCGGCTATTACGGTGATCGCGGCTATTATGGCGGCCGAGGCTATTATCGAGATCGCCACCGCTGCCACGGCGGCACCAACGGCGCCATCATTGGCGCCATCGCGGGCGGCCTGCTCGGCAATGCGGTGGCCGGTTACGGGGACAGGACGGCAGGAACCATCGTCGGTGGCGGTTTGGGCGCTCTCGCCGGCAACGCCATCGGGCGAGACTGCTGAGGTTCATCTTCGCCTGCTAGGGGCACCCGCCCCCAGTCGCGTATCGGGGCCCTCCGGTGGCGTAGCGAGGGAGGGGCCGGGATCTCCTGATCCCGGCCCCTAACATTCCAGGGCGTCTCAGCTCTTGTCGTCGAACAAGTCGGCAAGCTGGCCGACCATGGTGCCGCCAAGCTGCTCGGCATCCATGATTGTCACGGCGCGGCTGTAATAGCGCGTGACGTCGTGTCCGATGCCGATCGCGACCAGCTGGACCGGTGAGCGCGTTTCGATCCAGTGGATCACCTGCCGCAGATGCTTCTCCAGATAGGAGCCCGAGTTCACGCTGAGAGTCGAATCGTCGACCGGCGCGCCATCCGAGATCACCATCAGCATGCGCCGCTCCTCGGGCCGCGCGATCAGCCGCTGGTGAGCCCACAACAGCGCCTCGCCGTCGATATTCTCCTTGAGCAGCCCCTCGCGCATCATCAGCCCGAGATTCTTGCGCGCACGCCGCCAGGGATCGTCGGCCTGTTTGTAGATGATGTGCCGCAGGTCGTTGAGCCGCCCCGGCAGCGGCGGCCGACCAGCCGCCAGCCACGCCTCGCGCGACTGGCCGCCCTTCCAGGCACGAGTGGTGAAGCCGAGGATCTCGGTCTTGACCCCGCAGCGCTCGAGCGTGCGCGCGAGGATGTCGGCCGAGATCGCCGCGATCGAGATCGGCCGCCCGCGCATTGAGCCCGAATTGTCGATCAGAAGCGTGACGACCGTATCGCGGAACTCGGTGTCGCGCTCGACCTTGTAGGAGAGCGACATCATCGGGTTGACGATCACGCGCGCCAACCGCGCAGCATCAAGCAACCCCTCCTCCTGGTCGAAATCCCACGAGCGCGATTGCTGCGCCATCAGGCGCCGCTGGAGACGGTTGGCGAGTTTGGTGACGGCGCCCTGCAAATGGGTGAGCTGCTGGTCGAGATAGGCACGCAACCGCGCCAGCTCCTCCTCGTCGCACAGCGTCGAGGCATCGACCACCTCGTCAAAGCGGGTCGTGTAAGCCTGATAATCGAACTGCGGCGAAAGATCGGAGAAGGGCCGGTTAGGCCGCGCTGGGGCTGCACCTTCCTCGCCATCGTCGCCGAGACCGCCTTCGTCGTCGGCCATCGAATCGCGCTCGGCCTCACCCTCATCCTGCTCGTCGGCCTCGCCCTGGTCGTCCTCGGCGCGGACATCCATCTTGTCCTGCGGACCGGCTCCGTCGCCTTCGCGCTCCTCGTCGGTCTCGCCCTGCTGCTCGTCGTCCTGACCTTCCTCCTGCTCGTCACCCTCCTCAGGCTCCCATTCGGGCGGCAGGTCGGCCTCGACCAGCTCGAGGTCCTGCAACAGCCGGGTGGTGAGCTGAGCGAAGGCCAACTGGTCGTCGAGCGCGAGGCTGAGCGCGTCGAGATCGGCGCCGGCCTTCTCCTCGATCCAGTCGCGTACCATCGCGAGGCCGACCTCGGCCCGCTCGGGGGCGGCGGCACCGGTCAGCCGCTCGCGTACCATCAGCTGAAGCGCGGTCGAGAGCGGCACCTCATCGCGGGTGCGGGCGCGGGCGATCGGGTCGGCGCGCATCCGCGCCTCAAGCGCGGTGGCGAGATTGGCGGAGATGCCATCCATGCCGCGCGAACCCAACGCCTCGACCCGCGCCTGCTCGACCGCATCGAACACCGCGCGCGCGATCGGATCGCCGGGCGCCGCGCGATTGTGGAGCGCCGCGTCGTGCAGTCGGAGGCGCAGCGCGAAGGCATCGGCGGCCCCGCGCGCCTCCGCCACCTGATCGGCCGGAAGCGTGCGGCCCGGCATCGGCACCTTGACGGTCTTGCCGCTCTGCACTGGCTGGTCGGCTGAATAGCCGAGCTCGACCTCGGGCTCGCGCGCGATCGCCCGCGTCGCACCGCCGAGCGCGAGCCGGAAGGCTTCGAGGGGATTGGTTTCGGCCATCGGCCGGCCGTCAGCCCTTCCTGACCACGCTCTCGGGCAGGTCCTTGCCGAATACGCGCTGGTAATATTCGGCGACCAGGCTGCGCTCCGCCTCATCGCAGCGGTTGAGGAAGCTCATCCGGAAGGCGGTGCCGACGTCGCCGAAGATCAGCGCGTTCTGCGCCCAAGAGATTACCGTGCGTGGGCTCATCACGGTCGAGATATCACCCGCCATGAAGCCCTGGCGGGTGAGGTCGGCGACCTTCACCATGCGGTCGACCACCTCCTTGCCCTCGGGCTTGTCATACTCGCCCGACTTGGCGAGCACGATCCGCGCCTCGGTGGCGGCGGGCAGGTAGTTCAGCGTCACCACGATGTTCCAGCGGTCCATCTGGCCCTGATTGATCTGCTGGGTACCGTGGTAGAGGCCCGACGTGTCGCCGAGGCCCACCGTGTTGGCGGTGGCGAACAGTCGGAACCAGGGATTGGCGCGGATCACGCGGTTCTGGTCGAGCAGGGTCAGCTTGCCCTCAGCCTCCAGCACGCGCTGGATCACGAACATCACGTCCGGCCGGCCGGCGTCATATTCGTCGAAGACGAGCGCGGTCGGGGTCTGGAGCGCCCAAGGCAGCAGGCCCTCGCGGAACTCCGTCACCTGCTTGCCCTCGCGCAGCACGATTGCGTCGCGGCCAACGAGATCGATGCGGCTGACATGCGCGTCGAGGTTGATGCGGATGCACGGCCAGTTGAGGCGCGCCGCCACCTGCTCAATGTGGGATGATTTGCCGGTGCCATGATAGCCCTGCACCATCACGCGGCGGTTGTGCGCGAAGCCGGCGAGGATCGCGGTGGTCGTCTCCGGATCGAATACATAGGTCGGATCGAGATCGGGAACGCGCTCGTCGGCCTCGGAGAAGGCCGGCACCTCCAGGTCCGAATCGATGCCGAACAGGTCGCGCGCCTTCACCATCTTGTCGGGCGCGGCGAGCAGCGTGTCGCTGCGGGCATCTGGCTGGATGTTGGGGATGTCGGTCATCACTGGTTCCCGCTGTCACGAAGGGCCGCCGCCTCGGCGCGTTGCGACCTAATGATCTCGCTTCCCACTTAGGCGGGCAACCACATCGGGCAAGCAAAAAAGCTGGCCACCTCTTCGAGCCGATCGGACGGTGCGTGCCGAGGCCGCGCCGGAGGGATCCCATGCGCAAGATCACCCGCCACCTGTGGTTCGCCGACAAGGCCGAGGAGGCCGCCCGTTTCTACGTCTCGCTGCTGCCCGATTCGCGGATCGAACGGCTGTGGGCGGCCTTCTCGAACGGCGGCCAGGCCGAGCAATGCGGCTGGCTGATGGATCGCTATGGGCTCTGCTGGCAGATCGTGCCAACCCGTCTCGACGATCTGCTCACCGATCCCGATTCCGCGAAGGCGGCGCGCGTCGCCAAGGCAATATTCGGCATGACGAAGTTCGCGATCGCCGCGCTCGAGCGCGCCGCAGAAGGCTGAGGGCGGGGCTAGGCGAAGGCCGGCGCGGCCTTAAGCTGCGTGTAGGCCGCAATCACGTCCTGCAGTGCTTTCTCATGGCTACGGTTGCCGCCATTCCGGTCGGGGTGGTAGCGGCGGACGAGCTCGGCGTAGCGGGCGCGCAGCGCGCGGCGGTCCGCGTCGATGCCGAGGCCGAGCAGCTTGAGCGATTGGCGATCCTCGCGCGTCAGCGGGCGGCCGTCGGCGCGCGTCGCCTGCTCGGCCCGCGCCTCGTCCATGCGCTGTCGGAAGCGTGCGCCGATCGCATCGAGCGGATCGCCGAAATCGGCCCAGCGCGGCGGACGATCGGCACCAACATGGCTGAAGGCGCGAGTCTCTCGCTCCCAGCCGGCATATGGGCGCTGCGCCGCCTCGATCTGCTCTGCATCCATGCCCGCGAAGAAATTGTAGTGCGCGTTGAAGGCGCGGACATGATCGAGGCAGAACCAGCGCCAGCGCGGCGGCTCGTCGCCGCGGCGGTGTTCGCCGGCGGGCGCGCGGAACTCGCCCGGCAGGTCGCAACCCGGCTCCTCGCAGGTCCGCCCGGTCTCGACGCGACCGTGGAAACGCGGGGCCGCCCTTCTGCTTTCACCGTCCGCCAAAGCCACTCCCCGTGTTCAAGCAAAGCGCCCTATATAGGGTGCATGGAAACCCCTGCCACCGGCCTGGTCGCCGCCGAGATCACGCGACGCCTCACCTCTGCCCTTTCCCCGACACAACTCGTCGTCAGCGACGACAGCGAGAAGCATCGAGGCCATGCCGGTCATGACGCGCGGGGCGAGAGCCACTTCACGGTCGAGATCACCGCGCCTGCCTTCGAAGGGCTAAATCGCGTGGCGCGGCAGCGGCTGGTCAACCAGGCGCTTGCCGAGCTGCTGGCCGAGCGCGTCCACGCGCTGGCGATCAAGGCGAGGGCGCCCGGCGAGGCCTGACATCTCCGGCCGGGGCGAGGGCCTGCCGTCCCTCCTTCCTTGCCGGAAAGGCCCATGATCGCTATTTGGCGCGACCATGCCCGAGCCCGTGATCCTTGCCGTGCCGAAGGGGCGCATCCTGTCGGAGGCGCTGCCGATGCTAGTCCGCGCGGGCATCCGGCCCGAACCCGCCTTCGTCGACGAGAACTCGCGAGCGCTGCGTTTCAAGACGGATCGCGAGGATATCGAGCTGATCCGCGTGCGCGCCTTCGACGTCGCTACCTTCGTCGCGCATGGCGCGGCGCAGCTCGGCATCGTCGGCTCGGACGTGCTGATGGAGTTCGATTATTCCGAGCTCTACGCGCCGGTCGATCTTGGCATCGGCCATTGCCGTATCTCTGTCGCCGAGCCGAAGGACATGGCCGCGGAGGACGATCCGCGCGAGTGGAGCCATGTCCGCGTCGCCACAAAATATCCCGGCATCACGCGGCGGCATTTCGAGGCGCGTGGCGTCCAGGCCGAATGCGTGAAGCTGAACGGCGCGATGGAGATCGCGCCCGTACTGGGCCTCGCCAGCCGCATCGTTGACCTCGTCTCCTCGGGCCGCACGCTGGCCGAGAACGGACTGGTCGAGGTCGAGACAATCGCCGAAGTCTCCGCCCGGCTGATCGTCAATCGCGCCGCCTTCAAGACCCGCGCCGACACGCTCGGCCCGCTGGTCGCCGCCTTCCGCGCCGCCGCGAGCGAGGTGCGCAATGCTGCCTGAGGCGCGCACTTTGGAACGGGGGCCGCTGAGGCTCGACACGCGGGAGCCCGGCTTTGCCGCCGCCTTCGCCGCGCTGGTCGATGCGCGGCGCGAGGCGGACGCGGACGTCTCCGCCGCTGTCACCGAGATCCTCGCCGACGTCCGTGCACGCGGCGACGCGGCCGTGGCCCAGCGCACGCTCAAGTTCGACGGCCACGACCTTGATGTCACCGGCTGGCGGATCGAGCGGGACAGCTGCCGTGCTGCGCTTGAGGGGCTGGAGCCGAAGCTGCGCGAGGCGATCGAACTCGCTGCCAGCCGCATCCGCGCCTATCATGAGGGCCAGCGCCCGGCCGACCGTGAGCATGTCGATGAGGCCGGCGTCCGCCTGGGCGCTCGCTGGCGGGCGGTCGATTCGGCTGGGCTCTACGTACCCGGCGGACGCGCGGCCTATCCCTCCTCGGTGCTGATGAACGCGATCCCCGCCAAGGTCGCCGGCGTCGAGCGGCTGGTGATGGTTGTGCCGACACCGAAGGGCGAGACCAACCCGCTCGTCCTCGCCGCAGCCGAGATCGCCGGCGTCGACGAGATCTGGCGCATCGGCGGGGCGCAGGCGGTGGCCGCACTCGCCTATGGCACCGAGCGCATCCAGCCGGTCGACGTGGTTGTCGGCCCAGGCAATGCTTGGGTGGCCGAGGCCAAGCGGCAGCTTTATGGCCGCGTGGGCATCGACATGGTGGCGGGCCCATCCGAGATTGTGGTGGTCGCCGACGGCCAGAACGACCCCGAGTGGATCGCCGCCGATCTGCTCAGCCAGGCCGAGCACGACCCCACCAGCCAGTCGATCCTGTTCACCGACGACGAGGCCTTCGCCGACGCGGTGGCCGCGGCCGTCGAGCGTCAGCTGACCACCCTCGCCACCTCCGCGACCGCGACAACCAGTTGGCAGACAAACGGCGCGATCATCGTCGTGGACGAGCTTGCCGACGCGATTCCGCTCTGCGACCGCCTCGCCCCCGAACATCTCGAACTCGCCGTCGAAAATCCGGAGCCGCTGTTCGCGCGCGTGCGCCACGCCGGATCGGTGTTCCTCGGCCGCCACACGCCCGAGGCTGTCGGTGACTATGTCGCCGGCCCCAACCATGTGCTGCCCACCGGCCGCCGCGCGCGTTTCGCGTCGGGGCTCTCGGTGCTCGATTTCATGAAGCGTACCAGCTTCCTCGCCTGCGACGCCGCCTCGATCCAGCGCATCGGCCCCGCCGCCGTCGCGCTAGCCGAGGCGGAAGGGCTCCCCGCGCACGGCCGTTCGGTCGCGTTGCGGCTCCAACAGTAAGAGATCATGACCAAGAAACCCCAACGCTCCCGCGCCCGTTCGGCGGCGCGGCTCGCCGCTGTCCAGGCGCTCTATCAGCAGGAAATGGAGAGCACGCCGCTGCCGCTGCTCCTCGCCGAATTCCACCAGCACCGCTTGGGCGCGACGATCGACGACGTCGAATATGCCGACGCCGAGGTGAGCTTCTTCGACGATGTCGTGAAGGGCGTCGACGCTCGCCGCGAAGAGCTCGACGGACTAATCGCCGCACGCCTCGCGGCCGGCTGGACGATGGACCGGCTCGACAAGCCCATGCGCCAGATTCTGCGCGCGGGCACCTATGAGCTGGTCGCCCGCCCCGACGTGCCGGTGGCGACCGCGATCTCCGAATATGTCGACGTCGCCGCCGCCTTCTACGACAAGCGCGAGAAGGGCTTCGTCAACGGCCTGCTCGACGCGGTCGCGAAGAACGTCCGGGGCTGACGATCCGGCCCTCTCCCGCAACCACGGGCGGGGCCTATAGGAGGCGGATGGCCGAAGCCGAATTCATCCAGCGCCTGCGCGGGATCGCCACCCACCCGGCCGCGCGTGGGCTGGCCGACGATGCGGCGGTGCTGGGCGATCTCGTCCTCACCCACGACATGATCGTCGAGGGCGTCCACTATCTCCCCACCGATCCGCCCGCTGACGTGGCGTGGAAGATCGTCGCGGTGAACCTCTCCGACCTCGCCGCCAAAGGCGCCACGCCCGAAGGCGTGCTTCTCGGCTATCCGCTTGGTGAGGCGGACTGGGATTTGGCCTTCGTGGACGGCCTGGCGTTGGCGCTCGCCGCGTTCGACGTGCCGCTGCTTGGAGGCGACACTGTGTCCACGCCGCCGGGGGCGCCGCGCATGATCGGGCTGACCGCGCTCGGACGCTCGACCCATGCCCCCGACCGGCGTGGCGCCCGCGCCGGCGACGAACTCTGGCTGGTCGGCGCAATCGGCGAGGCGGGGGCGGGGCTCGCCATCGCGCGCGGAGGCGAAGGGCCGGACCAGCTCCGCGCCGCGTATCGCCGCCCGCATCCGTTGCTCGACGAGGGCCTCGCGCTCGCGCCGCACGCCCATGCCATGGCGGACGTGTCCGATGGGCTGCTGATCGACGTCGGCCGCATCGCCACTGCCAGCGGGCTGGCGGTCCGCATCGACCTCGACGCCGTACCGCGCTCGGCAGTCCTCACCGCCTTCGCCGGCGACGATCGGGCCGCGCGGCTTGCCGCCGTCATCGCCGGCGACGATTATGCGCTGATCCTCGCCGCCGATCCCACCTCGGCCGCGGCCATCGAGGCACTGGGCGTCGGCGCCGTCCGCATCGGCCGTTTCGGCCCCGGAACGGGGCTGACGCTCCATGATCGCGCGGGCGAGATCCCTCTTCCGGGCCGGCTCGGCTACGAGCACGCACGCGGCTGATCCAACAGGCGGGTTGCCAAGCCCGATTCTTGCCGTTCTATTCCTCCCAAGGCCTTAGCGCCGGCCGACCCCGGCAAACGTGGGCAGCGGCGATCCTATCTGGGCCTGTTCAAGGAGGACGTGCCTATGATCGTTGTGTATGTGGCCATGGCCTGCGGGCTGCTGGCCGTGCTCTACGGCCTCGTGACCAGCCGGCAATTGCTCGCGCTGCCGGCCGGGAACCCCCGCATGATCGAGATTGCCGGCGCCATTCAGGAGGGTGCGCGCGCCTATCTCGCCCGCCAGTACCGGACGATCGCCATCGTCGGCATCGTCGTGGCGATTATTGTGTTCGCCTTCCTTGGGCCGATTTCGGCCGCCGGCTTCCTGCTCGGCGCGTTCCTCTCGGGCCTCACCGGCTTCATCGGTATGAACATCTCGGTGCGCGCCAATGTCCGCACCGCCGAGGCCGCACGCCATAGCCTGCAGGGCGGTCTCACCGCCGCCTTCCGCTCGGGCGCCATCACCGGACTGCTGGTGGCGGGGCTGGGGCTTCTCGCGATCTCGATATTCTTCTGGTATCTGGTCGGCCCCGGCCATCACGTGCCGGGCGATCCCCATGACCGCACAGTCATCGACGCACTCGTCGCCCTGTCCTTTGGCGCCTCGCTGATCTCGATCTTCGCGCGTCTTGGCGGCGGCATCTTCACCAAGGCCGCCGACGTCGGTGCCGACCTTGTCGGCAAGGTCGAGGCCGGCATCCCCGAGGACGATCCCCGCAACCCCGCCGTAATCGCGGACAATGTCGGCGACAATGTCGGCGACTGCGCGGGCATGGCCGCCGACCTGTTCGAGACCTATGTGG
>OUNM010117769.1_pt1 | contig 10489 bp, 10 predicted proteins | sample 1769961 | NCBI WGS metagenome assembly OUNM01 (sample SAMEA3914820, study PRJEB12502) | metagenome | biome: forest; material: soil | place: USA | collected 2012-03-12 | depth 0.3 m
CAACGGCACGCAGGCCACACCCACAAAAAACACGCCAGAATTCCGCTCCTCGACCTTGGGTCCTTCAGGGCTCAAGCGCCAAATGAGCTGCGATAGTTTTGATTCGGCCAAGAAAGAGCCTACTGATCAGGACGATGGCGATTCTGGAAGTCGTCGAAGCAAGCGACTCAAAAAGGGTAAGTCTACTCTTCCTCGGCTGGCTCTGGGTTCGTCAAACTGACAGATCCACTCGCAGATACCGTGCCCACCGTCGCCGGTTCCCACATGTCTCTTTTCCGCTCAGCCGTGCCCAGGATACCCCGGGACGAAACCGCGGCTGCTGGAGCGGTACGTCGACCGTTGCGTCCCCTACGAGTGTAGTCCATGCTAACGGTACAACAGCGATGTGAGCAGTGCGGCAAGGGCAACGATGAAGGCGGCTTTCTCCTGGCCTGCGAGTCCTGCGACCATGCCTATCACGGCACCTGCCTTGATCCGCCGCTCAAAGTCAAACCCGAAACCGAGTGGAACTGTCCGCGGTGTCTCGTTGGCGATGGCCAATTCGGGTTTGAGGAGGGCGGGCTGTACTCACTCAAGCAGTTTCAAGAAAAGGCGGCCGACTTCAAGCAAAATTACTTCTCGAAAAAGATGCCCTTCGATCCGGTCCTCAACTGCCACCGCCCAGTCACCGAAGATGACGTGGAGCACGAATTTTGGCGGCTGGTCGCTGACATCGAGGAGACTGTGACGGTCGAGTACGGCGCTGACATTCATTGTACCACGCATGGCTCTGGGTTTCCGACCATCGAAAAGCATCCAGACAACCCGTACTCGACCGATCCATGGAATCTCAATCTGCTTCCGCTGCACCCTGACAGCTTGTTCAGGCACATCAAGTCCGACATTTCCGGCATGACGGTCCCCTGGGTTTACGTTGGCATGACCTTCTCGACCTTCTGCTGGCACAACGAGGACCACTACTCATACTCTGCCAACTACCAGCACTTTGGTGCTACAAAGACTTGGTACGGGATCCCTGGCGAGGACGCCGAGAAGTTTGAGAATGCGATGCGAGAAGCTGTTCCCGAGCTGTTTGAGACGCAGCCGGATCTTCTCTTCCAGCTGGTTACCCTTCTCACTCCTGAGCAGCTGCAAAAGGCTGGCGTGCGTGTCTATGCTCTGGATCAGCGCGCGGGGCAACTCGTCATCACCTTTCCACAAGCTTACCATGCCGGTTTCAATCACGGGTTCAACTTCAACGAAGCCGTCAACTTTGCCCCTTGCGACTGGGAGCCGTATGGCCTCGCAGGTGTTGAGCGGCTCCAACTCTTCCGGCGGCAACCCTGCTTCTCCCATGACGAGCTGCTGTGGACCGCGGCGGAAGGCCTGACCAGCGGCGGGCTGACCATCCAGACAGCCAAATGGCTGGCACCCGCGCTGGATAGGATCCACAAGCGGGAACTGGCCCAGAGAGACGAGTTTACCGCCAAGCACGAGTTCATCGCCAAGCACCTCGACGCCAAACATCCAACGGACCAACACCGGTGTGTGTTCGGCGGCCAAGGCGATGACGAATGCCCCATGACATTCAAGATCGACGACGCCGATGTCCCGGAGGAGGAGTACGGCTGCTTCTACTGCAAAGCCTTCACCTACCTTTCCAGGTTCATCTGCCTCAAGACGGGCAAGGTTCTTTGTCTCTTACATGCCGGAAACCATCCGTGTTGCGATCTCCAGGAGTCGGACAGGTATCTTGGAAAGGAGCATGCACTTTACTACCGCAAATCGGACGAAGTCATCGCGACAACGTCCAGAAAGGTGGTGGACAAGGCCCACGTGCCCGAGGCATGGGAGGAGAAGTACGAGAGGCTATTGGACGAAGAGGCGACACCATCGCTCAAGACGTTGCGGAATCTCCTCGCCGAAGGCGAAAAGATCCCGTACGACTTACCCTCGCTACCCATCCTCAAGGCCTTTGTCGAACGGTGCAACCACTGGGTCGAAGAGGCCACCAACTACACGGTGCGGAAGCAGCAGAACCGTCGCAAGAACGAAAAGGCGTGGCAGACGGTGGCGCGCAAGTCGATCGGAAACGCTCAGCAAGACCAGAAGGAACGCGAGATGCGGAACGTCGCAAACATCTACCGGCTTCTCGAGGAAGCCAAACAAATTGGTTTCGACAGCCCAGAGATCCCTCAATTGCAGGAGCGCGCCGATGCCATCAAAGCGTTCCAGGAGGATGCCAGGAAGATGTTGGAGCATCGCCAGTCCCGTTCTATTGGTCCGGTCGAGAAGCTGCTGGAGGAAGGCCAGAGCTTCAACGTCGACATTCCGGAGGTCGAGCAGCTAACGCGCCTCCTGGATCAGCTTCAGTGGAACGAGAAGGCCAGCAGCAGCCGTACCACGATCATGACGCTAGATGATGTGAGGGAGCTGATTGAGGAAGGCCATCGGCTCGGCGTGCCCGTCTACAACGACCATCTCGCTTTCTACACTGACCAATTGGCAGCCGGCCACATGTGGGACAAGAAGGTCCAAGAATTGATCACCGCCGACTCGATTCATTACCCGCAGCTTGAGACGCTCGCTGAGCAGGTCCATGCTCATGCCTGGCCGGTCTCTCCGCTGACGATGGCCTCCGTGGATCAAATACTCCACAAGCAGCGCGAAGCTCATCGGCAGATCATGGATCTGAACGAGCGTTCCCAGGCTTGGGACCTCAGAAGAAGGCCCAAGTATACCGAAGTTGCCGAAGTCATGAAGAAGATTGAGGAGCTTCAGGCCAAGCCGACGGGGACACACGAGCTCGAGAAGGAACAAAAGCGTCACGAGGATTGGATGCGTAAGGGCAAGAAGCTGTTCGGCAAGACCAATGCGCCGTTGCACATTCTGAAGAGTCATATGGACTACGTTCTTGACCGCAACCTCGACTGCTTCGACATCGTTCACGACAAGCCGCGGGTGCCCGCCGAGCCGGCTTCTCGGGAGCCGAGCCCAGACAAGGATAAGGTCAATCGCTGGGAGGATCCCAAGTTCCGCGAGGTGTTCTGCATTTGCCGACGCACCGAGGCCGGCATGATGATCGAGTGCGAGTTGTGCCACGAGTGGTATCACGGGAAATGTCTCAAGATTGCGCGTGGCAAGGTCAAGGAAGATGATAAGTACACGTGCCCGATCTGCGACTGGCGCGTCAAGATTCCCCGTGATGCCGCTCGGCCGAAGCTGGAGGACCTCGTGAATTGGCAGGACGAAATCCACGGCTTGCCATTCCAGCCGGAGGAAGAGGAAGTGCTCAAAAAGATCATCGACAACGCGACCGAGTTCCGCAACCACATCGTGTCATACTGCAACCCGATTCTGGCGACGGCCAACGAGGCCGAGACTCAGCGATTCTATCTCCGCAAGATCGAGGGCGCCGAGATCCTCCTGTCATACGAGACCAACTTCCTCCGGCAACAGCTGCACAAGTGGAGCCCGGTTGCCCCAGAGGCGCCTCCGGTTCTGGAGGTGTCTAAGAGCACTCGCAAGCCGCGACCCACCAAACTGCAGAAGATGCTGGCTCAATACGGCGTGGACGACCCTGATGACCTGCCGGAAAATGTCAAGGGCAAGGCTAACAGCCTGAAGCGCAAAGCCCTGAACGCCGAGGCGGTCGCGGCGGCCTCAACCGCCCCTGCTGGTTCCATTGTGATGGCGGGCAGCCCCGGGTTCGGGCCGTCGCCGCATTCCTTCTTTCCACGCAATTCTTCCACCCAGCCCGCCACACCGGGCCTCTCCAACAACGCGCAGAGTCACCCTTCGGGCCGAGCGGGTTCTTCATCGTCCCACGACCAGCAAGGCCAGCATGGCTCCGGCTCGATGCTACGAGCCGACTCCATGGACATCGACCCGCCGTCGGCCCATCCTTCCCTCTTTCTACGCGACGGCGCGGGGCCCCGAGCGCAGATGCTCGTTTCGGGCGAGTCAACGCACGATCTCGAGGAGCGCCTCCTCAGGGGCACATTCGATGACGACGAGCTCAACGCGCATCTTTCGACCGAGCCTGGCAAAGCGAGGCTGCTGGAGATCCTGTCCCGAACCGACACCGGGCGGCGCCGAGCAGAGGAGATGTTTGGGCCCGGGGTTTGGGGCGATCGGAACCGTGACCGCGCGGGTGCGAGGGATAATGATCCCATTGGCATCGGTGTTGGGAATGAGGGGGATGGCGACGACAGCATGTTTGTGGATTTGGTGAACCAGGATGACGATGACGACGGCGACCAGCACCGGAAGAAGGCGGCTGTTGGCGATCAGCATCACCACCCGTCGAATGCGGCCGAGATCTTGGACGAAGACCGGGGTGAGGCGGCGTCGTGGATGGATGCTCGGAAGGAATCTTAGTTCGATTGGGATTGAGCCATGCATGCACCCGGCGCTTGGGAAGAGACGGTAGGGGTATGGTCCATCACAAGGGGTGCTCTTTGCGGTGCATTGCGGATGGATGGAGGCAGCCGGCGGCGTTGTTCGTGGCTGTTCTCTTGTCCTGCTCGGCAACTTCACCAAACAGCCCCAACAGGGACTAGAATACCCACCATCAGCTGACGGGATTCTCATGGCGGTATCTCGGCATCGATATCCGCGGTCATTTTTGTACAAAACATTGTATTATTTGCTTGCTTCTTTTGATGCCGCTATGAATGGCTCGGTTTGGGGCGCGGAAATACGGGGGAGGGATACCTACGGGCGGCGGCGGCATTATTTGCATTAGACAGCTGCCTACCTACTACTGGAGGGAGTCGAGGTTTAGTCATGGCTTGTCACGGTGTTTTCTTCCCTTTTCCATGATGGTGGCTGGCGATGTTTGTTGCGTGTTGGGCTGCCTATCAAGCCCCTATTGTGTGGTGTTTGCGTTTCCATCTCTAATAGACTGGGTTGAGTCGGTTTCGGACAACTGGACTCGCTTTGCTTGTTCCCCAGTTGGGGTATCAGTGATGTATATTAAAAGGTGACATGGTTTTGACAGAGTACCTTTTGTCGTGTGGCACGTCCAGGATGTATTATGAGTGTTGGAGTTATCCTGCCGGCGCTCATCCATATCATGATCTCATAGCACGACGTCTCTCTAAAAACTTTACGAGATACGAAGTTTGCCGCTTGATCAACCCGTCTCGGCGAGAAGTAGCGCATGCTTGACGACTCGGACTCTATTGAAATGCCAGGCATGATGCGCGTTTTGTTTGAATCGCTGCACTTGACTGGTCCACTATCCAAAATGTGGCTAGGATTCATGATACCAAACCCGCACGCATCGTATGATGATTCCACAAGACTTTTCTACTTGTACAATATTTGGTTCCGCCGCCAAATACAGCAGAGCATGACTCGCGCTGCTGAGCCTGAGGCCTTGGACCTCGGTCCCTTCCCAAGAGCTAGAGCGGGCTTAAGATTCCACAACCGAAGGTTGGCTCAAGGCGGCGATAACTGTGAGATACGTCAGCCGGACAGGTCCTCCTGTCTCATCCAAAAAGCAAAGCATGTCGGGGTCGAGCCTTGATCCGCCCTGGGATTTCTGGGAGCTGCCTGTCTGGGGAGTGGGCCCCGCTGTTGACGTGAGCCAACGTTATCGGACGATCCTTCGAGCCGCGGACAAGGAATGCATGTTGATAAAGCAGATCTCCCTTGTTGGCGTACTTTTGGCCCCCGGATGCGGAATGAGGCTCTTCCAGGTCTTGAGGTATCATACAGACTACGGAGTACAAAATACACAGTTGATGTATTCTGTGCTCTGTGTTTGTGTATCTTGTACTCCGAACATAAGGTAGTCACATTCAGAGGAACGTTTTCATTGTCGAGGCACTGTCAACGCCACTCCGGCTCCGAGATGCTTGAAACAGTATGGTATGAGCGGGGTTGTGGTTGGTTGGACTGTGTTTGTGGTTGCTGGCTGCATGTCATGATTTGGCCCCCACGACGGGCGCTTGCGGCAGAGTTGCGGATACAATGGTCTGAAACCAGACAGCCCAGGGATCGTTGAAGGCTGCGGCGCTCTCCCCGTTGTTGACTTCCGATCTTGTCTCTCCTTGTTGAAGAAGACACACAGCGACTGCTTCCCGCCAACATGAGAAGTGCCATTTTATCATTGGCCCCCTTCCTCAATGTCATCGGACGGACCCTCGGTTTGCCATGTGGTGTAGTATGGGCGCTGGGGGTGGGGCATGTTGATGAAGAGGGGTGTGGTGTTTTGTCAGTCACACTGCCAAGCGGCATCACTTGTCAACTCTCAGTGCAGAGTAATCCGCGAATGTTCGAAATAAGGAATGAATTGAGCTCGACTGCGGACGGGGTGAAGCATTTGTGTTGACACACAGGATATCTCACCTGAGAGATGTCTTCGCTTCATTGACCCGTCAACTCGGGACCCGACAGACGAAATGCCGCAAGCTTGAAGGCCCGGCGGTCTTGGCACCCTCTCAACCATTCGTCACTTCGAGGTCCTGGTTCGCCAAAAGGGATCCTCCACTCCATCGCCACTCTTGCTGTCCACGACATTCGGATCGCATATCGATTGGACGGCAACGATCCGTTTTCACACGATGAGCAACAATTTCGAAGAGTCGAATATCATCTCCACAATCGCAGGATACCCTGTCTCGTGCGTGTGTGTGACACGTACTGCATGGAGTCTGCTGGAGTTCAGGTACTGGGAAAAGGGAGCAGCAAGCGCCGACTCGTGGTCGCGATCGTTGGCTCAGGGGGGGAAGGCTTCGCTTCTCAATGTTCCTGGGTGGGCTTCCAGATTGATTCTAGCTTGCCTCGGGGGCTTGGGCCCGGACCTCTGCCCCGAGCTTCAATTTCGGCCCCCCTTCAACCCTTGACCAGCGCGGCCAAGTCGCCAAAGAGGGATGGAGTGGGGGTGGGGACACCGCAGGGGCCAGGCGAGCCGGGATCTCCAGGGCATGGATAAACCAAACCAGTGGGTTCGTTCGCGCTCTTTTCCACCGCTAGCGCGTTCTTAGCGCAGACGCGGCGGGGAAATCTCGCAAGCTACGAGGCCAGCCATGCGACGGCGTCCGACCCTCTGCCGCTCAGACGTTGCTTCTTTGGCCGGAGCCATCTCCGTCACTTGCCGGTATTTTGGTTGGCCACACGGGTCGAGCAGGAGAGCTCCTTTTGGTGTCAGGAGGGGGTGTGGTGGTGTGCGCCATGCAAGAGCAATCAGAGCGTGAGGGCGAGCTGGGAGCCGAGCGAGGGATTCCCCGGAACAGCCTGTCCCTTGCCTGTCCCTTGGGAAAGCGGCGGCAGCAAACTTGGCCTTGCTGCATGCACTATGCACATACATACTGTGTCGTAGCACTGATGAAGCACCCCGACGGATCCCTCTTCCGGACGATCCTGGTCACCGAGGGACGAGAACGGGTGGTGTGTAGGCTGCAACGTCTCTCGTTCTGTACCGTTGCCGGCCGTCGATGGAAGATGGCACCCGCCTTCGGCCAGCATTTCAAAGGATTGCATCCACCAATCCACGCCGGCCCGTGATGGTGGGCTGGCGTTACGCTGGACTTCTGTACCTGCAGGAGAGGCACGGTCGTGACAGGGGGCTCACCCTCACCACGTTGTGGCCCGGCTGCGGCGCCATTTTTGAGAGCCCAACTGGAATGCTCCCCGGCGGTGATGGCGTGCCAGGATGGCTCACCTGCGCACGCAATCCGAGGTCTTGCAGCAGCCGAGAACCGCTGGCGAGGCTTCCATGGCGTCGCTAATCGCCGTCTGAGCAACACTTAGCGGCAGCACGGTGAAGAAGCGTGGAAGCAGCTCGTTCTTTCTGGGAAGGGCCCTGGGGGCTCGTGCTGAGTATGAACACAGGACACAGGGCACATGTGATGGATGGGATGGATGGGATGGATGGATGAGTGGTAAAAAGGGGTGCCAGCTTTCGCTTCTCGCGACGTCGATTTGTGGATGGGTGTCTGTCCGTCCAGAGAAATCCGGGATTGCGCTCCCAAACAGGTCCTTGGGAAAACCCGCAGATCCCCCCCCCCACCTCCCCGGTCCCTGTCCTGCGTCTGCGCGGGTATCCGTAATCCAGACCCCTTCCCGGTCCCCAGTCTTGTCGTTTATCAGACCATCACTCGTCTGATCGAGATCCGAAGGAAAAATTGCTTTTGGCGGGCCAACCATTGCTTCTCGTGCCGAGCCTGATCCACGATTTCTGGCTGCGCGGTTCGGCTATAAGTGGGGACAACGGACAGCTTTCAAGAAGTTGAAGTAGAAGAGAGAAGAGCATTGAACATTCATTGTGCGGAAGATTAGAGGACGCCAACGAGACCAACAGACGAGTCGGCATCGGAAGATTCCACCAAGCGGCAGGCCAGGCACCCAGAAAGCGAACCTGGGAACTTTGGGACCGCGACGGGAGAACCGGCGGAACCACGGGTGGAAGCGACCGAGTCCCCCGAACTTGGTGGGCGCCTGCACCGGGCGTCGACACCAAACCCCAAGTTAACTTTTGGCGCACCCAAGCAGCCCAAACCGGTATGGACACGCCCGATTCTGCATTTTGTTTATTACCCAGCATGTGTGCATCGTGGGGAATCATGGCCGCTGCGCTTCCCCTCCAATTTCCCGTCCCATGCAACCTCGAGCGGTGCAGCGCGACGGTGTGTCTGTGGGCATGGGCAAGGACAGCAAGCAAGGACAGCAAGCAAGGACGGCGGCAGGGAGCTCATGGATGAGATGGATGGAAAGATGGAAGGGAAAGGCACACGCGCAAGGGGCACCCTGATTGCACCCCACCTTACCCCTCCTCGCCCTGAGCTCGACTGACTTGGCGAAGGTCCCCATCCACCATCCATGTGAAGGGGGCAGGGTCCAGCCGGCCCCACGGGGCTCGTTCCATTGTCACCTCTCGGGTCCCGTTCAGCGTCCCGTTCTGCCCTCTGGTGCTTGTTGACTTTTTGACTTCCATTTGCCCTCGCTGATTGCCACAATTGCCAGCGTTGCACCGACCGCGCCGCCGCCTGTCTCCCTCTCCCCTGCAGCAGGAAACCCCCTGGTTCCCACACCCCTTCCAGGTTTGCTCCATTGGGTGGCTTGGCTGCTTGCAAGCACCACAAAACAGAGACGACCCGCTGTCGACCTTGACCTGCCTGCCCAACGCACCATCCGCCATCACCCAAACATCAACAACGACAAGATCAACAACACACACTCTGTCCTGCACTGACAACGCAGACCGGGCTGTTCTGCTCACCTTACCGCTCTCCTGATCCTGCCGTCAAGGTTCTAGGCCCCGCCACACCCAATCGCATCGCCGTCCGGAGCCGCTTGGTGTCCGCCCCACAGCGTCACGAGCTCAGTTCCTGGTCCCGCTGTCGAATCCCGTATCGGCAGCCTGCAGACCGCCCGATACTGGCCGATTGCGCCCACGGTCCCCCGACCACCGAGATATCCACGTACACAGACAGCAGCAGCCATGGGCCTGTTTTCCAGGAGAGACCGGGCGCCAAAGGTGGCCAACCCCCCACCGACACTCTCGAGCTCGCAGTCAAAATCCTCACTCACCTCGGGTTCCTCGAGCATCATCACCCCAATCAGCACAAGCGGCCGCGTCCTGAACCGCACATCAGCCGGCACCACCAGCACCACCGGCGGCCCAGGCACCCCGCTGACTCCCTTTTCGCCGAGCCCAATGTTGAGCGTCGCCATGCCGAGGCCGCCAGACCCGCAACTCGACCCGGCGGGATACCTGCGCAGCTTGGGCGCCGTCCGGGAACGCTGCAAGATTGTGACGGCAAAGGCGCACAGAGACGAGCTGCGCCACTTTGACGTTGATATGCGAAAGTTTCCCGACGTCGTCTCCTTTGTTTCGAATATTATCAAGGCAAGTACCCGTCGAAAGGAAGGGAGTGGGTGCTGAGCTGCGGCGGTCGTCGAGAACCCAGCCCCTCGGCTCCCCCTGGTCCTGGTTTGCCCAGCTGCATGTGGCTAACCGCAGCTTTCACAGCGAGACTACGATGCGCCCTTCACGAGCATCCCGGGACACGGCCGGTACCAGCACTTTGGTGTCGGTGGGCGCGATAGGATTGCCCACCTCTTGGCGACGTGGCAGGATATTGACAACACAGAAAAGTGCAAGCGCATGATTGACCTTTTCCTGGTCAGCGTCTTGCTGGATGCCGGTGCTGGCACGGAATGGAAGTACAAGAGCATAGAGAACGGGCGAATCTACAGACGGTCCGAGGGTATTGCCGTTGCAACCCTGGACATGTTCAAGGCCGTAGGTTGACGCTCTTTCCGCCCATACGGGCACCCGCCATGTATCCTGCCTAACACCAGCACAGGGCCTCTTCTCTGGCAGCAGCAACAAGTACCAGGTGGACAAGGAGGGTCTGCGTCAGCTGACAGTGGAGAAGCTCGCCCAAGGGCTACAGTCGGGCCCCGGGAACGAGATGGCGGGCATTGAAGGCAGAGCGCAGCTGCTCATCCGTCTCGGGAGGGCAATGGAGAACAGGGAGTTCTTTGGCGAAGATGG
>OUNM010399393.1_pt1 | contig 10485 bp, 9 predicted proteins | sample 1769961 | NCBI WGS metagenome assembly OUNM01 (sample SAMEA3914820, study PRJEB12502) | metagenome | biome: forest; material: soil | place: USA | collected 2012-03-12 | depth 0.3 m
GCCTTGGACACGTCGGCGCTGTCGAGCGCACCCCGCCATATCCCGATGACTGTCTCGAGACACTCGAGCGTTTCGGCAGCAAAGAGGTGCTCGAGAAGCCTTCGAGCCCTGTTTCTCATGCGGAGCGAGGTGTAGTTGAGTGATGATGCAGATGTAGCATCTTGGCCCGCCGCGTCGCTGCCTTGGCCCCAAGACCAAATGGTGAAGCAAATGCGGACGGCATCCTGGAAGGCGAGGAGGACGGTAAGCCTGTCGTTGGCCGTGGCGCTCCGCGTTTGCGGGGCGTCGGACGAGAAAACGCCCGATACCATGTTGCCGAAGAAGCCCTGGGGCTGGTCTGGACTCTTGACAACCTGGGCTCTGGCCTCCTCAGCCAGAAGCCTGTCGTGCCCGTTGGCCAGAACCTGCTCAAGGCCGTTCAGCAAAGATATCAAGGTGGTTTCGGGCCCAACAGAGCCGTGCGAGTGGATTTGGTCGGTGGTCCGGAACAGGCGCTGGAGGCTGTTGAAGGTGGTTCCGACCTGCCGGCAGAGCGTCTCCACGAGAGGAATCAAGACCTGGAAGACCAAATCCGTGTAGAGCGGGAGGCACTCGGAGAGAAAGCCTACCCAGCTGTCCAAAACAGGCCTACTGCTTGGTGAGCTGAGACCTGCCAGAATGCATTTGAGCAACGCTGGCGGAGGCGCTTGCGTGGCCATGCGCCTCTCTGCCGAGGGCAATCTGGGACTCCTTGCCGCCTCTGTGGGCAGTGCCATCCGTTTCTCATGAATTGGCGAGATAGGGGGAGCCTCTGCTGGGACCAGCTCTCGGAGCTTGAGCGAGGCATAGACGACATCCAGGAGAAGAACTTGCACGTAGGGGTCTGGGCCGTTCAAAGACTGCTGGAGCTTTTCGATCAAGATGTCCTCAAGATGCAGTTTCGTCAATTGTTCGGCGAAAGGGTTGAGGAGAATTTGGTGGAGGACAGTCAAAGCAGCACGGTGAAGCTGTGTTGCCCGCGCCTCTGACCCTTCCTCGCCGGCGACTTTGTCATAAGCCATGCATCGCAGGCAGACGTGGAGGAAGAACTCCTGAAGCGAAATGTTGGTATCCATCCCAGCTTTGGATTGTTAGAGCATGTAAGCCAGAGGGTTGGGGATAGAGGGACGGCTCACTGATCTCTGACAGCGGCGGATGGCTCGCATCTGGCCGAACAAACCGCTTTGCAAGGACAGCCCAAATGGCTTCAGGAGCCCAGCGCAAGACGCTGGAGAGAGAGCGGATGTAATAGAGCGCGAGGTTAAGGTCGTCATCCTCTACAAAATGGGTAAGGCTTTGGCCGGGCTCTTGGGCGCGTCTCAGGAACGGAAGCTCTGAGAATTTTGTGATGAAAATTCCAAAGAGCCTGCACATCCATCCTGGTTAGCAAATGCATTAGCCATGGGATTCGGTTCACTCACTTGTCCATCCCAATGAGGCTGCTGAGCCACGTCTTGACGGTCATGAACAACTGTGTCCTCTCATCGGTGAGGGCATCCAACATAAGGAACAGAGGCCGGGTGAGCATGACCTCGTAGTTGTCCATGCCGGCGAGGCGACTGGGCCCTTTTGTATCACCGTTGGTGGCCTTGGGGCCTCTCCGCTCCAAGCTAGAGGGGTTGTCCTGAAGGCTGTGAGTCCAAAGCACACAAAAGCTCCGGCCAGAGTCTGCCGGGCGCTGGGCGAATGTGCCAACAGTGTCGTGTTGAAGCATGAGCGAGCAAAGGGCTGCTTCAATATCCCGATTTATGGGCGTGAGAGCGCTCTGGAGCAGCCAGAGACTGCGGACGGTCTCAACGTGATATTTTGGTTCCGACGCTGAGAGATATCTCCAAGCGTGACGCACCAGTGGCACCACAAGATTCGAGAGTTCGACCACCGTGACCCTATTCGCAGAGTAGAGGTTCGAAACGAGTGAGAGGATGGAAGAGTATGTGGTGAACGATATCGGTTCGCTGGGCGTGAGGCAGCCATGGACCGCGGCGAGAAGCCTGTCCGTGTCAAACGACAATGTCTCCGGTAGTTTTGATATCAGAGAAACGAGGACTCTGCTTTTCAGCGCAAGCTCCGCACCTGGTTCCTGTCGGTTCAGAGAGGAACAGTTGAGATCGCATGCTTTCTGCAGGAGAAGTTGGGCCAAGCGGTGTGGAGTGAAAGGGGGTGAGGCGGCTTCCAAGTTGCCTTGGTCGGCAACGTAGAATGTCCGGGTTTTCTTCAGCAGGTCCCCGTTTGTCGAGGTTGCCAAGGTGCTTGATTCAACCCGAGGCGCCGGTTTACTCGATGTTGAATCTAATGGAAATGCCCGCTCTGGCACGAGGTCCAATAAACTTGAAGCGATTTGCAGGGCTGCTTCTGACAGCGAGGTATCGACCACTGCTGTGGTACTCGTCGGCTTTTCGCCGTTCTTGGCCTCTTCCATCATGCACAAGATGGAGAGAACGGTGAGGGGGGCGTGTATGGTGATCATTTCCTCTTCTCTGACATTGAAGTGTGCCAGTACGAACTTGATCAGGTCAAGTTTCCCACCACGTTCAACGATGGAGGAGTCACCAGGGCCAATGGCCTGCGCGACGAGGGCCAGGATTTCGCCATAAATCAAGCCACTCTCAACGCCGTCAAAGAAGACGCTCGCGCTCCGCAAAACTTCGGTGAAGTCTGCTTTGCTGGCGGCCTTGGCCTTGTACTCTCTCACACTGTCCACAATAGGCAAAAAGAGCTCGGGCACCACCAAACCGCCAATCTCCCACCTATCCATCAAGGACAGGCAGACCCGGTACGGCCGGGCCCTTTCTGTGGGATTACCGCCGGCGTCCGACCTGATCATGGCGAGTAAGGCCTGGGTCAAAGGCTGGAGACCATACTCCTCGAAGTAGGTAGTCCGAGAAGAGAAGAAAGCGTTGGTATGGTGGGAGGTGGAGGTTGGGGACTCCAACGCGCCGTCCTGTTCAGCGGACGCAGGCGGTTCCGGGCCCAGCAGCCAGGACCACAGCCGCCTATTCAGGCTCATATCTCGGCGCACAGTCACGCCCACGGCAGCCCTCAGGAGGAGCTCCAGATCGCCGCCCTTAGCTTTGGTCTGGAGAACATCCGAGTGCAGCGGCAGATGAGTGACGAGCAGGTCCAAATAGCCACGCTGAATAAGAAGTTGGTCGTCCGCTAAGCCTGCGGCAAAGGAACGGATGAGCAACCCGGGCTCGGGCGATGTGACCAACTGGGAAAGCCTTGGAGAGGCCTCTGCATCCGACGCCGCCTTGGACGATTCGGAATGGAGAGCATGGCCCAGGCGGGGGAGTGACCGCAGGAGGTATGCCAGAGCGCCTGTTCTCCGGCTGTTGCCGGTGATTGAAGCCAGGAAAAAGCACTGCCAGAAGAAATCGTCGCCCGATGCGTGGGTGTCGGTGATATTCTCGCTTGTCGGTGGGCGGATGGAGGCCTTGAAGCGCTCTACGAGCTTGAGGGTGCGGTCGAAATCCTCGCTGGTCTCCTCCTCGAGGCCGGGCAGTAAAGCAAGGACAACGGATTTCATAGCCGGCCGCAGTGCCCGTGGGTCCAGGTCCAAGAAGTAGCGCTCGAGGAGGTCGAGAAAAGGGGCGCGGACTGTAAGCGAGGCGAAAGACAAGACCGAGGCGAGACCGGAGAAGTATAGGGGTAGGTCCCTGGACAATCCCTCTTTCCCAATAACCGAGAAGACATAACTATAGACCTCAAGGGTCTTCTGGTGTACGCCGGACGGGAGGGAGGGGTTGAGACATTGCGACAGTCGCTTTGAGATGGTCGCCTTGGCGGGGATGGTCGTGACGGACGAGGGTCGAGCTTGTAGGGCCTGTGTCCCGCGGTGCCAAGTGTCAGAATCGCAGTGTTCAGCCGAAGCCAGCCACCTTGTGCAAAAAGAGAGATCCCACCTTCAACAGGCGATTCAGAAAGGAGATGTAGTCGGCCCATTCCTGCAGCGTCGTGTCGAATAGCGAGAGGGCCCGTTCGATGCCGCTGGCATACTTTCGGTAGTGCTTGTCTTTCGGCGGCTCGTCCTCTGCAAGAATCCAAATATGTCAATACCAGTCCGCTATATATTACTCAAAAACGAGAAGGGCGGAGAGCGAGAGCGCCTACCACTCCCCAGCCGGCTCCTCCACTGGCGGGGCGCGGGCGAGTCGCGGCCATCGCTCTCGGGCGACACGGAACGGCGGCCGGGCTCAAGCGCCATGGCTAAACAGGAGTTGTCCCGGTATGTGCTCGATGTTCCGGGTCATTGCCGGTGCAAGTTCCGGGAGTTTGGGCGGTGTAGATGCAGGTGCAGGGTGGCTTGGGCGACCGTAGGAGAGTCCGCAAGGGTGTTTGTGTGTTTGCGTGTTCACAGGTGAGAACAAGGAACGTTGCTTCAATCGCCGGCGCGTTGCAGGCCCGGCTGTCAATGCCCCACCAAAACGGTTGCGACGCCCGCTAAGGGACCAGAGATCCAAGCCCTTGATTGGCTTTCGGCCCTGAGCTGAACCCTGCGTACAGCGGGTCGGCAAGGCTGAGGCCGCTATCTTATCAGCCATGTGGGATTTGTGCACCACTGTCGTCATTTCCTGGCGGGACCAGGGAGGGTTCTGGTTCTGGTCGCATGAACACCATCGAGTTCCAACTCGTGACCAACCAGTTGCCCTGCTGCAAATACATGCAGACCACCACAATCGTCGTCTTATTCCTTATGCTCGCAACGAATATGAAATACCCGAGCCCCAGAATCCCATGAGAGGATCCGCTACTTTTGCATTCATCGCAATACCATGCACGAGCCAGACCACAAGGCGGTGTATTTACAATGGCCCGGGAAGCGGAAGAAGCTGAGAACCAGCTCTCTGCCGACACCACCACCGACACCATTCGGGTGACCGAACCATCGCCGTCCCCTACGCCGCCGCCTTTGCCGCCCCGTCGAAAACCATCATCTGAAGGCTTTGCGCAGGTCCCGTTACCTCAGTCAAAGCCTACGACAGCCCTCTCGCCCATCGAGATCGCGACTCTATCGTTTCCAGATGGCTCGCGAGGCACCTTCTCCACAAGCGTTACCCGAGCCGTCTCTACCCCCAACGCCAGCGGATATGTGACGCCCAGTCGCGATGGGGCCGCCAGCGGCGACTTGGCCGACTCGATGAGCATCATGAGTTTCGCGCCGACCATGCGTCCCCATGGGGATCTAGCCAGCCTGGTTGCCGGTGGGTTGAATCGAAAGAGCCGCGCCTGGAACATGTTGCGATCGCAAGCCGAGACCGTCCAGCCGTTTGAGAGCATCGAGCTTGGGATCCCGGGCGATCTCGCCGGGTTTGAACGGGAGTTCGATCCCATACCCGACGGCCCACCCGACGACGTCCGACTGGCCATCTGGAAATCCAAAATGAAGCACTACATGATCCTCTCGTCGGCGGGGAAGCCAATTTATAGCCGGCATGGCGACTTGGGTCTCATCAACTCGTACATGGGCGTGGTCCAGACCATCATCTCGTTCTACGAAGGGGCTAACAACCCCTTGCTGGGATTTACCGCCGGCAACGCTCGGTTCGTAATTGCCATCGAGGGTCCTCTCTACTTTGTGGCCATCAGCAAGCTGGGCGAAAGCGACGCTCAGCTCAGGAGCCAGCTGGACGCCTTGTACATGCAGATTCTGTCCACCTTGACTCTCCCAACGCTCAAGAACATCTTCGTCCACCGCCCTTCCACCGATCTCAGGAAGCCGCTCGAGGGGACCGAATCGCTCCTCTCCTCTCTAGCAGACAGCTTCACCCGGGGCTCCCCTTCGACGCTCCTCGGGGCACTGGAATGCCTTAGGTTACGAAAATCCCAGCGCCACGCCATTAACAACGTCTTCCTCAAGAGCCGCAGCGAAAAGCTCCTATACGGCCTCATTGTCGCCGGCGGAAAGCTCGTCAGCGTAATCCGGCCGCGGAAACACTCGCTGCACCCAAGCGACTTGCAACTCATCTCTAACATGCTCTTCGAGTCGGGCGGGATCAAAGCCGGCGGCGGAGAGAGTTGGATTCCTCTTTGCCTCCCGGCCTTCAACAACTGCGGCTATCTTTACATGTACGTCAGCTTTTTCGACGGGACCCCAGATGCTGCGTCGTGGGACGAATCCACTCAGCCACAAGCGCCCGAATCGTCGGACAACAACCACGACAACCACGACAAACGGGACGAGGAAGACGAAATTGCCTTGATCCTCATCTCCCCCGACAAAGAATCCTTCTACGATCTCAAGGAAATGCGCGACAAACTAGCTGCCCAGCTCAACAAGACAGGATATCTCTCCCTCATCCGCTCCGCCGCCCGCGAGGGCCGCCCCAAGATCCAAACCATCGCCACCGGCGCGCAAATCTCGCACTTTCTCTACAAGTCCCGCGCAAACGTGCAGTTTTGCATGTCCTCCCTCCAGCCGGCTTCCTCCTTGTCCCAACCAGCGGCGGCGGCGTCGGAACCCGAAAACATGCTCGCCCACCGCCGGCTGATGACGCTCTATCACGAACTCCATGCCTCTATGCATGCAAAACAAGCCCATCTAAAGGTCCTCCATGCCGTGAGCGAGGACGCAGTCAGTCTGGCGTGGATCACTCCCGTCTTTGAGTTCTACTGCGTTGGTGGGCCAAATGTCTCGCGCGCTGCCATGGTGCAAGGGGCGAACAAGGTGATACAGTGGGCCAAGAGGGAGGAGGAGAGGTTGTTCATTATTGGTGGCGGTGTGTTTTGAAGGGGGCGGGATTGGTCTGGCGGTGGACTCTCTGAGCACCCAGTTTCACAAAGCAGGGCCCGAATCATTACCTATGTTTAAGTTTGTTTAGTTATACCCATTCTGTATAAGCTATCATGTCGGAAAACGAGCGGCTCTCAGTGTACCATCCAAAGTCCCTCTGGAAAGGGGACTGGACCCCCTGAAAATCTCCGTCATCGCTCTCCGCTCAACCACTGTCAAGCGCAAAATCCAAACAACGCAACCAAACCCGAAAAGCTTGAAAGACACGAGAACCCCCCACACTCACTTTGGCTCCCCCGAACCGGCGCGAGCGCGGGCAATTACCCGTCCAGCCCTCTTCATCCACCGGGAAACACGACCCCTGAGGCGTCCACGATGGAAGCCTCCCGCCTCCGTGGGCTTCTCCTCCTCCTGCCCAGAAGTGTCCGCCGAGGCCGCCTGCTCTGGAAACGGCACCTGGACCTCAGCGAGCCGGACTTCCAGGTCCGGGAAACGTCTTTTCAGGCGACGAAGCGCTTTGCCGTTGACACAATTGCTGTCGCCAGAGAATAAAGCGAGTATCTCGGCGGGCGTGGTTGGACTTTGTGGGACAGGCGAGGATTTGTTGAGATGCTTTCGCCAGCGGCGGCTTGCTGGGGTGGTTGGCGCGTGCTTCTCGACGAGTTCCTGGGGAGGCTGCGTCCCGGACCGTTCGTCATTGGCTTCTTCATGGAGTGGTCCCGACACTGAGCTGCGGCTGTCTGAAGATGTTTGTGACGAGGCTCCGCTCCTCCGTCCTCGTCCCTTTGCTAAGGCACCTCTTGAGACTTTCAGCTTCAGTTTTCTGCTCGGTGAGCTGAGGCTGGCGACTTCCTCGGCTGATGTGCTGCCTGAGAGCCCGTTGTCCAGTGGCGCCTGAGTGGACATGGCAGACGGATCGCGAGTAAGACTTTGAAGCAATCCTGGCAGGACCCGGTCGGTGACTCCGGTTGAACCGAGAACTTCCTCGCTGAGAAGCGGGCGTGGCGCAGGTGCAGGGCATTCCATATTTGCGCTCCCAGAGTTTGTCCCCAACTGCTAGTCGAAAACCTCTGCTGGACAGACATCGGGGATCTCATTCGGAGTGACAGACGAAAGGGGGGCCATCGGCGACTTGTCGAAAGCGTTACCGGGGTCTTCCAAGCAATTGAACCTCGTGCGAGATGGAGAAACCCAACGTGAGCGTTCCAACGGCCGTGGTGGGTAGGTGGTCTGCTTTGCCCAGGTGGATGTTGAGCTGCAAGTCGTCATGGAATAGGACCGCCGGTCACCGACGGTCGAGCGGGAGCTGAAAGAGCGGGCGCCATACGCCGTTTTGTCCGACCCAGTTGTGCTATTCCGATATGATGGGAGGCTCCTCCGATCATCTGTGAGATCGGGACCCCCCACTCCCCTGACGAACGCAGCTTCAACATTGGTCGGCCCGTGCCGTGGTGCTTTTGGACGTGCCAGGTCATAGACGGCGTCGAGCGAGCGGACGGAGCCGATGGAAAAGAAGCCGATATCACCAGTCTCAGTGGTCTTCCTGAGCAAGCTTTCGAACGGGGCGGGAGAGGCGAGGAAGACAGTGTTGCCATCTAAAGGCTGGAGCTGGCGACGTGTGTTCCGCATGTGAGGAAGCGCCCCGGGGTCGATGGAAGAGCTCCGGGCCAGAGGCCCATGGCTGGCGGACCGTTTTCTGAGTTGGATGCGCTCCATCAGCAGAGTTGCTTCAAAATGGGGAGCTTGCTGGTGGTGTAGCAGGGAGCGGAGGCGGACGACGCGCCAGGAGAGTTTAAGGACCCAACTCTACCTCGACGGGAACCGCAGGTCGGGGCTGGCCTCGAGACGTGGATCAATGTCAACGGCCAGACAGAGATTACAGTTGGAGATGCAAGCTGGCTGCCGTGCCGAGCTCCAGAGGGACTTGTTTTAACATCAAGACTTGGCTACTTATTCACACGGAAACTGCAACTGCCCAGGTTCTAGTCGACCTCAGAAAGAGCTGAGGGCCACTTGGTGCCAGGAACTGACCCTACGGAAGGCACGATAACAGATTGAATGCATCGTCCTCGGCCCGTCATCATGGCAATACGGTCTGGTGGCTCGCCAGTCAAGATCAATGATAGACGGGCTGTTGTTGACGCATAACGAGCGATTGTTTACAGCTGCCTTGGTGGTTACGAGCTGCTCCCAACCGCTTCCAGACTGGTCGGCAATGGGTGATTTGAGCTGGCTGGAGCAACGGGGAGCCGGGCAAAGCTGAGGGTGATGCCGGAACCTCTCCGGCTGATATCTGGCCGAAGACGAGGACGAAGGCTACCGTGTACTTCGTAGGTACCTCCGTAAGTCTTACGGGAGGGTGTGAGAGGTGGGTCCCGGATATAAGGAATTCGGACCCTGAATCCCCTTGACGCTCGTTTCGTCACGGGCCAGATAGCCTGCATCCCGAGATGACGGGGGTGCAATGCCCATCCTGTGATGCAAGCGGGTGGCCGTTGAGAAGATGTGGCCTTTCCATCGCCCACGGAGAGGCGAAGTGGTGCTCGGTTCCCAGGCCGCTGGAAAGGTCACACAGCGATGCCAGACCCACACAGTAACCCGTTCCCCTGGATTTGTAATTTGCAATTGCAGGCAACAACCACCGTCCCCGATGGCCTGAATAATCAATCGCATGAGACCCGTCAGGTCTGTCAGACGGAAGGCGTTGTTGGCCACCACCACTGACAAGGGTCTGGTCCTCTTGGGCGAGCTGAAGCTTGAAGCCAGGTTGTCGAAGAGCAGGGAGGTGGAGCTGTGGAAGGCCAACCATGCAAGCACGAACTGCAGAAGGCGGGCAGCCCCAGTGTGGGGTTCGCCTCAATGCTTAGCTGGCGGGTACCTGTGCACTCACAACCAACAAACTCGCACTGTGCGAATGGAGGGGGCTGGTGTCTTGCTTTGACGGCGAAATTGGGGTGATCGCCATTCAATGCCCTCACAGATCACCTCCCCGTGCATGTTGGGAGGGTGGCAAGAATAAAAAAACAGCAATTTCCATGTCGCTGGTGGTACGAAGTACGGAGTACTGGTTTGTTCTTGGTCTGCTCTTGGTCTGAGACCAGGCCGGGAACGGCCTTTGGAGCGGTCTCACTCAGCCCAGCGCATTGCCGACGATCAAAGCCCCCAATTCATACTGTGCGATCCACCCCAGCCCGGGGCGCCAACGCGGCGACAAACCGGGCCAGCACCCCACCTTCTGCCCCCTTTCAGCAAGCGTGGTTGGGCGGGCTGGTCGCCAAGGCTGGACTAGAGGCTGAGCTGTGGAAAAGACACCTGTTCAATCGACGTGGAGCAGCTTTGTCAGTGACACCGCCAAAGATACAAGTAGCCGCGACAACTTCAGACCTGCGCTTTCTTGCTTTCTTTGGGATATCCCGTTACACTTCAACCTCTTTACCTACCAGGGGCCTCTCCGCATACCTGCTGGGTGTCGCTTGGAATTCAATTCGTTTATTCTCTCCAATTCCTCCCACCTGCCTTTTCTGCCTTTAAATAGCCCAGAGTAAGTTGCCCGCTGTGATCCCACAACCGCGGCCCCGCTGCCTTGCCCCTCCCTTCTCCGTCTCCATTCTTCCCGCGAGCCGTTCGTTCTGTGCACCCTGATCCCAATTGCTTCGTCAGACAGTCGGGCCGTCAGCTGACTTGCTTGCTTCTCCCCCAGAACAGGAAAACATAAATCAAGATGCACAGGGCCCAGA
>OUNM010224919.1_pt1 | contig 10484 bp, 5 predicted proteins | sample 1769961 | NCBI WGS metagenome assembly OUNM01 (sample SAMEA3914820, study PRJEB12502) | metagenome | biome: forest; material: soil | place: USA | collected 2012-03-12 | depth 0.3 m
CTGCTCGATCGCCTCGCGAAGGCGCTCGGCATCAACGACGTCGAGCTGGTCATCACGCCGAACGTGTCGCGGACGCGCGTCATCGCGCAGGACGCGCTCTGGGTAGTGGTGCCGAAGGCGCTGACGGAGCTGCCCGAGCCGACGCAGCTCGCGTCGATCGGCCGCGCGCTCGCGCGCATCGCGCTGAACGTGCCGTGGCTCGAGGAGCTTCCGCCGCCGCACATCGAGGCGATGCTCTGCGCCGCGGCACGGTCGGTCTATCCGGTGTTCGGGAAAGACGACATCGACGTCCTCTCGCTGAAGCTGGTCCTCCAGTACGAGCCGCAGCTCGTGAAGGAGCTCTCGCGGAAGCAGAAGCAGAATCTCGAGAAGCTCGTGCCGGCGATGAGCGGGCCGCAAGGGCGGCTCGTCGGGATCGACATTCTCATCGGTGCCCTCGCGCGGGCCGAGCTGCGCATCGCGTATCTGTTGACCGGTGACGTGCTCGCCACGATCGACGAGCTGCGCGGTCTCGACGGCGCGTTCCTGCAAGCGACCGAGATGCCGGGGCGGCAGTCGCTCGGCGCGGTGCTCGATCATCTCTTCGCGGGCGACGTCGTCCGCTACGCGCTCACGACCGAGGCGACCGCGCTTCGAAGAAGGGTGGGTTCGACATGGGCTGGATGACGCGAGCATCGTGCGTCGTGGCGCTCGGCTTCGCTGGCGCGGCCTCCACGCTCGGAGCGTGCTCGGGCGGAAGCATCGCGAGCGTCGGCGACGGCGGCAGTGAGAGTGGGACGAGCGGTAGCAGCGGGAGCAGTGGTGCGAGCGGGACCAGCGGGACGAGCGGAACGAGTGGGAGCAGCGGGACGAGCGGCACCAGCGGAACGAGTGGGACGAGCGGCACGGAGGGCGGGACGATGACGTGCACGCCCGCGACCGCCCCGGCCGCGGCGGTCGCGGAGACCTCGGTCCAGTTCCAGGCGATCGACGCGGGCTCCGCTCCGAACGCATGGCGGTCGCTCGGGTTCGATCGTGATGGCCTCTGCACCACCAAGACGTCCGCGGACGTCTGCATGCGCCAGGCCGGCGCGGCGTCGAGCAATCAAGAGGACGGCGACAACGGAATCGACAATTCGTGGGGCAAGAACATCCTCCCGCTGTTCCAGACCGTGGGGCCCATCCAGGGCACGGGGTATCTGACGACCGACGCAACTGGCGCGGGGACGCTTCGCCTGACGACGAGCGGCGGACCGATGAACGTGCCGGTGACCTCGGCCAAGGTGGTTCGCACAGGAACGAGCGCGACGATCAGCGTGATCATTCCGACCGAGGCCTTCGTGACGGAGATGGCACGGGTGGCCGGGCACATCAGCGCGTCGCTTTGCAGCAGCTCGACGCTCGAGACGATCAAGCAGGAGATCAGGCAGGCGTCGGATCTGCCGCTCACGGGGGCGCAGAGCCCGGCCGTGGCGTGCAACGCGATTTCGCTGGGCGCCACGCTCACGGGGGTGGTCGACGGAACGGCTCCGGTGATCGATCCTGGTCCCGACCCGTGCATGTAGGGGCCCGCGTCGGACCCGCGGCCCACTCGACGCGGCGAAGCTCGTTCGCAGGGTCCCGCGCTGCTGGTCCTGAGATAGTTCAGGATCCAAACGTTTAGGTCCTGAACTATCTCCCGAGCGGGCGCGGGCCCGAGCGCCCTCTCGAGCGACGCCACTCGCCCATGGAGCATCCAAGATCTCCGCATGACCTTGTTCGACCCACGCGTCCTCGGTGCACGACCCTCCGGTGCGCGTCGCGAGCGCATCGAAGCCTCGCCGCGTTACAAGGACGGTAAGTTCCACAACACCGCGCCACTCCTCTCGACGCTCGCGCCCGGGCAGTCGCTCGGAAAGCGCTTCGGCATCGTCTCCGAGTTCGTGCGCGGCGGGCCCGGTCGCTTCCCCGACGTCGCGCTTCCCGTCGAGAGCCCGCTCACCTCCTGGGCGCACCCCGCCGAGACCGGGCTCCGTGCGACCTGGCTCGGTCACTCGACCGTCCTCCTCGAGATCGACGGCGTTCGCGTCCTCACCGATCCCGTCTTCGGTGAGCGCGTGTCGCCCGTCTCGTGGGCCGGACCGCGACGCTTCCATCGACCGCCCGTAGACGTACGCGCGCTCCCCGAGCTCGACGCCGTGCTCGTCTCGCACGATCACTTCGACCACCTCGACTACCCGAGCATCCTCGAGCTCGCGCGACGTGACGTCCCCTTCTACACGTCGCTCGGCGTCGGCGCGCATCTCGAAGCGTGGGGCGTGAAGCCCTCGCGCATCACCGAGCTCGATTGGTGGGAAGAGGCCGTCATGCCCGGCGGACGCCTCTCCTTCACGGCAACTCCGGCGCGTCACTTCTCCGGTCGCGGCACCGGCGCCAACCGCACCGCGTGGTCGTCGTGGGTCATGAGCGGACCGAGCCATCGCGTCTTCTTCAGCGGCGACACCGGACTCACGCCCGAATTCGAGACCATCCGCGAGCGCTTCTCGTCGGGCTCGCGCAAGAGCCCGTTCGATCTCGTGATGCTCGAGGTCGGCGCGTATCACCCGGCATGGGGCGAGATCCATCTCGGGCCCGACAACGCGCTGGTCGCGCATCGCATGCTCGGCGGCGGGGCGCTGCTCCCGGTGCACTGGGGCACGTTCGATCTCGGGCTCCACGCGTGGGACCAGCCCATCGAGACGATCGCCTCCGCCGCTGCGACAACCGGCGTCCACCTCCTCACGCCGCGACTCGGACGCGCGATCGAGCCGTCACGCGAGCCGTCGATCGATCCATGGTGGCGCGGGCTGAGTCTCGAACGCGTCCCGCAGCAAAGAGACATGCGTGTATTCATTGCGGGCTGACCGCCTGACGGGGTCCACTCTCCGCGAGGAAGAGGAGGCCACCGCATGGATCGTCAAAAGAGGTTCGGGCGACTCGCATTCGCGCTCGCCATCGCAGGCGCAGCCGCATGCGGGAGCAGCGATGACCCGACCACCCCGAGCAGCGCTCCGGCCGTAGGCCCTGGCGTCAGCGGCGATCCCGCGACCAACAACGCCAACGGGAACGGCACCGGCGCGACCTCCGCTCCCTCGACCCCCGGAACCGCCGCTCCCACCGCGGCACCGACCGCGACGACCCCCGCAGCGCCGGTGCCGCCCACCGCATCGAGCTGCTTCGCCTCGCTCAAGGGCAAGGTCCCCGGCCCCGACTACGACAAGGCGAAGCCGACGATCCTCCCGAGCTGCTCGGGCACGCACCACCAGTCGATCAAGGGCGTCGAGCGGCTCGTGTTCCTCGGCGACTCGGTCACCACCGGCACGCCGCCCACCCTGCCCGGTCAGATCTATCGCGACCGCGTCACCGCCGCCGCGAAGACGCGCTTCGGCAACAGCCTCGCCGTCTCCGATTGCTCGGCATGGGGCGCCGACACGGGAGACTTCCTCGACGGCAAGAACCAGCTCACGACGTGCTTTCCCGGCGCGACCGAGCCGAAGCGAACGCTCGTCGTCATGACCATGGGCGGCAACGACATCGCATCCTGGGCGCGCAACAAGCTCAACACCGCCGACGCGATGGTGCAGGCCGACGCCTCCGCCGATCGCCTCCGCGCCGCCATCGATTGGCTGCAAGCGCCCGGTCGCTTCCCGAACGGCGTCTTCGTCACGTTCGCGAACGTCTACGAGTTCACCGACACGTCCGGCGACCTCGCGAGCTGCCCGGCTTCCCAGCTCGCCGGCATGAGCGGTACGTATCCGGACGGCGCGCCCGCGATCGTCCATCTGCAAGAGCGATACATGCAGATTGCAGCCGATACGAAGACCGACATGATCTTCTTGCTCGAGCACTTCTGCGGGCACGGCTACCGCCGCGACGATGCGACGTTGCAGTGCTACCGCGGTCCGGGCGCAGAGCTCTGGTTCGATCTCACCTGCATCCATCCGACGCCCAAGGGGCACGAGCAGGTCGCGAACCTGTTCCTGAACGTCGTGGACGGGATCTAGGTCGCCTCCGGCGTCGCGCGTCGGCGTCGCGCGTTGGCGTCGCGCGTCCGATCTCGATTCTCGCATCGTGCTAACGTCGCGCCCCGATGCGTGGGCGCCTACTCGCGTTCGCTCTCACCCTCGTCGCCACGATCCTCGCGTCGAGCCGCGCGAACGCCTGGTATTTCCCGGAGCACGTCGTGCTGCTCCACGACGGCCATGCCGCGCTCGCGCCGGAGCTGCGCGCGATCATCGGAGACGCCGTCGCCGCCGCACGCGGCGACGGCCTGAACCTCTGCGAGCGGACGGACGTCTCCCTCGACGAGGTGCTCCGCGGCGTGCCGCTCCGCACGGCGATGATCCAGACGCCCGCGAGCGTCAAATGCGTTCCGTACATCGCGCTGCCGGGTCTCGCCGGCGACCACGCCTCCGACGTGGACGAGCTCCGCACCGTCCTCACCGGAACCAAGGGCGTCGACCTCGTCTCGACCGTCGCCTACGAGTGGCACCGCTTCCGCCAGAACGTGCTCCGCGGACAGACCTCGGTCGATCGCATGTCCTACGTGCACGATCTCGACGTCGCGCTCTACTTCATCGACTCCGGTTACGTGACGCGCGCGCGAGCGACGCGCGTTCACTTCCGCGACGTGGGCCGCCCCTTCGACGACGTGCTCCGCGATCTGGCGAGCCAGGGACGCATCGACGATCAGCTGGGGCGCATCGTCTTCCACCACATGCGCTCGCTCGTCCTCGCCGCGAAGGGCCGACGCGTGGAGGCGCTCCTCGAGCACGCGTTCGCGATCCATTTCCTCGAGGACGCGTTCGCCTCGGGTCACCTCGCGATGAGCGACGCCTCGTGGGCGCTCGGGCGCGACGCGGTGCGGTTGCGTCACGACTCGTTCAACGCCGAAGGCCTCGCGGTGCGACGCGCCATGAGCCACGAGTCGTGCTCGTCGCTCTCGACCGGCACCCTCGAGATGGCCGGTCTCACGCCGTGCTGGACGACGTCGGGCGACGGCTATCTCGGGTTCACCGCCGACTCCTCGGACCGCATCCACGTCGCCGCCGCGATCGCGCGCGCCGAGCTCGCCTTCGCGATCGCGCTCGATCCCGAGCGCGTTCAGGCGTACGCGGACGGCCTCGGCGATCTCGCGCTGCTGACGCTCGGCACGGAGGTCGATCCGCGACCGTGGTGGACGGTCGACGCCGCGCATCGCCGCGATCTCCCCGCCGGACCGAAGCACGCGATGAGCCTCGTTCGCAGCGCGACCGCGTCGATCGCCAAGCTCCGCGATCTCGCGGTGCCGCCGCCCGCGGGCGTCGACGTGCAGCGAATCCCGGGCGCCGTCGATCCTTCGATCATCGCAGGCGTGCTCGCCGCGGAGCGCAGCGCGGGCCTCGGTGACGTCGAGAGCAACGATGCGCGCGACGCCGCGATCGATGCCGATCCCGGAGTGAGCCTCCTGCAACCGCTCCTCGCGCAGCTCCCGGAAGCGCAGAGCGATACGCAACAGCAGCATCCGATCGGCCACCTCGATCACGGCTGGGCGGTGCAAGCGTTCATCGCGACCGGCGGCGCCGTCCTCGTACCGCCGTCGGCACCCGTCGACTTCTTCTTGCCCGGCGTCGGAGCGTCGGTGGGCCTCTCCTATCGATGGGGCAGCCTCTTGCCGGGTCGTCGCGCGCGCTCGATCGCCGAGGTCAACTTCGGGATCTCCGATTCGCTTCATCTCGACACGCGAGGCCAAGCCGGCGGACGCGGTCACATCACGACGCTCGACCAGGAGCTGCGCTGGCCGGTGGTCTGGGAAGCGCTGACGACGTACACGCTGCCGCTCGATCTCGAGCGCATGCACCGCGCCGGACGCGTGCTCGTCTTCAACGGCGTCCGCGCGCACGAGGTGCTGCGCGAAGGATCGCTCGCATTCCAGGGCATCGAGCTCGAGGCGCTCGCCATCGCGATCTCCGAGGGCCACGGCTCGCATCCGCTCTATGCGGTGTCGCCCGATCTTCGCTTCTACGTCGGGCTCGCGAACCCGAGCGCGGCGCAGCCTTCGTTCCCGAGCACGCTGGGCGTGACGTTCGGCATCACCTTCACCGGCGGCTACGTCACGTTTCTCTGATCAGACAGCGCGATTGCGCTCTCTGATCAGAGAAACCTTCACCCTTCCGGGCTCCGCCCCCCGCCACTCCGTGTCGGGACCCCCTGGTTTCGCCTGCGGCGACCGTCGTGCTCCGCACGACGTGAGACGACAGAGCGCGAGGCCCTCATCGTGCCGTGCGCAGCACGGTTCGCCGAAGGCGAGTGAGGGGAGGCTCGCCGGCCATCGCCGGCGAGGGGAACGAAGTTCCCGCATGAGTAGAAACGAGATGAGCCTGCGCGATTCTCGGGACGAGAATCACGCACGCTCATTGAGTCGCGTGCGCACGAGGCGGAGAGGCTCCTCGACGCCCTTCACCTTCGCGGTGAGCTTCTCGACGAGCTCCAGCTGCGCGCGATCGTCGTCCGCGAGACCGTCGTACACGCTCTCTTCGAAGACGATCTCGCCGCTGTCGGCGAGGTGCTGCACGCGCGCGGCGCAGTTCACCGTCTGACCGAAGTAGTCGATCGTGTCGTTCGCGGTCACGACGTAACAAGGCCCCGAGAACATCCCGAGCTTGAGGCCGGTATCGGCGCCGTTGGGATGCGTCTTGCGGAAGGTCTCGAACCCGCGCAGGCACGCAATCGCCGCGGCGAGGCACGCCTTCGGCTCGAGGAACGACGCCATCACCGCGTCGCCCATCGTCTTCACGACGGTCCCGCGATGCGCGTCGATCGCCTTTCGGAGCACGTCGAAGTGATCGTCGACGAGGCGGAACGCCGCGGCGTCTCCCGCCTTCGTGTAGAGCGCGGTCGAGCCGGTGAGATCGCTGAAGAGGATCGCGCAGTGACCGACCTTGAGCGGCGTGCTCGGCTTCAGCAGATCCTTCGAGAACAGGCGCCGGAACTCGCTCATCGTCGTGACGACGTGCGCGGTGGCAGCAAGGCTCGCATAGCCGAGCCGCTCGATCTTCACGTGCAGCGGCTCGTCGGTCTTGCTCTCGACGATCACGCGGCCACCCGGCGCGACGTGCAGCTCGCCGGGAACGACGGAGTCGGCGAGCAGCTTTGCCGTGACCTCCTCCGGCGCGCCTTCGCGCACCTCGAGCGACGCCATGGCTCCGCCGCGACCGAAGAGCCGATAGCGACCGATCTCGGCAGGCGCCTCGAGCGTGCGCGTGGCGTTCGGCTCGATGTTCGCCTGCACGATGACGTGCGGCGTGCGGAACGGGCCGCCGATGCAGAACATCCGGTCCTCGACGACGCGAACGCTCTCGTGGGGGCGGAACGTCGCCTCGACGGCGCGATCGAGCTCGATGCCATAGCTGATGTCACACATCTGGCAGTGACCACCGTCGCCGAGGTCGGCGAGCGAGGACACCTGATCGTTCGCCGTGCGACAGCTCGGACACACGAGCGCCCAGCGGAGATCGACGATCCCCGCCGTGACGGCATGAAGCAGCACGCGCAGCGTCTCGCGCTGCTCGAGGCCGAGCTGCACCGCGAGCTCGAAGGGCCTGATGCGCAGGAGATCGGCGTCGGGGCCGTGACGAAGCAGCTCGATGATCTTGGCGATGACCTTCTTGTCGAGATCGCGCTTGCCGAGCTCCTTCTCCGCGTACGCGAGGCGTTCGTCGTTCGCCGGCGCCGCCGGCTCGAGGTACGGGCTCGGCGCGTTGTCTCGCAGGTGCGCATCGATCTGATCGGCGAGACGCGCCATGCCCTGCACGACACGGCGCGCCTGCAGATCGATGATCGGTCGGAAAAGCCAGTGCCGCGGCTCGAGCTCGAGACGAACGGTGGCGTCCGTTCCTCCGGCGTTCGTCGGCTCGAGCGTGATGCCGAACGTGTACGCCTTGAGGACGCCGCTCCGCATCTTGCGATAGACGCTGAACGACTTGTTGAGCGTCCACTCGAACGGCGCCTCCTCGTAGGACATCGCGAAGCCCGCGGCGCTCGTCTCGGCGACGAAGCGCGCGCTGCTCTTCACGCCCTTCTCGATGGGCCGGTACACCGCGGGCTTGCCGAGCAAGAGACGGTTCGTGCGATCCGTGTCCGTGATCAGCGGCCACACGTCGGCGGGAGCCGAGGCCATGCTGACGCGCGTGGAGACGAGGACCGACGCCATGTCGACCGGGAAAATACCACGTTCCCACCCGCCTTCGCCCAGTTGCCGGCACGCGCAGCGTCTATACTCCGGTCGTGCTCTCTCCCGGCACACTCGTCGATCGCTACGAGCTCGTGTCGCCCATCGGTGAGGGCGGCATGGCGCATGTCTGGGTCGCGCGCCAGAAGGGCAAGCACGGCTTCGAGAAGCTGTTCGCGTTCAAGTGCATCCACCCGCGATTCGCCGACGACCCGGCGTTCCGCAGCATGTTCCTCGACGAGGCACGCATCGCTTCGTCGATCGAACATCCGCACGTCGCGCAGATCTTCGATCTCGGCGAGTCGAACGACGTCCTCTACCTCGTCATGGAGTACGTCGATGGCGAGTCCCTCGGCGCGGTGATGACGGCGATGGCGCGTCGCGCGAAGGAGGCCGTACCGGTGCCCACGGGCGTCGCCCTGCGGATCGTCGCGGATGCGTGCGCGGGCCTCCACGCCGCGCACTCGCTGAAGGACGCCGACGGGAATCCGCGCGGGGTGGTCCATCGCGACGTGTCCCCGCAGAACATCCTCGTGAGCGTGCGCGGTGACGTGAAGGTGATCGACTTCGGCATCGCGGTCGCGGCGGACCGCATCGGCGGCGATACGGCAGCCGGCTCGCTGAAGGGCAAGCTGCACTACATGGCGCCGGAACAGGCGCTCCGCGAGCGGCTCGGACCGTACACCGACGTGTTCTCGGTGGGGGCGACGCTCTATCGCATGCTCGCCGGGCATCCTCCGTTCGACGCGGGGAACGACGCTGCGACGCTTCATCGATTGCTCGCCGGTGGAGCGCCGGACCCGCTGCCCGACTCGGTGCCGCCGCTCGTGGGTGCGATCATCGAGCGCGCGCTCGATCGCGATCCGGGCAATCGCTATCCGTCCGCGCTCGCGATGCAGACCGCGATCGAAGCGGCGATGATGGACGAGGGCTACGTCGCGGACGTCGCGACGTGGGCGAAGTCGAACTTTTCCGACGGCGCGAAGGAGCGTCGCGCGCAGCTCGCGGCGCGCACCCCGAACATCGCGCCGAGCCCGGAGAGCGTCACGAAGCGCGCCGCCGCAGCGAGCGCCCCGAGCGCAGCAAGCGCATCGTTCGTGGCCGAGCTCGGACCTCTTCCCGATCGCCCGCGCGCCACCGCGCCTCAGCCGGAAGAGCCGCGCGCCGTCGCTCCCGCACCTGCGCCGGCCGCCGGTCCCGCGCTCGCTGCGCCGGCGGCCGCGAGCCCGCGCGGTCCGGCGCCCGCGCCCATCGGCCTCGACACGCCCCCGCCACCGCCGCCACCGCCGCCACCGCCGCCGCCGGACGGCGATCCCGACGCGAAGCCCACCAACGGCCCCGGCATGCTCGACGTACGCGCGCTCGTCGCGAAGCGGAGCTCGCCGAGCCTCCCTCGCCACGAACCGAACGGAGACGGCGGCGACAAGCCTGCGAACGCCTCGCCACGCAAGAAAGGTCTCGAGCTCGACGACAGCGCGCTCCCGGTCCAGGCCGCGCCGCAGCACGTCGGTCCGTCCACGAAGGCGATCCCGCTCAGCGCCGGCGCACGCGGCGGCAACTGGACCAAGCTCGCCGTCGTCCTCGTCGTCGTCGTCCTGGCTCTCGCCGGCGTGCTCCTGCTCTTGCCGATGATCGTGCGCGACCGCCTGCTCGCGAACGCGCGCGAGGCAGGCATCGACCTGACCGTCGAGCGCGTCGGCATCGGTCTCGGCGGCGTGACGGTGCGCGGCATCAGCGCGAAGGCGCAGCGCGTCCCGGGAGCCGAGATCCGCGCCGACGAGATCTTCGCGACGGGATTCTCCGCGAAGGAGATCCGCGTCCGCGGGCTCGACATGAAGCTCGACGGTCCCATGAGCACGGTCGGGCCCGCCATGCTCGCCCTGTACGACGACAACCGCGCGCGTCTCGCCGGCACCGGCGGCGAGGCACGCAAGGTCTCGGTCGTCTCGGCGCACCTCGCGTGGACGGGCCTCCTCGGCGAGGGCACCAGCCTCGACGCCGTCGAGGTCGGGACCGACTTCGAATCGAAGGCGGTGGGCGCCGAGGAGATCCGCGCCAGCGTCGGGCACTTCAACGTGAAGACGCCGCGCACGACGCTCGGCCCGTGGGCGGGCTCGTTCGATCGGAACCCGAACGCGTCGCGGCTCCGCATCCTGCTCGACCCCCCGGTTCCTGACGGACCCAGCGCGCTGCTTGTCTGGGGGAAGGGCTCGGCGACGCATCTCACGATCCACGTCGCGCGGTCGCCGTTCGCGCGGCTCGGCATCCGGCCCGACGA
>OUNM010468547.1_pt1 | contig 10482 bp, 10 predicted proteins | sample 1769961 | NCBI WGS metagenome assembly OUNM01 (sample SAMEA3914820, study PRJEB12502) | metagenome | biome: forest; material: soil | place: USA | collected 2012-03-12 | depth 0.3 m
ACGCTCGGGTGGGTGCTGCCCGGCTCGATCGCCGCCGCGGGCGTGGTCGGGCTCGGAGTTGCACTCTACACGCGTCTCGACTTCGACAGTCGCGTCGACGATCTCCGCGGTAGCTGCGCCCCCGATTGCACGCCCGCGCAGCGCAATGATCTCTCGAGCACGCTCGTGACCTCGAACGTCGCCCTCGGCGCGGGCCTCGGGCTGCTCGCAGTGAGCGTCGTGGCGTGGCTCCTCACGGCGCCTTCCGGTACCGCGTCGGGCGGCACGACCGGCAGCGCGACGAGCGCTTCCGCTGTCCCGGGAGGCCTCACGTGGTGATGCGCGGCGTTCGTCGCGCCGCGGTGCTGCTCGCAGTCTCGGGCGGAACCGCGGCGACCATCGTGCTCGCGTGCGGGCCCGGCGACCTCTCCGATCTCACGCGCGGCCGCCCTGACGCGGGCGTCGACGCCGCCGACGCCGCCGACGCGGTCGACGCCGCCATCTGCAATCACGCCGCCGCGCCGCCGCGACCACACGTGCAGGACGGACCGAACACTCCGCAGCTCGTGTTCGTCTTCGACGGCGTCCGCTTCGACAACGGCGCCGACGACGCGGGCCCACCACGGCCGGTCGGTCTCGATCTCGACAACACGTGCACGTGCGCGGCGCCGAAGCTCGAGCCCGAGTCATGCGTCCCTCCCGACGCCGGCGGCGCCGCGCGTCCGTGCGACGGCATGGACGGGCGCGACAACGCCGCGGGCCCGCTGCTCGCGGCGGCGGGCGCGTCGGGCAACGGCATCGGGCCGGGCGCATTCGAGAAGCAGGTTCGCGGCGGCTACTTCAACGTGATCACGACCATCAACGCGTGGAACGGGCTTCCCGATGACCCTTCCGTCATCGTCGGCCTCGCGCTCTCCGGAGGCGTCGAAGGATCGCAATCCGACGCGGGCCACGACCCGCCGAAGTTCGACGGGACCGACGTGTGGACGGTCACGCCGAGCTCGATCCTCGGCGGCGCCGATCTCATCGGCAAGGATTGCAGGCAAGGCGTGGGCGTCACGCCCTGCATCGCCGCAAAGACGGACGCCATGGCGTACGTCAGCGGCGGCATCCTCGTCGCGCACCTCGACCTCTCGCTCCCCATCGTCACGGCCGACGGCCTCTTCACGATCGACTTCGCGGCGGCCACGGTGACGGCGCGGCTCATTCCAGAGGGCTCGCACTACCGCGCCGTCGGCGAGATCGACGGGCGCTGGCCGATCGATCGGCTCTTGCCGTCCATCGCGCGGATCCCGAATCCGATCACGCCCGGTCATCCACTCTGCGCGACCGACTCTGGTCTCGAGCTCTACAACCTCGTGAAGAAGAGCGCGTGCGAGAACCTCGACATCACGGGCAACCCCGCGCTCGATCGCACCGGCGCTCCGTGCGACGCGATCAGCAACGCCATCACATTCACCGGCGTGACCGCGACCATCGGTACGGTGTTCGACGCGCCGAGCAGCGGCGACGAGTGCGCCGGCTTCCAGGACACCTGCGCGAAGCCGTAATCCGCGCTCAGGATCCGAACTTCGCCACCAGCGCCTTCGCACGCTCCACGAACGCCGCCATGTGGTGCCGCTCGAAGTCGGCCCACGTCGCGAGCGATCGCGTGTCCTCGACGCGATCGAGGAACACCTTGCCGTCGAGGTGATCGACCTCGTGCTGGAACGTGCCCGCGGTCAGGCCCTTCACGTCGAGCTCGACGTCCTTGCCGTGCCGGTCCCACGCGCGGACCTTCACGCCCGTGAAGCGACGCACCTCGCCGCGGAGGTTCGGGACGCTCAGGCACCCCTCGTAGTTCATGAACGTGTCGTCGGTGGTCGGCACCACCTCGGGGTTCACGAGGATGGTGAGCGGGAAGTTAGGCTTGTAGGGATAGCGCGGGTTGTTCCGCACCTCGATCGCGCAGATGCGGATCGGCTCGTAGACCTGGTTCGCGGCGAGACCGGCGCCGTTGGCGTCGTGCATCGTCTCCACGAGATCGTCGATGAAGGTCTGAATCGTGGGGGAGGCGAGCTCCTCCCGCGTGAGCTTGCGCGCCACTTCGCGGAGCACGGGGTGCCCGAGGGTCGCGATCTTGCGGATGGCCATGCGGTCATGGATAGCACCGTTGACTTTCCGGGCCCTCTGGCACTAGATGGCCAGGCCAGCTCCTCGGAAAATCTAAGGAAAGAGCTCGATGATCTCCACCTACGCGCCCCTCTTCTTGATGATCGCGGTCGCGAGCCTCCTCGCCGGCCTGTTCTTCACGGGCGCCACGTTTCTCGGCGGCAAGGTCAACAAGACCCGCGAAAAGATGCTGCCCTTCGAGTGCGGCTCGGAGAGCTCGGGCGGCCGCCACCTCAAGCTGAGCGTCAAATTCTACCTGACCGCGATCCTCTTCGTCGTGTTCGACATCGAGTCGGTCTTCATCTACCCGTGGGCGATCCAGTTCAAGGCGCTCGGATGGACGGGCCTCGGCTCGATGTTCGGGTTCCTGGCAGTGGTCGTCGTCGCGCTCGTTTACGTCGTGAAGAAGGGAGCGCTCGAATGGGAGAGCTGAGACAGGTCACGCTGGACGCCAGCGAGAGCTCCGGCTTCGCGACCACGCGGCTGGATGCGCTGCTCGGTTGGGCGCGCAAGTGGTCGCTCTTCAAGTACCCGTTCGTGACGGCGTGCTGCGGCATGGAGTTCATGTCGCTCACGAGCCCGCGCTTCGACGGCACCGCGCGTTTCGGAGCCGAGGCCCCGCGCTTCTCTCCGCGCCAGGCCGATCTCCTGTGGGTCGTCGGCACGATCAGCCAGCGCCAGGCGCCGGTGCTCAAGCGCATCTACGAGCAGATGATGGAGCCCAAGTGGGTCCTCGCGTTCGGAACGTGCGCGAGCTGCGGCGGCTTCTACGACAACTACACGACCGTCCCCGGCATCGACAAAATCATCCCGTGCGACGTGTACGTCCCGGGTTGCCCGCCGCGTCCCGAAGCGGTCATCGACGGTCTCATGCTCCTCCAGGACAAGATCGCGCGCGGCGACAAGACGCCCGGCATCGTGAAGCCGCGCGAAGACCCTGCCGCTCTCGAGCGCGGCGTCGTGAAGCTCCGCCGGAGCAAGGACTCGGACCGATGAGCGAGCGCGTTCTGACCGTTCTCCGCGAGAAATTCGGCGACGCGATCGTCGAGACGCACTCGTACCTCGGCGACGACACGGCCGTGATCGACCCGACGCGCTGGAAGGACGTCGCAACGTTCCTCCGCGAGGATCCGCAGATGCAGTTCGACATGTTCGTCGACCTCTGCGGCGTCGACTTTCCCGCCCGCGAGCCGCGCTTCGAGGTGGTCGTGCACCTCTATTCGATCGCGCGACGTCACCGCGTCCGGATCAAGACGCGCATCGGCGACTCCGAGGGAGACGGCGCCGTCGTCGACACGCTCGTCGGTCTCTGGCCCGGCGCGAGCTGGTTCGAGCGCGAGGCGTTCGACATGTTCGGCATCACCTTCCGTGGTCACCCGGACCTGCGCCGCATCCTCATGTACCCCGAGTTCGAGGGGTATCCTCTCCGCAAGGACTACCCGGCGGATCGCACGCAGCCGCTCGTGCCGTATCGCACGGAGGCCGAGGCCGGTCTCCCGCTCGAGAAGCTCGCGCCGTTCGGGCACGAAGAGGGAATGCCGTTCCCGCACCGAGGTTACGGAATCGATCCCGTGGCTCGCGACCGCGACGTAGGAGAGAACTGATGGAGCCGATCGACCTCGACCTCGACGAAAACGAGCTCGAGCTCCCGTCGGAGCCGATGCACCTCAACATGGGCCCGTCGCACCCTGCGATGCACGGCACCGTGCGTATCGTGCTGGAGCTCTCCGGCGAGACCATCGTGAAGAGCGACGTGCAGATCGGGTATCTGCACCGCGGCAAAGAGAAGATGTGCGAGCGCGGGACCTGGGCGCAGGTCTTCCCGTACGTCGATCGCCTGAACTACGTCTCGCCCATGCTCAACAACGTCGGCTACGCGCTGGCGGTCGAGAAGATGTGCGGGATCCAGGTCCCCGATCGCTGCAGCTGGTACCGCATGATCCTCGGCGAGCTCGCTCGCATGTCGGATCACCTGACGTGCACCGGCGCCATGGCCATGGAGCTCGGCGCATTCACGCCGTTCCTCTGGTTCATCAAGGCGCGCGAGATGATCTGGGACGTCCTCGAAGAGGAGACCGGCGCTCGTCTCACGCACTCGTTCGGTCGCATCGGCGGCATGGCCAAGGAGCCCACGCCCGCGCTGAAGGAGCTGTGCCGCAGCACGTGCAAGGGCGTCCTCGCGCTCGTCGAAGAGGGCGAGGGCATGCTGCTGAAGAACCGGATCTTCCTCGATCGCCTCGAGGGCGTCGGGAACATCTCGGGCGCAGACGCCATCGCGCTCTCGTGGACGGGCCCGTGCCTCCGCGCGAGCGGCGTCGCGTACGACGTTCGCAAGTCGCATCCGTACCTCAAGTACGACGAGGTCGACTTCGACATGCCGCTCGGAAAGAACGGCGACAACCTCGATCGCTTCTTGATCCGTCTCGCGGAGCTCCGTCAGAGCGCGCGCATCATCCTCCAAGCGTGCGATCGCATGGCCGACGAGGGACCGGTCAACGTCGACGATCCGCGCGTGATGCTCCCGCCGAAGAACGACGTCTACACGACGATCGAAGGCACGATTCAGCACTTCAAGCTGATCATGGAGGGCGCGAAGGTGCCCGCCGGCGAGTCGTACTCGTACACCGAGGGCGGCAACGGCGAGCTCGGCTTCTACATGATCTCCGACGGCAGCGGCACGCCGTACCGCTGGCGCGTCCGCCCGCCGTGCTTCGCGATCACGGGCGGCCTGTCGAAGCTGATCAACGGCGCCATGCTGAGCGACATCGTCCCGACGTTCGGCTCGCTGAACATGATCGGCGGAGAGTGCGATCACTAGATCGCGGGAGAAGGTCTACTTCTCCCACGATTGTTTCGCAGCGGTTTTCGGGCATGAGCCTGGGCCGCCGATGACCGCGTCGAAGCCGACGCGGAGGCCCTGCTCGTTGATGTTCTTCGAGGCTTCCGGCATCAGTGGGTCGAGCTTCCAGGCTTCCTTGTAGACCGTGAGCGCTGCAGCGCAGTCGTGCGCTCGCGCCAGGCACTTCGGCGCGTTCGTGCGCACGTTCGCGAAGACGAACTTCACCGGGTCGTCCTCGTCCTTCGGCTTCACCGCGCCGACGAGGCGCTTCGCCGTGTCGTACGCGGCCATGCAGAACGCGACGTCCTTGCGCTCCTTGTACGCGGCGAGCTCGAGATCGGCGCCCGCCTTCAGGTACTGATCGCGCGCGCTCATCGCGCTGCCCTGGCAGTACTGAGTCGCGGCCTCGTCGGTCTTCGCGTCGAGCTGCGCCGGGCCGAGCGTTGCGCCGGCGCTCTTCTCGAGCGCCTTGCGAAACGCTTCTTTGCCCGCGGGGCACTGCCCGGACAGCATCAGGCAGCGACCGCGCACCGAGGCGAGCGCCGCGACGCTGCTCGTCGACAGTCCGCTCGGTCGCGGATCGAGGCGATCGTGATCGTCGAGCTCCGCGAGGCAGCCCTTGCCGTCGCGCGCGCCGAGCTTCGTCTCCGCCGCGCGCGCGTGCTCCTCGGCTTCCTTCTCGCGATCCGTGGCGGCCTGGAGTCGACCGGCGAGGTTCTTTCCGTCGGCGCTCTCCGGCGCGTGCGCATCGCGAGCGTCCGCGCTCTCTCCCGCGTCGATCTCGCGGAGCGTCAGCCGGATCGGGACCTTGCACGTCGACAGCTCCTTCGCCGAGTCGGCGCGGCACGAGGCGAGCTCGCCGCCGCGCTTCTCGGCCTTCGACTGCGTCGACTGGCTGCCGCCCGCGCCGACGCCGAGCATCGTGCCACCCGCCTCGGCGCGCGCGTTCGACTGCGCGCCGAGCGCGAACGCTCCGAGGTTGTACGCGTACACGAAATGCGTCGCGTTCTTGCACCCCGGAGTCTTCGCGAGGTCGCTGCGATGGATGCTGTCGCGCGTCGCCGAGCGCGTACCACTCACGAAGTACTGCATGTGGAACTTCTCGCCGCCCTGGACGCGTGAGCCGAGCGTCGCGGCGCCGAGCGGGAGCTTCGCGTAGAGATCGGCTTCGTTGGCGATGTCGAGCGACTCCATCGAGCCGCTCGTCCACTCGACGGGTTTGTACGAGCCGAGAGATCCCTTCACCGAATCGCTGCTGCACGAGTCGATCACGATGAGATCGCAGCCCTGGTACCGCACGAACACGACGTCGTTCGCAGCTCGAGCCTCGAAGCTCGACATGTCGGTCGCGTCCCACTCGATGACGAACGGTCGTTCGTGGCCCTTCGGATTGCATCGGTTCTGCCCGGCGAAGGTCTCGCTCATGCGCGAGGCCTGCACGTCACCGGCGCTCTTCGTGCCGGGCGCCGAGCCGCCGCCGCAGCCGATCGCGCCGACCAGGGAAGAGGAGATGGCGCTGGCGATGCCGAGCACGGCAACGGTACGACGACGAGGGCTCATGACGCCCACGCTACCATCGCCGCCAGCTCAGACGCGCTGGACGCTTCGCTTCGAGATGACGAGGAAGCGCCCGAGGAGGAGCGCGGCGACGAGCGCGAGCCCGGCGAGGAGGCCCCACCAAAGCCCCGGCGCTCCGTAGCCGAGACGGAATCCGAAGAGGAGCGCGAGCGGGAAGCCCACGAGCCAGTGCGCGCCGACGTTCGCCGCGAACGGAAAGCGCACGTCGCCCGAGCCGCGCAGGGCTCCGGCCGCGACGCCCTGCACGCCGTCGAAGAGCTGGAAAGCCGCGGCGATGCCGAGCAGCGTGACGCCGAGCTCCGCGATCGCCGGGTCGTCGGTGAAGAGCGCGATGAGCGAACGCGGCGCGAGCAAGAAGAGCGAGCTCGTACACGCCATGAACGCAGCGCCCAGCGCGATGCCGATGAGCCCGGCGCGCCGCGGCGAGCGTCCTTCGCCGATGGCGTGACCGCAGCGCACCGACGTCGCGCCGCTGATGCCGAGCACGCCCATGAACGTGAAGCTCGCGAGGCCGACCGCGATGTGATGCGCGCTGACCGCCACCTTGCCGAGACGCCCCGCCATGACGGCCACGAGCGAGAAGACGCCGATCTCGGCGAGCAGCTGGAATCCGATCGGCGTTCCGAGCCGCAGCACCTTCGCGACCGACACGCGCGACGACGGCGACATCGCGCGCGGCCGCATGGGCAGGATCATCAGCAGCACGGCGGCTACCAGCACGAACGTCGCGATGGTGCTGGCGAGCCCGGCGCCGAACGCGCCCATCGGACGGATCCCGAAGGTGATGCGACCGAAGCGACCGAGCGGGAGCTCACCGCGCACGAGGACGTTGCAGACCACGATGTTCACGACGTTCGCGATGATCGCCGACGCCAGCGCCGGCCACGTTCGCTTGTGCGCCTGCAGGAACGTCTTCGCCGCGAGAAACACGGGGAAGAAGAGGAGCCCGGGCGTCTGCGCGATGAGGAAGGAGCGGCACGGACCGACGAGCTCGGCGTCGATGCCGAGAGGAACGAGCAGCCACGTGGCGCCGATCGTGAGCACGCTGCACGGCAACCACAGGAGCACGCACGCGAGCGTCGTCGACACGAACGCTCTCCACGCGACGTCGGGCTCGCCCGCGCCGATTGCCTGCGCGGCGAGCGGCTCGAGCGCCGCCGCCGCGCCCATCCCGAGCGCGAGACCAGCGAAGCCGATCGACCTTCCGATCGACGCTCCGCCGAGGTCGGCGGCGGACACGTGACCGAGCACGGCGACGTCGACGAGACCGAGCAGCGTCAGTCCGAACTGCGCGAGAGCGATGGGCAGGGCCAGGCGAGCGATCGTGTCGAGCTCGCTTCGCTCGTGCGTCGCAATGTCCTGAACCACCAAGGCCGCGCATCCTAGCGCACGGCGCGGTGCGCAAGGCGCCTTGACATGGCGGAGGCCGAGCCATCTACTGGCCCTCCTACGAACGGGGGACTTCGTGGAAAAACCGAAACGACGGACGATCACGAGCCCTGGGCTCGGAGAGAGCGGGCTTCGGGTTCGCCACGTGATGCCGAGCGCGCCCGCGGCCTCGGGCATGCACGACCGCGCGCCTGCAAGCGTGCCCGATGCGCTGCGCGGTGATCACGAGCGCGAGCGCGAGCACGAGAGCGCGCCGCCGGCGTCGGCCGAGCGAGTGTCGACGCGACGCGCGCGCACGCGGCGCCCCGTTCGCGTCGACGACGTCGGAGACGCCGCGGTGGCGATCGCGTCGCGTGCGATGCCGTCGTCCGCGCCGAAGCTCTTGAAGGGCCACCGCGAGCTGAGCAGCGCGCCAATCGATGCTCGCGACGCGTTCGTGCTCTCGCTGATCGACGGCAAGACGAGCATCGCGCAGATCGTCGATGCGTCGGGATTGGCGCGAGGGGACGTCGTGTCCATCCTCGAACGGCTAGTCCAACTTGGAATCGTAGCGTTGCCATAACGGAAACACGCTGCCGAGCGCGGTTTGTAGGCCTTTGGACGACGCATCGAAATCGTCGGGCCTCGCGGCATACTCCCTAGGGAGTATGCGACCGCACATCCGGGGGCCGGACGCACGCGGCCGACCGTACGGTAAACCCCCATTGACGCTGGCTGCCGCAGCGCGATTCTGTGGAGCGGGGCGCACCGCGACGCATGAAGCCAACCGAGAAACGCAAGAGCACGCAGCCCGGGCTCGGCAAGGTCAGCGGCGACGCGCGTCACTCGACGTCGAAGCGCGAGCGCGTCGACGCCGAGGTGCTGGAGAGCGTGCCGCCGATCAGCGCGCCGCCGCCGAGCACCGGTCCGATCCGGAGCCAGACGCCGCAGGGCCGCATCAGCGGCGCACCGACGCCGCGGCAGACGCTGCCGATGGAGAGCAGCCGACCGCGGCACACGAAGGGGATCGAGAGCACGGGGCCGAGCGATCGCGCGACGACGGACGACGTCCCTCCGATCGACGCGCGTACGGCACGCGAGGTCGAGCGTCCTGTCGAGCGCACGCCGAGCCCTCCGCCGGCGTCGGTGCGCGGCGACAGCCGGCCGGCGGCCGAGCGTGTCGAGCGCGTCGAGCGTATCGAGCGCATCGACGTGATCTCGGAGCGGCCGCCGAGCTCGGTGCGCGGTGGCGCGCTGGTGTCTCGCACGCCGATCGAGGTCACGCAGGTCGATACCAAGCGGATCCCGCGCGTGGGCTCGTCGCCGTCGACATCGTCGTCCGTCGGGCGCTTCCCGACGGAAGAGGCCACGGGTCGACGTCCGATCCTCAATCGTGAGGCGCGTGAGGCGCGTGAAGCGCGCGATCGCGACGAGCGCGACCCGCGCAGCGAGCCGGGCAGCCGCACCGTGGACGGTCGCCCGATCAAGCGTGCGGACAGCGCTCGGCCCGCGGTCGGATCCAGCCGTCCTGCGCCCACGTCGGGTCGCCCCTCTCCGGCCCCGTCCGGTCGTCCGGTGCCGAGCTCGGCGCGTCCCACGAGCGCGCGTCCGACCAACGCTCGTCCGGCCAGCGTTCGACCTCCGCCGTCGGCTCATGGCGTGTCGACCGGAACCGCGCGGTCCGCTCGCGTCTCGATTCGCGAGGACAACGTCGGGGCCGCCATCCATGCCGAGCCGGCGCGAGGCAGCCGCCGCGTCGTCCCGAAAGTGCTCAAATCCAAGGCCGAAATCGCCGCGGCTCCAATCGACCATCGGGCCGGGTTCCTGCTCGCGCACGTCGACGGTGTCACGACCGTGGCTGGGCTCGTGGACATCTGCGGAATGCCCGAGGATCAGGTCAATGGCATCCTCGATCGGCTCTGCCGACTGGGGATCGTCGCCCTGCGCTGAGGGCTCGCACGAGGGGCTCCGAAAGGAGTTCCAACCTTGGGCAATTCGTCGTAAAAACGGCGCCATCGCATGCCCACCTTCAAGCTTGACGGCAAGGACATCCCCTTCGAGCCGGGCGACAGCATCATCAAGGCCGCCGCCCGCCAGGGGATCGAGATCCCGCACTACTGCTGGCATGCGGGGCTGAGCGCCCCGGCGAACTGCCGGATGTGCCTCGTCGAGCTCAAGCCCGCCGCGAACCAGCGCGCGATGATGCTCGACATCGTCGAGTGGGATCCGGTGCTCAAGGACTACAAGAACGTCCAGAAGCCGAAGCTCCAGCCGGCGTGTCAGTACCCGGCCACCGAGAACCAAGAGGTCCTCTCCGATTCGAGCAAGCACGTCGTCGAAGCGCGCGCGCACGTGCAGGAGTTCTTGCTCCTCAATCATCCCGTCGACTGCCCGATCTGCGATCAGGCCGGCGAGTGCAAGCTCCAGGACTACTGGCTCGATCACCAGAAGACCGCCAAGCGGATGCACGACGAGCCGATCCACAAGCCGAAGGCGGTCGTCTTCGGCCCCACCATCGTCTACGACGCCGAGCGCTGCGTGATGTGCACGCGCTGCATCCGCTTCAT
>OUNM011195334.1_pt1 | contig 10482 bp, 10 predicted proteins | sample 1769961 | NCBI WGS metagenome assembly OUNM01 (sample SAMEA3914820, study PRJEB12502) | metagenome | biome: forest; material: soil | place: USA | collected 2012-03-12 | depth 0.3 m
GACCAGCATTCGGATGAAGCTTCGCTTGGTGAAAAATTGTTCGAACGTGACGTTTTCTTTTAGAAGATGCTGGAGGGTGGGGAAATCAAATCCTGTTAACCATTCGATTACCTGGTCCAATTCTTCTTTTGTCCGGCCCTTCTTCTCTATTTTGGCAAGATAGAGGGGATATGGAAGCTATTTCGAGGCAGTTTTCGTGGTGCCTTTTCTTTGTTTCTTTCTTTGGGCAAGCAAAGAAAGATAGGCGAAGAGCGGGGAAATACAGATGGGTGCCGAGAGATCCTTCCTCGCGTCAGGATGACAATTCAGTGCTTGTCAAAGGGTCATTTGGAGATTAGACAGGAACGCAAAATATTCTAATTGACAACGTATATCTTGAAGTGGGTATAAGTCGCATTTGCACCAGTGCTAATGCGAATATTAAAATCGCCATATCCTTCTTTTTTGAGAAATGATTGCACTTTTTCACAATATATTATCTGTGTTTCGTTGTAATATACGATCTCATTGTGAACTACTTCTTCAATAGAATATTTAGGTATTCTGTAATCGGTTGTTGCACCTTTACTTTTTAACAGATCATTGATCTCTTTAGCCTTTGACTCTGTTTTTGGCAGGAAATAAACTTTAAGCCTGCAATCAGAAAGCGATTTTTCAGAGTTATATTTATTGATTATCCCTGATATGTCTTTTGTTGTTTTCGTAACTATAGATTGTTCTTTTTTCTTTTTGGAAGTAAAACAGGTAGAATCATAGGCATATATACCTAGTACCGAACTATAAGCTACTGACATTTTCTTTAGGTTCGATTTCATCTGTATTTCTTGAACAGCTAGTATATTAATTGAATCACGGTACATATTGATTGAATCACGTATTATCGTCTTTAAAGAATCGGCAGACTTTTTCTGGTTGTTAGCATTCATCATTTCTAACTTTGCGGACTCTGCTTTGATATTGGACAATATACTCTGTCCAACTATTCCAATAAATGCAATCATTATCGTTACCACGTTTGTCCAAAACGATACCTTCGTGTAATAAGGGGAAGCTAAGTCCTTAACCTTAAATTCTAGCTCACTTATTTTTAAGTTGAGTTCCTTTAACTCTAGTTCGTTTTTATCCATTGGGACACATTTAAGCCAATTTGCTTACCCATTTCCATGAAAGAATTGATTTATAAAAATAATAATGGTGTTTATTCTTGGCAATACCTTAATTGCGTTAAGTGTAAATACTTAACACTATTGGCATGTCTATTACAAAAACTTCCTTGCTTCCATCACGAAAACGTCTGCAATGGCCTTCAAGATCAATATGTGAGCGCTCCTCTCAACAAAACCTCTATCTCTTTTCCATCCTTCTTTTGTCTCAAACATTTCATCCATGCCAAACCAAGAAGGCAGCACTTTCTTCACTGTTTTATTATTTCCTTAACATAGGCATTTTAGTTTTTTCTTTTCTTTGCCCCGTGATTCTCGCATTTGTTTTTTCTTTTGTCGTCAGCTTTTTAGGTTCTATGCCACCGGGACCAAGCAATCTTGCTGTATTCCATATGGCCTTGAACAAGCATTCCAAAGCCGGATTTTGGATGGCATTCGGTGCCAGTTTGCCAGAATTGCCCTATTCGTTTTTGGCGGTATTGGCCATTCAATATGTATCGGCTTTTCAGTCCTTCAGCCGTTGGCTAGAAGTGGCCGCCATGATCGTCCTTCTCACGGTGGGCACGTATATCCTCTTTTTTCAGAAGGAAAAGAATTTGGACGATGAAGACAGCAGCGAACGTTGGCGCTTACATCCTTTTTGGAAAGGAATGTTGGTCGCCATCTTTAACCCCCTTTTGGTAGGTTTTTGGTTGGTGGTTTCCCAATTGGGCGTAAGCCTGAAATGCTTGAATGTACACGATCCCTACGAAAAGGTAGGATTTGTGATGGGAACCAGTGCCGGGGCATTTTGTCTCCTGCTCTTGGTGGTATTTTTCACAGATAAGATCCGACAAAACTTGAGCCCTAAGTTTCTTTTGTATGTGAACAAAGGAATCGGGGGATTGTTTTTTGCTTTGGGCATCGTCCAAGCGGTGAAAAGTTATCTATCTTAAGAAACAGATGTCCATAGAAAAGGTTTATTTTGTTGGCTCATGTTGCGCTACATCGTCAAACGGCTGTTTTATGGAATATTCGTCCTTTTGGGCGTTTTAGTCGTCGTGTTCTTTATTTTCAATGCCCTACCCGGCGATCCGGTGGCGATGATGGCTGGCCAGCGGACGGATGTATCCACGCGGGAAGCTATTGCCAAAGACTTGGGTTTAGACAAGCCGCTTTCCCAACAATTCACACTCTATTTCAACGACCTTTCCCCGTTTTCCTTGCATGATGACAACGAGGAAAACCGGATGAAATATGCCTATTTTCGTCTGTTTTCCATTTCCCATACCGCAATAGTGCTGAAATGGCCGTATTTGAGACGGTCCTTTCAAAACCATCGCTTAGTCTCAGATATTATCTTGGAGCATATGTGGGGAACATTCTGGTTGGCGTTTGCGGCTATGTTGTTCGCCACCGTGTTGGGCATTTCGTTCGGATTGATTGCCGCCTTGAAACAAAATTCGTTTTGGGACCATTTTCTGGTCAGTGTTTCTATTCTAGGCATCTCGGCTCCTTCCTTTGTGGTCGCGATTTTGGTGGCCGTTACATTTGGGTTTTATTGGGCAGATTTCACAGGGTTGAACCTTACGGGACAATTGTGGGTGACAGACCCCATCTATGGTCGGCAGCTCGAACTGAAGAATATCTTGCTCCCGGCTTTCACTTTAGGTATTCGTCCTCTTTCCATCATCGTGCAGTTGACACGCAGTTCCATGTTGGATGTACTTTCGCAAGACTACATACGGACCGCCAAGGCAAAAGGAGTGGCTACCTATGCCATCATCCTCAAGCATGCCCTTAAGAATGCCTTAAATCCTGTGATTACGGCCGTTTCGGGATGGTTGGCTTCTCTCATGGCGGGAGCTTTTTTTGTGGAATTGATTTTCAATTGGAAAGGCTTAGGCCTGATCAGCATTAAGGCGGTGGAAAATTTGGATTTTCCATTGGTCATGGGCTGCACCCTCTTTGTGGCCCTTGTGTTCATCATCCTCAATATCTTGGTCGACATCCTATACGCCCTCATTGATCCAAGAGTACGCCTAAGAGCTTAACAACAACATGTCGTCCAATTCTTCTCGTTTTGTATATCTCACAGGCCTGGCAGGGGGCACCGTTCTTCTAGTGGCATATCTATTAAGTACGCAGGTAGAAACATCTGTTCCTACATTGCCTTTTTACAAGGTCGATCCTGCCACGAACAAAATAGAAAAGACGGATGTACCTGGGCAAAAAATAGGGGCATTTGCTTTTCAAAATCAACTTGGAAAAGTGTACACCCAAGAGGACATAGGCAATGCGGTATTTGTGGCCGATTATTTCTTTGCCCAATATCCTGGGATTTGTAAAACCATGTCAAGTCAGATGCAGCGGGTATCCCAAGCTTTTGAAGATACCCCAGACCTCAAGATATTTTCTTTCACTTCCAAGCCGGAGGAAGATTCTGTTTCCGCACTATACGACTATGCGCTCCAGAATAAAGTAAAGGACCACGGCAAGTGGGTCTTTTTAACTGGGGACAAAAAACAATTGTATAAAGTGGCCAGGGAACAGTTTTTTATTGTAGATGAGCCGGGAGATGGGGGAGAAGAGGATTTTATCCATACGGAACGCTTCGTGTTGGTAGACCAGAACAGATATGTGAGAGGGTACTACGATGGCACCAACCCAAAAGAAGTGGATCAACTCATCCATGACATAAAAGACCTCTTAGAGGAATAACGTACTGAAAAAATTAAAACCCGTCCTATCTTTGCCGCGATGGAAATGTTGAAAAATGACGTGCTCTTACGAGCCGCTAGAGGAGAAAAAACAGAGCGTACCCCTGTATGGGTTATGCGGCAGGCGGGCCGCATTTTACCTGAATACAGGGCCGTAAGGGAAAAGGCGAAAGATTTTGTGGCATTTGTGAAAAATCCCGAGCTGGCTGCGGAGGTCACGTTGCAGCCCGTAGATATTTTAGGAGTCGATGCCGCCATTATTTTTTCGGATATCCTCGTCATCCCGGAAGCGATGGGCTTGCCGTATGAAATGCAGGAAAAACGAGGTCCTTTGTTTCCGGAGACTGTCCGTTCTATGCAGGATTTAGCACATATCCGTGTGTGCCATACAGGAGACTATCAATATGTATTGGATGCCATTCGCTTGGTAAAAAGAGAACTGAACGGCCGTGTCCCCCTGATCGGATTTGCAGGGGCACCTTGGACGATTTTTGCATATATGACGGAAGGAGCCGGTTCCAAGACGTTTTCAGTGGCACGGTCTCTGTTATACAACGCGCCTGATTTTTCCCATACCTTGTTGCAACAGATCACCGATTCTACGATTTTGTACTTGCAAGATCAAGTAGTAGCTGGGGCAGATGTGGTACAAGTGTTCGACTCTTGGGCAGGAATTCTTTCCCCGGAACAATACAAGGTTTTCGCCTTGCCTTACATCCGTCAAATTTGCGAAGCAGTAAAAGGCGTGCCTACCATTGTGTTTCCGAAAGGAGCGTTTTTTGCCTTGCAAGATTTCAACGGATTTCCTTGCCAAGTGGTAGGATTGGATTGGAACATGACCCCGCAGTGGAGCAGGGAACAAGTAGGACCTGCCAAAGTGCTACAGGGGAACATGGATCCAGCGTTATTGTATGCCTCTTTTGATACAATAAAGGCAGAGACCAAGAAAATGTTGGATGCTTTTGGAGGTTCCTTGCATATCGCCAATTTGGGGCACGGGGTATATCCCGACATAGACAAAGACAAAGTGAAATGCTTTGTCGATACGGTCAAGGAATATCGGCATTAAGGGGTGCTGCGGATAATCGCATCCCGGATGTCCAACCGTTCGTCTACATATTCCGCTATTTTTCTTACTTTTCTTTTGCCTTTCAAATCGGAGGAGCTGATCCCTATCCGCCCCTGTTTTGCCGTGAAGGTGGCCAAGTTTGGAGCAATCTTGATGGGTTTGTGCATCCAAAGCAGGCGTAGGTAAATACTCTGTGAGATGCTTTCCGCTACCCAAAGTGTGTCGGCTTTTTGCAATATTCCTTGATGCTGGTCAATTAAGGCGGTTTCATTTTCCAATCGGGTCTGCCTGTCCGTATACAAGGCATGCCGAACCAGGGTAAAACAAAGAAGTGCAGCAAAAAGGCATCCGAACCAAGACCATCGAAGCACCAAGTTCTCTAAGGCATACAAAGCAAACATAGTAAGCAAAGGAAGAATCGGAGTGGAATACCAATCAAGCTTGTGCATGCCAAAGGTGAACAAAACGAAGGCAGGAAAAAGGATAAAAGCACAAAATGGAAGAACGTGTTGATAGGCAGATGAAACGCTGCCTTTTTTTAATTGAAAGAAGAAAATGGCAAGCCCTAGATACGAAAAGTAATTCCAAACATTGAAGCGTACATCGAGATTGGTAAAAAAAAAGCCATAGCTAGTATGTACTGGGTGACCATCGAAATGGGAACTGGTGAAGCGCATCCAAATGTCATAGATGACCATGGTTTCGATGGCATTGTCGCCCGCATAAGGCGTATTGTGATAGCGGGTACCGCAAAATAGCACAATGAGCGTCCAAGAAAGTATCCCAGTCAAGAAAATGCCGATGGCATACCACGCATAGTTGTCCTTGAGAAAAGGCAATAGGCGACGAGAAGCCAAAAGATAAAGAAAGATGCCCGGCAAATAGAAAAAGCAGGCCATGGTTTTAAACCAAAAAGCAAACGCAAGAAAGCAGCCAGCAAAAAGGATAGCATTCTTCCGATGGAAGTGGAGATATAAAGAAAAGAAATACAGAAAGCCCATCAACAAAGCATTGAACTCGGCGTCCATGTCCCCATTCCGGCCCACATGGAAGCCGACCACGCCTTTCACCGACAGCAACATGAGTCCTCCAAGAAAGGCATTCCCAGGTGTTAGGTACAAGGCCATCCATTGGAATGCGAAGTAAAAGAAGAGCAAGACAAACAGGCCGGAACTCATACGCAGCCCCCAAGCATTGTATCCGAAGAGGAAATATCCGCTCATGGTAAGCCAAGCCTTTAAAGGAGGACGTGCCAGCCAAGCATCCGGTTTTCCTTGGTAATAGAGGTTTAAGAAGTCTCCGTTTTGGCGCATCTCACAGGCATTGGCTCCAAAACGCGCCTCATCAAAGGAGTTTACCGGACCAACGCCCAATTTCCAGAACTCCAGAATGGCCACCAGGAATAAAAGCAGAAAGAGGAGATTCTGCTTGGAAAATCGGGAGACCGCGATGCTTTCGTTCATATAAAATATTGGTGTGCAATTTGCAAAGAATCCCGATTTTATTCGTTCTTTGCATCACACGCAAGAAGAATTACAGGACAATTTCGTACAGCAAAGGAAGCGTAGCGAGTGGGTAAATTTCGGAAGTATATACGTTCATTCAATCCGAAGGACAGATTTTTAAGGCTTAAGAAGCTTTATCTTCTTCGTCTGGAAGGACTCTTAAATCGTCAAGACAACGAGAAAATCCGTACGAGTCCTTACATAAGCCGGGACCTGAGCTGGATCAAGTTCAATCACCGGGTGTTCGACCAGTCCAAAAACGAAAGACGGAACATTTTCGAGCGGTTGAAATTTGCCGCCATCGCGTATGCAAATCTGGACGAGTTTTTCATGATCCGGGTAGGAAGTTTATACGGATACATCGACCTTAACAAGGACCGCACCGATTATTCCGGCTTGAAACTCATCCCGTTCAAGAAAAAGCTTTTTTCCGACGCGCAGTTTTTCCTGAGCGAGTACTATAACTATTTCAATGCCGACCTTGAGCCATTGTTTGAGCCCAACGGGTTCAAATTGATCACCATAGATGATTTAGAGCACCACGAATTGGAAAAGGTGGGAGAATATTTTCGGGATACCATTTTTCCGATGTTGACGCCCGTAAGTGCCGAAGGGGAAGCTACATGGCCTATTTTGCTCAATAAGACCTTGATCTTTGGTGTGGTCACAGAAGTCAACGGCAGAAAAAGGCTCAATTTTGTTCAAATCCCAAGCAATTTGCCTCGTTTCTATTGCATTGAAATGGGAGAGCGGCTTTGGTTATTGCCTATTGAGGAGATTGTACGTTGGAAAATGGATGTGATCTTTCGAAATGGGCCTGTATTGTCCAGCACACTTTTCCGCATTATCCGAAATGGGGATTTTGAGGAAGTAGACGTAGACGATGTCGACAAGGATTTCATCGAGGAAATAAAGAAAAAGCTGAAAAAGCGCCTCACAGGAAGGGTGGTGCGGATGGACGTAGAAGGCCATTATTCAGATTTTTTGGTCAGCAAGTTAAAGAAGAGTTTCGGCATAGAGGATGAAAACATCTTCATTTGCAACAGTTTGTTGGACATGTCCTGTTTGTGGCAATTGGTGGGGCATCCGCGTTTTGCCCCAAAAATGCACCAGCCACCTGCCCCTGTGATGCCTGTGGGATATCCCGTCCATGACAAGGACCATCTATTTGAAACATTAAAAGCACAGGATATTCTCTTGCACCATCCGTACAATAGCATGGAAATCATGCTTGACTTGTTGGACGAAGCAGCGGCGGACAAAGATGTGTTGGCCATCAAAATCACGATTTACCGATTGGCCAAAAAATCCCGTATAGTGGATGCCCTCGAAAAAGCCGCCTTAAATGGAAAGCATGTGTCGGTCTTGTTTGAGGTGAAAGCGAGGTTTGATGAAGAACGTAACCTTGAAAATGCGCAACGTCTCCAAAAAGCAGGAGCTTTTGTCATTTATGGCGTAGGCTTATTGAAGACACATTGCAAAGCGCTGATGATTGTGCGCAAGGAGAAGGACAAGACAACCCGTTATGTGCACCTATCTTCCGGAAATTACAACGAAGATACCTCCAAGATTTATTCGGATCTCAGCTTACTTACTACCAATGAAGGGATCGCCAACGATGTAAACGAGCTTTTCAATGTCATCACGGGAAATTCAAAACCGCATGAATACAATTACATCATCACAGCTCCTGTGATGATGAAGAAAAAATTGATTCAAATGGTGCAACAGGAAGCGGAAAATGCAAAGAGGGGAATCCCGGCGCGGATTGTCCTAAAAGTGAACTCACTTCAAGACAAAGACTTTATTGACGAATTGTACAAAGCCTCCAAAGCAGGGGTCAGGATCACCCTTATCGTGCGGGGAATCTGTTGCTTGCGGCCTAGCAGGGAAGGGTTGAGTGAAAACATTTCCGTTATTTCCATCGTGGGGGATTTCTTGGAACATACCCGTGTGTACTATTTCCACAACGCCGGCGAACCCTTGGTATACAGCGGAAGTGCGGATGTGATGGTGCGCAGTTTTGAACGGCGTATCGAATGCCTCTTCCTTATTACCGATCCCTTCTTGAAAAAAGAAGTCATCAATGTGCTGGCCTGCAATATAAAAGATAACATGAACAGTTATTTTGTGTTGGAAGACGGCAATTATGTAAAAGAAACATTGAACGGCGAACGGCCCTTCAGCATCCACGAACATTTTTTCCACGTTACGCCGGAAGAAGTGCAGCAGGCACACGTATAGGAAGCATCCAGTGAGGCCTTACATCTCCAACAGATCACGAAGCACCACGGAGGCACACACGCCCCCAAAAGCAGCAGGCAAGTAAGAAATAGTCCCAAAGGCCGAGCGCTTGAAATTGTTTCCGTCCGTAAACATCAAGGAGCCGGGCACGTTGGGTTCTGGCGAAAAGACAGCCTTGATCCCGCTGTAAATATGGGCCTTGCGCAGGCGTTTGCGCACATAGAAAGCCAACTTGTCCTGATACGTTTGCGATAGGTCGGCGACACGGATCCGCGTAGGGTCTAATTTGCCACCTGCTCCCATGGAACTTACAATGCGTTGATTATTATAATAAGCAGTAGAAAGCAATTTCAGTTTGGGCATCAGGCTATCGATGGCATCTACCACATAGTCGTAGCGAGGTGCCAGCAATTCCAACATTTTTTCGGGGTGCATAAAGTCCTTTACGATACGCAACTCGATTTCAGGATTGATAGCTTTTAGGCGGGCCTCCATGATATCCGCTTTCAACATGCCATGATTGGTAGAAAGGGCAGGCAATTGGCGATTCCGATTGCTGGGATCTACCGTATCCCCGTCTACCAATGTCATTTTGCCCACCCCTGCCCTGGCAATAAACTCAGCGGCAAAAGAACCCACTCCTCCTAATCCTACCACTAATACATGAGAGTGGATCAGTGTTTTTAATTTCTGTTCTCCCACTAATAATTGCGTTCTTGAGAGCCAACTAATGTCCTGCATGGTCTAGGTTGAAAATGCGGTGATAATTATCCTGCAAAATGGCGGCTAATTTTTCCAAAGGCAAATGTAATCGCTCGCTTGCTGCCTTGTAAATGGTTTCAATCGATTGTTCTGCGTCATCTGTTTCTAAAAAAAGCTTGTCCAAGGGAGTTTCGCGGATAAAACGACTTGCATTTGAATCTTCGTGTAAAAGTGCTTTTCCAAAGGAAAGAAGACAACCTTGCTGTAGCCATGCGTTCCCAATACTGGTTTTCTGATTGAAACCATGAATGATCCATGGGAGCGGGCTTCCTTTTTTTCGTAGAAGAAGGTCTTGTTGTGCTTTGACGCAATGGAAGATAATCGGCTTCTTGAATTCAGCGGCGATTTCCAATTGCTTCTCCAATACGGTGACCTGCAGGTCCCAAGGGGTATCACAGAGTCGGTCTAGGCCAATTTCCCCCAAAGCGAGGCAATTTTTCATAGAAAGAAAATGGCGCAATTGGGTATACTGAAGGGGCAAAGAAGTAGGAGTCATATACCAAGGATGAATGCCCGCGCTAAAAAACTGGCTGGGCAATTCGTTGCGCTCCTTGACAATAAGATTATAAATTCCTTGGGAATTCAAATGATGGGTATGGAAGTCTAGCAACATAAGGGGTACAATCGCATGTGGGAGATACTTCTAAAATTGAGGTCCATGCCTAACAAAGCAATAATAAAGAGGCGAATCGCGATATGTAACAAAAAGAAGGCATTTAATCCTTGATTTTCAAATTTCGAATCATCTGCGGCATCATTTTTGATAATTTCATCGTAAGTAGAAGAGAGGGAGCACGAATCGGACAGGATAATTAATCCTTGAAATGTTTGTAAATACAAAAGCCAAAGGGTATTATTGCTGCACAATTGCGGACGATTTTTAAAACAACATCGCATCCCGCGGCACATAACGATTTACGTTTGCCTGTCTCAGTTCATTTTCCTTCTGTATCCTATTAACAAAACCCACGTATTAGTTCATTACTCATTACCCCATTCTTTTTCCATCACACATGTACAACATCAATGATTTAGACTTA
>OUNM010241996.1_pt1 | contig 10478 bp, 10 predicted proteins | sample 1769961 | NCBI WGS metagenome assembly OUNM01 (sample SAMEA3914820, study PRJEB12502) | metagenome | biome: forest; material: soil | place: USA | collected 2012-03-12 | depth 0.3 m
CGTTGATGCTCGACACCAGCTCGCGGTTCACCTTGCCGACCAGGACCATGCGGGCGACGTCGAGCGTCTCGGCATCGGTGACGCGCAGGCCGTCGACGAAGCGCGACTCGACGCCCAGCCGCTTCAGCATCGATCCGATCTGCGGACCGCCGCCATGCACCACCACCGGATTGATGCCGACAGCCTTCAAGAGCACCACATCCTCGGCGAAACTGCGCGCCAGCTCGGGGTCGCCCATCGCGTGGCCGCCATATTTGACCACGAAGGTCTTGCCGGCATAGCGCTGGAGGTAGGGCAACGCCTCGGTGAGCGTCTCCGCCTTGGCGAGCATGGCGGGGTCGGGGAGGAGATCGGGCAGCAGCGTCATGCCCGCGCCATAGCGGTACCGGGGTCCGCCCGGAACCCCGGAATCGTCAGGCGGGGTGGCGCCGGTCAATCCGGTGCCCCAGCCAGACCAGCCCGGTGATAAGCCAGGGCACGAAAACCACCGACAGCACCACCTTGGTCAGCATCTGCCCGGCCATCAGCCCGAGGATCGGCCGCTCGCCCAGGAAGGAGATGGTGATGAACAGCAGCGTGTCGATCACCTGGCTTACCATGCTGGCGATCATGCCGCGCAACCAGATCAGCCGCCCCTCGCCATGCGACAGCTTGGAGAAGATCAGCACGTTCAGCGTCTGCGACGTGCCGTAGGAGATGAAGCCCGCCATCATCATCCGCGCGCCCTGACCGACTACGATCGGGAAGGCCGAGACGGCCGGGGGGTACATGTCTTTGTCGGCGGGCAGCGCGAGGACGAGCTGGATCAGAAGCGCGGCAGTGATCATCGGCACGAAGCCGAAGCGGACGAGCCGGGTGGCGGTAGCCTGCCCGTAGAGCTCGGCAACCGAGCTGCCCAGAGCCACAAGCATCAGGAAGGCGAATATTCCCGCCTCCACCGCCAATGGCCCGAGCGCGACTTGCTTCACCCCTAGGATGCCCGCCATGCAGACCATCCCGCCGTAGAACAGCGAGAAGAGGAACAGCGATCGGGGAATGGCGAGCGGAGCCGGCGCAGGCGTCGTGGACATGCGCCCCACTATCCGCTTTCTCACCGTGCGCAAAGGCCGGACGCACCGCGGTTGTGCGCCCGGCCTAGTCGCGAACGGATTAGATGCTGTCGCGCGCCACCGGTGCCGGCTCGGGCGAGGCTGCGGGCAGAACCGCGGGGGTCGGCGCGGGCGGCTTCTGCGCCGCCGAGCCGCAATCGCCCGAGACGTTGCGGACCACCTGCGACGCCTTGCCCTCGCCCATCGCGGTGACGCGCACGCTTTGGGTGCAGACGCCCTGGCCAGTCGAAGTCGAGACGACCGTGTAGCTGGTGGCACCCTCCGGAGCGCCCGCCAACGCGGCCTGCTGAAGCGGCGCGTCGGGGGTCGATTGCATCAGCGCCGCCTGACGGAGCATCGCGCTCGCCTGTCGGTCCATCTCGACGGAGATGCGCTCGATCTCGGCGAAGGGCGAGTCCGGCCCGAACGCTGCGCTGAGGAAGGATTCAGCAGCGATCGGTGCCGCCGTGTCCACCACCAGAATGCGCGGAGCGACATCGCCGGTGTAGCGAATCCGCTCGTTGCCGCCGCCTGGCAGGTGGACGACCATCTCATGAACAGGCTGGCGCTCGGCGGCCGCCACGGCGGTGACGCCCGCCAGCGCGACGGCGAGCCCGGTAAAAGCAAGAGTTCGATTGAATCGCATCGGAACATTTCCCTTGGAATGTGGGCGGATGCGGGCTCGATTTTCGCCAGCTCGGCTGAACACCCGTTGAATATCCTGTCGTTCCTCAACTGGATGCAGCCGATACGATCGGCGCTGGTCCACACGCCGCGCGCGTGTATGAGTGCGGCCCGCACGGCCGGGGGGTCGGCGTCCTGTCCTTGTAGGGGAAGGCCAAGAGAGGCCCATGACCAAGTTCCTGATCGGCGTCGCCGGTATCGCCGTGATCCTGCTTATCGCCGTTGCGTTCTCCGCCAATCGCCGTGCCATCCGTCCGCGTGTGGTGTGTGCCGCGTTCGCGCTGCAGGCGAGCATCGCCGTGCTGGTGCTCTACGTCCCGTGGGGCCGCGCTGTGCTCGCCTGGATGTCGGGCGGCGTTTCCGATTTGCTCGGCTACGCCAATGCCGGGACTCAATTCCTGTTCGGCAGGCTCGCCACCGATCCGCTCGGCCAGATGTTCGCGATCCAGGCGCTACCCGTGATCATCTTCTTCGCGGCGCTGGTGTCGATCCTCTACCATGTCGGCATCATGCAGTTGATCGTGCGCTGGATCGGCGGCGCGATCGAGAAGGTGATCGGCGTCTCCAAGGTCGAATCGCTGTGCGCGGCCGCCAACATCTTCGTCGGGCAGAGCGAATCGCCCCTCGTCATCCGCCCCTATCTCGCCGGCCTCACCCAGCCTCAGGTGTTCGCGGTGATGACCAGCGGCATGGCGGGCGTCGCCGGCACCATCCTCGCCGCCTATGCCTCGATGGGCATCCGCATCGACTATCTTCTGGCGGCGAGCTTCATGTCCGCGCCGGGCGGCCTGCTGATGGCCAAAATCATCATGCCCGACGCGCACACGACTGCCGAGCTTGACCACATCGACCAGATCGCCGTCGCGGAAACGCCGCATGGCGACGAGGCGCCCGCCAACATCATCATGGCCGCCGCCCAGGGCGCCCAGACCGGTGTGCGCCTCGCGGTGGCCGTGGGTGCGATGGTGCTGGCGTTTGTCGCGCTGGTGGCGCTCGCCAACGGCCTGCTGACCGGCATTGGCCACTGGGTCGGCATCGACGGCCTCACCTTCCAGCGGCTGTTCGGCTATGTCTTCGCACCGGTGATGTTCCTGCTCAACGTGCCGTGGCAAGAAGCGGGGATCGCGGGCGGCCTGTTCGGCGAGAAAATCGTCTTGAACGAGTTCGTCGCCTATATCTCGCTCGGCAAGGATCAGGCGCAGCTTTCACCGCACACGGTGGCGGTGGTGACCTTCGCGCTGTGCGGCTTCGCAAATTTCAGCTCGATCGCGATCCAGATGGCGGTGACGGGCAACCTCGCCCCCAACCAGCGCCCCATCATCGCCAAGCTCGGCCTGCGCGCGCTGCTGGCGGGCAGCCTCGCCAACCTGATGTCGGCCGCCTTCGCCGGGCTGTTGTTAGGCGTCTGAACCGGTCGGGCGGCCGCCCGCATCCCGCAGGCGGCGGCCCGGATCGTCAGCGGGTGGGAACCGGCTCGGCCCCTGAATAATCGTAGAAGCCGCGCTTGGTCTTGCGGCCCAGCCAGCCGGCCTCGACATATTTGACGAGCAGCGGCGCGGGCCGGAATTTGGGATCGCCGGTACCGGTGAACAGCACCTTGGTGATCTCGAGGCAGGTATCGAGGCCGATGAAGTCGGCGAGCGTCAGTGGCCCCATCGGGTGATTGAGGCCGAGGCTCACCGCCGCATCGATGTCGCGCACGCCGGCGACACCTTCGCCCAGTGCGAAGATCGCCTCGTTGAGCATCGGCATCAGCACACGGTTGACGATGAAGCCGGGCGCGTCATTGGCGTGGACGACCTCCTTGCCGAGCGCCTTCGCAAATGCCTCGACGCGCGCCACCGTCTCGTCGGAGGTGGCGAGGCCGCGGATCAGCTCGATCGGCTTCATCACCGGCACCGGATTGAAGAAGTGGACGCCCATGAAGCGGCCGGCGTCGGGCGCGGCCTGCGCCAGCCGCGTGATCGGGATCGACGAGGTGTTGGTGGCGAGGATCGCCTCCGGCCCCATCTTCGCGCCGACCTCGGCGAAGATCGAGCGCTTGATCTCCTCGCGCTCGGTCGCCGCTTCGATCACGATGAACGCAGCGCCGAAGGCCGCATAGTCCCCGACCGTCTCGATCCGGACGAGCGCCGCCTCGGCGTCACTTCCAGTCAGCTTGCCCTTCTCGACAGCGCTGCCGAGCCGCTTGGCGATGCCCGCCTTGCCCTCCTCCGCAAGCGCCAGCTCGCGATCGGACAGCAGCACCCGATAGCCGGCCTGCGCCGCCACCTGCGCGATGCCCGCGCCCATTTGCCCCGCCCCGATCACGCCTACCGTTTCCATGCCCGTCTCCAATGACTCTTTCCGATCCGCCTAGCCCGCTTCTATGACGAAGGACAGACGGGCATCACGGGGCGGCAGGAGCCGGTCGCGCTTCGGCGAGCAGGATCGAGAACAGGGCGTCAGGATCGGTCCACTCGGCGATCGCCGTCCAGCCGCTGGCCGCGAGCAGCAGGCGCGCGCTGCGCGGGCCATATTTGTGGCTGTTCTCGGTGTGGATCGTCTCGCCCGCCGCAATCTGGAAACGGTGGCCGTCGAGCGCGAAGCTGACATCCCGCGTCGCTTCTAGGTGCATCTCGATCCGCGCCTCGCCGTCGTTCCAGCGGGCAACGTGGCGGAAGGCATCGACGGGCACATCGCCGTCCAGTTCGCGATTGATGCGGTGGAGCAGGTTGAGGTTGAACGCCGCCGTCACCCCTTGCGCGTCGTCGTAGGCAGGGATCAGCACCTCTTCGCTCTTCACCCGGTCCATGCCGATCAGCAGCATCGCCCCCTCGCCCAGCGTGCCGGCCATGGCGCGGAGCAGGTCGGTCGCGGCGATCGCGGTCAGGTTGCCGATCGTCGAGCCGGGGAAGAAACCCAGTCGCGGCGCATGGCCGATCCGTTCGGGGAGGCGGATCGGCCGCGTGAAGTCCGCCTCGACTGGATGGACCGGAAGGTCCGGAAAACGGTGGCCGAGCGTTGCCGCCGACTCCCGCAGAAAGTCGCCCGAGATATCGATCGGCACATAGGCGCTGGGCTTAACCGCGCCGAGTAGCAGCGGCGTCTTGGCCGAGGAGCCCGAGCCAAACTCGACCACCGCCCGCCCCGGCCCAGCGATCCGGGCGACTTCAGGGGCGTGCTCCGCGAGCAGCGCGCGTTCGGTGCGGGTTGGGTAATATTCGGGGAGCCGGGTGATCGCCTCGAACAGTTCCGAGCCGCGTCGATCGTAGAACCATCGCGCCGGGATCGCCCGCGGGCGCATCGACAGGCCGGCCAGCACATCGGATCGGAAGGCGGGATCGGCCGTCGCGGGGACCGTCGTGCGTTCGGTCTCGAGCAGCATGTCAGAGATCCTTGGCGAGCCGCACGCCGGTGAACTGCCAGCGCTGATGCGGGTAAAAGAAGTTTCGGTAGCTGGCGCGGGCATGGCCGCGCGGCGTGGCGCAGCTCCCCCCCTTGAGCACGAACTGGCCCGACATGAACTTGCCGTTATATTCGCCGACTGCGCCTTCCGCCGCACGGAAGCCGGGATGGGCGAGATAGGCCGACGCGGTCCATTCCCAGACATCGCCGAACATCTGCCGCAGCCCCGATCCATCGGGCGCGGGCAGCGGGCGGACGGCGCAGGGCACGTCGAGGAAATGGCCGTGCGCGGGATCGAACCCTGCGGCCGCGCTCTCCCATTCGGCCTCGGTTGGCAGCCGCGCGCCGGCCCAGCGGGCATAGGCGTCGGCCTCGTAATAACTGACATGCCGCACGGGAGCGGCGGCATCCATCGCCGCGAGCCCGTCCAGCCCGAAACGCGCGCTCCACAGCCCGGCCTCGTCGCGCCGCCAGTAGAGCGGCGCCTCGATGCCGTGCTCGCGCACCCAGGCCCAGCCGTCCGACAGCCAGAGCGAGACAGTGCGGTAACCGCCATCCTCGATGAAGGCCCGCCATTCGCCGTTGGTCACCACCCGATCTGCGAGCAAATGAGGCTGGAGCCATGTGACATGGCGCGGCCCCTCGCAATCGAAGGCGAAACCCTCGCCGTCATGGCCGATCTCGACCGGGCCCGACCGCCCCTCGATCCAGTGGATCCCGTCCGGTGTGGCGCTCGGGCGACGGGGCTCGCCGGGCCACAGTGCCGGCGCCAGCGGGTTCTGCGCCAAAAGGTGGAGCATGTCGGTGAGGAGCAACTCCTGATGCTGTTCCTCATGATGACAGCCAAGCTCGATCAGCGTGTGTGCCGCTTCGGGCAGTTCGTCCCACACCGCCTCGATCGCGGCATCGACATGGGCGCGATAAGCGCGCACCTCGTCGAGCGAAGGCCGTGTCAGAAGCCCGCGCGAAGGCCGCGCGATCCGTTCGCCCTCGGCCTCGTAATAGCTGTTGAACAGGAACGGCCAGCGCGCGTCGAACGGCCGGTAGCTGGACACATGATCGCGCAGGACGAAGGTCTCGAAGAACCAGGTGACATGCGCCAGATGCCATTTGGCGGGCGATGCATCGGGCATCGACTGGGCGGTGGCGTCGGCATCGGAGAGATTCGCTGCCAGCGCGCTGGTGAGCGCGCGGACGCGGATGAAACGCTCCAGGAGCCCGGTGGCCTGGTCAAGCGTGTCGCGTGTCGGCGCTGTCGCGTCGGCTCGTGCGGCCATGAAACGACTCCCGGATGCGGAGGATTAACGAGTTCGACGCGGCAAAGGTTGCTATTGCGATACCGATTTCAAGGGTCGCGTCACACGTCGCGGGTCAATCCCGGGCGCCACAGCAGATCGCGCGCGCCGCAATCGTTCAGCACCCGGCACAGCGTGAAGAGATGGTCCGACAGGCGGTTGAGATAGCGCAGCGCCAGCGGATTCAGGGCATGTACGGCCGCCGCCGCCACCGCGCTGCGTTCTGCCCGCCGCACGGTCGCGCGGGCGAGATGGAGATGCGCCGCCGCGGCGCAACCACCGGGCAGGATGAAGCTCGTCAACGGGGCGAGGCCGGCGTTCATCGCGTCGATCTCGCGCTCCAGCCGCTCGATCTGCCCCGCCACGATGCGGAGTGCCATTGCCGAGGGCGCAAAATCCTCCCCCGGCGTGGCGAGGTCCGCGCCGAGGTCGAACAGTTCGTTCTGGATGCGGCCGAGCATCGCCGCCGGCTCGCTGTCCGCGGCGATATGGAGCAGCGCGACGCCGATTGCGGAATTGGCTTCGTCGACCTCGCCGATCGCAGCAAAGCGCCGGTCATGCTTGGGCGCGCGCGATCCGTCGACCAGCCCGCTCTCACCGCCGTCGCCGGTGCGCGTGTAGATCTTGTTAAGCTTGACCATGTTGCTGACGCCGCGTCCTCAGCCGTGCGGGTGGGCGAGAAGCAGGAGGAGGACCGCGGCGATCACCGCCAGCGCCTGGAATTGGATGCGCCGCCACATCATCCTGTTCTGCTTGAGGCTCGACGGGCTCGGCCCGGCGCCGGGCTCGCGGTGCAGTTCCTCCTCGGTCGTGCGCAGGAAAGCAACGATCCCGCGGACCAGCGCGGCCAGCGCACCGATCGCGAACACGATCACGAGGATGAACAGCACCGTCTCCATGACCTCACCCTAGGCTTCGGCGATGCCGAAGCCAACCGGGATCGTTCCGGCCCTCAGCGCCACGGCCAGCGCGGCCGGATCTGCGCCGGAAGTGCGCAGATCCGCCAGCGTCGGCGCCCCGGTGCGCTTGGCGAGGCGCCGGCCGTCTGCGCCGGTGAGTAGCGGATGATGATGGTAGCGCGGCGTTGGCAGGCCGAGCAGCGCCTGGAGCAGCCGGTGAATGTGGGTCGCCTCGAACAGGTCCATGCCCCGCACTACGTCGGTCACGCCCTGCCAGGCGTCGTCGACGGTGACGGCAAGATGATAGGAAGCCGGCGCATCCTTGCGCGCCAGCACAACGTCGCCGAACCGCTCGGGCTCGGCGTCCACCGCACCCATCACGGCGTCATGCCAGCTAAGCGGGCCCGCGACGGCGATGGCGCGGGCCATGTCGAGCCGCCAGGCGAACGGTTCGGCCGCCATTCGCCGCCCCCGTTCGGCGGCATCGAGGACTCGGCAGGTGCCGGGATAAATAGCGCCCTGCGGCCCGTGCGGCGCCGTCGCCGCGGCCGCGATGTCGGCGCGGGTGCAGAAGCAGGGATAGAGCAGCCCCGCCGCCCCCAGCGCGCCCAGCGCCGTCCGATAGGCGTCGATCCGGGTTGATTGGCGCAACACCGGCCCGTCCCACGCCAGCCCGAGCCAGCGTAGATCCTCCTCGATCCCGTCGACGAACACCTCCCGCGAGCGACCTGGATCGATGTCCTCGATGCGCAGCAAGAAGCGGCCGCCGGCCTCCCACGCCAGGTCGTGCGCCCGGATCGCCGAAAAAGCGTGGCCGAGATGCAACCGTCCGGTCGGGCTCGGCGCGAAACGACTGACAGGCTGCAAAATCATGAAACCGGCCCTTGACCGCGAGTCGCGACTAATGTGTCATGCACCCGTCACGCTATTCGGGCATCCGATGCGCGACGAAGACGACGACGCTGCCTTACCGGCAACGCGTCCTGAGTGCGACAGGGCTGAAGCCGGCAAGAGCGGGCGCCGCGCGACGCGGAGGTTCATGTCGTTCGATGTATCATCCCGACCTCATCCGGCACCCCGATGGATGCCCCACCCTGGTGCTCAACGCGGATTATACGCCGCTGAGCTACTATCCGCTCTCGCTGTGGCCCTGGCAGACGGCGATCAAGGCGGTGTTCCTCGAGCGCGTCGACATCGTCTCCCATTATGAGCGCGAGGTGCATTCGCCCAGCTTCACCATGAAGCTCCCCTCGGTGATCGCCCTGCGCCAATTCGTGAAACCCTCGGCCTATCCGGCATTCACCCGCTTCAACCTGTTCCTCCGCGACGGTTTCGAATGCCAATATTGCGGCAGCCGCCATGATCTCACCTTCGATCATGTCGTTCCTCGCGCTCAGGGCGGGCGGACCACCTGGGAGAATGTCGCCACCGCCTGCGCGCCCTGCAATCTCCGCAAGGGCGGTCGCACGCCCAAGCAGGCGCGCATGATGCTCGCCAGTACGCCCGACCGGCCGACCAGCTGGGCGCTCCAGGAGAACGGCCGGCGCTTTCCGCCCAACTATCTCCACGACAGCTGGCGGGACTGGCTCTATTGGGATGTGCCGCTGGAGGCCTGACCAGCGCAAGGATGTGACAACGGTGGCCAATCGCAACGCAACGAACGATTGACGGGATCGCTGCTGCGTTGCAGCACAGCATCATGGCCACCAGCTTCCCCATCACCCAGAATCCGGACGTCCGATTCCTCGGCAAGCTGCTGGGGGACGTGATTCGCGCCTATGGCGGCGACGCGCTGTTCCGGCGGATCGAATATATCCGGTCGGTCTCGGTCGACCGGGCCCGGGGAATTGCGGGATCGGACGCGATCGACACCGGGCTCGAGGCGCTCAGCCTCGACGACACGCTGGCCTTTGTGCGCGGCTTCATGCTGTTCTCGATGCTCGCCAACCTCGCCGAGGACCGGCAGGGCGTGGCGGCCGAGCCCGATGCCGACATGGCGCGCGCACTCGACCGACTCGCCGAGCAGGGGATCGACCGCTCGCAGGTGATGCGGCTGCTCGAGCATGCGCTCGTCATGCCGGTGCTGACCGCGCACCCCACCGAGGTGCGCCGCAAGAGCATGATCGACCACCGCAACCGCATTGCCGAGCTGATGCAGCTTAAAGACACGGGTGCGGTAGAGACGGTCGACGGCGAGCTGATCGAGGAGGCAGTCATCCGCCAGATCGCCTTGCTCTGGCAGACCCGCGCGCTGCGCCGCGAGCGGCTCTTTGTCGCGGACGAGATCGACACCGCGCTCGCCTATCTGCGCGACGTGCTGCTGCCGACGCTGCCGGCGCTTTATGCGCGCTGGGACCGCGCGCTTGGCCACCGCACGCCGTCCTTCCTGCGGCTCGGCAACTGGATCGGCGGCGATCGCGACGGCAATCCCAATGTCGGCGCGGATTCGCTGCGGCTCGTGCTGGCACGATCGGCCGAGGCGGTGATCGGCTATTATCTGGAGGCGATTCACCACCTCGGCGCGGAGCTGTCTATCTCCACCGAGCTCTCGCCTGTCGGAGAGGCTCTCACCGAACTCGCCGATTCCGCCGGCGACCCCGGCCGCGCGCGCGGCGACGAGCCCTATCGGCGCGCGCTGACCGGCATCTACGCCCGCCTCGCCGCGACCTTCACGCAGATCGTCGGCCATACCCCGCCCCGCCCGGCGCGGGTCGAGGCTGAGGCCTATCCCGATGCGGCGATGCTCCGCCACGACCTCGCCACCCTCGCCCACGCGCTCGCCGAACATGGCCGTACCATGCTGCGAACCGGCGGAGCGCTCGCTCGGCTGATCCGCGCGATCGACACCTTCGGCTTCTATCTCGCTGCGCTCGACCTGCGCCAGAACGCCGATGTCCACGAACGCGTCGTCGCCGAACTACTCCGTGTGGCGGGCGTCGAGGCGGACTATGCCGCCCTCGACGAGACAACTCGTGTCGCCCTTCTCCGCCGCGAGCTCGCGCACCCGCGCCCGCTGTCCAGCGCCTGGGGCGATTATTCGGACGAGACCCGGTCCGAGCTAGCCATCCTCCGGGCGGCAGCCGAGGCGCACCAGCGCTATGGTGCCGCCTCGATCGGCATTTACA
>OUNM010271974.1_pt1 | contig 10478 bp, 17 predicted proteins | sample 1769961 | NCBI WGS metagenome assembly OUNM01 (sample SAMEA3914820, study PRJEB12502) | metagenome | biome: forest; material: soil | place: USA | collected 2012-03-12 | depth 0.3 m
CCTTCGAGCAGTTCAAGACGATCTGACGCCGCACGGCGACGAGCGCATAAAGCCCAGCATACGCGCCGTTTTTTGGCCGGTTCGGACTGCCCGGCGATTCACCCCTCGGCCGAGGGGGTAGGCTCCCACCCTCGCGTTCGCCCGGACGCGCCAACCAAGGGGGAAGTAAATGGCATTGGTGCACGAATGTGCCGCTCCTGATTGCCGCGTCCTGACGATGGGTCTGTACTGCCTCGACCACGAGACCGCGGAGGAGAGCGCACGTATGCCCGACGCGCTCATCGACGCGATCAAGTTCGGCCCGGCCGCTGCGGCCGACAAGGCCGACACGCTGGCCTGAGTGCCAGCGCGCGTCCTGCTGATCTGGAATCCGGTCTCGACCGAGGTCAACGGCGAATCCCTCGGGTCGGTGCTCGTGCGCCTTGCGGAGCACCTCGAGGTGGCCGCGATGCACACGACCGGCCCCGACGATGCGGGCCGTCTCGCGGAGGTCGCGATCGACGGCGACTACGACGCCGTGTTCGTCCTCGGCGGCGACGGCACCGCGAACGAGGTGATCAACGCCGTCGGCGACCGGCTGCCGATCGGCGTGCTGCCGGCGGGAGGCACGAGCGTGCTGCCGCGCGTCCTCGGCCTTCCGCGCGATCTCGACGAGGCTGCCGACCATCTCTGCAAAGCATTGTCGGAAGGCTCGACGCGATCGATCGCGCTCGGCACGGTGAACGACCGCCGCTTCGCGTTCGCCGCGGGCATCGGCGTCGACGCGGAGATCGTCAAACGCATCGAGGAGCGCGGCCGCGGCGGCGAGAACGCCGAGGAGGCGAAGCGCCCGAGCGACCTGTGGTTCGTACGTGAAGCGATCGGCGTGCTGCTCGACGGCGACTACGCCGAGCCGTGCCTCGAGCTCGAGATCCCCGGCGAGCAGACGCTCGAGGCGGCGACCGTGTTCGTCGCGAACTGCAGCCCGTGGAGCTTCGCCGGACCCGTGCCGCTCGACGTCGCGCCGGACGCGAGCTTCGAAGGCGGCATCGACCTCGTCGTCGTCGAGTCGATCGAGCCGCGATCGACTGCATCGCGCATCGCATCGCTGTTGCACAAGGAGCGGAGCGACGACGGCGTCCGGCGCTTTCACGACGTCGACCACGCGACGATCCGCGCGAAGCGGCCGGTGCCGGTGCAGGTCGACGGCGAGCTGATCGGCGACCTCGAGACGATCGAGCTCGGTGTCGTCCGCGACGCGGCGAGGCTGCTCGCCTAGAGCCGGTGGTACCGGGCGTCGCTCACGGAGTAGACGCCGAACGCGACGAGCCCGGCCGCGACGACGCCCATCAGCGCGTTCCCGCCGGGCTCGCGCAGGAGACGCGCAAGCACCCCGCCGAGCCCGACCGCCTTGCGCGGGTCGTACTGCAGGGCGGCGACTGCGAGGAACAACCCGACGAGCCCGAAGACGACCATCCGGGCAAGATGACCGATGACCGCGAACGTCGAGACGATGCGCTTCGTGTGCTCGCTCATCTTCTCGGTCTTCGCGTCGTCGAGGAACTCCCCGGTCACGGCGCGATAGCCCTGATACAGGCCGATGCCGAGCATCACGAGCCCCGCGACGAGCACGAGCCAGCGGCCGGCCGGCCAGCTGAAGACGCCCGCCGTCTTTCCCGTGACGCTCGTGTTCTCGTGATGGCCGAGCATGATCGCGATCGCGCCGTAGGCGAGCAGCCCGTAGAAGAGCCCGCTGCCCGCGCCGGCGACGCGATCGATCACGGAGTCCTTGCCCGCTTCAGGCCCCCGCCCGACCGCGGCGCGGACGAGCCGCCACATCGAGTAGCCCGCAAGTCCGGCCGCGACGGCGATCAGCAACACGTGGCCGAGCGGCTGCTTGTCGACCGTCTCGAGCGCGCCGGTCTGATTCGTCGCCTTGCCGCCGAGACCCGCTGCGAGGAAGACCGCGAGCGCCCCAATCAGCATGTAGACGACCCCGCGCGCGACGAAGCCGGCACGGGCAAACGCCTCGAACGTCGAGCTGTGCATGACTTCGTCAGGACTGGGCGTGTCCACGAAGGCGAAACGCTCGGTGGGTGCTTGCAGGTACGCGGTCGACCGCCCGAGCGGTTACAGTCGCGCCATGGCTGCGGTCAAGATCTACTACTGCCCCGTCTGAAGCGGCTATGACCGTCGGGCCGCGAGTCTCGTGGCCGAGTTGAACGGAGTGGGGCACGACGCCGAGATGATCGCCGGCGAGAAGAGCCAGTACGACGTCGTCGCCGACGGCGAGCTGATCTTCTCGAAGCAGGTCGAGGGCCGCTGGCCCGAGCTGCCCGAGATCCTCGGCGCGCTCAGTCGCTGACGACGGTCCCCGACGCCAGCGTCGGGTAGCGGCCGGTCAGCAGCATCACGTAGGCGGCGACCTGCACCTGGTAGCGCAGGCAATACGCCATCAGGTCGCGCATGCCACGCGGCATGCGACCGAGGATCAGCGCGACGACCCAGCCGATCGTCCCGACGACCACGAGGACGACCGAGAGGACGAACGCCAGCACGTACGCCGGCAGCACGAGCACGATGCGCAGCAGCGTCTTCCAACGTGCCTGCGGTCCCGCCGGCGCGATCGCGACGTCGACCGGATACGTGCCGAAGGCGCCGCGGAACTTCGGGAACGGATCCGCGATGAGGTACGTGTAGGCGTTGACGTGCGACTGGTAGCGGACGAAGCGCGCAAGCCAGTTGTGCATGCGGTCGGGCACCCGGCCCTTGACCAGCGCGACGAACCAGGCGGCGACCATCACGAAGAACGCGGCGATGCTCCACAACGTGACGACGACCGCATGCGGCAGCGCGAGCAGGTGGCGGAAGGCGACGGTGAGCCGCCAGCGCTTCAGGTCGTCACGCACCACGAGCGAGATCGGATGCGCTTCGCGTGCCGGCGCGCCGGTGAACTGCGCCTCGCGCTTCTCGAGGAACGCGGCGACGCCCTCGCGGAAGTCGGGCGTGCGCGTCATCTCCGCCTGCGCCTCGGCCTCGAGCTCGAGCTGCTCGTCGAACGTCGACGTCTCCGCCGCGTCGAGCAGCAGCTTGGTGCGCCCGGCCGCCTGCGTCGGCAGCGACGCGAAGTACACGCCAACCTCGTGCAGCCGCTCGGCGAACTCGGCGGCGGGGACGACCTCGGAGACGAGCCCCAGGGCGCGCGCCTCGTCGGCGTTCAGCTTGCGGCCGGTGGTGAGCCACTCATACGCGCGCGCCGTGCCGAGAACGCGCCGCACGAGCCACGTGCCTCCCGAGTCGGGCACGAGACCGATATTGATGAACGCAGGAACGAAGCTCGCGGCGTCCGAGGCGATCCGCACGTCGCAGGCGAGCGCAAGCGACATGCCGGCGCCGGCGGCCGGCCCGTTCACGGCGGCGATGACCGGCTTGGGGAGCGCGCGGATCGCCAGAACGTTGCGGTGGTAGCTCGAGCGCAGGTTGTTGGCAACGTCGCCGGCCCCGGCCTTGAACTCCTGCAAGTCCTGGCCCACGCAAAAGCCACGACCCTCGCCCGTGATCACGACCGCACGGATCGCCGGGTCCTGCGCCTCCTGCAAGGCGGCGTAGATCCCGGCGTGGACCGAGCGGTTGAGGGCGTTCAGGACATCCGGCCGGTTGAGCCGGATCGTCAGGACGCCGCCGTCGCGGGTGACCTCGACATCTGCCATCGGTGCGGCCAACGATAATCCCAGCTGTGGAGGGATACGAGTCGTTCCCGAGCCTCGAGCTCGACCGCCCGGCGCCGCACGTGCTGCGGCTGACCCTGCGCGCGGCCGGAAAGCTCAACGCCGTCAGCGGCGACATGCATCGCGAGCTCGCCGCCATCTGGAGGACGGTTGCCGAGGACGACGAGACTCGTGTCGTGCTCGTGCGCGGCGCCGACGGAGCATTCAGCGCAGGTGGCGACCTCGACCTGGTGCTCGACATCGCGGGCGACCCGGCGACACGCCTGCGGGTCTTCCACGAGGCGCGCGACCTCGTCTACAACGTCATCAACTGCCCGAAGCTCGTCGTCTCGGCGATGACGGGGCCGGCCGTCGGCGCCGGCCTCGCGGTCGGGCTGCTCGCGGACGTCTCGCTCGCGACGCCGAAGGCGCGCATCCTCGACGGGCATACGAAGCTCGGCGTCGCGGCCGGCGACCATGCGGCGATCGTGTGGCCGCTGCTGTGCGGCATGGCAAAGGCGAAGTACTACTTGCTCCTGAACGAGCCGCTCGACGGCGCCGAGGCGGAGCGGATCGGGCTCGTCTCGCTGTGCGTGCCGGAGGACGAGCTGGAGGAGCGCGCGCTGGCGATCGCCGTGCGGCTGGCCGAGGGCGCGCAGCCTGCGATCCGGCACACGAAGCTCGCATTGAACAACTGGCTGCGTGCGGCAGGCCCGGCGTTCGACGCGTCGCTCGCCCTCGAGTTCATAGACATGACGGGGCCTGACGTGCACGAGGGCGTCGCCGCCGTCCGCGAGAAGCGCAAGCCGAGCTTCTAGACGAACGTCTTCAGGTAGTCGATGCGCTGCCGGACGAACGGATCGTCCGGGCCGGCCATCTTCACGTTCCATGGAACCAGGAACGCAGCGAGGATCGGCATGAGCTGCTCGACGAGCGCGGCGTCGTGGTGGCCGTAGCCGTCGAGGACGGACGCGCCGCCGTCCCGGCCGTGGACCTTCGTGCGCCACTGCGCGCACGCAAGGTCGTACTCGACTGGACCGCGGCAGACGTTCTCGAGGTCGGCCCAGAGCGGGCCGTCGGCCGTCATCAGCACGTTGCGCATGTGCGCGTCGCCGTGGATCGGCTGCTCGGTCAGCACGAGCGAGGCGAGCCGCTCCCGTGCGAACGCGATTGCGTCGAGCATCAGCTGCGACGACGCGACCGTCTCGGCCTCGTCCAGGCGGTCGAAGCGCACGAGCTCCAGATCGGCGTCGCGCATCGCGTCGTGCAGCTTGCGCAAAGCGCGCCCGATCGCCTCGGCATCGCCGGGCTCGGGCCGGCGGTGCTCGACGTACTGCCAGAACGTCACGTTGCCGTGCACGCGATCGTCCGCGGGCGGCACCACCGGCGCGCCGCGCTCGGCGGCTGCCCGCGCGAACGCCAGCTCGGCCTCGAGCGCCGCCGGGCCACGGTCGAGCGTCACGGTCACGCGCGCGAGCACGGGCGCCGGGCGCAGGTGGACGAACAGGTTCGCGGCGCCGTCGATGACGACCGGGTCGTCGACCGGAAGGCCGACGTCGCGCGCAGCCGCCAGCGCGGCCGCGACGTGATCGGTCACTCGATCGACGCGAACTCGACGCTGAAGCGCTTCCCCATCGCCATGGCGTCCTTGCCGGTCTCCATGAACTCGGGTGAGCTGACGCCGGCCTTGAACGACTCCTTGTCGGGCCATTCGAACTCGGCGTAGTACGCGTGCGGCGGGTCGCCCATCGGCGCGCCGGTGATGCGGCCGTGGCGGAACGTCGCGCCGGGAACCTTCCGGCACAGCTCGACGTGCTGCGCGTAACGCTCCGCGTCCGGCGCCTCGTCGTAGAGTACGAGCGCTCTGATCATGGAAAGAGCCTAACCCCCCGTGACGTCACTCGCCGTGGCATTGGCGACGATCGCCGGCCTCGCCGGCTCGGTTCAGGTCGCCGTGATGGGCCGCTTCGGCGGCCGGATCGGCGTGCTCGAGGCGCTGTCGTTCTCGACCGCCGTGCAGCTCGCCTTCTCGCTGGTGCTGCTCTTCGGCGTGCGCCAGGGCATCGGCGGGCTGGCCCACGTCAGCCGCACACCGGCGTGGATGTGGATCGGCGGCCTGATGGGCCTGACCGTGGTCACGTCGATCACGTTCGCCCAGCCGCGGATCGGCGCGACGGCGACGATCGGGATCCTGATCGCGGGCCAGCTGGTGATGGGCGCCGTGATCGACCGGTACGGACTGTTCGGCGTCCAGCAGATCGCGATCTCGCCCGTCCGCGGCATCGGGATCGTGCTGTTGGGAATCGGCGCGGCCCTCTCGCTCGTTCGGTAACCCGTGACGCAAGGCGCCCGCGTCTGGACCGCGCTCGTCGTGGTCTACATCCTCTGGGGTTCGACGTACCTCGGCATCGCCGTGGCCGGAGAAACGATTCCGCCGCTCTTCGCCGTGTCGACGCGGTTCATCGCGGCCGGCGCGATCATGTCCGCGATCGTCCGTGCGCGCGGCGGCTCGATGCGGATCTCGCGGCGCGAGCTCCTGTCGTGCGTGATCGTCGGCTGTCTCCTGCCCGGCGCGAACGCCATCCTCTTCTTCGCCGAGCGCAACGTGCCGACGGGGTTGGCGTCGCTGATCATCGCGTCGGTGCCGCTGTGGATCGTCGTGTTCCGGCTGGTCGGCCGCGAACGGCTCGGCGTGCCGGCGCTCGCCGCGGTGATTCTCGGCTTCGCCGGTGTCGGCATCGTCGCGCAGCCGTCCGGCGGCGCGACGTACTGGGGCGTCGGCCTCTGCGTCGCGTCCGCGGTGATGTGGGCGACGGGCTCGCTCGTCTCGGCGCGCGCCACGATGCCGGCGGATCCGTTCGCGGCGACGGCGTGGGAGATGCTCGCCGGCGGACTGATCATGTTCATCCCGTCGCTGTTCACGGTTCACCACTTCTCGCCGTCGGCCGGATCGATCGGCGGCTGGGTCTACCTCGTCACGTTCGGCTCGGTCGTCGGCTACACCGCGTACGTGTGGCTGCTCGCGAACGCGCCGATCGGCCTCGTCGCGACCTATGCATACGTGAACCCCGTCGTCGCGATCTCGCTGGGCGTCGCGTTCCGCGGCGAGCATCTGTCGTGGCGGCTGCTGATCGGCGCGATCGTCGTCATCGCGTCGGTCGCGCTGGTCGTGCGGCAGGAGCCCGCGTCGGTACCGGCCGAGGACGGCGTCGCATCTGAAAGGGTTGCGGCGTGACGGAGCTCCTCGTCGGCCGCGTCATCTCGGTGGGCAACCATCCCGGATCGCGCGCACCGTCGTTCCTGCTGCGTGTCGATCTCGGCGGCCGCGGTGAGCGCGACGCGCAGATGGAGCCCGGCGACTACAACGAGGACGAGCTCGTCGGGCGGCTGATCGTCGTCTCGGTCGACGACGAGGCGATCGTCCTCGCGGCGCGTTCGCACGGTGGCACACGGCTCGTCGTTCCGGACGGTGACGTCGCGCCGGGCACCCCTGTGGCGTAAGGACGCTCGTCCAGTCGACGCTGTCTACGATCCGCCGGTGGTCGAACTGCGTGTACTGACCGAGGAGCGGCACGACGTAGCCGAGCGGTTCTGGCAGTTCTTCCTGCATGACTTGTCGGAGTTTCGAGACTCGAATCCCGACGAACACGGCGCGTTCAAGCGACGTCACCTCGAGCCCTTCCTGCTCCGCGATCCTGATCGCGTCGCGTATCTGGTCTATGGGCCTACCGGACCGGTTGGGTTTGCGTTTGTCTACGGCCTTAGGACGGACGTGCGTCGGTTCGATCAGTTCTTCATCGTTCGTTCGCAGCGGCGCGCAGGGGTTGGTCGGGTGGCGGCCGAGGCGACGGTTCGCCGCCATCCTGGACGCTGGGAGGTCGGCTTTCAGAACGAGAACCTGGCGGCAGCGAGGTTCTGGCGTCGTTTGGCAGCCGAGGTCGGCATGAATGTTGAGGAGCGGCTTCAACCGGTCCCCGACAAGCCGCACATTCCGGACGACGTAATTCTCTCGTTCGACACTGCCTAGCCCTCAGGCGTCATTCCTGAACGCTGGCGCAGCCGACCTGCGTCGGTGAGATCCTGTGCCGTATGCCGAACAAAGGCACATGGATGGAACTTGGCCATGCTGCCCAACCACTCGTCGTGGATGACGAGATCGTCGCCGTCGTTTACGCCGAGAACATCGGGCCGCTCTTTGAGGACGATCCCAGCAGGGGGGACGCGTTCGAACTCTGGTGGGTTCCTGTAGAGGCTCCGGAGAGGCGCGAGGTCATGTTCGGCGTCGGCGATGTAGACGGCGGAAACGATGCTTGGGTCACTCGTTGGGACCGCGCGCGCGGCGCTGGCGAGTGGCTATACGCCGAGTTCCGCCGGGACTCGAGAGCGTAGCGACCGCTCAGGCGTCATCCCCGAACACTCGCGCAGGCGGCTTACGTATGCGGCAGCAACTTCCGGGCTTTCTCCAGATCCTTTTCGTCAACGAGCACCTCAGTCGGCCCCGCCATCGCGAAGCCCCCGCCGTACGCGCTGACGGCCGCCGCGGCGTCAGACTTTCGGTAATCGCACAAGATCCCGTTCGCCCGCAACCGGCCGCAGAGCATCTCCGCCTCCATCTCGTCGCCAACCACGGTCAAACGAACAGGCGCCATCCGCGGACCCTATCGCTCAGGCGCCATTCCGGAACGCTGGCGCAGATCACCGTCTTGGATACTGCGGGCTTGGCTCGCGACCATCCCGTCTCTGCTGCCGAAGCTCAATGGTTCCTGGAAGCGCGGAAGCGCGGCGATGTGCAAGCGCTCATCGAAGCGTTTCGCCATCCTGAACTGCGGCCTCTCGCGGTGCGCACCCTCGGAGAGCTACGAGCTACCGAGGCGATCCCGAAGCTCGTTCCGCTCCTCGATGCGCGCTCGAACGTGCTCCGCCGCGCTGTCGCGCGTGCGCTTGGGAGACTTCAGGCACGCGAGGCACATGGGAGGCTCCTTGAAGTCGCGCGCAGTGACGGCGATCCGGTCGTGCGTCAGTGGGCCGTATTCGCCCTCGGCTGTATTGGCTTCGACCGACCAGACCAGCGGATCATCCACCTGGCCGCAGATGCGGACGCCGGCGTCAGACACTCTGCGATCGGCTCACTCCTCGCGTCTTCGGCCACCTCCGCCGCAGGCTTGCCACTACGGGCGCGCGAGGATCGGAAGGGCCGCCATGCGATCGACCGAGTCGCACGGAGCATCGAGAGAGAGCGAGCGCGAAGCCGCGCTATCGAGGGTCATTCCTAGACGCGGCTCAGTCGATGCAGTCCAGCTCGAACGTCATTCCGAGCGCTGCTAGTAGTACGGGATCGCCGGTGAGAACAATGAACTGGTCGTCCTTGACACGCGCGCGTGGCGCGAGTGGCTCGCGCGCAACCATGGTGACGAGGCGGGCGTGATGCTCGTCCTCGCGAAGAAGGGCATGACCTCGCCGACCAGCCTCACGTACGACGAGGCCCTCGAGGAGGCGATCTGTTTCGGGTGGATCGACGGCCAGGTGCGCCGCCGCGACGAGCGGACGTACTCGCAGCGTTTCACGCCGAGGCGCGCGCGGAGCCGCTGGTCGAAGCGCAACACGACACTGGCCGAGCGCCTGATCGACGAGGGGCGCATGCAAGCTCCGGGGCTCGCCGAGGTCGAACGTGCCAAGGCCGACGGGCGATGGGAGGCTGCCTACGCCGGCCCGGCGACGGCGCGCGTGCCCGGCGACCTGTCGGCAGCGCTAGCGGCCGAGCCTATGGCGCAGGCGATGTTCACCGAGCTCACCAGCCAGAACCGCTACGCGATCCTGCATCGAATCGACGCGGTGAAGCGGCCCGAGACCCGTGCGCGCAAGATCGCGGAGTTCGTGGCAATGCTCGCGCGCGGTGAGACGGTGCATCCGCAGACACGGCGGTCACTTCCCGACCGCGGGCCGCGTACGCCAGGAGCCGAACGCGGTACGTCCGGCGATGCCGAGGCATAGGGCAGATCATCGGTGCGGAGCTAGGCCTCGGGCGCGGCGAGACAGATGTCGTCCGGACGCACCGGAACGCGCGTGAGCTCACGACCGGTTGCCGCACGGAGCGCCGACACGACCGCGGCTGTCGAGACGACGGTCGGCGGCTCGCCGACGCCCTTCACGCCATACGGCGCATCCGGCTCGGGATCCTCGATCAGCACCGACTCGACCGGCGGCATGTCGAGTGCGGTCGGGATCAGATAGTCGGTGAAGCTCGCATTCGTGATCAGGCCGCCGCGCGTCTGGATCTCCTCCATCAGCGCCAGCCCGAGGCCCTGCGCGGTGCCGCCCTCGATCTGACCCTCGACCTGCTGCGGGTTGATCGCCTTGCCGATGTCCTGCGCGGCGCCGATCCAGACGATGCGCGTGAGCCCGAGATCGACGTCCACCTCCGCGACGACCTTCATCGCGCAGGTCGCAAACGCGACATGCGCACGCTCGCCGGTGATCTGCCCCGTGTGCGGATCGAGCGGCGTCGTGCGCGGGTGGCGGTAGATCCGCTCGACGTCGATCTCCTCGCCCGGCCGGCGCTCGCGCTCGGCCAGCGCGGCGCGACACGCGTCACGCACGGCTCCGGCTGCCATCCACGTCATGCGCGACGCAGACGCAGAGCCGGCTGAGTCGACCGTCGCGGTCTGGCCGGGCGCGAGCCGCACGTCGCTCGTGCCGAGCTCGGTGCGCGCCACCTGCAGGATCACGCCGGTGACGCCCTGCCCGACCTCGGCGGCGGCGCAGTGCACCTCCGCCGACCCGTCGGCGAACAGA
>OUNM010307162.1_pt1 | contig 10478 bp, 16 predicted proteins | sample 1769961 | NCBI WGS metagenome assembly OUNM01 (sample SAMEA3914820, study PRJEB12502) | metagenome | biome: forest; material: soil | place: USA | collected 2012-03-12 | depth 0.3 m
AGGGAGGGGCGGGCTGTGATTCGGGCTGTTTCGGTGGTTTGGGTTGTTTGGGCGGTGGTGTTGAGGGCGGTGGTGTCGTCGGTGTGAGGGGTGGTGGGGTTGGCAGTGGTGAGGTGAAGGGAGCGTTGTTCGGAGTGGCTGTTTCTGGTTTCGAGTTGGGTTTGTTCTCGCCGGGCCCGAGTTGCCAGGGTGGCGGTGATTGTCGCGGTGGTGGAGGAGCAGTCGAGAACAGCCGGGCACGGCCGGCACCGAGGTCGACGGCGGCGATGCTGCAGCGCCAGCAGACGGACCGACGCCGCATCAAGGCCGACAATGGCGAGATGAGCTTCGACTTTGGCGGGGCAGCTGTGGTCGCCAATTGATCGGCAAATGCTGCCCGGCGCAACGGGCGCACAGCCAGCCGCAAGGCTCCGTGGGCCGACATTGCAATTGCAGCTCGCGCCCGGCGGTTGCGGACCTCGAGGTTGGGTTCGGGAGGGTAAAAAGGTTGGAGCTCGGCAGCCGGGAAATCGGAGTCGGGAACATGGCGCTCGCATTCTGCCTCGAACCCACCCGAGCCACCTCACCGCTCTCGGCAACAACCCTAACCCTCCAAGGTGATGCCCCTGAGCTCCAGGGGGCGCCTCACAGGTTCACACAAACTGAGCACGACCAACAGTCTCTAGGCACGCCTTCTCCCGTTAAAATGTTTTGTCGTAGCTTCTCAAGGACTGACATGGGTACAGAAGAAATACTGTCCTTGAGCCCCCGTCGGACGGGAACTCGACTGCATACGGGCACGCTCCCCGGCGCAAGAGCTTGAGTCTCTGAAGTTGTTGAAATGATGGTGAAGGAAACTGTGTTCTGTGTCACTGAGGCCAACCCAACACCGGCGTGTAAGGCCGATGACGTGAGGCAGCCAGGCTTGCTTTGACAGGCCGAACCGCTATCCGCTCAACCGAGCCAAGGTCTTCTTGAGTAGACGCGACGCTTGACTACCATCTGGTCGCGCACTTCTCTTAACACTTTCAGCATGGGCCGATCAAAACGAGCGACCACTTGCACATGTTCCCCTCTAAGTCCTATAACAGGATGCATGGGCAGGGCACGATGCCGCTCCTTGATCGTGAAGGTGTCTAGACACAACTCAGCAAGTCTGACAATACCGGATCCTCTCAGGGCCACGAGCTCACGAATAAGTTTATCGTTTATGAAGACGGAGCCGAGGCTGCGGGAGAGCCCAAACCCAACGACATCATTGGACGTGAGACCCGGGCCTCCAGCGGATCCGTACCGCCGGATACCGACGACCGAGCTAGCAAAGAGCAGACCGTTGGAGCAGTCATATGTGTAGGATCCTTCCCACCCAGGATGGCGCTTGATTGAGCTCAGCTCGGTGCAGAATCCGACACATGGGTCGCCTCCTACTGCTTTGATCTCAAAGTAAGCCTCGGAAGCCAGCGGCGTCGTGCGCTGTTCGAAACTGAGTGGGTTCCACAGTGGGAACTTGCCCAGCAGATGGGTCAAGGTGTCTTCGTAGACTGGCGGGCCGTGATACGCAGTGACAAGGCTTCTCCCATCCACCGGTTTGAGGAGATGCCGAGCGCGTGCGAGGAGGGTCCAGTGTGCTTTCCTTTGATCGAGGAGTCTGACGCGCTTGTACTCGGATATTTCATCATCATCCGGGTCCTGGCTCACTTCTTCCTCCGGCTCTGGGCTCACTTCGTCCTCAAACAGGTGTCCAAGGAGACGTCTGGTTCGTCGAGGTTTTTCAAAACCCCGACAGCTATGACAATCGAGTGTACGCCCACGTTGATCCCGTTGATTGTCTGTGGGGTTGCCTCTATTAGCATCACCCGCAGAAGAATAATCTGGCGCGGACTGGGCCACGGGCTCAATCCTACGAAATATAATTCCGCAGTTAGAGCTTTTATACCGTCGTTTGCGGTTAGCGCCTCAAGATCACCGCCTCAAGCCGTGCTCGGGTGCAGGCACCTACTTACCAGGTCACCTCACTGGCGAGATCGCCGATGCATTCTGTGCGGCAACTTGGACAAGAAGTCGTTGCGGATAGCATCTTTTCGAATAACAGACTCATGTTGGTTCTCTGGCCTGGCCGAAAACATCGTTTCCATTCATCTTCGAGGTCAACGTCACGGTTGGTGCCGGAATCGGTGATGGCAAACATGCCTTGCTCAACCTTGCGCGCGCCGTGTTTGCTATACCGGTTCTTGAGTGCGTAAATGAGAACCTGGGCCACATTATTAGTTCCAGGACATAATTCAACCTGTAATTGTCTTAGCAGGTAGACTTTACCTGAGCGGACGTGACGAACTCAAGGTGAAATGGGGCCAGGATCCCCCGGGCGTCCTCTAGATACACTGGCTGCTGACGCAAGACTTGGCCAGGGACCTCTGTCTGGTCTTGCAAAATCTTTTGGTAGATCTGCGTCGTCATCTGCCTTTACACATATAAGTTGCAAACTCTAGAAGGATAGATAATGTACGAAGTAGATGGCTGGAATTCCGGCCTCACAATGTCTGCATCATGGCCAAGTGCAGGGACGAATTGCTCTGCGCCTGGTTGGCCGCCGTACTTGAATGATTTGTGGTTAGCACTTAGCTTGAGGGTTTGAGAGAGGTGAAGAGCCATACTCGACATTCCTGGTGTCCGCTCTGCTTGACTCCTGGATCATAACCGTATGCATCCCTGAGACAAGCTGCATCAAGGATTGGGAGAGCGCCATTTGGGATTGATTCTGGGCTTCTAATCGACCTGCGGCTTCCTGGCTACAACGCCTAGGTACCAACACACTCTCTTGTTAGCCCCTATCCACACTCTTTGGGCAGGGGTGGTAGAGTGTGACAGACATCTGCAGAACTTGGAGCATGAGGCCCATGGCCACGGTGTGTCCGCGAAGCGACGCTCTCAGCTCTTCAACATCGTCGGCTTTGTAAAGGGCCCACTTGACCTTGTAGAATGAAGTTTTCCACCACCTGGACGAGCTCACTTGGCCAAGGTATTGCATGTAGATGTCGTTTTGCTGGAGGAATTTTGTGATGACGGTTTGGATTTGGGAGGTGGCTTGTTGGACCATCCAAAGCTGCGACTCGAGGCCTGGGGGCATCTGGAGAGTCTTGATTTCGATCATGACCCGCTCCAAAGCGTACAACTCCTGGATCAGGCCCCTGAACTTGGTGCCCGACCCGCGGCTGTGGCTCAGGGCAAACGCCAGGTCGTGCACCAATTCGATGGCGGCCAAGAAATCGCCAACTGAGAAGCCGAAGGACATGGCGACTGATAACCGTTTAGCAAGCGGTGCCACCACTTGTAAGCAAGGAGTAGCGGTTGTTGATCTGGTGGGCACAGAAAACAGGGCTCAGGTAGCCCTCTGGGCCTTGAAAGCGTGAGATGCGGAGATGGCGAGGGGACCGGCCACACAGCCGAACGGGGCAGCCAATCTCGGAACGCCTCTCAGAACGTGCAAGGCTGCGAGTGTGGCAGTGCTACCGACGTGAGGTTGGAACAGTAGGCCGTGTAACCATCACATCGGAGACTCAAATTGACATTTTCTCTTGGATAGAGAAATGTTTCCAGCTGCAAATTTGGCTCTCTCTCCCTCACTCTCGATCTTCTCTCCCCCCTCTTGTTCTTTTCTCTGTTCCCTGATCCTGTACTTTCCAGTAGCCCAAAACTAGAAGAAAACTTCAATTTAGTGGTTACTGACTTCTCACGCCAGAATAATAGGGGCTCCGGCCGATTGGGACGTAGAGAGCTCAGAGAAGCCCATTACCACGGACAAGGGCTCGAAGTCCCACATCTCCAGGATGGACCTACTCAGGGTCTGTCACATGGGGCCGCACAGGTACCTATGTATAGATAATAATCTTGTGCCCTCAGTAAATTTGAGGTTATTCGCCAGTCTCTTCTACAGTCTCGTCTGATTAATAGAGTCCCTGAATTGGCTCTTCCGGCTCTGTTGGTTGTCGTGAGCTCCGCTCCATGGCACGCTGGCGGAGTTGCCTGTTTGGGACAACAGCCGCCTCATCAGCTGGCGTGCGCACCTTTTTTGAGGGTTTGTCAGCTACCAGAGAGATGAGAGATGGTATAAGACAGTTCTCTGTCGAACAGTCAGTCGACGATGGCGTCGGCTTGGATCTGGGCCCAGTAGCTTCTTGGCTTGTGGATTCTGAAGTCCACCTCGCAGTGACTCAGACGCAGAACTCATGAACGAACCCCATCACGCCCTTAACTCGACGTTCAACTCCAGAGCCTGCCTAGTACTAAAGGCCATGCGCACTGCTGAATCCTCTCTCCTGGTGATTTCATTCATCTCCCTCACGTATTCTCACTCACCCACAACCTCGATGGCACCCCCGATATCCCGCATCGTCCCAAAGCCGGGAGCATCCGACAAGACAACACCACCCACATCATCGAGAGCACCCCAAAAGACAACAACTGCCCTTCCCAGCCCACACCGGCCCCTCAACCTCATATACATCACCACACTCTGCCTAGCAGGCCTCACAACAACCACCCTCCCATGCCTACCCAGGCCGCCGCACCCCGAAAGGTCTTTCCCCCCTTTCCCAAGGAAGATAACCACCCACTACAAGCGGCCAAGCTAACGCTCTCTCAGCCAATCCCTCATCCCAATCATCCTCCAAACCCTCCCGTTCGCCCTAGGCAGCATCCTCGCCGCAGCCCTCCTTCAAACGCCCTCTCTCTACCTGTCCCACCACCACCGTCACAACCATCACTACAACGCTTTCGCTAGTCTCTCCTTCGTCTTCTTCTCCCTCTCCATCCTCTTGACAGCGTCTGCTCGCCTCTCGACGGCGGCGGAAGTGGGTGCTTATTTCCTGCTTGGGGTGAGTCACACGTTTGCGTCGGTTGGTGCTGTTGCGAAGCTGGGTTGTGATGGTGGGGTGATGATGCGAGGAGGGGCGGGGAGTGGTGGTGGTGGTGGTGGTGGTGCGGCGGGAGGGAAAAGGGGTGGTGTCAGGGGATTGTTGTCGTCGTTTTGTGGGACGGAAAGACTGGATGAGGGGTACCCGCCTCCGCCGAGTCGGGAGACTGTTGTGGGTGCGCTTTTTGGGTTTGGGTATCACGCTGTTGTGGCTGCTGTCCCGGCGTTGGTGACGTTGTGGTCTGTGCGACAAGGCGTTGGAGAAAGCTCGCTCGCTTGGGTGACGGCTGTTTTCGGGGGTGGGATGGTTGTTGGGCGGGTTGTGCTTCTGCTTTTGTGGCGGGGAGACAGACCTCTGCGGAAAGAGTCCGTTTTTATGACTTTGGTTCTCGGGGCCAGTGTGCTGCTCGTCTTGCCTCTCGTTCCGGTTACGGCGGGCAGCGCCGCTGCGGCCGCGGCACTTGTTGGCCTGGCCTTTGGGCCGGTATACCCTTGGGTTCTGGGCGTCGCGGTGCGTGGGATGGATGAGAATGAGAGACTGGGTGGAGTGGGTATTCTTGTTGCGTTTGGAAACACAGGTACGGCGGCGGGCCTGTTTGTCACCGGCTTGGTTGCCCACTCGGGCCGTCCTTTTGCCCTGTGTGTTGTCGTCGTGAGTGTGTTTGCAGGCATGCTGGCGTGTTGGAACAGCCTGCCGGATGGACAGGAGAGGGCGAGGCCAGCGGCTGTTTCGATGACTTGACGTTTGCCGCGGTTAGCGAGGCTGCCGGCAGGACGGATGTTGGCTCGAATGGATTGGAAAGTGAATGAGATTCATGAGACGTGATCTATCATCTATCGTTCTATGTTGAATGCAATATCCCGCTAACCTGCTCAAGATGCTCAGTTCAGTTCCTGCCCGTCGCAGCATCCGTGACGGTGAGTTTGCCGGCCACAATCTTCTCTACCGTGGCATGAATATCGGAGAAGTCATTAAATGTTGTGAAGGAGACGTTCTCCCTCTCGCAGTAGGCGACAAGATCTGTTCTTCAGTCAGCACGGCCGCCTCAGAACAGAAGGAGGCTGTGTACATACCACGACCCGCCTTGGCGAACAGCAAGTCAGTCTCCTTGGCCGCGGACAGATCAGATACGCCGTCACCAGCATAGAAAAGGACCGGCCTCTCCTCGGCAGGGAGGTTGGCGTAGGGGCGGATCTCCAGGGACTTGTCGTGGCCGAACCCGCTGCCAGTTCTCGTCAGCATGATCACTCCAGCACACCACTCGCCCGCCATGACTCACCTCTCATCGTGGTAGACAATCTGCCAGCCACCAGCCTCGTTGATGCTCTTCCCCTCCCGCGGCGCCACGTCGTTGCTCACAATCTGCAGCGAATCCGCCTCCTCCTGCCCGAGCATGTGAGCCAGCAGAGCCCGGATGACCGGCTCCATGCCGCCGCTCAGAACAACAATCGGCACGTTGTTCTCCCGCGCCCACTCAAAGAAGCGCTTGAAGCCGATGTCGAGGGTGATGTTCTTGCGCAGGATGTCGATGCACTCGTCAAAGGGGGTGTTGATGCTGTCGAGCATGTCGCGGAACGAGTCGCGGAAGTCGCGGCGACCGAAGAGCACGTCCTCGTTGCCGACCTTGCGCAGGGCCGGGCCGAAGCCGAGGTTGTCCGTCATGAAGTCATTGCTGTCCTGCTGGGTGATGGTGCCGTCGAAGTCGGTGAAGAAGATGAACTTGGGGTTGGTCTTGAGCGCGGGGAGCGCGGCGGGGGTGGTTGATCCCATTGTGAGACAGAAAGGCGAAGTGAAGGACTGAGGTGAGGGGTGAGAGGTGAGGGCGAGGTGTGAGAGTGGGAGGCGAGGCGGGATGAAGAGAAGACGGGACGCCGTGTCCTGCTGGGGTGTCCAGTGCAATACAATGCCCGAACTGCTTGAGCGCAATACAATACTATGGAAATGTGAAATCACCAAGTCCTATCCGCGATGAGAAAACGCGGCGTGGGGTGGCTCAGGGTGGCCACTGGAGGGGATTGAAAGACCCCACTGTTGCCCGCCCCAAGTCTTCCACGACCCTGTCGATCACCCCTGGCCGCATGTTTCGGCATCCACATCGCCGATTTTAGCGGGGAGTTTCAGTGGGGCCGGGGTCTTCGTCCGGTGTCGGCTCGCTCCCGTCGCTTTTCACTTTTTGAAGACCTGCGGCAGTCGATGCAAGGTATGGACTAGATGTCTGAAGTGACGTTGTTCGGCAGTCCTTGGGCTGCCGGGAATAATCGCGTCGTAACCTTGAACTCCGTCATTGGGACGATGGGATGACCCTTTCGTTCCATTAACGCGGTTATGCGCCTCGGGGGTCTTGAATGGTCTTGACTTGCCCCACCAAACCCAAAATTCATGGCGGGGCGATGATGTTGTCCGAAGATCGAGCTCTCCAAATCCCATTTCCAGCAACCCCCTCATCCCACCAGTCAACACCAACCACAATACCAACCACAATACCAACCACAACCATGGGCATCTCCAAACGCCACTTTCTTGCCGCCGCGCACGAGTACCTGGCGCCTCCTGACGAGCTGACCAAGACGCAATTCATCGCCCGCGTCGTCAGGGCCGAGGGCAACAGTCTCTACGCGTGCGAGCTGCCCAACGGAAAGCCCATCGTCGCCGAGCTCCAGCCCAAGTTCCGCAACACCATCTTCACCCGACGCGGCGGATACGTCCTGGTCGATCTCGAGTCGGCCGGGGAGCGTTCCAAGACCAGCAGGGTCATGGGCGAGATCATCAACATCGTGCGCGACGAGAAGGAGTGGCGGAAACATCCCTACTGGTCAGCGCTGCCGTTTCCGTTTGGTGCGTTGGTTGACTGCTAGCTGACTGAGATATTCGCAGGCCGAAGGAGTTCGTCAGGAACACGTACGGCGAAGACGAAGACGAGGATTCGACCGTCGGCAAGATGCCACCTAGCGACTCCGAGGAGGAATGATTTTGATCAGCACCCAACTAATTCCACAAACCGCACACGATCATCGCTTTTTCGCCTCATCCTTCAGCGCAGCCCTTTTAGGCTCCCAGTCCTCGCGCGCGCCCCACCAAACGAGAGCCACCGTCGTGGCCAAGACACCGACGACGACCCCCGAGCTGGCAGACGTGCTGGGATAGACATTCCACGCCCACTCTTGCACCGCCCAGAGGGCATACTGCAGGACCGGGTGGACGCCGCTGCGCCAGAGGAGGAAGGGGGTCGACCAGGCGAGATAGGCGTAAAACTGGTAATGCAGGGAGCGGGCGAAGAGGAGGCCGATAATGTTGGCGGACAGAATGGCCGTCGTAATGAACTGCGGCGTGACGTCCCGCGAGATGGCGCGCTGCTCCTGTGTCGTAAATGGCGATTTTCCAGATAGCAATGGAATGACCAGCTGAGACAGCGGTTTGCGCGCCGGCTTCAACCACCGCGTCGTGATGAACCCAGCCAAAACCACCACATGCAACCCCAGCAGGGTCAGCGAAAACCCCCTGCTGAGAAACACGTCCTCCCCCACAAACCGCCAATTGACGGTCCACTTGAAAAAGAACTGCCGCGACAGCTCAAACGCCCGTCCCAAGTAACCCCAGGGATTCTTCGCCAAAAACGGCACGCCAATAAGCACCTGCACGAGCCCCATCTCCGCAGCCAGCTGCAGACTCGTCGCGAACCCGGCGCCGAGCAACAGCACGGCCCCGACCGCCGGCAGCACCAGCAGCAGCGACATCTTGACGCCCAGCCCCAGCGCGTACACCAGCGCGCCGGCCCGCCACGCGCGCCGCTGGAAGCAGTAGACGGCCAGCCACAGGAACAGCGCGGCGAAACAGTCGTTGAAACACCGCAGCACAAAGATGCTGTGCAGTCGCTTCGAGAGGATCAGCAGCGGGAAGACATACGGCGGGACCTAGTCAAGTCCAAGTCAGCAAACCACCAGCCCCCAAAGGCAGGGTAAAAACCTACTCCAGCCCGCTTATAACAAACCATAACCACCCCCAACGCAGCCAAATAAACCCCGGCAAACACCCACTGCGCCAGCCGGACATCCCGCCCCTCGTCCGTCAGCGTGTATAACCCCGCATAGAGATAGACGTGTGCGGCCGGGTAGACGAGCGGGCCGGTGCCGCCGCGGATGCGGGTGTAGTCGCGCTCGCCGGAGAGGATTTGGGATATTTGGGACATGTAGGCGCGCCAGTCTATTTCTGTGTCTATTTTCTCTTCGTTAATTATGGGGTTTTGATGGAAAGTAAATGGGGGGGAGGGAGGTGAGGGGTGGACGTACATGGGACTTTGTAGATGATCAGGGTGGTGAGGAGGGTGTCGGCGAGGAAGAGGAGGGGCGGGATGAGGATGGAGAGGGGGTGGGTGCCTGTGGCGATGGATTGGAGGAGGTGGAGGGCTTGGAGGGGGAGTCCGGGTGGGGGTTTGGAGGCCATTTTGGCGGTGGTGGTGCAGGTGCACCAGGGCGGGTGGTGTGGTGGTGGTTGGTGGTGAGGACGCGTTGCTGTTTCTTGGAGTTTGGAGTTGGAATTGGAGCTTGGAGCTTCAATGGCGGGTAAAGGCGGCAAGGGGCTTGGCAGGTGAGCGGCAGGTGGTAGCAGGTGGCACGGGCCCCTATTCATGTTGACTGACTTACAGACGGACGACCAGACACCACCATGGAAGGGGAAATATACAGTTTGGTATTTGTTATCCTAACGGCTACTGGATTAGCTTCATGGTCAACCCTACAGTTTCGACGCGGGCTTCGTCTGGGCCGCAATCTCGTCCACCAGCTCAACCACCCTCTCGGCACACCCATAACTCCCCTGATACCCCCATCCAGCATGCCCATAGTTATGCACCACCCACGTCCCGTCAATCACCTCCTTCTCAATCCTCACGCCCCCCTCCCTCGCCGGCCGCAGCCCAACCCCATGCCGGATAATATCCAACCCCTCCACCCCCCTCCCGCCCGTCAACTCGGGCTGAATCTCCACCGCGCGCTTCATAATCCGCACCGCAACATTCGGATCCGCATTCGCCTCCCAGTTCCCCCGCATATACGTGCCCCCCAGTACCGTCCCCCCGCCCAGCGCCCGCTGCATCACATACACCAGCTCCTCCTCCCCATCCTCACACCCACTCACCGTGGTCATCACCCCGCGCGCCTCATTCCGCACCACTACAATCTGCCCGCGCGCGGGGTACACCTTCCCGTCCATCACCCCGCCCAATCGACACGCCAATAACCCCGCCGCGTTGACCACCACATCCACCCTCCCCCCGTTCGCTGCCAGGCGTTTAGCTTCAGAAACATGCCCCAGCACAGCGCGCCGAAAAACTACCCCCCGCGCGGCGCACTGCCCGACGAGCCAGGAGAGGTACACGGGCGTGTTGATGCACACGGACGTGAACTCGCAGCCCGAGTGCATCCCCGCGGGGAGTTCGTGCTGGCCAAGCTCGCGGAAATTGTCCATGAGCGTGCGGTACCAGGGGGCGGGGCGGAAGAGGCCGTCGGAGAGGGCCGAGGGGGGGTGCGGCGGCATGTCGGCGGTTCGGCGGAGGACGCGGGCCGCTGCGGGGGGGTTAGTGTGTGTGGG
>OUNM010584651.1_pt1 | contig 10478 bp, 7 predicted proteins | sample 1769961 | NCBI WGS metagenome assembly OUNM01 (sample SAMEA3914820, study PRJEB12502) | metagenome | biome: forest; material: soil | place: USA | collected 2012-03-12 | depth 0.3 m
AGCAAATCCCGGACTTGATCTCGACTGGGTATCTCCCGACGCCAGGTCCGCGCTCAACTGCGCAATCGGCTCCGCTCATACGGATGTCGCAGAATATCTGCTGTCCACGGGATTCGAGTTTGATCCGCATCTCTTGAGTCGGCCCTATGTCCATGGGGCTCTGAATTCGCCGCTGGAAACAGCGGTGATCGAATATCCTGTCGTACCGCTGGCGCCCAATCTCAAATTGTTTGTCGAGCTCACGAAGCTTGAGCGCTTTGACCCGAATGTCATGGTGAGGGTTCCTGAGAACGCTCCTTCCGGAATCTATACTCCGGGCGCGGTTCAATCTGAGTATCAAAGGATGACTCCTGGAGTCCTCCTGGCCCGGAATTTTTTTAGAGCTGCCGATTTTCTGCCGGCTTTCGCGGAGTTTCTCGGCAGCAATCCCCAGATCGAACAGACGACCCGTCCTGATTGCAACGAGAACTCCTCCATTTTGTTGGCGCTGATTTACGCGAGCTCATACGGCCGGAGGCAACCCGTAGTGGACGAGGCGCGGAGATTTTACGATGCGATGACTCTGCTCTTGGATTGGCAAACCCAGACGGCCACCCGGCCGATCCATTTGAATCAACAAATCCACTGCATGGATGGGACGGTTGGCGGGATGTTGGCCAAGATGAAATGGGTCGACCCGGGTTTGTTCAGCAGGCTTTTGGAACTCGACCCGACCTGGGATCTTTCCAGGGGGTGGCGCAATGTCCCGAATACGACTCCATTGGCGGAGGCGACGGCGGCGGGCAACCAACCGTTAGTTGAGTTTCTTCGGCAGCAGCTGGGCGGAAGTCGCTAGGTAAGCCCCAGCTCCACATAGAGCGCAGCATGATCCGAGAGCTCGTTCCACGGGCTCTCGTTGAGGACGCGCGCGCTCTCGAGCTTCGCGCCCCGGTAATAGACACGATCGAGCCTGAGCGCCGGAAACCAGCTCGGAAACGTGCGCGCATGGCGGCCGGTGGCCTCCAAGAACGCCTCGCGAACCTCGAGCTGCGTGCTCAGAGGTTGAGTCGAGCGCCCGCGCCAGTCGTTGAAGTCGCCGGCGATCACGAGTGGATGGGAGTGCGTGACGTGGGTCTCGATCCGCTCGCAGATGCGCCGGACTTGGTTCTGACGGTCCGTCTCGAGCAATCCCAGGTGCACGCAGACGGCGTGGATGTGCTGATCGCTATGCGGGACCTGGATCACCCCGTGGAGCAGCCCGCGCCTTTCGTACTTGCTCGAGGAGACGTCGATGTTCTCGAAGAAGCTGAAAGGGTACTTGCTCAAGATGGCATTGCCGTGGTGGCCGGCTTCGTAAACGGCGTTCTTTCCGTACGCGTAATGAGGCCAGATCGAGTCGGCGAGGTACTCGAACTGCGGCTCCGCGGGCCACTCCTCGTGCTTGCGGCCGTGCTCCTCGTGCTGCCCTTGGACTTCTTGAAGGAAGACGAGATCGGCATGCGTCGCTCGGATCGCGTCGCGGATCTGCCGCAGGACCAGCCGCGAGTTTCCGCGCGTGAAGCCCTTGTGGATGTTGTAGGAGAGGACTCTTAGGTGCTTGGTTTCCATAGGGCCTTGGGGATTGAGGGAAGGCGCGAGAGTGCGAAGAGCGCGACCGCGGTCAGGTAGTAAGGCGCAAAACGAGTGGCGGCCGCGCCGAGTTCCGGCGAGAGCCAGCGCGCCGCGGGTTCCACCGCGCGAAGCAGCGCAAAGAGCGCGCCAGGAAGGAGCGCGCCGTTGACGAGTACAAACCAGGGGCTCGGCACGCAGGTGAGGCCTTCGAAGGCGATCTTGGTTCGTAACCCGACGCGCGGGTCGAAGACGACGGACACGAGCGCGGGAAACTGCCTGAGGCCGAGCTGCCGCGGCACCCAGCGCGGCGCCGTCGCGCGGAAGTAGCGCGAGCTCGCCGTCGGGAACATCCGGGTCACGGCGTAACCCCAAACCGAAGATACCCAGAGGCCCGAGACGGCGAGGGCGAGCCCGCGTCCGCCTCCCAGCGCGAGCGTCGCCCAGAGCGCGGTCAGGGTAAAGGGCACGCGCAGGAGCCAGGCCGAGGAGAGCGCGGCGGCGTACGCGAGGGTGAGCGCGCTGGCTTGGCCCTCGGGCTCGAGCCGGAGCGCGAGCCAATGGCAGAGCAGCGCGCCGGCGAGCCAGGCGACGGCCGTCACCGCTCGCGCGAGCTCGGCGTGGCGACGCGAGAGGAGGCGAAAACGGCGCTTGAGCGGATACAGCCACGGCAGCGGCGGATCGAAGAGGATCTGCCAGGGAAAGCGCGCAAACCAGCGCAGGCCCGGTGGCAGGCCGCGCCGATAGGTCCGTATCTCTTCGACCGGCCTGAACTGCCTGAGGCGGATGTCGGAGATGCATTTCTGCGGATGCGGCAAAATCCCCCAATGGGTGAGGACATGCTCGGCTACCTCGCGGACGTGGGCGCGCTCGGCGGGGGTGCGGGCCTCGAACGTCAGATTGACCTCCGAATCCACACGGAGCGCGCGCGCCGCGGGGTGGGCGGAGCCGATGGAGATCAGGCGGTCGTCGCAGATGAGGACCTTGGAGTGGATGTAGACCGGCTTGGCGGTTTGGCCGAAGCGAGTGGGATAGGAGTAAGGAACGCCCATGATCAGCCGCGTCCCCGTGACCTGCGCCGTGCGCTCGAGCTGGGCCAGAAGCGAGAGCTCGTGCTCGGCCATGTGGCGGGTCAGGGATTTCAGTGAGTTCAGGTCGGCGAGCACGAGCACGATCGAAAAATCCTGGCCCCGCATCTCGTGCATCTTGGCGATGAGAAGGTCGTTAATCTCGCGCGACCAATAGTATTGGCCCTCGAAGATCAGCTGCCTTCGCGCGGCGCGGACCAGGTCGCGGAAGAGAAACTCGATCTCGCGAACGATGGGCGGATTGCCGGCGTCGATCGTGGATCGGGTGCGGCTTAAAAAGACACGGTGACCTGTTTCGGTTTCAGTTACCGTTTCGGTTCGGTTTCGGTGGTCGGGAAAGGGCACACTCGATAGTTCTCTCCACCGGCTCGCGATGTGCTCATGGATCTCCGCGCAGATCGGCCCTCTCACCTGGACGGCCAGGTCGTGGTAGGGGCCGTGGTGCTCGTTCTTCCAGTTAAGCGACCTTCGGCGATCGGCGAAGAGGTGGTCGGGCGTGTCCCAACGCTCGTCACAGAGGTCGATGCCGCCGCAGAAGGCGGTGGTCCCGTCGAAGAGCACGAGCTTTTCGTGGTGCGAGCCCCCGAAAGGGTGCCGGTTATCGAAGACGAAGTGGATTCGCGGGTGAACGTTGTCCCAGATCCGGCCTTGCCAGGCTTCCCGTTCGGCGACGTAGAAATAGGCGTGGTCCCACATCAGGAGATAGATTTGCAGCTCGGGATTCTTCTCACAGATTCGGATCAGCTTGTCTTTGAGCCTCTCCTCGCCGTCCAGACGCAGTCGGGAGTCGATTTGCCAGCCGACGAAGACGACATAATGCCGTGCGGTCTCCAGGAGGTCGGAGATTCGCTTGTAGTAGGGGCCAGCTTCCCAGACTTCTTCCCAGGAGTCGGCCTCTGCGGTCTTGAAGTAGGCCCTCCGGGAGACCGACGATTCTACTTCGGAACCTAGGGCTCGGAGTTGGAGGGATTCGGCAAGGCTCATTCTTAGGTACGACAGCAAGCAGCATGCCGAAGCGGCACCTGTTTTATTGCGCCCCCTTCGCCCGGGTGCTAGCTTAAAGACTCTTATGAGTTCCCCGAAAAGAACTGTCCGATCGCATACCTGTGGAGAATTGAAAGCAGCGCAGCTGGGTCAGGAAGTGACTCTCTGCGGTTGGGTCGCCAAGCGGCGCGACCACGGCGGCGTCGTATTCGCCGACCTGCGAGATCGCTACGGGTTGACGCAGGTGGTTTTCGATCCTGCGATTCAGGGAACGACCGCCGAAACCCATGAGTTGGCCGGCCGCATTCGCAGCGAGTTCGTCCTCTGGGTCAAGGGCAAGGTGCGTAAGCGCCCCGAAGGCATGACCAATCCCAAGATGGTCACGGGCGAGATCGAAATCGCCGTCACTGAGCTTGTGATCCTTTCGGAAGCCAAAACACCGCCTTTTGCGATTGAAGACGAAACCGACGTCGCCGAGACGACGCGCCTCAAGTACCGCTACCTCGACCTGCGCCGCCCGACGCTCCAGAAAAATCTGGTCACGCGCCATCGCATGCTCTCGATCGTGCGCAATCACCTCGACCAGGAAAACTTCGTCGAAGTCGAAACGCCGATCCTCTATAAGTCCACGCCCGAGGGCGCGCGCGACTTCATCGTGCCGAGCCGGCTCAATCCGGGGACGTTCTACGCCCTTCCGCAGTCGCCCCAGACGCTCAAGCAGCTTCTCATGGTCAGTGGCATGGACCGCTACTATCAGATCGCCCGCTGCTTCCGCGACGAGGACCTGCGCGCCGACCGCCAGCCCGAATTCTCGCAGATCGACATCGAGACATCTTTTCTCGACGAGGAGGCATTTTTTCCCATCCTCGAGAGCATGATGGCCAAGCTCTGGAAAGAGATCCTCGGCCAGGACATCCCGACGCAGTTCCCGCGCATGTCGTACAACGAGGCGATGAACCGCTTTGGCAGCGATAAGCCCGACGTGCGCTTCGGTCTTGAGCTCCAGGACCTGTCGGAGATCTTCAAGGACAGCGGCTTCCAGGTCTTCAAGAACGCGCTGACGCCCAATGCGCGCGGCATCCGCGGCTCGATCCGCGCGATCGTCGTGCCGGGCGAGGCCGAGAAGTTCTCGCGCAAGGACCTCGATGATCTGACCGCGCACGCCGCGAGCTACGGCGCCAAGGGCCTGCTCTGGATCAAGGTTCAGGCCGGCGGCGAGCTGCAGAGCCCTGCGGCCAAGTTCTTCACGGACGCCGAGAAGGCCGCGCTCGCCAAGCGCCTCGATCTCAAGCCGGGTCATCTCGTGATGATCATCGCCGACAAGAACAAGGTCGTCTTCGACGCCTTGGGTGCCGTGCGCCTCTCGGTCGGCGCGCGCCTGGGTCTCATCCCCAAGCTCGGCGAAGGCAAGCCCGCTTTTCTCTGGGTGATGAACTTCCCGCTTCTCGAGTTCGACGAGAAGGAAAACCGCTACTTCGCCTGCCACCATCCGTTCACGAGCCCGCGGCCCGAGTTCTTCGAGGACTTCGTGCACGGGCGCAACCTCGACAAGATCGAAGCTTCGGCCTATGACCTCGTGCTCAACGGCGTCGAAGTCGGCGGGGGCTCGCTGCGTATCTACCGGCCTGATGTCCAGGCGGCGATGTTCAAGCTCCTCGGGCTCACTCACGAAGAGGCCCAGGCCAAGTTCGGCTTCTTCATCGAAGCGCTTCAATACGGGACGCCGCCGCACGGCGGACTCGCCTTCGGCGTCGATCGCCTGGCCGCGCTCCTCTGCGGCGTCGGCCCGATCCGTGACGTGATGGCGTTTCCCAAGACGCAAAAGGGAACGGACCTCATGGCGGACTCGCCGTCAGAGGTCACGCCGGATCAGCTCGCTGAGCTTCAGATCTCGGTGATCAAGACTCCGGCTAAATGATGGGCGGCGCCGAATTCTCTTTCAGAGCGCGTGAGAAGGCACTCGAGAGGTTCAAGGCGGAGACTTTTGATTTACTGATCATCGGCGGCGGCATCACGGGCGCGGCGGTCGCGCGCGACGCGACTTCGCGCGGGCTCTCGGTCGCGCTGGTGGAGAAGGCCGATTTCGCCTGGGGAACCTCCTCGCGAAGCTCCAAGCTGATCCACGGCGGCCTTAGATATCTACAGAACTTCGAGTTCGGCCTCGTCTTCGAGGCTTTGTCGGAGCGCGCGCTCCTGCTCAAGACGGTCCCGCACATGGTGCGCCCGCTTCGCTTCTACTTTCCGGTCTTCGAGGGCGATCCCGTCGGCAAGGGCAAGCTCGGCCTCGGTATGTGGCTCTACGACCTACTTTCGAGCTTTCGCGCGCCGGGCTTCCACAAAAATCTCTCCAAGAAGAAGCTTCTGGCCGAGATCCCTTTTCTCAAGTCCGAAGGTTTGAAAGGCGGCTTCCGCTACTACGACGCCTCGATGTGGGACGACGCGCTCACCGTCGAGACGCTTCGTTCGGCGCAAGGCATGGGCGCGGCGGTGGCGAGTTACGTCGAGGCGGTCCGGCCGGTTTTCGAGAGCGAGGGCGATCGGCTCGCGGGGTTTGACGTAAGGGATCGCGAGAGTGGCGCTGAAATGCGCGTGAAGGCTCGCCAGGTGGTTGTCTGCGTCGGGCCTTGGACGGATCAGGTAGGACAGACACTCTCGCGCGAGTGGCGCGACTGGCTCAATCCGAGCAAGGGCGTGCACCTGATCTTTGATCTCAAGCGGCTGCCCGTGCCTGGCGCGATGGTGATGAGCGAGGCCGCCGACGGGCGAATCTCGTTTGTGATCCCGCGGCCGGATCTCGGCTCGGGCGTGGTGATCGTCGGCACGACCGATGGTCCGACGCCCGCGAATCCCGAGAAAGCTTCCGTCGATCCCGGCGAGGTCGAGTACCTGCTCGGGCTGCTTGCGCGCTATTTTCCGTCGCTGCGGCTCGGGCCTGAAGACATCCTGAGTGCCTACGTCGGCGTGCGCCCGCTCATGAAGTCCGACTCTTCGAATTCAGGGAGTGGGGCCCCTCTCCAAAAGGTCTCGCGCGAGCACCACATCGACATCGGCCCGGGCGGCGCGATCGTCGTGGCCGGCGGCAAGTACACCACCCACCGCAAGATGGGCGAGGAGATCGTCGATATCGCGATCGAGCGCTCGGGCCTGCGCGCCGGTCCCTCTCGCACGGCGCGCCCGGTGAACCCGGCGGCGCTCGATGCCGAGCAGGCGCGGCTCGTCGGCGCGCCCGCTGAGCTTGCGGAGCGCTACGGCGGCGAAGCGGTGCAAGTCGTCGCGCTCGGGGCTTCGAAGCAGGAGGATCCGCCGGGGTTTCCGTACCTCGAGGCGCAGCTCCGTTTCGCGATCCGCGAGGGGATGGTCCTGCATCTCGAGGATTTTTACCTGCGCCGCGTGCCGCTCTTCGCCGCGCGCGCCGACCACGGCCGGCCCTGGGCCGAGCGCCTCGCGCAGGTCTGGGCCGAGGAGCTCGGCCGATCGAGCGCCGACGCGCAGTCCGAGTTGCTCAGACTCCACGCCGAGATCGAGGCGCGGGATGAGTGGCGGGGGAGGCTCGCGGGGACATCGCAGCGGGCGAGGATATCGCCGGGTCACTGAGAGAGGCGCTTAGCGTTTCTTTTTGGCCCGTGCGGCAGGTACGTCCGGAATCAGGGGCCGGACGGGAGGGGGAGGCGATCCGCAGGGATTCGTGGCGATCACTTGGCGCGCTTCCGCCTCGGTGCATTCGGTGATTTGAGCGCTGTACTTGGTCTCGGAGAAGTAAGCGTCCTTTTTTCCGGGCGGTGTCAGCTCGTAGCAAATTTTGGCATTAGCATCGAGTTTTCGGCCGTCAGAGTAGCTTGGACCGCAATCGACGGGAAGCATTGCGCTTTGGCATTCGCCTTTCTTGATGCAGATCCAGGTCTGTTCTTCGGGGTTCTTCTTGGTCCTCCTTCCTTTTGAATCGACATTATAGAGATTGTTGATCTGCTGGCCACATTTAAGATCGTTGAGGAGGGCACCGTAATTGTCTTTCAGGAAGTTTTCTGACCTGGGATGAAGGTCATCGTAGCCGGTGCAGACCAAGCCGCCCGGGTTTTTGTCACCATTGCCGTTGAGTTGTCGGCCGTAACAACTGACGCCGCCCGACCGGGTGAGCCCGAACTTATCGCTCTTCCTGGCCGTGGGAAAGATCGCACCTGCCGGGGCGACTTTGACCGCCGGAGCTGGGACCGGAGTCGGTGTCGGCTTCTGGCCCCCGCCATCCGCCGGGCGCTGCCCGGTGACAGGCGGGCTGCATTTGGCGGGATCGACTGGCGGCTGGACCACAGGAGATTGGATCGACTTCTTGACATCAATATAAATGCCTTCGCCTATATTATCCCAATTGATGGATTCCGCCCAAGCAGGCGGAGAGGCAATCGTCGAGAGTGCGGCTAAAAGCGCGAACAAGGGCATTCAACGTCTTATCGGTTGTCCGGCGCGAGCGGGTGAGTGTCTTAACTTTCCTGTCTAAAATCTGGACAGTCGGCCTCGCGGCTGGGACCGGAGTTGCATCTCCTTACTTTTGGAGAAAGGAGAAAATGTTATGCGTTTCAATAAAACATCGTTCCTAGGCAAGTATCCGCGCTTCAGCGATTCGCTTCCCGTGTATTGCAGCGACGGCAAGAAGCTGGGCACCATCGGCAGGACGGACGAGGAGTTCTTCACTGTCGAAAAGGGCGTCTTCTTCCCGAAGGACTTCACGTTGCGATATGACGACATCGACGAAGTCCGCGACGACCGGGTGACCATCAGGGAGTCCTCCGCCGAGATGGAAAAATGGCAGAGCCCCGAGTACTCCGGCTGGTCCAAAGTCGAGCGCCTCAATGTCGCCCGGGATGAGGGGCTGACGAGCATCCCGCTCTATGAAGAAGAGCTCGAAGCCAAGAAAACAGCCCGCAGGGCTGGCGAAGTGAGCGTCCGCAAGATCGTTCATACGGAGCTCAGGCACCTCACCGTGCCGCTGATCCACGAAGAAGTCCGCATCGAGCACATCCCGGCTGGCAAGCTGGGCCGCACGGGCTCGCCGGGATCTGGCGACGACTCGTTCCGGGAAAAAACCATCACCGTCTCGCTGATGGACGAAGAGGTCGAGGTCGCCAAACGGCCCGTCCTCAGGGAAGAGGTCCGGATCGGAAAAACCCAGCGGACCGAGCAGCGTGACGTCTCCGGAGAGGTCCGGAAAGAGGAGGTCGAGATCGACGATCGAAGGAAAAAAGCGATCTAAGCGCCGAGAAGGGGCGAGGGCCTACTTTGCTCCATCAGGCAGCGCCGACCCGAAGATGCGGACGCGCATTCCTTCTTCTTGAAAGAAGTGGCGGATCACCTTGGAGTCAAGCGGCTCCAGCCGCCAGAGGAGGTCATGAAGGAGTTTGAGCGTGCGTTCGCCTTCGGGCGTGCGCGTTTTCTCGGTCAGCTTGCGGACGTCGGCCGTGATCGCGATGAGGTTCTCGACGAGTTTGGAGAGATCGGTTTTGAAGAGCGCGCTCTTGTCGACCCAGGCCAGCGTCTTGTTGACGTTGCCCGAGAGCTTGTAGATCAGGTCGATCGAGCGGGTGATGTCGCCTTTGTTCTCGTCGATGATCTCCTTGATCTTGCCGGCGAGATCGAAGCTCTGCGAAAGGAGCTGATCGATGCGGGGCGGATCCACGCCCGCGACGGTGGCGCCATTCTCAATCGCCGGCGACTTGAAGTGGCCCGGCGTGATCTCGACATAGCGCTCGCCGATGATGCCGGCGAGGTTGATGTAGAAGCGCGAGTCCTGGCGCACGCCCACTGCGGCGTCCTTGCGGACGGAGACCAGAAGCCTGACGGGAGCTAAGATCTTCTCGTCGTCATAAGCTTCGCTCCCGGGCTCGGCGATGGCGTTAGCTTTGGGGTCGCGAGGGACGAAGAAGTCGATCTTCTCGACTTTGCCGACCTTGATGCCGGAGACCCGGACGGGGGATCCCAGCTCGATCCCGCCTGCGAAGTTATAGGTCACGTAGAAGCGCACGGACTGGCTGAAGGGGTTCTGGAGCCCGATGAGCTGGGCAAATCCGAAGATCAGGGCAATCGTGGCGACGATCAGGCCGCCGACCTTGGCTTCGTTCGAAAGTTTCATCGATAAGAAACATAGCGGTTAAATATTAGTTATGCAATGCGTTGTTTTTATTGACTTACAGCGTCAGCGCCGATAGAACGCGCTCCACTAGGGGTATCTATGGGACTGAATCTTCGCCGAATCGTGGTTCTCGTTTCGCTCGCGCTCGTCGCCTCCGGTTGTAACTCGGATCCAAAGCCTACGCAGGCCCCAACGGCGATACCCGCCGCCGCGCCGGATACTCCGGGCGCGAAGCTGGGTCCGACGCCGGCGCCTGCACCTGCGCCGGCACCCGCGCCTGCACCTGCTCCAGCGCCAGCGCCGGTGAGCAAGTCCCATCAGAAGGTGCCGACCGACCCGATCCAGGCCGAGTATGTCGGCCTGAATCTCTTCAATTTCCGCAATCATCTCCTGTCTCGAGAGATCACTGAGCGGAACAAACGTCTCGAGGAGGCGTTCAAAGATACGCCGGCGCCCGAGAAACTCGACGAAGTCCATAAGTTCGGGATCGATAACGAGCAGGCTTCGGAGCTCCTCGACTGGCTCAATCGCCATCCGGTCGCCCGCCAGGAGATGGTCCGCAAGTACGACAAGCCGGGCGGAGGCATCGGTTTCTGCTTCGGTCGCGCCTTCACGGTCCATATGGAGATGCTCTCCGTGCGCTGGAAGATCGCTCGCGACAGCATCCGCAAGCTCTGGGCGATCGGCCCGATGAACGG
>OUNM010183025.1_pt1 | contig 10476 bp, 9 predicted proteins | sample 1769961 | NCBI WGS metagenome assembly OUNM01 (sample SAMEA3914820, study PRJEB12502) | metagenome | biome: forest; material: soil | place: USA | collected 2012-03-12 | depth 0.3 m
GAGACAGAGTATAGCCTCGTCGATGTCGTGGGTGACGAACACGACCGTGACGCCGAGCTCGTCGTGCAGCCGGAGGAACTCGTCCTGCAGCCGCAGCCGCACCAGGGGGTCGACGGCGCCGAACGGCTCGTCCATGAGCAGCACGGGCGGCCTGGCCGCCAGTGCGCGGGCGACGCCGACCCGCTGCTGCTGACCACCGGAGAGCTGGTGCGGGTACCGGTCGCCGTACCGCGCCGGGTCCAGCCCGACCAGCTCGAGGAGCTCGCGGGCCCGCTCCCGAGCGGTGGCCTTGGACTCGCCGTGCAGCAGCGGCACGGTCATCACGTTGGCGATGATCTTCTGGTGCGGGAAGAGCCCGACCTCCTGGATCACGTAGCCGATGTCGCGGCGCAGCCGGACCGGGTCCTGGCTCGTGACGTCGTGGCCGTCGATCTCGATCGTGCCGTTGGTCGGCTCGATCAGCCGGTTGATCATCTTCAGGGTGGTCGACTTGCCGCACCCCGACGGCCCGACGAGGCAGACGAGCTCGCCCCGCCGGACGTCGAGGTCCAGGTCCTGCACGGCGACCGTGCCGTCGTCGTACGTCTTCCCGACGCCGGACAGCCGGATCATCGCGTCGGCGCTCAGAGCAGTCCCTTGTCCTGGAGGAACTGCTGCGCGACGTCCTCGGGCTTCTTCCGCTCGAGGTCGACCTGCACGTTCATGGTCGCGAGGTCCTCGGTCGTGAGGGCGGCGGACAGCTGGTTGAACATGTCCGCGATGTCCGGGTTGCCGTTGAGGAAGTCGGTGTTCACGGCCGGGGTGAGGTTCTGCGCCGGCTGGATGCCCTTGTCGTCCTCGAGGATCACCAGGCCGAGGTCCGCGAGCGTGCCGTCGGTGGTGCCGGTCTCACCCATCTGCACCTCGCCGTTCTTCACGGCGTCCTTGACCTGCGCGCTCGCGAAGTCGAGCGGCACGATCTCCTTGATGTCGAAGCCGTAGGTCTTGGTCAGGCCGCCCTCGCAGTCGGCGCGTCCCTCACAGTCCGGCGGGGCGCCGAGCTTGATCGGGTCGTTCATGGCCGCGTAGTCCGACAGCGTCGTCAGGGAGTTCTGGTCCGCGAAGTCCTTCGTGACGAAGAAGGCGTTCTGGTCCGTGGCGTCCGACGGCGGCAGGATCGAGATGCCCTTGGCCTCCGCGAGCGGCTTCAGCGCGTCCAGCGTCGCCTGCGGGTCGTTGCTCGACACCAGGGGGGCGTCCGCGCCGTTCTCCTCGGCGTTGAGGAAGTCCGTGATGCCGGCCAGGTAGTCGGGGACGATGTCGACCGACCCCTTGCTCAGCTCGGGCAGGTAGACGTCGCGGGTCGTCACCAGCTTGGTCTGCACGGTGTAGCCGGCGTTCTCCAGCAGCTTCTGGTAGATCGCGGCCATGATCTGGCTCTCGGTGAAGTCCTGGCCGCCGACCGTGACCGAGCCCTTGTCGCCGCTGCCGCTGCTGCCGCCGTCCGAGGCCTGTCCCTCCAGCGACTGGTCGCTGCCTCCGCAGCTGGCCGTCGCGAGCAGGAGCGCTCCGGCCACCATCCCTCCGAGTACGCGTCCGATACGCATGGGCGCCACCACCTTCTGTGTCCCGCGGGGTTCTCCCGCGCGTGTCCGATGGGCACCCTGTCGGCACCCGCCCCACGAGACTAAACCCGACCACCGACAGTGGTCGCTGACGATTTCGTAACGGCCCGGGCGCGGCGCATCGGGTCGGCGTACCTCTCGATGAGCACCATGACCGCCTCGAGCATGAGGGCTCCGAGCGCGACGAGCACCGCGCCCGCGACCACCTCGTAGGTGCGGTGGTTCGCGAAGCCGCGGGTGATGATGCGGCCGAGGCCGGGGCCGGCGACGAGTGCGGCGATCGTCGCGGTCGCCCAGACCTGCACCAGCGCCAGCCGGATGCCGGTCATCACGACGGGCGTCGCGAGCGGCAGCTCGACCGAGCTGAACACCTTCGGCTCGCTCATCCCCATGCCCCGCGCCGCCTCGACCGGGCCCGGGTCGACCTCGACCACGCCGACGTACGCGTTGGTGATGATCGGCGGCAGCGCGAACAGCACCAGCGCGATCAGGGTCGCCAGCCCGGCCCGGCCGTACGGGCCGAACTCCTCCGACCCCACGGGACCCAGCGCGAGCACCAGGAGGACCGCGAAGACGGGCACCGCACGACCGATGTTCGACACGTTCACGGCCGCGAGCCCGCCGCGGTGCCGGTGACCGAGGAAGAGCGCGGGCGGCAGCCCGAGCACGATCGCGACCACCATCGCGGTCACGGTCAGCAGCAGCTGCTGGACCATGAACGTGCCGATGCCGGTCGACCCCGACCAGTTCGAGCCGTCGGTGAGGTAGGAGAAGACGTCACCGAGCATGGCGCGTCCAGGGGGTGAGGAGGCGCTGGACCAGCACCAGGATGAGGTCGAGGACCACCGCGAGCACGACGCAGAGCAGGCTGGCGGCGAAGATCTGGGCCTTGAACTGGTTGCCGACCGCGAGCAGCAGCAGGTTGCCGAGGCCGCCGTACGAGACGATCGAGCCGACGGTGACCAGCGCGACGGTCGAGACGGTGGCGACCCGGATGCCCGCCATGATCACCGGCAGCGCCAGCGGGATCTCGACCTGCAGGAGCATCCTGGTGTCGGAGTAGCCGATGCCGCGCGCGGACTCCTTGACCTCCTCGGGCACCGATCGGAGGCCGGCGATCACGTTCCGGACGAGGATCGTCAGCGAGTACAGCGCGAGGCCGATGATCACGGTGCTCGCGGTGAGGCCCGTGAACGGGAGCAGCAGCGAGAACAGCGCGAGCGAGGGGATCGTGTAGATGATCGTCGTGCTGCCGACGACGACGTCCTCCAGCGCCTGGTTGCGCCGCGCCAGCAGCCCGAGCGGTACGGCGATCAGCAGGCCGGCCAGCACCGCGACGACCGTGAGCCAGATGTGCTCCACGGTCGCGTCGACCAGCTCGGGCCGGTAGTCGTGCCAGTACTGCGCGCAGATCCAGTCGTTGTCGACGTAGCACTGCGGCACGTCGTCCACGAGCGCGATCACGACGCTGACGCTACCCCGAACCGCCGACATCCATCCTCGTGCGAGGGACCACGGCCGGCCGGCGAGCCGGCATCCTCTAGGGTTGCGCGCATGTGGCGCGAGTCGGTGAACGGTGCTCTTCGGCGGCTCACGGGCCACGAGCTGCGGCGTTCCGGTTCCGAGGAGTCCGGTCCGGCCGTCGTCGCGTCCCTGACGGCGGAGCTCGACCGGACGAACGCTCGTCTCGAGCGGACCCGGCAGCGCCTCAAGGAGACCCGAGCACGCCTGGAGCGCACCCGGACCCGCCTCCGGAAGGCGGAGGCCCGGTCGCGCAAGGCGGAGCGCCGAGCCGCGCAGCCCAAGCCGAAGCCGACCAAGGTGATGCCGTCCCACTACGACGAGAACGCCGCGGCGATCCTGCGGCGCGTGGAGCCGCGGACGATGACCGACTACGGCAAGCTCTTCGCGCTCGTGGAGGCGACCAGGTACATCGCCCGGAGCAAGATCCCGGGCGACATCGTGGAGTGCGGCGTCTGGCGCGGCGGCAGCATGCAGGCGGTCGCGCTGGCCCTGCTCGAGGAGGGCGTGTCCGATCGAGGGCTGCACCTGTTCGACACCTTCGAGGGGATGACGCCGCCGACCGAGAAGGACCGGCGCGAGGGGGTGCCCGCCGAGGAGCTGCTCGCCTCGCGCGACAAGGACCACCGCATCTGGGCCGTGGCGGGGCTGGACGATGTCCAGGAGGCGATGCGCGAAGTCGCCTATCCCGAGGAGCTGGTCCACTTCCACCGGGGCCGGGTCGAGGACACGGTGCCGGCTCTCGCGCCGGCGCGGATCGCCCTGCTCCGCCTCGACACCGACTGGTACGAGTCGACCAAGCACGAGCTGGAGCACCTGTACGACCGGCTCGTGCCCGGCGGCGTCCTGATCATCGACGACTACGGTGACTGGGAGGGAGCACGGCAGGCGACCGACGAGTTCTTCGCCGGTCTGCCCGAGCCGGTGCTGCTGATCCCGGCCGGCAGCGGCAGGATCGCCGTCAAGGCCGGCGCCTGACGCAGGCGGGCTCAGCCCGGCCGCACCTCGAACTCGCGCAGCGCGAGCGCGGCGGGGTCGACGCTGGCCGGGTCGATCACCGGGACGTCGATCCGTGCACCCGCCGGGGTGCGGACCTGTGGCACCGGCGCGCCCAGGCGGGCGGCGTACGCCATGACAGCGGTCGCGTCCTCGCGACGGTCCGCCGCCACGAGCCAGCCGGTGAGCCGGTGCACGGGCGGCAGTCCGGAGTGCACCAGCGAGCGGGTGCCCCAGAACTCGCGGACGCCCGCGACCAGGAGGTCCCACCACTCGTCCGAGCAGCCCGGGATCTCGGCGAAGTAGCGGTGCAGGTCGCCGGCCAGCACGCGGTCGACGAAGACACTGGTGACCCGGTCCGACCCGAGCTCGGCCACGGTCGCGAGTGACATCCGTTTGGTGGTCCACCGGTCGCGGAGGTCGTCCAGCGACGAGCGTTGCTGGGTGATCGAGGAGCCGTCGTACCGGATCCGCCAGTGGTAGACGACGTCCGGGACGACGCCGATCCGACGTGCGTGCACGTAGGCGGCGGTCGTCGTCGGCTGGTCCTCGTACCGGACGCCTTCCGGCCACGACAGGCCGGTGCGCTCCCAGAAGTCGCGACGGAACAGCTTGTTCCATGCGAACACGTCGCCGAGCAGCTCGGGGTGGGTCTCGACCGTCTCGGCCGCGCGGTCCTTGTGCAGCCGGCGCATCCACGGCAGCTCCGTCAACGTCGACCCGTCCCAGCGGGCGACCGACCCGGTGACGAAGTCCGCTCCGGTCCGCCGCAGCTGTCGGTGCAGCACCGTGTACGCGTCGGGCGGCACCACGTCGTCGGAGTCGGCGAAGGCAAGCAGGTCGCCGGTGGCGTGCCGGGCGCCCTCGTTGCGCGCGGCGCCCAGGCCGCGGTTCTCGGTGTGTACGACGCGGACCCGCGGGTCGCGGGCGGCGTACTCGTCCGCCATCGCCCCGGAGCCGTCGGTCGAGCCGTCGTCGACGACCACCACCTCGAGCGCGGGGTAGCTCTGGCCCAGCACGCTGTCCAGCGCGCTGGGGAGGTACGCCTCGACGTCGTACACCGGGACCACGACGCTGACGCGCTGTGGTCGCCGGCCCAGCCTCATGGCCGAAACATACCGGTGTCCGTGGGCGGGTCGGAGTTCGGTAGGCTCGACGGCCGTGGTCGACTGGAGCGACCGCACGACCGACGTGGAAGGCATTCTGGGTGCACCAGTCCGACGGCGACCCCGGCAGCGCACGCACGGCTGGTCGGGCCATGGCCCGACGACAGGCAGCTCGGGCGCGACGGGTCGTGCGCCGGCTCGCGCGCGCCGTCCGGGGTGAGCCCGTCCCCCGGCACGGCGTCCTGCCCACGGGCGTGCCTCGCGAGCCGGTCGCCCAGCGCACCAACATCGGCCCGATGCTGGACGAGAGCGTGGCCAGGATCCGGGCCATGATGACGCCCGCCGGCGTGGACCCGGACTACGACGTCGCCTACGAGCGCTTCGACCTGACGCACTTCCTCCTGCAGGCGCGGCACATGCTGTCGCTGCCGAAGATCGACCCCCTGCGCGTCTTCCTCGAGAACGGCGCCGAGGCCAAGGCCAGCCCGGAGATCAACTTCAACATGGAGGCCTACCTCGAGCGTCACCCCGAGCGCGAGTCAGGCACCGAGCGGAGCCCCTACCTGGCGTGGATCAAGCACGGCCGAGCGGCCGGTGAGATCGCGGATCCCGCCCCGGGCATCGAGAAGGCGGCCGTGGTGCTGGGCTCGACTCCTGCCGAGCTGACCGACCTGTTGGCACGGACCCGGTTGGACCTGCAGGACCGGCTGCTCAACGGAGAGCTCGGGAGGATGCTGGCCGCGGCCAGCGAGATCGAGCCGCTCGTCGGGGACGCGTGGACCGCCGCGACCCTGCCGATGATCCCGCCGCTGCCCACGCGCGACATCGTCGACCAGATGGCGGCGATCCACGCGTGCCAGGAGGCCGCCGGCTTCGCGCGCGCCCGCGTGCTCATGGTCGTCGCCGAGCCGAGGTGGGGCGGAGGTCGCCGGGCCGAGGGACACATCGCCCACGCCCTGGCCGACCGCATCGATCCTGCTGAGATCGTCGTGATCTACACCGACGAGGGCGGCACCGCGCCGCCGGGCCGATTCCCGGCCGGCGTGCGCGAGGTCGACTTCACCGCTGCGGTCGCGGACGTCGAGCCGTTCCCCACCCAGCGGGCCCTGGTGGAGGTGGTGCGCTCCTTCGGCGCCGACGCCGTGCTGAACGTCAACTCCCGTCTGCTCTACCAGTCGATGTCCACGTACGGGCGCGCGCTCGCCGCCTCGGAGCGCATCTTTCCGGTGATGTTCTGCAACGAGCAGCTCGCGATCGGCACGTGGGCCGGCATCCCGCTGCGGTTCTTCTACCGGTCCATGGGCCTGGTGTCGGGCGTCCTGACCGACAGCGCCTACCTCGCCGACTGGCTCCGGACCCGGCACCAGCTCGACGAGTTCGGCGGCGACCTGCTGCACGTGCTGCGCGCTCCCGTCGACCCCGCGATCGAGCCGGTCCCGGCTCCGTCGGCGGACCCGGGACGCCGGCCGCAGATCTTCTGGGCGGGGCGCTGGGACCGTCAGAAGAGGGTCGACCTCGCCCTCGAGATCGCTCGGCGCATGCCGGACGTCGACGTCCGGGTCTGGGGAGAGCCGGTGCTGACCACCGGCCAGATGCGTGGCCTGCCGGACAACGTCCGGGTGGAGGGTCGCTACGACGAGTTCAGCGAGCTCCCGCTGGCCGAGGCGGACCTCTGGCTCTACACGTCGGCCTGGGACGGGGTGCCGAGCCAGCTGCTCGAGGTCGCCATGACCGGCATCCCCGTCGTGGCGAGCCTGGTCGGGGGCACCGGGGAGGTGCTCGACGAGGCCGGAGCCTGGCGGGTGGCGGACGTCGAGGACCCGGACGCCTACGTGTCCGCGATCCGCGAGGTGCTGGCCGACCGCTCCGCGGCGCGCGACCGGGCCGCCGGCCTGCGGGAGCGCCTGCTGAAGGACCGCACCGAGGTGGCGTACGCCGAGCAGGTCGCCGACCTGCTGCTGCTCGAGCCGGGGGAGGACGGAGGCCGATGACCGTGGACCTGACCCTGGTGGTGACCGCCCACGACGAGACCGCGGTGTGCGGCCCCACGATGGCCTCCGCCGACGCCGCCGTCGCGGTCGCCCGCGCCCGGGGCTACACCGTGCAGACCGTGATCGGCCTGGACGAGCCCACGCCGGACACGGCGGCGTACTTCCGCCAGTCGCTGTTCGACCACTGGGACCGCCAGCTCTTCCACGAGAAGGACCTCGGCCGGGTCCGCAACGCGCTCGTCCCCCACTGCGAGGGCCGCTACATCGCCTTCCTCGACGCCGACGACCTGTTCAGCGAGAACTGGCTGGCCGAGGGGGTGGCCGCGCTCGACGCCGCCGCCGCACGTGGCGAGCGGGCCGTCGCACATCCGGAGCTGAACGTGGTCTTCGACGGGCAGTCGCGGGTGGTGCTCAACGTCGACCAGGAGTCACCGCTGTTCACGCCGCACTACCTGTACGTGCGCCACTACTACGACTCGCTCTGCCTCGCGCCGCGCGAGGCCCACCTCGAGGTCCCCTACGTCTCCCGCGACGTGCCCAACGGCCTCTCGTACCAGGACTTCCAGTGGACGATCGAGACGATGGCCGCGGGCTGGCGCCACGTCGTCGTCCCGGACACGATCATCTTCAAGCGTCGGCGGGACTTCTCACTGGTCACCGAGAGCAACAGCCGGAAGTCGGTGGTACGCGCACTGCCGGCGATGGCGATCGACCGCGTCCGCGACCTCGCCCGCCGGCGCTGATCACGCCGCCGCGGCCTCGCGCTCGGCGATGGCGCGCAACGGCGCACGCAGCTCCTCCGGCAGGCCGCTGAGCGCGAAGAGGTCGTCCAACCGGCCGGGGTCGAGGCGCTGCTCCGTCGTCGTCCCCGCGGTCTTGCGCGGCACCGTGAACAACGGACCGGACTCCCCGAAGTGGTCCGCGGCGACCTGCCGGTTGGTCTCCTCCCACCGCGCCATGAACCGGTCGAGCAACGCGGCAGGCAGGGTCAGCACGGGTCCGTCCGACCCCGCGCTCAGCCTGGCGACGAGCGTGCGGTTGTCGATGACACCGGGTACGGCGCCCTCGGCCTCGACCCGGTAGAGGTTGACGAGCCGGAGGAACTCCACGGTCTCGGCGTCCAGGCTGACGTTCCGCTGCGGCACCTGGTCGAGCGTGTCCGCGGAGACCCCGATCCCGGCCGCGTCGAGGAAGTCCTGGAACAGCGAGCCGCCGTCGAAGCGCGGCGGCTCGAATCGACGGACGACCAGCTCGTCGGGAGCCAGCACGCGCTGGTGCAGCCGCAGGCGGGCCGCGTAGTCGTACAGGTCGGACATGTCCTCCTGCGCCCAGTCGTCGAGGCGCCGGACCCAACCGATCTTGACCCCCTCCTGGTACCGGCTGACCAGGTGGTCGTCCTGACGGCGCAGGTACGCGACCACCCGCAGGCTCCGCACGGTGGGGCCCAGGAGCCGGCGCAGCCGGCGGAGTGCCTCCGGCGCCAGGCCGAACAGCACCTCGTCCGACAGCAGCACGCGGGACAGGCCCGACTCGTCGATCTCGGCGGACAGGCGCCGCCGGAGCCGCCGCCGGAACGCGATCGGGTCCGTCTCCTGGCGCCGGGCCCAGTCCGGCGACTGGGCCAGCTCGTCGGGTGACTTGGCGAACAGGCTGAGCTGCCCGTGCCGGGCGCCCCCCGGCGACCTCGGGTAGAGCACGCCCTGCTCGGAGAGCGCATCCCGGTTGTCGCGCAGGAAGAACTGCACCGAGGAGGTGCCGGACTTCCCCATCCCGACGTGCAGCACGACGTCGAGGGGATGCGAGGACAGGGGCCGCGGGCGCCTAGGACGGTCGATGGTCGGAGCCGCCCACATCGGCCGCACGCCAGCTCGATGCCTCCTGCTCGGCGAGCCGCCGGAGGGCGTCGTGCATCGGCGCGGGGATCTCGGCCAGCTCGAGGAAGTGGTCGAGCCGGACCGGGTCGAGACGCTGCTCTGTCGTGCTCTCGACGCTTCGCTGCTCGGCGTGGAAGAGCTGCCCGGTCGGATCGCCGAGGTACTCCCGGGCCACGGCCTCGTTGCTCGCCTCGTAGCGCGCCGTGAAGGCCTCGAGCAGGTGGTCGGGCAGCGTCAGGACGGGCCCGGTCGCCGCGGGCACCAGCCGGGCGACGGTCGCGCGGTTGTCGATCACGCCCGGGCGGGCGCCCTCGTGCTCGACGCGGTACATGTTGAGGATGCGGAGGAACTCGACGGACTCTGCGTCGAGGCTCTCGTTGCGGGCCCGCTCCGGCGGCACCAGGTCCGGCTTGTCCTCGAAGCCGACCGCGTCCAGGAAGTCGTCGTACAGCGATCCGCCGAGGAAGGCACTTCGCTCGAACCGCCGCACCTCGAACTCGTCCGGCTCGAACGCCTGCTGCCAGGTCTTCAGGCGGGCGTGGTAGTCGTAGGTGCTGCTCATGTCGAGCTGCTCGACGCGTGCCGCCATCCGACGGACCTCGCCCACCTTGACCACCTGCTGGTAGCGGCTGCGCATGTGGTCGTCCTGGCGACGCAGGTACACGACGATGCGGGTACGACGGGCGACCGTGTCGGCGAAGCCGCGGAGCCGTTGGATCGCGTCGTGCGGGAGCGCGTAGAGCGCCTCGTCGGAGACCAGCACCCGCGGCAGGCCGGCCGCCGCGATCTCGGCGCGCAGGTCCTCGAGCACCTGGCGCTGGAACTGCTCGGGCGATGCCGCGCGCTGTCGGTGCCAGCTGACCTGCTTCTCGAGGCTCTCCTCCGACCGGACCGACAGGCCGAGCTTGACGTGCCGCCGGTGACCCGGCGAGCGGGGGTAGAGCAGGCCGTACTCCCTCAGCCGGTCGCGATTCTGGTCGAGCATCAGCTGGACGGACGTCGTACCCGTCTTGCCCGAGCCGATGTGGAGCACCAGGTCGACGGGGTCGACCGGAGCGTGTGCCGCAGGAGGCGACGCAGGTCTTCCTTTCCTGAAGACAGGAGTCAACGCGGGGCTTCCTTTCCTGACGAGGGTGGGGGAGGGCCAGAGCCCTGCCGCACATCCTTTCACGCCCCCGACGGACGCCGACCCGGGGCGGGAGGGCGGTACGGCGCCACGGACGGACGCGGCTATCGTGGGCGCGTCCTGGGCGCCGACCGTGAGTGAGTACCGATGAAGAATGTGCTGATCACCGGAGGTGCGGGCTTCATCGGCCGGCACCTCGCGGATCATCTCGTGAACCGCGGCGACGTGGCGGTCACCGTGATCGACAACGAGTCCCTC
>OUNM010377202.1_pt1 | contig 10475 bp, 8 predicted proteins | sample 1769961 | NCBI WGS metagenome assembly OUNM01 (sample SAMEA3914820, study PRJEB12502) | metagenome | biome: forest; material: soil | place: USA | collected 2012-03-12 | depth 0.3 m
GGCATCGACCCGAACGTGGCCACCATCGGCGCGGCGGCCTGGGCGCGCTACCTGGTCGACTTCGGCCTGCAGCAGGAGTTCGACGCCCGCGAGGCGCCGGCGGGCTGGGACACCGGCTACGTGGGCATCGGCGCCGCCGACCCGTCGGTCAAGCCCAAGCTCGACTACCGCACCGAGGTGTTCCAGCTCGACGAGGCGCTGCTGCAGCGCGCGCTCGCGCTGTCGCACGACGCGCCGATGGACGACGACACCACCGCCGCCGCGTACCGCAAGCAATACCCGCAGGCGACCGCGCAGGGCCTGCCCGTCGTCCTGCAGTGCGACACGCTGGCCGGCGACACCTGGTGGCACGGCGAGCGCCTGGGCGCGCGCGCGAGCGCCTGGACGCGCGTCCTGACCGACGGCAAGGGCACCTACTGCACCACCCAGCAGGAGGACAACGCCACCTACGAGGCGCTCCGGCGCGGCGCGGCGGCGGGACGTCTCGACCTGCATCGCGTGGCCGTGCTGCGCACCGGCGCCAACTTCGACCGCCCGCATCCGGGGCAGACGGCGCAGGAGTCGCTCGGCGCCAATTCGGGTGGCTTCCAGATCGCGACGGCCAACCTGGTGCACGCGGCCTGGCCGCTGGTCTCCGACATCGTCGCCCGCTGGCCGCAGTGGCGGCTCGGCGTGCCCAAGCCCTGAGGGAGCGATCGTGAAGACGCTGTTCATCGCCGCCGCGCTGGCGCTCGGCCTCGCGCCGGCGCTCGCCGCCAAGCCGGCCCGACCCGCCTGCCTGACCGAGTGCACCCCGCGCATCGGCATCGTGTCGGCCTTCGGCCAGGAAGCCGACATCCTCGTCGCGCAGACGCGCTCGGCGCACACCTGGGCGATCAACGGCAACCGCTTCACCACGGGCGTGCTGCGCGGCGAGCCGGTGGTGATCGTGCTGAGCGGCGTCAGCATGATCAACTCGACGATGGTGACGCAGCTGATGGTGGACCACTTCCGCGTGACGCGCCTCGTGATGTCGGGCATCGCCGGCGGCGTGGACCCGGCGCACCACGTGGGCGACGTCATCGTGCCCGACCGCTGGGCGATGCCGATGGAGGTGTTCTGGAACCGCGAGGGCACCTTGCCGGCCACCTGCGGCAAGGCGGCCGACGTGTCGTGCCTGGGCCTGAAGCTGGCCGACGCCGATGGCCGCCCGGTGCCGCCGTTCGGGGGACTGTTCATGCGCGAGAACTTCGTCCGCACGTCGGCCAATGCGCCCGCGGGCGAGTTCCGCTTCGATTACCCGGTGGATCCGGCGATGCTGGCCGTGGCACGCGGGATCCGGCCGGCGCTGGCGCGCTGCGGCCCGAAGGCGGTCAAGACGCCGGGCGGTGCGCCCGACCCGGCGCTGTGCGTTCGCACGGAGCCGCAGGTGGTCGTGGGCGGTCGCGGCGTCTCGGGCACCGCGTTCCTGGCCGACCCGAAGTACCGCGACTACCTGTTCGAGCAATTGCACGCGCAGACCTTCGAGATGGAGACGGCGGCGCTCGCGCACGTGGCGTACGCCAACGCGATCCCGTACATCGCCTTCCGCAGCCTGAGCGACCTGGCGGGCGCCGAGGAGTTCAATCCGGACGCGGTGGCGCTGTTCTCGAGCGGGCTGGCCGAGACCAACGAGGCGGCGGTGACGCTGGCGTTCCTGGAGGGCTGGCATCGACGCCCGCGGGGAACGCCTCGATGAACGCCGTCGCCCCTCGCGAGGCCGTCGGCGCCCGCTTCGCCCCGGCCGCCATGCAGCACGCGCGCGTCCGGTCGTTCGAGGCGGTCGACCGCATCGCCGCCGCCATCCGTCCCGGCCTGACCGAGGGCGCGGCCGCCGCGCTGGCGCAGGACATCCTCGTAGGCATGGGCATGGAGCGCCACTGGCATCCGCTGATCGTGCGCTTCGGCGAGGGCACGGTGCTCAAGGCCGTCGAGTCGTCCGACCCGGCCCGCGTGCTGGGCGAGCGCGACATTTTCTTCGTGGACATCGGCCCCGTGTGGGACGGCCACGAGGGCGACGCCGGCGACACATTCGCCGTGGGCGGCGACCCCGAGATGCAGGCCTGCGCCCAGGCCTGCCGCGCGCTGTGGCATGAAGTGGCGGCGCGCTGGCGCGACGACGGCCTGAGCGGCCAGGCGCTCTACGCATGGGCCACCGAACGCGCGCAGGCGCTCGGCTGGCGCCTGAACCACGAGATGAAGGGCCATCGCGTGAGCGACTTCCCGCACGCCATCTACAAGGCCGGCAAGCTGGCCGACTACGACCGGCGGCCGTCGTCGGGGCTGTGGATCCTGGAGATCCAGATCGCCCATCCGACGCGGCCGTTCGGGGCGTTCTTCGAGGACCTGCTCGTCGAAGGGAACCGCTGAGGCGCCTGCCGGTCTGTAAGGTTCGCGCCGTTCGCGCGACAGACGTGGGTGGCGGCGTCCGGCCGCCCGAACCGGGATTTCCTCGATGCTGCTGTTCCTGTTGGCCTATGCCGGTGGCGTGCTGACCATCCTCAGCCCGTGCATCCTGCCGGTGTTGCCGTTCGTGTTCGCGCGCTCCGACCAGCCCTTCGTGCGCAGCGGCTTGCCGCTGCTGCTGGGCATGGCGATCACCTTCGCCGCCGTCGCCACGCTGGCGGCCGTAGGCGGCGGCTGGGCCGTGCAGGCCAACGCCTGGGGTCGCGGCGCCGCGCTGGTGCTGCTGGCGCTGTTCGGACTGACGCTGCTGCTGCCGCGGCTGTCTGACGCGCTCACGCGGCCGCTGGTGGCGCTGGGCTCGCGGCTGTCGGAGTCGGCGGTCAGCGGCACGCGCGCGGGCGGCTCGGTCGCGCCGTCGTTCCTGCTGGGCGTGGCCACTGGCCTTCTGTGGGCGCCGTGTGCCGGTCCGATCCTGGGCCTCGTGCTCACCGGCGCGGCGCTCGGCGGCGCCAGCGCGCAAACCTCGCTGCTGCTGCTGGCCTACGCCGCCGGCGCCGCGACGTCGCTGGGCGTGGCGCTGCTGATCGGCGGACGCGTGTTCGCGGCGATGAAGCGCTCGCTGGGTGCCAGCGAATGGATCCGCCGCGGGCTGGGCGCCTTGCTGCTGGCCGGCGTGGCGGCGATCGCGCTGGGGCTGGACACCGGCCTGCTGACGCGCCTGTCGCTCACCAGCACGGCATCGCTGGAGCAGTCGCTCGTCGACCGGATCCGCCCGGCGCCCGCGTCCCCGGCCGCCTCCGCGGCGCTGGACCTGGCCGCGCTGCCCGTGGAAGGCACGCTGCCGTCGCTGGCCGGCGCCGTCGAATGGATCAACTCGCCGCCGCTGACGGCCGAGCAACTGCGCGGCAAGGTGGTGGTGGTCGACTTCTGGACGTACTCGTGCATCAACTGCCTGCGCTCGCTGCCCTACGTGCGCGCGTGGGCCGACAAGTACAAGGACCAGGGCCTGGTGGTCATCGGCGTCCACGCGCCCGAGTTCGCGTTCGAGAAGCAGTTGCCCAACGTGCGCCAGGCCGTCAAGGACCTGCACGTGGACTACCCGGTGGCCGTGGACAACGACTGGACGATCTGGCGCGCCTTCAACAACAACTACTGGCCCGCGCATTACTTCATCGACGCGCAGGGCCGCATCCGCCACCACCACTTCGGCGAGGGCGAGTACGCGATGTCCGAGGCCATCATCCAGCAACTGCTGCGCGAGGCCGGCCACCGCGTCATGGGCGCGCCGGTGCAGGTGGCGGCGCAGGGCGCCCAGGCCGCGCCGGACGACCCGCACGACTGGTCGCCCGAGACCTACCTCGGCTACGAGCGCGCGAAGAAGTTCGCGTCGACCGACGCCGCCGTGCACGACGCGCCGCACGACTACGCGATGCCGCCGACGCCCACGCTGAATCAGTGGGGCCTGGCCGGCCCGTGGACGGTGCACGCCGACCACGCCGACGCCGGCGCCGCGCATGCCCGCATCGTCTACCGCTTCCACGCCCGCGACCTGCACCTGGTGCTGGGCCCGGAGGCCGACGGCAAGCCGGTGCGCTTTCGCGTGACGATCGACGGCCAGGCGCCAGGCGCGGACCACGGCGCGGACGTCGATGCGCAAGGCACCGGCACGGTCACCGGCCAGCGGCTGTACCAGTTGGTGCGACAGCAGGGCAAGGTGGACGATCGCACGTTCGAGATCGAATTCCTCGATCCGGGCGTGCAGGCGTTCGCGTTCACGTTCGGCTGAGGCGGTGCTTGTCGTCCTGATACGGCACCCCGTATGTAAAGACGCTGAGACCGCGTAAGGACTCGGCCCTCTCGACGACCAACGAAGGCAGCGGCCACAACGGCCGCGGCGCGCGAGACCCGCCCCGGATCCGCGCCACTTCAATGACAGGAGAGAGTCCCATGATCGAACGATTCCTGACGGCCGCCGCGGCCGCCGTCGTGCTGCTGGCCACCACCGCGCCGGCCTCCGCCCAAGGCTTCGAGCACGGCGCGCTGGTGCTGACGGCGTCGAACGCCACCGCCAACGAGTTGGTGGTGCTGGACACCGCGGGCAACGTGCTGCATCGCATCCCCACGCAAGGGCAGGGCGGCGTGGCCGGCAACGCGGGCGGCATCGCGGCCAGCCGCGATCGCGTGGCCGTGGTCAACCACGGTTCGTCCAACGTGTCGGTGTTCGCGCGCGACGACGGCGGTCGCCGGTTCCGCCTCGAGCGCGTGATCCAGACGCTGGCCGCGCCGGTGAGCGTCGCGTTCGGCGGCGACCATCTCTACGTGCTCACCGACACGGGCGTGGAGTCGCACCGCGCCGGCCCATGGGGCGTGGCGCCCGTGGCCGACGGCCATGCGCAGCTGCTGCACGCCGACGCGAGCGCGGCCCAGGTGGGCGTCGTGCGCGGCGAGCTGGTGATCTCGGAGAAGAGCAACGCGATCGAGGGCGTGCGCCTGTCGGGCGACGGCGCGGTCGTGGGTCCGGCGACGCTGGTGGCAGCCATTCCGGCGAACGTCGATGCGCCGTTCGGCCTGGCCACGCGCGGCGACGATGCCTACGTGACGATCGCCCACGCCGACGAGATCAGCCTGGTGCGCCACGACACGGTGCTCGCGGTGACGCCGTCGGTGACGCAGCACGCGCCGTGCTGGGTGGCGCTGGACGGCCCATTCCTGTTCTCGGCCAACTCGCCCAGCCACAGCGTGTCGCGCTACGCGGTGTATGGCCAGAAGATCGTGCAGGACGCGCCGGTGATCGCGCAGTTCACGGGCGCGCCCACCGACATCGCGGTGCGCGGCGGCGTGGCGGCGGTGGTCGACGCGGCGAGCGGCGCGTCGCGCGTGTCCATCTTCAAGGTGGACCAGGACGGCAACTTCACGCTCAAGGGCGTGGCCGCCTTCCCGAGTGCCGCCACGAACGGCGTGGCCGTCGTCGACGCCGACGACTGGCGCTGAGCAGGGGCTTGGGCGCCCGGGGCCAGCGGCATGTCGCCTGCCGGCGTACCATCGGGCGCCTCGCGCGCCACCCGCGCCCCGCCGACTTGAGATGAGGCGTCCCGTCCCTACCTGGATGGGACGTCGATGAAGGAGAAACGAGAGATGCCCACCTACGCGAAGACCCCCGAGGCGCTGGCCAAGCTGACGCCCATCCAACGCCACGTGACGCAGGAAAGCGGCACGGAGCGCCCCGGCACCGGCGAGCTGCTGGACAACAAGGCGCCGGGCATCTACGTCGACATCGTGTCGGGCGAGCCGCTGTTCGCGTCGTCCGACAAGTTCGAATCGGGCTGCGGCTGGCCCAGCTTCACCAAGCCGATCGCGCCGGCGTTCGTGGACGAGTTCCGCGACATCTCGCACGGCATGATCCGCGTGGAGGTGCGCTCGCACCACGGCGACAGCCACCTGGGCCACGTGTTCCCCGACGGCCCGCGCGACCGCGGCGGCCTGCGCTACTGCATCAACTCGGCCTCGCTGCGCTTCGTGCCGCGCGAGCAGATGCAGGCGCAGGGCTACGGCGACTACCTGAACCAGGTGGAGGACGTGCAATGACCACGGAACGCGCCGTGCTGGCCGGAGGCTGCTTCTGGGGCATGCAGGATCTCATCCGCAAGATGCCGGGCGTGCAGGACACCCGCGTGGGCTACACCGGCGGCGACGTCGAGGACGCCACGTACCGCCGCCACGGCACCCACGCCGAAGGCATCGAGATCCTGTTCGACCCGGCCGTGCTCAGCTACCGCGAGCTGCTCGAGTTCTTCTTCCAGATCCACGATCCGAGCACGAAGAACCGCCAGGGCAACGACATCGGCACCAGCTACCGCTCGGCGATCTACTACACGTCGCCCGAGCACAAGCGCGTGGCCGAGGAGACGATCCGCGACGTCGACGCCTCCGGCCTGTGGCCGGGCAAGGTGGTGACCGAGGTGGAACCGGCGGGCCCGTTCTGGGAGGCGGAGCCGGAGCACCAGGACTACCTCGAGCTGTTTCCGAACGGCTACACCTGCCACTTTCCGCGGCCGGGATGGAAGCTGCCCAGGCGGGCGGGGTGAAGACGTCGCCGGCGCGGGCAGCGGCCCGCCATGCCGGCAGAGCCCGTCGAGGGTACGTGGAATTCAGCGCGCCGACGGGCTGTTGACCATCCCGTTGGCCGCAGCCCACTCGGCGACGTCGTCGCGGCGGATGGCGGCGGCCATCAGGGCGGGGAAGGCGTCGGGCGTGCAGGCGAAGGAGGGCATGCCCAGCGCGGCCAGCTTGGCGGCCAGCGCGTGGTCGTAGGCCGGGCGGCCCTCGTCGCTCAGGGCCAGCAGCGTGATGCACTGGACGCCGCTGTCCACGAACTCGGCCGCGCGGCGCAGCAGGTTGGCCTCGACGCCGCCTTCGTACAGGTCGGAGATCAGCACGAAGATGGTGTTGCGCGGCTCGCGCAGGATGGACTGGCAGTAGCCGACGGCACCGTTGATGTCGGTGCCGCCGCCCAGCTGCACGCCGAACAGCAGCTCCACGGGGTCGTCGAGCTGGTCGGACAGGTCGACCACCGCGGTGTCGAACACGACCAGCCGCGTGGACACCGCCGGCAGCGATGCCATCACCGCGCCGAAGATGCTCGCGTAGACCACCGAGTTGGCCATCGAGCCGCTCTGGTCGATGCACAGGATGATCTCGCGCTGCGGCTTGCGCGACTTGCGGCCGTAGCCATGCAGCGTCTCGGGCACGACGGTGCGGTACTCGGGCTGCCAGTGGCGCAGGTTGGCGCGGATGGTGCGGTTCCAGTCGATCTGCGCATGGCGTGGCCGGCGGTTGCGCTGGCTGCGGTCCAGCGCGCCCGCGATGGCCGAGCGCATCGGCTCCTCGAGCCGCTTCATCAGGTCGTCGACCACCTGCCTGACCACGAGCCGCGCCGTTTCCTTGGTGCCGGCCGGGATGACGCGCGACAGCGCGATGAGGCTGGCAACGAGGTGGACGTCGGGTTGCGCGCTGCGCAGCATCTCCGGTTGCAGCAGCATCTCGCGCAGGTTCAGGCGCTCGAGCGCGTCGTGCTGCATCACCTGCACCACGGAGCTCGGGAAGTACTTTCGGATGTCGCCGAGCCAGCGCGCCACGCTGGGGCGCGAGGCGTCGCGGCTGCCGCGGCCCTTGGCGCCGCCGAAGCCGCCGGCGCTGCCGCCGGCGTCGTACAGCGCAGTGAGTGCCTGGTCGATCTCGATGGCCGCGCCCGTGGGCGCGCCGCAGGCGGCCTCGGCCTCGCTGCCGATCACGAGGCGCCAGCGGGCGAGGCGGGCGCGTTCCTGGTCCGGGGGCATGCCGGGGCTCCATGGGGTTCGGTCGGCGCCGCGGCCGGCAGGCCGAGCAGCGTGCGCAGCAGGGGCAGCGGGAGTGCGGCGCGGTCGGCGTCCCAGGCCGCCAGGGGATCGCCGCCGTTCGCGTCGATCGCGGCCGGTGCGGCGCCCGCCTTCTGGCGCGCCCTCTGCGACAGGTCGCGCAGCTCGGTGGCGGCGAACGCCGAGAACGTGCGGCGCACCAGCGGCAGCACGCGCAGGAAGTGCTCGTCGCCGAGGCCGGCCAGCCAGTCGTCGACGATGGCCCAGACCGTGGCGTCGTGCAGCAGCACCACCGCGTTGCGGTTGAGGAAGCCCTCCAGCCAGCACGCGGCGTGCGCGGGCTCGGCGCCGGCCGACAGGTGCAGCGACATGGCGGTGGCCGCGGCGTCGGCCGACCAGTCGCCGGCATCGAGAAGCAGGCGCGCGGCCAGTCCCTTGAGCAGGTCGTGCGCGCCGGCCTGGCCGGCCAAGCTGCGCAGCGCGCGGCGCCAGGCCTGCGTGGCCTCTTGGCCGTCGCGCAGGCCGATGGCGGCGTGCGCGGCGAGCACGTGGCCGCGCAGCGCCTCGGCCGCGGCGTCGTCGAGGCTGGCGCAAGCCACGGGCAGGCCGATGGCGGCGCGCACGGCCAGGCTGTCCAGCACGTGGGACACCAGCGCCGCGTCCGTCTGCCGCACGTTGCCGTAGCGGAACACGTTGGCCAGCGCGGGCAGGGTGGCGAGCAGCTGGGCGGCGTCGCCGGTCAGCGCGGCCTGGTCCTCGAGTGCCCGGGTGGCGGTGGCGACGGCCTGGTCGAGGTCTGCCAGCAGCGCCTGGTCGACCAGCGCCGACAGCTGCGCGAGGCTCGTCGCCTGGGCGCAGCGCGACTGCGCGCAGGCGGTGGCCGCCTGTTCGACGGTCTGGCCCCACAGGCTGGCCTCGATCAGGCGCAGCGCGAACTCCGGCTGCCACTGCAGCGTCCAGATCTCGTGGAAGGTGCCGCGCGTGGAACGGCCCACCTTGGCGAGCGCGCCCCAGGGCACGTCGAGCAAGGCGAGCCGGTGCAGAAGGTGGCTGCGCGCGAGGTCGTTTTCGCTGCGCAGGTCGAGGTCGAGCGTCTTTTGCAGGGCCTCGGCCTTCAGGCGCAGGCGCTTTTGCAGGGCGTCGACGTCGCGCTGCAGCGGCACGGTGGGCACCGTGGGCGGCACGTCGCCGAGGCGGTCGCCCACCACGAGCGCGTCGCGGATGAACTGCAGCGCGGCGTCGTCGCCGAGCGTGAGCACGGTGCGGCAGGCCTCATCGAGCTCGGGCAGGCCCGCGGCAGGACGATCGCGCAGCGCCGCCAGCGTGTCGGCCAGACGCGCGGCCTCGATGAGGTGGGCCGACGAGCAGTCGAGCTCGCGCGCGCGCATGAGGCGCGCGACGCGCGCGAGCCAGCCGACGGCCCGGCGATCGGGGCGATCGTGCGTGTGCCACAGGTGCTCGTACCAGCCCGGCGACGCGATGCCCGCGCCGTAGCCGCTCGCCCGCGAGAGCCGCCGGTACGTCCAGGGCACCCACGTGGACTGCACCTTCACCTTGGGCAGGCCCTTGAGCAGCGCCGCGTCGTTCTTGGCCGCGACCTTGGCCGCCAGCGCCGGCAGGTGCCAGGCGCCGCAGACGACGGCGATGCGCTGGAAGCCTTCCTTCTGGGCGGCGCGCAGGCATTGGCGCATGTGCGCCTCTCGCAGGGCGTCGCGTTGCGCGACCTCGGCGGGCATGTGCGCGTCGCCGATCTCCTCGCGCACCGACGTCATCGCGGCGGCGATCGCCTCGAAGAGCTCGGTGCCGTCGGCGCGCTCCTCCACCATGTGGTTCCACCAGGCCTCGCCATCGGCGTAGCCGGCGGCGCGGGCGAGCCAGCTGAGCGGGTCGCGGCGTTCGAAGGGCTCGGCGTCCGGGGCCGGCTCGGGTTCGGTCGATGGCGTCTCGACGTCGACGACAGCCGCCACCGCCTTGGCCGCCTCGCGCTCGGCCTTCTCGAACGCGAGCTCGTGCGTCAACGGCAGGTCGATGAAGCGCGCGGTCGCGCCGTTCTCGGCGGCCCAGCAAAGCGCCTGCCATTCGGGCGAGAACACCGCGAACGGGTGGTACACGGCCAGCCGCGGCTCGTCGGGGCAGTAGCCGAGCAGGGCCACCGGCGGCGCCATGGCCGTGTCCGCCACGAGCGCGAGCAGGTCGTCGGCCTCGGGCGGACCTTCGACCAGCACGCAGTCGGGACGGATCTGCTCCAGTGCCCTCAACAGGCTGCGTGCGCAGCCCGGGCCGTGGTGGCGGATGCCGAACAGGTGCAGCGTGGCGGGGGCGCGCGCGTCCGCGGCCGGGGCGTCGGCCGGCGGCGCGGTGGCGTCGTCGAGATCGCTCATGCGGGACGGCCGCGCGTCAGGCAAGCTCGCGGAACGCGCGGTACAGGTCCTTCCAGTCGTCGCGCTCCTTGACGACGGTCTCGAGGTACTCGTTCCACACCACGGCGTCCTGCACGGGATCCTTGACGACGGCGCCGATCAGGCCGGAGGCCATGTCGTGCGGGCGCAGCACGCCGTCCCCGAAATGGCCGGCCAGCGCCATGCCGCTGTTGATGACGGAGATGGCCTCGGCGGTGGACAGCGTGGACGTGGGCGACTTCACCTGTGTCTTGCCGTCGGCCGTGCGGCCGCTGCGCAGCTCGCGGAAGATCTGCAC
>OUNM010466105.1_pt1 | contig 10475 bp, 13 predicted proteins | sample 1769961 | NCBI WGS metagenome assembly OUNM01 (sample SAMEA3914820, study PRJEB12502) | metagenome | biome: forest; material: soil | place: USA | collected 2012-03-12 | depth 0.3 m
GCGCGGTTGGCCGCCGCCCGTTCCCTCCCCCGGTTCATATTCGCCAACAGCAGCACACAAAAACCGATATTCGACGGCGCTTCCGACTTGGCAGGACGGCGACCTCGTCAGCTTCTCGCTGTCCACCAGCAACCGGCCCAAGACTGTTGAGCTAGCGATGCAGACAGCACAAAAGCTTTTGCAGCGAGAAATTACCCCGCAGCCAGCCATGCCGAATTGGAACGTGGACGACCCCACTTGCCCGGGTTCTGTGCATGGCCCAGGCCGCGCTCTCAGCTCTGCCTGGTCCGTCTGTCTAGGGTTCTCAACCGCCGGCCAACGCCCGCTGTCTTCCGCTGGCAGCGCACTGATCGCCGAAATCTCGCATGCAACCACACGGGATTCCATCGTGCATTTGGCCGGCTGCTGAGCCGATCTCCGGCCGTTTTGCTCGTTGCGGTTAACTATTCCAGCAAGTAATTCTACATGTCGTTTTAGCGGCAACAACCTCTCTCCGTGTTCAATTGCTCCTCCGCCTGTTGCGTCGTGCGCGTGCAGGCGAAGCCGCAACCTGACAAACGGCAAATCAAGCTCGGCCATGTCCACGGACCCCAGCCTCGACAGCCAAACAACAAGCGGGGGCCCGTCCAGAGCTCCAGCCATTCGCCACGGTCGACCGGGGGGGGGTCGACGAATGAGCGAGCATGCATGCATGCGAGGAGCCCGGTTTCCTGCCCTGCTCTTCCGGTTGGCACGTTGCGGGTCTGGTCGGCCGACAGGGGCCGTGGACGGGCTGGAGCCCGTTCAAGCCGCCGCATGGCAGCTCGATGGCCGTGGCGGGGATTCGCACGGAGTGGGGTGACCCATTTCGGAATCCTCCTCGTGAGCAGTGTCGAAGGAGACACCCTTCGTCCTCGGGAGCACAGCCGGGGGGTGCATGTCGCCCCGCGGTTGTTGGCTTCTTGAGCCTGCAGCTAATGGCGGCGCTGGCGGTGCGCACCAGTCCCTCTGGGGAGCATCTGTCACGTAGGGCTCATAGTTACTGCCGTGCTATGGCATCTCTCGGCCTGGATTCCGTCAGCCACATCGGGTCATCGACCGCGGCCTGACTTGCAGCACGCAAACCGTGGTTGCTGGACCCAGTCAACGTGCCTGACCCCGCAACTGGAGGGGCAATGATGCCCTCGAGGCTTCCTTTTGGCACCCTGCATTCCGCATTTGTAAGTGACTGTTGGGCATCACTTCCAGCCCTTGTATTTGTAGAATGGTTCCTGATCCTGCCCGCCAGCCTCCAGGCGCCAACCTCTGCTTGCCTTGTGCTGCAAGCTCGGGAGCAGGGTGGGGACTGTATTGACTTCTGTCACCCCCAGCCATCTACTTATGCCCTTGGAGGACCTCCTGGATCTTGTTGCCTAGCTCTTTCCCCGTTCGTCCTTTCTCTTGTTCCACCCGGTACAGTGAGAGAAACATCAAGGTCCACGATTCCTCGTTGCCGTTGAACTTTAGATGCCACCAGGCGAGCGCCTCCTATGAGCTGTTTTGGTCCGATGACGGTGTTTATGTACTTCGCTGAGCTCATGCCAAAGCTGCAGCAAACGCTATAAATACCGGGAAAATCGCGTGCCCGAGGGTGCAGCCCGGGAGGGAGGAAGGCATCGGTTGGTCCTCGGACGCCTGTGTATGTGGCATCCGCTGCTCAACTCTCGGCCGGATCGCCTTGACACAACCGAGTCCTGTGTTCCAGGTTTTGTTTGACATGCTGGACCTCCCTGCTTGCTGGCATCTCCTGGCCAGCTTTGCAATATTGACCCGGCACTCTAACGGGCTTTGCAGTTCTGAGGTCCTCCGGGATAGATGGGAGTTACGATTCTCAGTGATGTCTTCTTTTATCTTGGCTTCATTCGCGCCCTCAGATAAAAAGCTCCTCTCTTATCTTTGCCTATGTCAACGCAACGAGGTTGGCAGCTACGAGACTTTGCCCCTTCTCTATGAGGTAAGATACTAGGGGAAAAAACTGCGTGACCCTTGGCTTAACCTGTGGTGTAATAGTGACTGCCATTGGCCTGGAACTTCGTTTTACAGTTGTATATTTCAAGAGAAACAAGATGCTCATGATTCATTTAAAACGAACTGAGAATGGGTCTATATTGTGAGTAACACGATGGACTAAAAGCAGTCTGTTGAAGTGGCCCAGTTGCCCAAATACATCATTCATGTAGGAAATTCTTCAGTGTTGTGGAGTTTTGCAACACGGTATTAATCATGTTTGCACTGCCGTATTGTTCCCTGGTGTTTTTCATGGTTTCGTAACCAACTCCAGGGGCACAAGAGGTCGTGACGTTCCGGCACGACCACAATATGCCTAAAATGCAATATTTGGTCGACCTTATCATCATTCAGGGGAAAAGAGGGCTTCCACCAAGCTTATTCCATGTTTAGTATCATGAAGGAAAGACGCTTGGCGTTTTAAAGATGGCCCTCAAGTTGCTCACAAGAACAGACTCGAAGTACTTCCCTCGGTACCTGAAACACCGGGTGATACTGAGACAACAACCAAATACCCCTTCGAAGCAGATCGCCCAATTCAGACCACCTTGACTTTTGACAGCCAAACCCGATGCTTGACGGTGGCGTCCAGCCAGTCAGGCAGGTCAGAAGGAAAGAAAGTGAGGGCGATCCCGGGGTTCCAGACCGCAATCTCCTCCTGGGTACTAGAGAGACAGACCCCACGGCTCAGTCAGATGCAAGAGAAGATCACCAAGAACCTTGCATGCTGACAGCGGTGTGGGTGGTAGTGGAAGAGGCTAGGCCGGCGCTGGAAACGGAATTTATTGGTCCGCAAGGGGGCGTCCCGGTCTGCCGGTCGTCAATATGGCTGAAGGCGGGCCCAACAGGCTGAATGCGACGTGATTGCAGGCCAGCACAACCGCGAGAGAGCCACTCAGGTAGCCGACCCATAGTGGCAGGCATAGGCGAAAGGACCGATCAGAAAATTTGCCGGTGCACACTCCCGGACGTCTGTGGGAGGTGGACAATGGACATGTGGCTAGCGGCTCGATGGCGCCCTCTCGGCGACAACCCCGTCTCCGAGGCATCCCCATCACAAGTTCCCAACCGCTGAACCGCAGAATATTACTCGCCATTGCGATTGCCGCCAGAACCAAGACGCGGGCAGTGGTCTATCCTCGGAGTTGGACCGCCGCTCAGGTTGCGGCGGCATGGCTGCTCCCTCGTCCGAGTCCTGTTTGCTAGCGCCAACAAGCTTGGCCCTCGCCGAGGCAGCTCCACCAGGAATCCCGATCCAGCTTCCGGGGCGTGGTGATCCAACGGCGTGGTTGCGGGGTGGCGTTCGGCCAGCTTGCTTTCTCTCCCTAGCTCCCCGCGGACCCCTGGCCAACCCACCCTTGACCTTGCTTCCCCCGCATCCAACGGTCTCGGCGCCGCTTGGCAAATAGCCATTTTGCAGATATCCCAGGTGGTTTGCAGTAATAGCGGCCTAAAATCTATCTGCCGAAAAGGACATTCCGCACCACCCCGGAGAGCAGGAGGGACCAGTCGGGCGCGGCCCCTCCCTCCGGCATCCAACCAAGGCGGTTGGGTTGGCTTTGTGATGACCATCGGCCATCATCGCAAGTCCATCCCGAATCCTGCTCATCCTCGGCCCCGTCCCTTGTCTTGCGGTGCCAGCCATGGTCGCCACTCCCAGCGGCGTTCATGCTCAAACGGGGCTAGCATCATTGGGGTTTATGATATCATTGGATGGGCCGGACAGTGGCCACAACCGTTCCGCTTTCCCGTCTGCATACTCCGTAGGTATACCACCATAGGAAGGTGGCCAAGGGAGCGGGGGTGTAAGGGAGGTTCACGGCGCGTTGGATCCATCCCATGCGCTACCACCATAAGCCGTTCGGCCTGGTGTTATATTATAGCCACTTGTAGATCCCCTGCTCAGATATCTTTTGTACCTCCCGGCCCCGCGCATCAACTCCGGTTCCCTTCTTTTCCTCCCCTCGGTGTTGTGATTGTTGCCTCTTCTGACAGTCGCCAGCCATCTCGAGTTCCTTCTTCCCCTTTCCCCCTCCTCACTTGCCTACGCGAAGGGCACCCCCGTCTTTCAAGATGGATCCGGAGAAGGAAATTGGTCAGTCCTGCCGCCATACCGGATCGCCGTAGCCACCTGAAGAAAGCACTGACTCTTCCCAGCTCGGCAGGTTGAGCAGTCCCGCATCAACTCGTCCAAGGATGGCGACCTCTCCGACCTCAGCGGGCCCGACTCGCAGCTCGAGTGGACCGAGGAGGAAGAGACGGCCATTCGCCGCAAGATCGACTGGCACACGGTGCCCCTCGTGACTCTCCTCTACATGCTCACCTTCCTGGACCGCATCAACATCGGGAATGCGCGCATCCAGGGCCTCGCCGTCGACCTCGACCTCAACCAGGGTGTCCGTTTCAACTGGGCGCTCTCCATTTTCTACATCGTCTACCTGCTTGTCGAGGTGCCCAGCAACATTCTCCTGAAACGCATCGGAGGGCGCTTTTACCTCCCGCTCCTGGTCTGCGGCTTTGGGCTGGTGTCCATCTGCACTGCGTTTACGGTCAACTTTGAGGGCCTGATGGTCGCCCGCGTGTTCCTGGGCATCTTCGAGGGCGGTGCTATGCCCGGGATGGCCTTCTTCCTCAGCTGCTTTTACAAGCGGAACGAGCTGCTCTTTCGCATGGGCATCTACGTCTCGGCCGCGTCCATCGCCGGCGCGTTTGGCGGTCTGCTGGCGACCGGTCTTGCAAGGGTTCCGGAATGGGGTGTCGGCTCGATGCGAATTCACACGTGGAGGAACATCTTCTTTTTTGAAGGACTGATAACCATGATCGTTGGCTTGGCGGCCCCGATTTGGATGCCCACGAGCCCCGGCGGTGCCTACTTCTTGTCGGAGCGGGAGAGGCGCATCGCCGTGGAGAGGCTCATCCGCGAGAACAAGGCAGATCCTGCGGCTGCCGTTACGTGGCAGGACATCCGACAGGCCGTCTTCTGCATCCACAACTACACCTGCGCCCTGGGCTTCTTCCTCATCAACATCACCGTGCAGGGCCTTTCGGTTTTCATGCCTACCATCCTCAAGGACCTGGGCTGGACCGACACTATGGCGCAGCTCTATTCGGTCCCCCCCTACGTTGCCGCGTGCCTGGTCGCCGTCGCTGTGGCTTACGGGAGCGACAAGTCGCACCAGAGAGGCATCTGGCTGGCCTCCTTCTCGATCCTGGCAATCATCGGCTTTGCCATCCTTCGGTGGGTCGAGACGCCGAACATCCGGTACATGGCCTTGTACTTCGTGACTGTGGGGGCTTTCCCCGGCGGCCCGGGCTTTCTGAGCTGGGCTATGAACAATTCAGCCGGCCCCTCGGTGCGCGCCGTTACTTCGGCATACGTTGTCACTCTCGGCACGATCGGCGGTATCGTCGCGACGTCAGTTCCAGCCTGCCCCTCCTGTTTTGTTGACATCCGCTGACTTGTGGGCGATTTGTGGGCGATATCAGGTGGACGTACAAGCAAGCCGATGCTCCCAAGTACTACACCGGCCATACCATCAACCTCGGTGGCCAAATCGCTGCCGGCTGCTTGGCCGTCTTTGGCATCTTTTACTGCATGTACGAGAACAGGGCGCGTGCGGCTGGGAAGCGGGATCACCGGCTCGAAGGCCTCACCGAAGAGGAGCAGGGCGCGTTGGGCAGCAGGCATCCCGAGTTCCGGTATTGGACTTGAGGGAGTGCTGGTGTTTCGCGGGCTCAGGGGCTGAGGTTGACTGCGGCTGCTCTATTGCCTGAAGGCGGAGTGAGAATTGAGAATGTGACGTTTTCAGGCGTCTTACTAGGACTCCCATGGAATAATGAGATATGCGAGAGGCAAGCTTCGATGCTATGGTCAGCCGCCGAGGCCGCGGCTATCGCGAAGGGTACGCTGACGTCTCCGCAAAATGCTCGAATTGATTCAGGCCTCTCGAGATTTAAAGGCTTCAGGACCTGGTATTTCCAGCAGCACAGCAAGTTACCTGGTCAGTTTTCGTCAACCCGTAGCTATGTCTTCACGGGGCTGCAGGAATCGTCAATGGGGCTGTCAATGGGGTCCTTAACGGCGTTATCTTGTCGATGGGTTTCCTGCAATAGGTCCGCTTCTTCACTTAGATTGTGGCATCTATCTCAACATCAATTTAGCAGCGGCTGACAACGACAAAGGACAGCAAGTCAAATTGGACTCAGCTTTCTAAATCTCGAAAAACTTTGCAATGCAAAACTCTAGAATGTATTAACGGCTTGGCCAGATGCATTGAGAACTGGTCCTGAGACATTTAGAAGAGCTCCTTGCACTTAAATCTCCGAAAGCACTACCTTTGCCTAAACGCAACACGAACTGATCGTTAGGTAACTCTAAAGAACTTCCTAATAAGTCGCTCTCCTCTAATTAACTCTCTACTTGTTGTCCTCAGCCATATGCTGGTCCTCGTTTCCCCCTCGCGCTCCGGCTTAGCTAAACGCAATGCGAACTGATCCTCAACTACTCTCGAAGAGTCTCTTCCTTCGAAATGCAACAACTTATCTAAACGGAATGCAAAATTGATCGTTGATTATTGCAAGAGCTCCTTGCCTCTGAATCTCTAACAGCAAAACCTTCGCCCAAATGTAGGTAATTACCATGAACTGATCTTCAACTAGTTCCCGACTTGGCGTTGACACTGAATCGTTCGTCTGCCATGCAAATAAATTGTACCATTAACACGGCATGCTGCCTTGTCTAAAAGAATGTTACAGGTCCAGAATAGGCTCCATTTCCAAGTCGAATATTACCTCCTCCCAATACCTCCCCGGCCAAGGTGAAATTCAGATTACTTTCCCACCAGCACTCTTACACGGCGAACTCCCGACCGCTTTACAGACCCAAGACAGCCATCATGAGGCCACCGCCAAGAACGGCAAGCACGCCCGAAGTCCATCCCGTCCTGGCGGCACCGGCAGTCACCGGCTTCGTGGGCTTCGGCGCAGCGGCGGTGACAGTCCCGTTCAGGCGGGGACCGCCAGTGGGCACGGTCACGGCCATGGTGGTCGGCGCAGCAGTGGCAGGAGCGCACTGGACGCAGACACTCGGGCCAGGGGCTCCCGGGGTGCAGCCGGGAACGACGCGAGTAGTGCGCTCGGAGGGGGCGAGGGGTGAAACGGTCACGGTCTGCGCCGTCGTCTTGGTCGCGCCCGGAGCGCCGCAGGACGAGTCGTGCGCCGAGCAGGTGATGGTCTGGGGAATCGTGAAGACCCCCGTCGTCTCGGGGCAGATGGCCGTCGTGAATGTCACGACCTCGGTCGTCACGTGGTTCACGGGGCAGTGCGTCACGGTCGGCGGGCACGACGTGACGGTGTAGGTGTGAGTGGTCGTCTGCGTGATCGTGCTCCAGGTCCGCGTCGCCGGGGTCGTAGTGCTTTCGGTGCTGGAGGTGACGGTCGCGGAAGAGCTGCCAGTGGTGGATGAGGACCCGCTAGCGGAGCTGCTGGAAGAGAGGCTGGAGGTCGTGGAGGATGCTGACGAGCTCGTGGCGCTCGAGGTCTCGGTGGAAGAGGTCTCGGTCGAGGACGAGACAGACGTGGAGGTGGAGGACTCCGACGTCTCTGACACCGTAGACGAGGTGGAGGTAGAAGTAGACTCGGCAGAGGTGGACGAGGTGGACGACGTGGATGAACTCGAAGTCGTGCTAGTTTCCGTTGACGAGGTTGAGGTCGTGCTTGTTTCCGTCGACGAGGTTGAGGTCGTGCTGGTTTCTGTCGAGGAGGTCGAGGTCGTGCTGGTTTCCGTCGATGAGGTCGAGGACGAGGTCGAAGTCGAAGTCGCAGTCGAAGTGGTCGATGTCGATGTCGTGTCGGGTTGGCCACACTTGCCTTCGATGATCGGAACAGAATTCGCCCCAGTTCCGATGGCAACAAGCTCGGTACCGCAATCATCCGATTGACCCAGCCAAATCTCTCTGTTATCCCAGTCGTACACCACAAAGGCAGAGCGCAGGAAGCTGGGTTGAGCGTCAGTCATTGTCAAATTTGAGTGAAAAAAAAAGAAGGGGGAAAAGAAAAAGAAAAGAAAAAAAGAAGAAAAAAAAGGCCAAAGTAAAGCTAGCTCCAGAGACCCTCAAGATCGTCAAGAACAAGCAAAAACGGCCCAGATTTGACGTACGTATCACCAAGAACAGGAAAGCCTGGGCCAATATCAGCATCTCTTCTTCAAGCTTCACGTTTGTGTGTTGTAAAACGTACTGTCTTCAAAGGCACCCAGGACGCAAAGATTGCTACCCGGGTAGTGCCAGACGAAATCGTAGTCTTTTCGGTCAGGTTAGTCTTCTTTGGGTGTTTGAGCGTTGTCTGGGGAGCCTCGGGAGCCGTTGACTCCCGAGGAAGGTCAAGGAATATGGGACTCAAACTTGACACGTACATCGCACATTGATGGTGGTCTCGCCGAAAGTGAAGTCAAGCGAGCCACCCTCGCCCGGATCGGTACAGTCCACGGTATACAGGTCTGCGCTCGGGACATATTGGGCAGACGGGAATGCGGCTACAAGCTTCGAGAAAATGGCGGAGGGCAGGGCGCTGAGGGTATAACCGCTGTCCAAGAGCACAGGCTGGCCCTTGCCTCCACCCGGGGTCGTGTAGACCTCAACCACGCTACCCCCAGGCTGGTTGACCGAGATGCCGTTGAGGTAGACCCAGTATCGTGTGTAACCGTCAGGGGACTGGGCGGCAGGGATGATGGGACGCTTGACGAGGTTGCCCGAGTACTTCTTGACGTCGATGCCACCAAAAATGACGGCTCCTGCAAGTCGGCGTGGTGTCAGTAGACTTGTCAAACCCAGTCGAGCTGAACCAACACGAAGGGCGTAAACCTACCCCGCTCGCTATCGAAGCCCCTCAGGTCCAAGCTGAACGCCCGGCTGTTGATAAGCCCCTTCTCGGCGAGAGAGTCGATGACAAAGGGATACGGCGAAGTCCAGCCCATCAAATCAGGCCCGGCGCCCATGAGCCCAACGACGGCGTGGGCGCTGTCATAGGCGGAGCCGAAAATCTGTTGCGGGATCTTGGCCGCTACAGGCAGTTCCTGGTGTCAGTCTGCAACGCAGTCTATCTCTACTCTCCTAAGGCACTAGAACTTACAGCCGATGCTGACATAGTCGACGACGTACTCAAAATCAGCGTAGCCCGTTCCGTAGGTGACGTGACCTTGCGCGCCGGTGTCGACGAGGCTGGTAGAGTAGGTGAAGCGAGGCTGTGCGTTGCAAAAGTCGGGAGTGGTCGACTTGGAGCAGACAGGGTTGACCCAGAGCTCAGAAGAGCCAGTGTCAAACTGGACGGGGACGACCTGGCCAGGGGTGCCAAGGGTGATCTGGATCGTGTATAGCGTCCCGGACTGCTGGCCAAAGCTGTCGGTGGCGAGCTGCCTCTTGGTGACGTTGGCGTGCTTGCCGACGAGAGCACCACCCTCCTGGCCGAGGATGGGATAGCGGACAAGCCCATCCTCCTGGACCATTCGGTTGTCATCGACGAGAAGGATCCCGGAGCCGAGAACGGCAGCCGGGAGGAGAGCGGCGGTGTAAAGAGCGAACGACATGATGGGCCGTGAAAGAGTGAACGACCCAACACGCAACACAGGAAAGACAACGAAAAAAACGAGCGACTGATGAGCCTTCGTCGTCAAAGTCAAGAGCCCTCCCCTCCCCCGGCCCCAAAATCTGGGCATCGAGGCATTTATTCAACCTCGACCTCCCACCAGTCAGCCCTGACCCATTATTCCGCCGTTACCCCTGAATCGGTGCAAATCCGTCCCCGATGAGGCTCAACGGAGCCCCATCCTCAGCCCCTCGTTAGCCCTCGAGTGTGGAAATTGCTTTCGGTGCTTGGCAGATCCGCAGTCAGCTTTCAAGACCAGGTCGTTTGCGCCAAGCCCCAGCGCTGGAGCCTCATGATGCTCTTGGCGTGGGGCATGCGCCCTCCCCAGCCAATCTTCAGTGAGGAACGCAGAGGCTTCCTATTTGGGCAGCAGGCAGGCGGTGCATCGCACAAGCATCTCCTTGCTTGCAACAAGGGCCAAGCAGGGACCCGCAGCCTTGGCAGGGGAACACGCGAGACATGAGATGAGGGGAGCGACCGAAAACGACCGCGCCTCGCCAAAAGAAAACATCCCAGCGACGCGGAACTGTGTGCCGGCTTTCGTTGTGGGCTGGAGTCATGGCGGGCCAGCCGCAGCCGCAGAGCCGCACAGCCAACGGCAGGCTCAATAGTATTCGGAGATGTTGACGGGAATTCATCCAATGAAGCCGGGTCTTTCTTGCTCTCAACTCAATCCTTGGTGTTCAATATTGGCGCCAAGGATGGGCTGACCAAGATGCTGGCCCAATGGCGGGAACTTGACTTTGAGTCGTCACCGCAATGCCCAGTGTGGAAGTTTCAGTCACATGCAGCAAAAAGGGGTTCTGGAA
>OUNM010759880.1_pt1 | contig 10472 bp, 8 predicted proteins | sample 1769961 | NCBI WGS metagenome assembly OUNM01 (sample SAMEA3914820, study PRJEB12502) | metagenome | biome: forest; material: soil | place: USA | collected 2012-03-12 | depth 0.3 m
CACCAGCGCGCGCACGGGGTGGCGCGCGGGCGAGACGCTCGCGGTCTCGTGGCGCATCATCTTCTGCAGCAGCGGGATCGAGAACGCGGCGGTCTTGCCCGTGCCGGTCTGTGCGGCGCCCATCACGTCACGGTTCTGCAGCACCAGCGGGATCGCCTTCGCCTGGATGGGCGTCATGAACGCGTATCCCTGGTCTGCGACGGCGCGCAGCAGCTTCGGGTCGAGCGGGAGGGTGTCGAAACGGGCCGGAGCGGGTGCTGCGTGCTCGGGGGCTTGGTCCGTTTGAGCCGGGACCTGGGCTTGGGCAACTTCTGTCATGAACCGCCATTATCGCTTGTACGGATCAATTGCGCATGGCGACCCGCCGCGGGCCCGGTAAACCGCGTGTCAGGGGCGTTTCCAATAGCGCGAGAAGATCACCGCGAACCAGGGCACCGCGATCAGCAGCGACGTCCAGAAATACAGCTGCGCGGTCAGCTCGACACTGACCTGCGAGGCCCACTGCACGATGGCCAGCACCGCCACGGCCTGCGTCACCGACGCCGCGACCATCGGCTCTTCCTTGTGCGCCCGGATGTAGACAGCCATCGCGAACACGACGGTGTTGGCCACGTTCGCGAGCCCTAGCCAGAACACCACCTGCGGCGAAGACAACCGGTGGGCGATGGGCAGCCCCAGGCGCGCCAGCACCCAGCAGGCAACGACGACCGTGGCGCAGGCGCAGGCCATGAACGCGACCGAAGGCTTGAACGAGCGCAGGAATAGCCGGTTCAGCTCGGGGCGCTCGCCGCGCGCGATGTGGGCCGCCATCTGCGGGCCGCGGCTGTAGACCCAGCTCATGCCGATCTGCTGCAGGGCGCCGAAGATCGCCAGCACGATGCCGAACCGCCCCGCCTCGACCGGGCCCTGGTGGCGGAACAGCATCGGCGTGAACAGCTGGAAAATGAAATATCCGGCCGTCCAGCTGAGCGCGATCCGCCACTGGAACGGGAACACCTCGAGGCGCCAGTCGACGTGCGCAGCCGTGGCCGGCGCGCGGGCGCGCAGCCAGTGGATCATGCGGCCGCTGCGGCGGATCCACATGGCGCTGAAGCCCGCGGCAACGACCGCGATGAGCGTCGACGCCCACAAGCCGCCGCCGGCCGCCAGCGCCGCGGCCGTCACGCCGAAGCCGGCCATCGACTGCGCGAGCCGCATCCGCGCCACGTTGCCGACCTTGCCCGCGCCTTCCAGCATCGCCAGCATCGGGCTCAAATAGAGGTTGACCGACGAGGCGGCGGTCAGCAGGAGCCACGGGCCCAACCATTGGACGGCATCGTGCCCGCTGCTTCGCGAGAAGAACACCACGCCGGCGACGCCCACCGCCACGCAGAACAACGACCCAGCCACCGCATACCAACGCCGAAGCAGCCGCGCGAGCGATGCCAAACGGTCGATGCGCGCCGCCTCGCCGGTGAACGAGCCGTCGTCATGCGCCTGCAGGTGTGCGATCTCGTGCGAGGTGATCTGCGTGACCACCTGGTTCATGCCCAGCTCGAAGAAGACCTGCAACGCGAGCAAGCTGGCGAAGGTGTAGTGGTAGCCGAGCCGCACGGGGCCGAGGAACAGCGGCAGCAGGAACAGCATGCAGCCGCCCGAGATCACCGTCCAGCCCCGGAACAGCAGGGTGACAATCACGTGGAAATCGAGGCCCAGCGCCTCGCGCCAGCGGGCCAGGGTGCCGTCGCCCACGTCCGTCACGCCGGCATCCGACGACGGCAGCCGGTCATGCGACCAGCCCGCCCCAGGCGTTGAGCGTGGCCTGCGAGCCCACGGTGCCGCACACGCGCGGGTCGAGCGCCTCGATGCGCAGGCGGGCGAGCAACTCGGGCGTGTCGCAGACCGACTCCATGAGCCACGAACCGAAGCCGCCGTCGCGCAGGTGGTCCTCCAGCGTGGTCACCCGCGCGTGGCGCGCGACCTGCGCGGACTGGCCAGGCTTGGAGGCCATGCTCCAGAGCGGGAGCGAATGCACCGCCGGCGCGTCGACGCCCGCCTTGCGCCGGCGCTCCATGGCGAGCGCGAGCGTGGCGCCGGTCGCCAACAAGGTCTCGCCGTCGGGTTGCGCGCCTGACGCGACTTCCAGCCAACGCCCCGGGGACACCTCCGGCACTCCTGCGTGGAACACCGGCTCGCCGGCCTTGCCCAACCGCAGGTACGACGGCTGCGGGTTGGCGATGAGCCAGCGCAGGCAGGCGCGCACCTCCAGTGGGTCGCCGGGTGCGGCGATCACCAGGTTCGGGAACGAGCGGAACAGCGCGTAGTCCTGCACCGCATGGTGCGAGTAGCCGAGCGCGCCGTAGGCCAGCCCGCCGCCCACGGCCACCACCGTGACCGGCAGCCGGTGGTAGTCGACATCGTTGCGGATCTGCTCGGCGCAGCGGAAGCTCGGGAAGTTCGCGATCGAGTACGTGAAGACGTGGTAGCCCTCGGACGCCATGCCAGCGGCCAGTCCGGTCATGTTCTGCTCGGCGACGCCGGCGTTGATGAAGCGATCGGGGAAGCGGTCGGCAAACGGCTCGACCACGGAGTAGCCCAGATCGCCCACCACCAGTGCCACCTGCGGATGCACCGCAGCCAGCGCCACCAGCTCGTCGATGAAGGCGTTCCTCATGCGCCGGACTCCAGCTCGGCCAGCGCCTGCGCCAGCTGGGCGTCGTCGGGGCTGCTGTAGTGCCACTTCACCGCGTTCTCCATGTAGCTCACGCCCCTGCCCTTGGTCGTATGCGCGATCAGCATCGACGGCTTGCCCGGCGTCCACGGCGCGCCGGACAGCGCGGCCCGCAGCGCGGCGTGGTCGTGGCCCGCGACCTCGCGAACGGCCCAGCCGAAGGCGGCAAGCTTGTCGGCGAGCGGCTCGAGGCCCAGCGTGTCGGCCACGGTGGTCAGGCTCTGCAGCTTGTTGTAGTCGACGATCCCGACCAGGTTGTCGAGCCGGTGGTGCGCGGCGAAGAGGCACGCTTCCCAGTTGCTGCCCTCACCCCACTCGCCGTCGCTCAGCAGCACGAAGGTGCGCCATGCCTGCGCGCGCCGCCTGGCGGCCAGGGCCTTGCCGACGCCGAACGGCAGCCCGTGGCCCAGCGACCCGGTGGAGAACTCGACGCCCGGCACGTGGTGGCTGATGTGGTTCATCAGCTCGGAATGATCCTGGCCATACGTGGCGAGCCGCTCGCGCGGGAAGAATCCGCGCTCGGCCAGCGCCGCGTACACGGCGACGCACGCGTGGCCCTTGCTGAGGATGAAGCGGTCGCGCTGCGGATCGCGCGGGTCCGCGGGGTCGATCTTCAACACGTCGTGGTACAGGACGGCGACGATGTCGGCGATCGACAGCGCGCTGCCGATATGCGACGCGCGCGCCGCGTGCACCATCCGCAGCGCGCTGCGGCGCACGGCGCGCGCGAACGCGTGGCTGGAAGCGGCCGCCTTCATGCGCACGCCTCGATCATCCGCCGGAAACCTTCGGACGGCCCGATCCGCGGGCTCCAGCCCAGCGCGGCCAGGCGCGAGATGTCCGGCACCAGGCGGCTGATCGCGCTGGCCAGGTAGCCCGACTGCCCGACTGGCGCGCGCCGCTCGACCTGCAGGCCCTTGTCGGGAAACAGCCCCACCAGCAGTTCGGCCAGCTCCATCACCGACAGCTCGCCGGCTGGATTGGCCACGTTGTACGGCGTGGCGGGCGCGCCCGCGAGCAGCACCGTGAGCACGCCGGCGACCGCGTCGCTGGCGTAGCAGAAGGCGCGTCGCGCGCTGCCGTCGCTGTGCATGACGATGTTCTCGCCGCGCACGACGTTGAACGCGAAGTCGGCGAACACGCGCCCGTCGTCGGCCGCCAGCCCCGGCCCGTAGGTGTGGAACGGACGCACGATGGAGGCGGGCAGGCCGTGCTGGTGATGCCAGGCGACGCACATCGTCTCGCCCATGCGCTTGCTTTCGGCGTAGCAGGCGCGCACGGTGGCCGGGTCGACCACGCCGAGGCGGTGCTCCGGCAAGCGCTCGGTGTCGGCGACCGCGCCGTAGACCTCGCTGCTGCTCACGAACAGGAAGCCGCGCGGATCGCGCGCGCGGCGCAGCGCCTCGAGCAGCGCCGCGGTGCCCACGGCGTTGGGCAGCAGGGTGCCAACCGGGTCGCTGCCGTAGAAGCGCGGGCTGGCCTGGCTGGCCGCGTGGATCACGTAGTTCGCGTCGCCCAGGTCGGGCACGGCGATGGCATTGAGGTCGTGATGCAGGAAGGCGATGCCTTGGGCCTCGGGCGCGCCCGCGAAGCGCGCGCGCGCGCGCGCCAGGTCGCGCACCAGGGCCACGATGCGCAACGGGCGTTCGACCTTGCCGAGCCGGTGCAACGCGGCCAGCGCGCGCACGACGTGGCCGCCGAGGAAGCCGCCAGCGCCGGTCACCACGACCGTGCTGCCCGACAGTCGCTCCCAGGGCAGGTCGCGCGCCAGCACGGCGCGGGTGTCCTCGTCGAGGATACGCGCCATCGTGGTGGAACAGAGCGGTGTCATCGGCCGCGCGCTCAGAAATTCAGCCCGAAGAACTCTTCGAGCTTGTCGACGACAAAGTCCAGCTGCGCCCGGGACAAGCCCGGCCACACGCCCAGCCAGAACGTCTGGTTCATCACCGTGTCCGTGTTGGCAAGGTCGCCGCTGATGCGGAAGTTGCGCCCGATCATGTAGGGCTGGCGCGTCAGGTTGCCGGCGAACAGCAGGCGCGTGGCGATACGGTGCTGATCGAGGAAATCGACGAGGTCGCGGCGTGCCACGCCGGCGTCGTCGCGCAGCACCACCGGGAAGCCGAACCACGACGGTTCGGACTTGGGCGTGGCCTGCGGCAGGTGCAGGAACTGCGCGCACGACGCGAGGCGTTCCTTGAGGTAGGCGAAGTTGGCCTTGCGCGCGGCGATGAAGTCGTCCAGGCGATCGAGCTGCGCCAGGGCGCAGGCGGCTTGCATGTCGGTGATCTTCAGGTTGTAGCCCAGGTGGCTGTACGTGTACTTGTGGTCGTAGCCTTCGGGCAGGTCGCCAAGCTTCCAGCAAAAGCGCCTGCCGCAGGTGTTGTCCTTGCCCGGCGGGCAGTAGCAGTCGCGGCCCCAGTCGCGGAACGACTCGGCGATGGCCTTGAGCTCGGCGTCGTTGGTGAACACCGCGCCGCCCTCGCCCATCGTGATGTGATGCGCGGGGTAGAAGCTGAGCGTGCCGATGTCGCCGAAGGTGCCCACGAGGCGGCCGTCGTAGCGCGAGCCCAGCGCGTCGCAGCAGTCCTCCACCAGCCACAGGCCGTGCTTCCTGCACAGCGCGGTGACCATGTCGAGGTTGAACGGATTGCCCAGGCTGTGGGCCAGCATGATCGCCTTGGTCCTGGGCGAGATCGCGGCCTCGATCTTCGAGGCGTCGACATTGTGCGTGGCCAAATCGACGTCGACGAACACCGGCACCGCGCCGAACTGCAGGATCGGGTTGACGGTCGTCGGGAAGCCCGCGGCCACGCCGATCACCTCGTCGCCCGGCCGGATGGCGCGCGCGCCCAGCCGCGGCGACGTCAGCGTGGAGAATGCCACCAGGTTGGCCGACGAGCCAGAGTTCACGGTGATCAGGTGCCTCACGCCGAGGAACTTGGCCAGCCGCTCCTCGAACATCGCGTTGAAGCGGCCCGCGGTGAGCCAGCCGTCCAGGCTCGCCTCCACCATCAGCTGCAGCTCCCTGGCACCGACGACCTTGCCGGACACCGGCACCACGCCCTGCCCCGGCACGAACGGGCGCGGCGCATGGACGATGTCGGCGTACTGCCGCACCAGGTCGGCGATCTCGGCGCGCAACTGGTCGGGCGTCTTGGCGAGGAAGGGAACCGGGGCTTCGGTCATGGCGCCGCCTGCGTGTAGTCGGAGATCTGCGCCAGGCACAGCGCGCGCGCGTCCGCGCCGGCGCGCCAGGCGCGGTGCCAGTCGACGACGCGGCCCAGCGCGTCCTCGAGGCTCCAGCGCGGCGTCCAGCCCAGGCGGGCGTCGGCCTTGGCGATATCGAGCTTGAGAAGATTCGCCTCGTGCGGATGGACGCCGTCATCGAGCTGCCAGCGCGCCCCGCCGCCCCAGCGCGCACCCAGCTGCTCGACGACCCGCTGCACGGGCCAGGCGTCTTCGTCGCGCGGCCCGAAGTTCCAGCCCTCGGCGACGCTGGCGCCGTCGCGCCACAGCCGCTGCGCCAGCACGAGGTAGCCCGACAGCGGCTCCAGCACGTGCTGCCAAGGCCGCGTCGAATGCGGGTGGCGGATCACCACGGGCTCGTCGCGCTCGAAGGCGCGCAGGATGTCCGGCACGAGGCGATCGGTCGCCCAGTCGCCGCCGCCGATGACGTTGCCCGCGCGCGCGCTGGCGACCGCGGCGGGGCCTGCGCCGAAGAACGAGCGCCGGTACGCACTGGTGACGAGCTCGGCGCAGCCCTTGCTGCTGCTGTATGGGTCGTGGCCGCCCATCGTCGCGTCCTCGCGGTAGCCCTCCGCGCGGCCGTCGTTCTCGTAGCACTTGTCGGTGGTGACCACGACCACCGCGCGCACCGACGGCGCGGCGCGCGCCGCCTCGAGCACGTGCACGGTGCCCATCACGTTGGTGGCGTAGGTCTGCACCGGGTCGACGTACGACTGGCGCACCAGCGGCTGGGCCGCAAGGTGCAGGACGATGTCGGGCGCGAACGCCGACGCGGCGGCCCGCAGCGTCGCCAGGTCGCGCACGTCGGCGAGCGTGCTGCGCATGCCATCGCCCACGCGCGCCGCGTCGAAGAGGCGGTGCTCGCCCTCGGGCGCCAGCGCGTAGCCCTGCAACTCGGCGCCGAGTTGCTGCAGCCACAGGCTCAGCCAGCTGCCCTTGAAGCCGGTGTGGCCGGTGAGCAGCACGCGCTTGCCGCGCCAGAAAGCGGGATCGACGTTCATGCCGTCATTCCCAGGTCTTCCAAGGCGCGCGGCCGCCGGCCCACAAGCTCTCCAGGTGCAGCTTGTCGCGCAGCGTGTCCATCGGCAACCAGAAGCCGTCGTGCTCGAACGCCATCAGTTCACCGCGCTGCGCGAGATTGTTGAGCGGCTCCTGCTCCCACACCGTCGAGTCGTCATGCAGCTCGGACAGCACCGACGGCGACAGCACGAAGAAGCCGCCGTTGATGCGCGCGCCTTCGCCACGCGGCTTCTCGCGGAAGCTGCGCACCTGGGCGCCCTGCATCTCCAGCACGCCGAAGCGCGCCGGCGGCAGCACGGCCGCGAGCGTTGCGGCCTTGCCGTGGGCGCGGTGGAACGCGATCGACGCGCCGATGTCGACGTCGCTCACGCCGTCGCCGTAGGTCATGCAGAACGCGTCGTCTTTCTCGACATGGGCCGCCACGCGGCGCAGGCGGCCGCCCGTCATCGACTCGTCGCCGGTGTCCACCAGCGTGACCTTCCACGGCTCGACGCGCTTGTGGTGCACCTGCATCTCGTTGCGCGCCATGTCGAAGGTGACGTCGGACGAGTGCAGGAAATAGTTGGCGAAATACTCCTTGATGACGTAGCCCTTGTAGCCGCAGCAGATCACGAATTCGTCGATGCCGTGGCGCGAGTACATCTTGAGGATGTGCCACAGGATGGGCTTGCCGCCGATCTCCACCATGGGCTTGGGACGGATCGCCGTCTCTTCGCTCAAGCGCGTGCCCAGGCCGCCGGCCAGGATGACGGCCTTCATGTTTGATCTCGCGTCGGGTGCATGGGCGATGCCTTTAGTCGGAGCTGACGAACGCGTCGAAATGGAATTGTGCGGCCGGAAGGCCGGCGTCGGCGAGCCGCTCGCGCGCGCCGTGGATCATCGCCGCCGATCCGCACGCGTAGACGCTCGCGCCGGCCAGCGGCGGGGCGATGCCTTGCGCGACGTCCTGCAGCAGCACGTCCTGCACGTGCCCGCGCGCGCCCGTCCAGGCCACGTCGGCGCGCGACAGCACCGGCACGTGGCGAAGGCCCGGCAGCAGCGGTGCCGGATCCAGGTAGAGGTCTTCAGGCCGACGACCGCCCCAGTACAGCGCCACGGAGTTCGGCCGTTCCCCCGCCGGCGCTTCGGCCAGCTGCGAGAGCATCGAAAGGATCGGCGCGATGCCGGTGCCCGTGGCGAGGAACACGAGGTCGCGCCCCGCCACCGGCCGCAGGAAGAAAGTGCCGCGCGGGCCCTTGAAGCGCACGAGGTCGCCCGCCTTCGCCTGCCCGAACCACCATGCGCTCAGCACGCCGCGGTCGACGCGGCGGACCTGCAGTTCGATGCGGTCGGACGCCGACGCGGGGCTGGCGATGGAGTAGCTGCGCCGCGCGCCGGCCGGCGCGGTCAGTTCGATCGACTGCCCCGGCACGAAGCGCAGCGGCGAGGCCGGCGGCAGGCGCAGGCGCACGCGCAGGACGTCGTCGGCCAATCGTTCAAGCGTGTCGATGCGTGCCGGGCAGATGCGCGTCTCGATGCGTGCGAGCGGGCCGAGGTCGGCGATGTCCAGTCGGACGTCGGACGTGGCGGCTTGCGTACAGGTCAACACCCAGCCCTGCCTCTGCTCGTCGTCGGTCAGCGCCACCGGCGCGCGCAGCGCGGTCGTCGCGCCCTCGAGCACGCGCGCACGGCAACTGCCGCAGCGGCCGGTGCGGCAGCTGTGTTCGAGCACGATGCCGCGGGCGAGCGCCGCGTCGAGCATGCTCGACGTGGCCTCTGCCTCGAAACTGACGCTGTTGCACAACGTGACTAGGGACATCCGGACGCGTGGCGGTGGGTTCGCGAGGCGCACCGGTTCGCCCGTCCGCGCGAGCGGAAAGCCATTCCCGGGCGCGGCCCGTGACTCGGCGCCGGCCTCCGGACCCATTCTAGTGATTCGGCGCGCGCGGAGGCGGGCTGGCGCGGGCGGCCGGGGCGCGGGATAGAATTCGCGCTTTGCAACCCGGGTCGCCCACCTGCCCGCGATGCCCCTCGCGCGGCGTCGCGGCGCCGTGGACCGACCATCGCGACACCCCTCGATGCCGATCCAACGCTCCCCGGCGACGCCGCCACGCCCCGTCCCGAGTTCCGCCGGCGCGGTACTGCTTGCCCTGGCCGCCAGCCTCCTTCCCGGCATCGCCCTGGCGCAGTTCACCGGCAACAGCAGCAACGACCTGACCACGGGTCGCAGTGTCGACGTGCAGCACATCAACGACCCGGTGGCGGCAACCGCCGCCGGCGACGGCAGCGCGACCACGACCCTGCGCCAGGTCCCGCGCGCCACGACCGCGGGCGGCCAGCCCGAAGGCCGCGGCGCGGCGTATCGCCCGCAGCCCTACGCGCCCAGCGAGTTCGAGCGCTACGTGCAGCAGCAGGCCGGCGCGGTCCAGCCGCAACCGCAGGACGAGCAAGGCAACCCGCAGGGCGGCGCGCGGCCGATCCGCCGCTTCGGTGCCAGCCTGGTGACCGACGACGCGCTGGCCTCCGCCAGCCAGGATCCGCTGCCGGTCGTGCCCGCGGACTACATCGTGCGCCCCGGCGACGAGATCGACCTCACGCTGTGGGGCAGCGTCGACGCCGACCTGCAGCTGCCCGTCGATCGCGGCGGCCGCATCAACGTGCCGCACGTCGGCGCGATCAGCGTGGGCGGCCTGCGCAACGCCGACCTGGCCGACGCGATCACGCGCCGCGTGGCGCAGACGTTCCGCAACTTCCACGTCAGCGCGACGCTGGGCCAGGTGCGCCCCATCCGGGTGTTCGTCGGCGGCTATGTCACGCATCCGGGTTCCATCACGCTCAACGGACTGTCGTCGGTGCTGCACGCGATCATGCGCGCCGGCGGCCCGTCGGCGGCCGGCAGCTTCCGCGACATCCACCTGCGCCGCGGCGGCAAGGACGTGGGCGACTTCGACCTCTACGACCTGCTCCTCAAAGGCGACCGCAACACGGACCAGCTGGTGCAGCCCGACGACGTGCTGTTCGTCGGCCCGATCGGCACCCAGGTGGCGGTGCTCGGCAGCGTGAACCAGCCGGCCATCTATGAACTCAAGCCCGGCGAGACGCTGGACGACGTGCTGCGCATGGCCGGCGGCTTCAACGCCGTGGCCGACCGCCGCCGCGTCACCATCGAGCGCCTGGCCGACCGCGACACCGGCAAGGTGACCGAACTGCCGCTGCCCGCGCACCAGCGCGACGCGCTCGCCACTGGCGACATCGTCCGGGCCTTCAGCGCCGTGGCGGCCACGCTGCCGCAGGACAAGCAGAACGAGCACGTCCGCATCGAAGGCGAAGTGCTGCGCCCCGGCGACTACATCCTGCCACCAGGCAGCCGCATCGCCGACGCGCTGCGCGCCGCCGGCGGCATGACCTCGGCCGCCTACCCGTTCGGCACCGAGTTCACGCGCGAGAGCGTGCGCAAGGTGCAGGTCGTCAACTATGAACGGGCACTGCGCGACTTCGAGACCGACATGGCCAAGAG
>OUNM011131798.1_pt1 | contig 10472 bp, 9 predicted proteins | sample 1769961 | NCBI WGS metagenome assembly OUNM01 (sample SAMEA3914820, study PRJEB12502) | metagenome | biome: forest; material: soil | place: USA | collected 2012-03-12 | depth 0.3 m
CATCACGGCCATCAACAATCGCTTTGTCTCGCCAGCGGATTTCGTCAGCGCGGGTCGTGCAGTGAATCTCAACGCCGAAGGACGAAAGCATTTCTTCCAATGTTTCGAGCAACGCATGAACGCCCTGATCACACACCCCGTTTTCGATTACAAGGTGAGCTATCGGCGCGCGTTGGAATTACAGTTTCGCATCCTGGCCCGCGTGCTCACGGGAGAGATTCCGGAATATGCGCCTTTTCTGACGCGATGAAACCGGCTCCGCCAATCCTCGCCTGCCAAAGTGCGAATCCGGCAAACGTGCCTACGGTCCCGCGAGCCCAAGCGCGATGAGAAACACCTACCTCGTGTGTTACGACATCGCGGAAGACAAACGCCGCGACCAGGTCTTCAAGGTGTGCAAAAATCATGGGATGCATTTGCAATTTTCGGTATTCGAGTGCGATCTGAACGGTACGGAGCTCACCGTTCTGCAGCGGGAGTTGCTGGATGTTATTTCGCAGACGGAGGACCAAGTTTTATTCGTCAGTCTCGGTCCGGCAGAAGGTCGCGGGGAGCGGGTCATTTCCGCCCTCGGGCGCCCCTACACAAAATTGGACGCACCATGTTACGTGGTCTGATGGCGATCCGCGTCCTGAGTATCAGGGCGCCGTTCTTTGACATTTCATTAAAAGCGATCTTGTGCGCCATGTTATTGGGCGCGAGCGGTGAGGTGGTGGCGGTGGAACACCACACCGCTCGCGATCCAGTATTGATGCGGGTCGGCGACAGAATACGAGCGCGCGATGCAACGATGCATTCCGGCTTGGAAGGGACGATTGAAGACCGCTCGCGGAATCAGAACTTGCTGCTTTCGGCAGAAGCAGTTACGAAAGGCCACTCTCCACGGTCGAAAGACCGTGGCTTCGTTGAAGCCCGCCCCGGGTGCAAGTTGAGTGCGTCCACGGTGTAAAGTGCTCTCCATATCGGGTTATACGGTTGAGAGTGACAACCGCTGCGGCGAACCTCACACCGCCGATCGAACTAATCCGCAGATTTGCACGTTTAACGCGTGAAGACCGTCTTCCCGTGCGTGCGACCTTCCCACATTGCACGGAAACCCTCGGCAGCCCGTTCCATTGGAAGCACCAGACCAATCTCGGGCGCAATGCCGGAGGCCGCGATAAGGGCCACCATGTCTTTCATGTCCTTAAGTGTACCCATGATGGAACCGCGCACGGTGATCTGTTCGCTGAGTACCGGCAGGAGCGGCAGGTTCACGTCGAAGCCTGTGGTGCCACCGGTGATGACGATAGTGCCGCCGCGAGCGACCGACGCAATCGAGTGTGCCCATGACGCTGGGCCGACGTTGTCGACGACCGCCTGCACTTTGTGCGGGAGCCTTTCGTTGGATATGAAGGCGCGGTGCGCGCCGAGCTTTTCGGCGAGCGCACGCCCCTCCTCGGTGCGACTAGTCGTCCATACTTCAAAGCCCGCAGCGCGGCCGAGTTGAATGAGGGCCGTGGCCATGCCTCCCGACGAACCCTGCACGAGCAGCGCCTGCCCGGACCTCAAACCGGATTTGGTGAACAAGGCGCGGTAGGCGGTAAGCCAGGCTGTGCCCAGCACCGAGGCAGAAAGCGCCGTGATAGCCTTGGGCAGAGGAATCGCGTTGCGTCTCGGCACGGCGATGAAGTCGGCGAAGGTTCCCGGCATAAACTCACTGAAAATATGCCATGCGGGATCAAGCGTCTCGTCGTCGTGCCAGTCGTCGCTGCCAAGGACAGGATAGATTATCACCGGCGTTCCATCGTCCAACGTGCCCACTCCGTCGTTGCCAAGGATTATCGGAAAGGAAATCCCCTCCTGGTGCGCGGTGATACCGCGCAACGTGAAGAGATCGTGCCGATTCAAGCTGGCGTGCGAAATCTTTACTCGCACCCAACCTTCACGCGCGACGGGCTCGGGCTGCTCGCCGATCTTCAGCGCAGACAATGGATCATCGGGAGCTGCGTGCGTGGCGTAGATCGCGAACATAACTCACGGGACGATTTCCAGTGACGCGATCTTGTCGCCCTGAAGCTGGAAGAAGAACCGAAGGTCAACGGGGCTTCCGGGAAAATTCCCGGTGAGCCTGCTGGTGACGACAACCTTTCCGCCCCTCTCTTCGCACGCGAACGGTGCGCTCGAGTATTCATACTTCGTTGCGACCTCCACCCTCCATTGTTTGATTGCGGCCTGGCCTTCGTAAGTGTGCGCCTCGTCCTTCACGAGGGCGTTCCCGGTGAAACAATGGCAAACGGCCTCGGCGCCAGCCTTCTCGGCGCTGAAGTAGGCGGCGATCGGTTTCGGTAGATTGAGAGGTTCTGGTTTCATAATCGCAGTGGACATCTATAGGCCGAAAACGCTGCTCGTCAGGGCGCAAGCATCGCCCGTTCGTCCGAATCTTTGGTCGAAAACGCCAGCGCCCCAGGATGGGCGACTGCGCTCGCATTGCGGCTTGCCATTCGGCATTCTTCAGCCTTTGAAACGCCATGGACGATCTCACGGAGATTATGTCACTTCTCAGAACCAGCGGGCACCTTTATGGCCGGGTGAATTTCTCAGCCCCCTTCGCCTTTGAGTTTCCGGGATACAAAGGGATCTGCCTCATTGTCGTCCATGGCTCGTGTTTCCTCGGCGTCGGCGGGGAGCCGCTACTTTCCTTGGCCACCGGCGATTTCGTACTGCTGCCAAATCCGGAATCCTACTCTCTCCACAGCCGTCCCGGGCTTCCATTACGTTCGGTTCTCGAATTATGTTCGGAGGATGAGTTTCGCCGAACGCGGCTGATGTCGTTCGATGGAGGCAAAGGTCCGTCCGTATCGGTGATTGCCGGGTGCTTCGCATTCGCTTCCCCTGAAAGTGAACTGTTGGTCAAACATCTTCCCTCCGTCATTCATCTGCAGGCTTCCGGGAAACACGCGCCGCCGTGGGTTCAATCCACTATTCAATTCATCGCCGCAGAAACGTCGCAGAATCTCCCGGGAGCAGGTGCCATTGTAGATCGACTCGCGGACGCCCTCTTCACCGTGGCCATGAGGACACGCACTGGCACATCCTGCCATGCTGCGCAGCCGAGTTGGCTGCGCGCTCTCACCGATCCGCAGATCGGTGAGGCGCTCCGACAGATGCACACCGAACCGGAGCGGCCATGGACGATCGCTCTTCTGGCTCAACGTGTCTCCATGTCACGTTCGTCATTTGCTGAACGTTTCCGCGAACTGGTCGGCAAAACACCGCTCGATCATCTCACTCAATGGCGCATGATCAGAGCCGCAAACATGCTGCTCGCCAATCGTCCAATGAAATTGGCGGCGATTGCGTCAGCCGTCGGCTACGAATCAGCCAGCTCATTTGCCAAGGTCTTCAGTCGCATCATGGGAGCGACGCCGGGCAAATACCGCTCGAAAATTCGAACCGGCTAATTGTCTGAAGGAGTAAAACATCTACGGTGCGACCGTATAGGTCAGCTTGTCGAAATAGATCGCGTGTGACATGCCGCCTCCCTTGCCGATCTGCCAACTGGCAGAGCATCTGTAGAAGGCTGGCTTTACTCGTGGCGCCCTCCTTTGTATCCCCTGGGGCCGTTGGTTCAGAATTGCGCCGGGTGTCCAAGATCGATGCCGTGCTTTCGAAGAACAAGAATTCACACGCATCCGAATGCTCCGCTTTCGGGCAAGTGTCCCCGCCCCGCCCAGATGCTGGCCCTGATCCAGCAAGCGAATCCTCGGCCAGGCAATCCGTGGAGTTGTCTGTCCAGGGCTTCGCAAATTACGAATCGGCCGCCCAAGCTGTTTCAGAAGTCCTGCCCACCCTCGTTTCACTCGAGGTCAAAAAAGAGCGATAGCGTTACCCCCTCGATCTCTGTGTCTTCATTCAGGTCACGCTGAAGACGCAAAGGAACTGTCGCGTGTACGGTGACGCTCGTCGAGGCAGGCGCGTACCTCGGCGAGCAGCGCGATGGAACTGCACGGTTTTTGGAGGAAGGCGCGCCCTTGATCAAGGTGCAGGTGCCGGCTGACAATGTCTTCGCTGTAGCCGCTCGTGTAGATGACTTTCAGGCCTGGTTCGTCCGCCAGCAGCTGTTCTGCAAGTTCTCGCCCAGACATCCCGCCCGGCATGATGAGATCGGTCAGCAGCAGGTCGATGGAACCGCGTTTCTTCTCCCAAATTTCCAGTGCGGCAGCCGGAGTGGGCGCTGGGAAGACCCGATAGCCGTGCTGTTCGAGGGCGATGCGCGTAATGACGCGCAAGGCAGTCTCGTCTTCGACCAGGAGGATGGCTTCGTTGCCGCCACGAGGCTTCGGCTGAACTGGTTCGGCGTCGCGGGACGGAGCAACGCTCGTGAGAGCCGGGAGGAAGACACGGAAAGTGGTACCGCGGTTTACTTCACTCTCCACTTCGATCCAGCCGCGGTGTTGCTCGACGATGCCGAATACTGTCGCCAGGCCGAGACCGGTGCCTTTGCCGACTTCCTTGGTGGTGAAGAATGGTTCGAAGATCCGCGAGAGATTCTCCGGGGCAATGCCGCTGCCGATGTCACTCACCGAAAGGCAGACAAACTGGCCCGGTGTCACCCCGGGGTGGCGAGTCGTTCGAGCATCCCCAATCTCTTCCGGTTTGAGAGTCACCGAGAGCCGCCCCCCATTCGGCATCGCGTCGCGCGCATTCACCGCCAGATTCATGATGACCTGCTCGATCATACCGGGGTCGGCGTGAACTACCGGGAGCGGGGAAGCGAAGCGGGTCTCGATCGCGATGTCTTCGCCGAGGACGCGCCGGAGCAACTTGATCATCGTCTCAACGACCTCGGCCAGATTGAGATCCCTTGCCTGTTTTACTTCGCGACGGCTGAAGGTGAGGAGTTGGCGCGTAAGGCCACCGGCGCGTTCGGCGGTGGCCATAATGTCCTGAAGGCTGCTCTTCACTGGCGGGTTCATCCCCTCCTCATCCAGGAGGAGCGAAGTGTGCATCTGGATCACACTCAGCATGTTGTTGAAGTCGTGTGCGATGCCACCGGCGAGCTGTCCGAACGCTTCCATTTTTTGCGATTGGCGAAGCTGCTGTTCGAGCTCCCGATGGGTGGTGATGTCGGCGGCCACACCCGCGATGCGATATATTTCCCCCTCGCCGTCGCGGATCGGGAAGGCGCGATCGTGGATCCAGCGCGCGGAGCCATCCGGACGAATGATCCGATACTCCAAATCGTAATCCGTCTCCAATTGCCTCTGCGTCGCTTTTTCGACGCGCTCGAAATCGTCGGGATCAACCGAGTCCAGCCACGAGCGGTGCGCCTTGTAGAGGCTTTCGCAACTGCGGCCCCAGACTTTTTCGTATGCGGGGCTGACATAGATGATCTCGTTGGTGCCGGTGTCTTTCAGCCAGAAAACTTCGTCGATGCTTTCGGTGACTTCGCGAAAGCGATGCTCGCTTTGCTGCAGCTTCTCTTCCGCCTGCTTGCGACCTTCAATATCGGTGTTCGTCCCGAACCATCTTACGATGTGTCCTTCCACGTCGCGCAGCGGGACGCCACGCGATAAGAACCATCGGTACGTCCCGTCGGCTCCCCGGTGTCGTTCTTCTTGTTCGTAAGGCGTGCCATGGACCACTGACTCGTGCCAGGCCTGGAGCACCCGATCCCGGTCCTCGGGATGAAGCATCGTCTGCCAGCCGTCGCCTCGCAGCTCGTCCAGCCCCAGTCCCATGTAAGAACGCCAACGGTCGTTGCAGTAGTCCAGTGTCCCGTCGGACGGGCCGCTCCAGATCTGCTGTGGAATCGCATCGATCAGAACCCGCGACTGCAATTCCGCGCGCTTGCGGTCCTCGACATCGACACTCGATCCATACCATTTCACGATATTTCCATGGCCGTCACGCAGGGGCACTTTGTGGTGCAGCATCCAGCGATACTCGCCATCTGCCCGCCGCACTCGTGCTTCGTACTGGAACACTTCGCCGCTTGCCAAGCTCGCGCGCCATCTTTTCACCATTCCGTCGACGTCTTCGGGATGAATCTCGGCCGTCCAGCCCCAACCCTGTAGATGCTCTAACGAAACTCCCACATACTCCAGCCAGCGTTGATTAAAGTAATCGAGGTACCCGTCAGAACGACCCGTATGGATCAGCGCGGGAGTTGTGTCCAGCACGAGGCGAAGGTGATCTTCACTCTGCCGAAGGGTAGTTTCGATCTGCTTGCGATCCTCGATATCCGTGCTTGTTCCGTACCATTTCAAGATCTTTCCCCCTGTATCGAGCATCGGCACAGTGCGGACTAGAAACCAGCGATACTCCCCGTCGGCGCGGCGCAAACGCATTTCATGCTCAAACGGCTGTACGGCAGCCATTTTTGTGCGCCATTTTTCCATCACCTTGGGGAAGTCGTCGGGATGGATTGTGCCCGTCGGATCCTGAAGCGCCTGCTCCAGGGAGAGGCCCGAGTATTCCAGCCAATGCTGATTGGCGAAGTCCAATGTGCCATCAGGCAGCACGGTCCAGGCCATCGCAGGAATTGTGTCGATTACGAGTTGAAGCTGGCTTTCGCTTTCCCGCAGTTCCGCAGTCCGCTCTTGCACGCGTTGTTCGAGTTCCTTGGTTAAATTCGTCAATTCGACTTTGCTCTTTTTGAGCTCGGGCGTCTCGAGCACTTCCCAAGCCCCGTGGCGCTTCGCAATTGCATATTCGTGGGCGTGCGCCACATCGAAAATTTCGCCTGCATTCCTTCCGGCTAGCGGGTAGGTGCAGAGGACGATCATCCGCAGCCCGGAGAGCACCTCGTTCAACTCGTTCTCGTATTTTATAAAGTTCTTCCAGTTCCCTTTTGTTAGCCATGCCTCGTTTCCTTGAACTCTCATCCCCGCATACCCCTTAACTAACGCTTGATCGAGCTTCTGCTTCCATGCCTCAACGACGCGAGCGGGCTCAAATGTTCCCTCGGTGAGATACCAATGATCGTGCGAAATGATCTCGATCGCGCCGCCCGCGAGGTGGTCTTCGAGATCCGGCACCGCTTGCCGCAAGGAATGTGTAGCCTCTTTGACGGAGAGAGTGCGAGGCACGATCGTGATTTCCATCTGTCGCTCCGCCAGCCGCTTGTCGAGATCGGGGGCCGCCTTTTGTAGTGCGCTCGCCGCTTCGGCCCCGCTGAGGGGCTCTGTGACAACCCAAAGGCAGAATTCGTTACTCTCCAGCCCCGCCTTAAAATATGGCACGAGGATGTCGAGGAGATCGTCCTTACTCTGATAGAATTGACATGCATGGCAGCCCCAAGGCAACGCGCCTAAAACGGGTATACCTGTGTTTCGAAGATTTTGCTTCGCTGTGTTAGACATCGCGCGACAGGTTGTGGACCAGTGCGAGCACACAGACAGCCCCGACGGCGGTTGCCAGTCACGCGCAACATGGCTCTCAGATTGGATAAATCCCTGATTCGCCGCTCGGCACCGCTCCGGTTTGGTCGAGATGCTCGGGAAACCTACCCGCCCCCGTAACAGACGTGGCGTTTACAGCTACCTACCGCTATCGCAGAGGCTATTGCGTCGACGGATTGCGTTCAAGTGATCTTGCGCGGCTTTGGCTCACCCATGGCTTTACGGCGCGAAGTCTTCCGCAAGATTTCGCAGAATCTTTCTCCGGCAGGCGTTACGTCGCCCTTGGTAGCGCGGGCGATGCCTACTGAACACACCGCCGTCGTTCCGGTGAGCGGGCGATAGACCAGGCGTTTGCCAGCGACGAGTTCAAAGGCCGCTATGGACAGCGCCGCGCCACGGCCCGCTTCCACTTCAACCAGGAGGGAGCTGCCGCTGTCGCATTCCACCGCAATTCGGGGTTTGACGCCGAGGGGAGCGAAGACCCGCTGGAGGTTACGATAATACTCGGGATAATCCCTGCGACGGAGTGCGACGAGTGGTTCGGCAGAGAGTTTCTCCAAGTGGATGGATTTCAGGCGAGCGAGAGGGTGCGTGGGTGCCAGCGCGACACACACCGGGTAAGTCCGGAGCACTTCAAACTCGATGCCCGCCGCCTGCTCGCTGTCGGGCTCGACCATGATGGCGAGTTCCAGTGTGTCGTCTCGCAATCCGGCGATCAGTTCATCGGTTGAGAGATCGTGCAGGGTCAGCTTTACGCGTGGCACGGCTTTTTGAAAGGCGGTCAGCGCGGGTGGCAAGATCTCCACCGTGGGATACGGCGCATAGCCGACGTGCAACTCGCCATATTCGCCACGAGCTAGCGCACGGACTTTTTCCACCGATTCGTCAGCGCGCTTCAGCAAGTCGCGCACTTCATCCAGAAAGAGTTTTCCCTCCGCGGTGAGAGTGACGCCGCGTGGACTGCGGTGCAGGAGGTCCACGCCGATCTCATCCTCCAGGTCTTGCACCTGTCGGCTCAAAGCAGGTTGTCCGACGCGAAGCTGCGCCGCCGCCTTGGTGAAGTTGAGCGCTTCACCTACAGCTAGAAAATTTCGAAGACGCCGGAGTTCCATGACTGAATTCCATTATGCCAAAAATGCATGGCTGCGCAATCAACACAGCATTGGGCGGATCAAAACGAATGAAGGATGCTCCGTGCAGACAAACGATTATGAAAGCGATACGAATTCACGAATACGGCGGCCCTGAGGTTCTGGCGCTCGTCGAAATGCAGCGGCCCACACCGGGTCCCGATGAAGTCCTCATCAAGGTTCAGGCGGCCGCGGTCAATCCAATTGATTGGAAACTGCGCGCGGGCCATATGAAGGATATTTTCCCCGTCACATTTCCCTCGACGCTTGGGTGGGATATTTCCGGAACGGTGGAAGAGGCTGGCGCCGATGTCACTCGATTCAAACGCGGCGACGAAGTGTATGCGCTGCTGGAAGGCGGGGGATATGCCGAATATGCGACCGCCAATGAAACTGTCGTTGCCCGGAAACCTCGAACTCTGGATCACGTCCCGGCGGCAGCCGTGCCAGTCGCCGGGCTCACCGCATGGCAGGCGTTATTTGAAGTGGCGCAGCTAAGTGCCGGTCAGAAAGTGTTGATCCATGCGGCGGCTGGCGGCGTTGGGAACTTTGCCGTGCAATTCGCGAAAGCAAGCGGCGCTTACGTCATCGGAACCGCTTCGTCGAGGAATCAGGCGTTCCTGCGCGAACTGGGAGTGGACAAAGCGGTTGATTATCAGGAGACGCGTTTTGAGGATGTGGTGCGCGACGTGGACATCGTGCTGGACACAATTGGCGGGGACACTTTGGAGCGCTCGTTTCAGGCGCTTAAGAAGGGCGGTATTCTGGTGTCACTGGTTCAGCCGCCCTCACCAGAATCGGCCAAGAAATACGGCGTTCGCGCTTTGTTCTACGGCGCTCATGCAAATGCGTCCGACCTGGCTGAAATCGCCCAGCTCATCGACGACGGCAAAGTGAAGCCGGTGGTGGAAACCGTCCTTCCCTTGGCGGAAGCCCGGCGTGCTCATGAATTGAGCCAGAGCGGTCACGCGCGCGGCAAGATCGTTTTGAAAACCGCATGATTTGGAGTTTTCACCCGAAACAAAAGAGAAACTAACATGAAAATAGCAACAATCATCGCTCGTACTCTACTCGGACTGATCTTTGTCACGTTCGGCTCAAACATGTTCCTGCATTTTATTCCCATGCCACCGCCACCGGAAGGCCCGGCTCGTGAATTTATGACGGCTCTATTTCTGAGCCATTACTTGTACGTTGTGGGTGCGTTGCAAGTCGCGGGCGGCCTCATGCTGTTAAGCGGGCGCTGGGTCCCGCTGGGCTTAACGCTGCTAGGACCTGTGGTTGTGAATATCCTTTGCTTTCACGTCCTGATGGCACCGGCGGGATTGCCGATGGCGATTGTGGTTTCGTTACTCGCTCTGTTTCTGCTCTGGCGCTACCGCGAACATTTCGCCGGTCTCGTGAGAAACGCCCTGGCGCTCTCGGATTTGCCTCGTCGTGCAAATGCGACGTGAAACGCGACCGCCAATTCCTGATTCACAGTTCCGAAGCTAGCTACATCAGGGGCGCGAGCCTGCTGGCCGATGGAGGTTGGGCGGCCTGAGATTGGGAATTCGAAAGCAAGAGTCATCAACAATAAAGCAATTGCTCACTGAACAAGATCAAAATCATGAAGACAAAGAACACTGAGAAACTAATCGCAGTGATCGGAGCAACGGGGCAGCAGGGAGGCGGAGTCGTGCGTGCACTGCAAGCGAGCGGCCAATTCAAGGTGCGCGCTCTGAGCCGCAATCCGGGCAAGCACCGCGAACTTGCCGACGAAGTCGTCGAAGCAGATTTAAACCGGCCGGAAATCCTCAAAGCGGCATTGGAAGGGGCACACGGGGTGTTTCTCGTCACCAATCCTTGGGAACAAGGCGCCGATGAGCGTAAGCAGGCAACTGCGGCGGTACGCGCAGCCAAGGATGCCGGGGTCAAACACTTGATCTGGTCGACGCTGCCTGATGCAGAAGCGATC
>OUNM010860707.1_pt1 | contig 10470 bp, 8 predicted proteins | sample 1769961 | NCBI WGS metagenome assembly OUNM01 (sample SAMEA3914820, study PRJEB12502) | metagenome | biome: forest; material: soil | place: USA | collected 2012-03-12 | depth 0.3 m
TGCTGGCGATCCCGGTAACACTGACCTTGCAGTTCCTCGCCGATTCCAACCGCCCGGAATTCTCCTACGACTTCGCGGCCAACAGCTCGATGCATCCGATGCTGCTGACGACGCTGCTGTTCCCGAATGTGTTCGGTAATCTCAACTGGGCCTATAATTATTGGGGACCGGGACCACACACGATCAGCGGCGGACCGTGGAACGACCCCGCGACTTCCTATCTCGGCATCGGCACTATCCCGGCGGTCCTCATTCTCTGGCAAGGCATTGCCGGCCGGCGGCTGTTCGGTCGCGAAATCAGTTTCTTCACGATCTGGTTCGTGCTGGCGTTGCTCTATGCGCTCGGCCGCTATACGCCCGCTTTCCAACTGTTCTTCGATTTCTTCCCCGGCGTCGATCTCTATCGCCGGCCAGCCGACGCCATGTTCGTGATGAATATCGCGGTCGCGGTGATGAGCGGCTACCTCATGCATCGCCAGCTTCGCGAGGGCGCGCCGTCCTGGCGAGGGATGCTGACGACGTGGCGAGGCGTCTTGCCGAGCCTGCTTGCTATTGCCAGCGTTGCCGGCGCGATTGCCTCGGCCGTGATCTTCAGCACCAAGGCGCATCAACTGCTCTTTGCTTACGAGCAGATGGAGATAGCCGCGGCGGTCTCGGTGGCGCTCTTCGCCATACGCGTCACCAGTCGTCTTCCAAAGCTTCGCGTGGCGCTGGCCGCACTGGTTGTATTCGCCGCGAGCGGCGAGTTGATCTGGCGCAATGCAGGCTCCGCACTGAGCGGAGAGCCGGCGAGCCGCTACTCCGTTTTCTCCTCCCTGCCTCCTGAACAGCAGAAGGGCTTGCAGCTTCTGCGCGCCGAAATCGCAGAACGCCACGCACGCGGCGAGCGCCCGCGCGTCGAAATCCTTGGTCTTGGCGGCGCATGGCAAAATGCAGCGATGATCTTCGGCCTTGAAGACACAGTCGGCTATAACGCGCTGCGCATCGCCGAATATGAGAAGGCGGTGGGTTCGGGCGAGAACGCCGTCGATCTCGACCTGCGCACCTTCCCAGGCACGTTCAAGAACTATCGGAGCAATCTCGCGGCGCTGCTCGGCCTCGAATATCTCGTGCTTGATCGCCCGATCGAGAAGCTGCCAGCGCATTTCCCGAAACCGAATGCGGTGCCGCTCTATGAAAGCAGCACGATGTATATCTACAAGCTGACTGATCCGGCGCCGCGCGCCTATCTCGCGACGCGCGTTCGACCAATCGATGCCGAAGAGAGTATCGACGATGGCGAACTCCCGGCTTTCGACCGCGAGAACGACGTGCTGATCGCCGACGAGGATGTAGACAAACTCAAGGGCTATTACGGCCAGGATGGCGACTATTCGCGGACGGTTGTCGAGCCGAGCGAAAAGGTGCGCATCAGCAAATATCGCAGCAATGTCGTGGTGATTGACGTTGATACGCCAAGCGCCGGCGTCCTCGTTTTGCATGATCCGATCTATCCCGGCTGGACAGTTTCGGTGAACGGCGTGCGCAAGCCCCTGCTACATGCCAACCTGCTGTTCCGCGGCGTCGAGGTGCCGGCCGGAAAAAGCAGCGTCGAGTTCCGCTTCGAACCGCTATCCATGGAAAATCTGGTCGCGGCCGCCTCGAATTTGCTGTCTTCGGATGCTGAAACGCCGTAGTTCATTGCTGGATATACGGAAAGCGGATCGACCACGTTGAAGCGGATATCTCTGGCGAGCAAAGCCGCCGCCTTTACGGCGCTGGTGATTATGGGCGGCGCGGCGCAGGCGCAGCAGCCCTCCTTGCCGATGACGTTGCCATTGCAATCCGGTGTTCCCTCGGCGGTTGCTCCACCGACCACGGCGACGCAAGGGCTTCTGACGCTTTCCGCCAGTGTCGGAGCCGATCAGACGCCGATCCGCCAGGGCCTGATCTGGCGCGTCTTCGCCGCTGATGGGGAACGCAAGATCGTTGCACAATCGAAGGAGGCAAGCCCCGCTTTTGCCTTGCCGCCCGGGGACTATGTCGTCCACGCCGCTTATGGCCTTGCCGCGGGCACCAAGCGAGTGACGGTCGGCGGCGCCTCGATGACCGAACGCGTGTCGATCAGCGCCGGCGGCTTGGTGGTGAATGCCGCCATCGGCGATACTCCGATCCCACCAGCGAAACTATCGATATCGATTTTCATTCCTACGCCCGGCAATGCCGAAGACAAGCTCGTAACCTCGTCGCTCAAATCGGGAGAGCTGCTGTTGCTGCCCGAGGGCACCTATCACGTCGCGTCGACCTATGGCGATTCGAACTCTTCCATGCAGGCCGATATCACCGTGAAGGCCGGCAAGGTCATCACCGCGACCATGCAGCATAAAGCCGCCGCGGTTGTCCTGAAACTGGTCCACAATACCGGTGGCGAGGCCATGGCCGATACCGGCTGGACCGTGTTGACACCCGGCGGCGACGTGATCCGTGAAGCAATCGGCGCCTTTCCCTCCGTGACGCTGGCCGAGGGCGACTACATCGCCATCGCCCGTCATCTCGGCAAGGTCTACCAGAGCGATTTCAAGGTGCGCTCAGGCTTCGACAGCGATGTGGAAGTCGTCGCCAAGGACACGCCGCCAGCGACCGCGAACCGCTGAATTCTTCGGCCGGAACCTGTTTTTTTTCGATTTGCTATCACCGGATTCCCCATTAGGGTGCCGGCCATGAAGACTTATTTCGTCCAGATCAAATGCCAGCTCGGCAAAACCTACGATGTTGCGAGCCGGCTTGCGGAAGCCGAAATCGCTTCCGAAATCTATTCGGTCGCCGGCAATTACGACATCCTCGCCAAATTCTATCTCGATGACGACATCGATATCGGGCATTTCGTCGGCGAACGCGTGCAGACCATCCCAGGTATTGCCGACACGCTCACTCTGGTGACCTTCAAGGCTTTCTGATCAGCCATCGCATGTTCTCGTCGCGCCGCTTGCTGCCGATCTTCCGCGATATCGAAGTGGAAGCCGTGCCGCTCTGGCGCGAAGGCAAGGTGGCCAATTATATCCCGGCGCTTGGAAGCGTGCGGCCTGACCAGTTCTCACTCTGCATCGCAACGGTCGATGGCAAGTTGCATGAGATGGGCGATACGACGACGCCTTTCTCGATCCAGAGCATTTCAAAGCTGTTTGCGCTGACGTTGGCGATTGATCTGATCGGCGATGAAGTCTGGGACCACCTTGGCCGCTCGCCCACCAACTCGGCGTTCAATTCGCTCGCCTGGATCGAAACCGAACGCGGCCGCCCCTATAATCCGTTCGTCAATGCAGGCGCGCTTGCCGTCACCAACCTGATCGTGAATCGCACTGCAACGCCAACCAACGCGATCCTGCATTTCGTGCGCGATCTGGCCCACGACGACGAAGTCGATATCGATTTTGTAGTCGGCGACAGCGAGCGCGCGACCTGCGACCGCAACCTCGCCATCGCGCATCTGATGAAGGCCTATGGCACGATCGCCGGGCCGGTCGAAACCGTGCTCGACGTCTATTGCAACCAATGCGCGATCGCCATGACGACCCGTCAATTGGCGATCGCCGGCCTGGCTTTCGCCAAGAGCGGCGTCAGCGCCCGCGGCCGCCGTGTGATCGACGCGACCAACGCCCATCGTATCAATGCCCTGCTCGCGGTCGCGGGCATGTATGACGCGGCTGGCGAATTCGCCTTTCGCGTCGGCTTGCCTGCGAAGAGCGGTGTCGGTGGCGGCATTTTGGCGATCGTTCCGGGCGAATGCGCCATCGCGGTCTGGTCTCCCGCGCTGGATGCCCATGGCAACTCGTCCGCCGGCATGCGCGCACTGGAAATACTGTCGCAGCGTCTCAAGCTTTCGGTGTTCCGACCGCCGCAATAACGCTTTTCAAGCCATTGAAACATCGACCGAAGGCCAGGTTTCCGTCACTTCGGCCTGGACGGGCCGCTCCAGGAAAGTCGAGAGCGCGATATAGCTTTTCGTTCCTGAGACACCCGGCACGGCATGGATCTGCGCCAGCAAGGCTTCGAGCGCCTGGGGGCTCGCGCTCCGCGCTTTCACGATCATGCTGGCGTCACCGGCAACCGAATGCATCTCCTCGACTTCGGGAAAGCGAGCGATCTGCATCAGCCGCTCGCTCTTGCCCCAACCGGCCGCCTCGATATGGATGAAGGCAAGCAGCGGCTTGCCGACCGCTGCGGGATCGAGCCTCGCAAAACTGCCTTTCAGCACGCCGGCCAGCTTCAGCTTTCGCACGCGCTCGTGGACGGCCGGCGCGGAGAGGCCGACAATTTCGCCGAGAGCGCCGTAGCTTCGCTCCGCGTTCGAAGCCAGGGCGCTTAATATCTTTCGGTCAAAACGGTCGAGTTCCGCCCGTGGTGTGCGCTTCTGCCGAACAGCTTCTGTTTTTACATTCATAGCTGGAATTCCGATTTCACCGCATGTCAGTCGGTGATCTTTGTCTTTGGCCGAATGTTATTCAAGAAGAGGAAAGCCGCAATGGAGATGATCCCGCATGATCCGAAGGACGGCGTCTACGCCACCTCACCCGACTATGTTCACGCCATGGAGGTTCGCAACCCGACCCGGCTGATGTTCGTCAGCAGCACGATGGGTCTTGACGAAAGCGGCTCAGCCGGAGCCGATCTTGCGGCGCAGCTCGAGCTGATCTGGAACAATCTGCGCCGTATCCTTGCCAGCGCCGGTCTTAACGTCGACAATATCGTCAGGCTGACCAGTTATTTGCGGGACGTCGCCTATGTCGACGCCAACCAGAATGCCCGCACGGCCGCTCTGAGAGGACGTAGTGTGCCGACGACAGCGATTGTGGTCCAGACCCTGCGCGATGACTGGCTGGTAGAGATCGAGATTATTGCCGCCGCCTGATCAGCCGGCCAATTTCGGCGCGAAATGGCCTCGTGCCTGCAACCACCAGAGCAACAGAAAGGCCGGGATGCCGGTCAGGGTGGCGATGACGAAGAACATCGGCCAGCCGCTTACCTCGGCCACCGTGCCGGCTTGCGAAGCCAGTACGGTGCGCCCAAACGATGCCAGCGCCGTCAACAACGCGAATTGCGTCGCGGTATGCAGCGGGTTGCGGCATAAGGATGACAGGTAGGCGATGAAGAAAACCGTCCCGATCGCCGAAGTAAAGTTCTCAATCGTGATAGCCAGCCCGAGCACGAGAAGATTTGCACCAACCAGTGCCTGCACGGAAAAGGTCAGATTGGCGACTGTTTGCAGGATTCCGCCCAACCACAGGCTTGATATAAGCGACAATCGCTTTGCAATCATACCTCCAATGATGCCGCCGCCCAACGTAGCCGCCAGCCCGACGCCTTTGACGATCGTTGCGTAAGCATCGCGTGAAAAACCGATCTTGATCGCAAAGGTGCCGATCATCGCACCGGCGAAGGCATCACTGAGTTTAAAGAGCACTACGAAGCAAAGAGCTGCAATAGCAACGATGATGGTTTGCTGTTTGAAAAAATCCACAAACGCACCAAGGGCGGTCGCCCAAATGCGCGCCAGAGGACTACGTGACGCTCCAATCAAATCGGCCGCTTGATCCGCGCGTTTCGGTTCGGCGGCAAAGACGGTTGTCAGCATGCCAACGACCACCAGCGCCGACATGACCTTATAACTGCTACCCCAAGCTGCTTGATGATCCAGATTTTGGGTTTGAAAATACGTGACAACGAACAATGCCCCAGCGGTCGAAGCCAGCATTCCAATACGATACGCGGCGACATAGCCGCCCATGCCTGCCGCCTGTTCGTTAGCGGCAAGCTTTTCTATCCGATATGTGTCGATCACAATGTCCTGTGTCGCGGACGCCGTGGCGATGAGCACCGCGCCGAGCGCGACTGTCCAAGTCTGCGAAATCGGATCGAGTGTCGACATGAACAGGATCGCGCCGATCAACATCATCTGCGAGAAGATCAGCCAGCCGCGCCGCCTGCCCAAAAGGCGGCCAAGGATCGGGATATCAAGCGCATCGACAAGGGGCGCCCAGAGGAACTTGAAGGTGTAAGGCGTACCTACAAAGGCAAACAGCCCGATGGTCCGCAGATCGACACCAGCTTCCGTCATCCAGATCAGCAAGGTCGAGCCGGACAGCGCCAGTGGCAGGCCCGCCGAGAAACCGAGCAGTATGACAGTCAGCACATCGCGGCTGAAATAAACGGCAAGCGAAGCGGCCCAGCCGGATTTTTCCTCCGCTGTCTTCTTCGTCTCAATCTCCGTCGCCGTCATGCCATCCCTGCGATTCGCGTGTTTCGGCCGTCATTCTCCAGCAAGGCTGCGGACTGTCACGCGATTTCACACCGATTTGCCGATCGCTCCACCTCATCTGAGCTTGTCGAAGGATGTTGAGTCTGGCGCAGGAACTGGAGCATCCTTCGACAGGCTCAGGATGAGGTCGCGAGTGTGATCGACTTATCCAGTCGAACTATGAGGAAAACCGCTTATGCCCGAAACATTTAACGTCGGCGCGATCGAGATGAACTTCCTGCTGACAAAGGAAGATACGGCCGGCAGCATGGACCTGTTCGAGTTCACCGTGCCGCCGGGCGCCAAGGTGCCGATGCCGCATTACCATCGTGATTTCGACGAAGCGACCTATTGCCTTTCCGGCACGCTGACCTGGATCGTCGAGGGCGAGGAAACAGCGCTAAACCCCGGCGATCATATGTATATTGCGCGGGGCAAGGTACATCACTTCGTCAATCGCGGTGACGTGCCGGCCAAGGTTCTGGCGGTACTGACGCCGGGGCTGGTCGGCACTGGCTTCTTCAGAGATGCCGGCGCGGCGATCGCGGCGGCGAAGGGCGCGCCGCCTGATCCGTCTGTCATGCGCGAGGTTTTTGCCCGTTATGGCGTGGTGGCGGTACCGGAGGCGCTGGGCGGTTAATGGCAAGCTCGTGCCCCGCACTTGATGCGGGGCCCAGCGCGGAAACACCCTCCAACCTCATCCTGAGCTTGTCGAAGGATGTTGAGTCTGATGCGCGAACTGGAGCATCCTTCGACAAGCTCAGGATGGGGTCGCGTTTATGGGTCCCGGGTCAAGCCCGGGACACGCGAGTTCTTTGCCGACTACGCCTCTTCCCGCGCCCGCTTCACATCCGGCGGCATCGCCTCATCCATCAGCGCCGCAAGCGCTTCATCCAGCTTCAGCACCGTCTGCTGCTGGCTCCCCAAGCGGCGGATGGACACCGTGCCCTCCTCCGCCTCGCGCTTGCCGACCGCCATGATCACCGGCACCTTGGCAAGCGAATGCTCGCGCACCTTGTAGTTGATCTTCTCGTTGCGAAGATCGGCGCGCGCGCGCAGGCCTTTGGCAAAGCACTTCGCCACAACCTTTTCCGCATAATCATCCGCTTCCGAGGTGATCGGCGCGACGATGATCTGCTCGGGCGCGAGCCAGAGCGGGAAATGCCCGGCATGATGCTCGATCAGGATGCCGGTGAAGCGTTCCAACGAGCCGCAGATGGCGCGATGCACCATGCTCGGCGTCTTCTTCTCGCCGTCCGAGCCGATGTAGAACGCGCCGAAGCGCTGCGGCAGGTTGAAATCCACCTGCGTGGTGCCGCATTGCCAGTCGCGGCCGATGGCGTCGCGCAGCACATACTCGAACTTCGGCCCGTAGAACGCGCCCTCACCCGGGTTGATCTCGGTCTTGATGCTGTTGCCGGATTGGGCGCGGATTTGCGTCAGCACCTTCTCCATCACATCTTCCGCGTGATCCCACATCGCATCCGTGCCAACGCGTTTTTCGGGCCGGGTCGAGAGCTTGATCACCAAATCGTCGGTGAAGCCGAAATCGGCATAGACCGAGAGGATCAGGTCGTTGATCTTCAGGCATTCCGCCGCCAGATCGTCCTCCGTGCAGAAGATATGCGCGTCGTCCTGCGTGAAACCGCGCACGCGCATCAGCCCGTGCAGCGCGCCGGACGGCTCGTATCGATGCACATTGCCGAATTCGGCCAGCCTGATCGGCAGGTCGCGATAGCTCTTCAACCCGTGCTTGAAAATCTGCACATGGCCGGGGCAGTTCATCGGCTTCAGCGCGAACACCTTGTGGTCGCGCTCCTTGTCCTCCGGGTTCTCGAAGGCGGCAGCCGATTTCACCGCGAACATGTTGTCCTGGTACCAGCCCCAGTGGCCGGAGGTTTCCCAGAGCGACTTGTCCAGCACCTGCGGCGCGTTCACCTCCTCATAATCGGCGGCGAGACGCCGGCGCATATAGGCGATGATCTCCTGGAACATGCGCCAGCCCTTGGAGTGCCAGAACACGACGCCCGGCCCCTCCTCCTGGAAGTGGAACAGGTCCATCTCCCGCCCGAGCTTGCGGTGGTCGCGCTTTTCCGCTTCCTCGATCTGCTTGAGATGCGCGTCGAGCTCTTCCTGCTTGGCGAAGGCGGTCGCGTAGATGCGCGTCAGCATGGCGTTGTTGGAATCGCCGCGCCAATAGGCGCCGGCCACCTTCATCAGTTTGAAGGCGTTACCGATCTTGCCCGTCGAGGTCATGTGCGGGCCGCGGCAGAGGTCGATCCAGTCGCCCTGCTTGTACATTTTCAGGTCTTCGCCGGGCGGAATCGCGTCGACGAGCTCGACCTTGTAGTTCTCGCCCTTCTCCCGGAAGAAGTCCTTGGCCTGCTCGCGACTCCAGAGCTCCTTGGTGAAGGGTTTGTCGCGCTGCACGATCTCGCGCATCTTCTTCTCGATGCCTGCAAAATCCTCCGGCGTGAACGGCTCGTTGCGCGCGAAATCGTAATAGAACCCGTTCTCGATCACCGGGCCGATGGTCACCTGCGTGCCGGGCCAGAGCTCCTGTACGGCCTCCGCCAGCACATGCGCCGCATCATGCCGGATGAGTTCGAGCGCGCGCGGGTCCTCGCGGGTCAAAAACTCGAGTTTTGCATCCTTGGTGATCGGATCGGCGAGATCGACGACCACGCCGTCAAGCGCCATGGCGACCGTGCGCTTCAAAAGCGAAGGCGAAATCCCGCCGGCGATCTCCGCGCCGGTAATGCCGGCAGCAAATTCGCGCTTTGCGCCATCGGGAAAGGTAAGGGAAACGGACATTTTCAAAATGCTCCTGCTCAATCCCGCCTACGGGTGCGGGTAAGTTTGGGGAGCGGGGTTATAGGCGAAGGTGGCGGGGGATGTCGAGGGAGGAAGGAGACGGTTATGCCTCATTCTGGTCTTGCAGTTTCGAGCTTATCTACAGGAGACATTTCCTCCACTATTCTCCCGACCGGAGTGATATCCTGATAAACACGTGGATTAGATTTTTGGCGTCATCTCATGGGCCCAATCGCGCTTTTCGATAAATCCTTCTTGCAATCTTTGAGCGTTGACGAAGCCGTTTGGTTCGATCGCTTCTTCATGTCTGTCGTATGCCCCATCTTCTATATCGAAACTCTCGCTGATCTCGCCAAAGATGCGAAAGGCACTCGTTCCCCCGAAATGATGGTTCGAGATGCGGCTGACAAATTCCCCGAAATGGGCGGCTATCCTTGCGACTTTCACATCCAAATCTGTGTCGCAGACTTGTTGGGCAATCATATGCCTATGGATGGGCGAATACCTCGTTCAGACAGTCGATCTGTAAAATCTGGACACATATACGACACCTCTCCTACGGAACGGGCTTTTCATAGGTGGCAGAAGGGCGAATTCCGTGAGGTCGAGCGGATTGCCGCCGCTAGTTGGCGCGGTGCTCTTCAAGAATTGGACCTTGCAAGGATTGCGCGAGAGCTTCGCGCGATCGGTATTGATGGCAAGACTTGTAATTCTCTCGAAGAGGCCAAGCGGTTGGCAAACTCCGTTGTAAACGACACCGCTACCCCCAATGCGCGTCTGGCACTGTGCATGTACTTGTTTCAAATACCTACAAACATTCAGGGCAGGATCGCCCAGCGATGGCAGAGAGGTCGTTCTCAAACGCTAGCTGAATTTGCACCCTACGCTGCATATGTTCTCACTATCGAACTATTTTTCCAGTTTGCTTTAGCTGGCGGCCTTATCGCAACTGAACGGCCATCCAATCGAACAGATATCGCTTACTTATTTTATCTACCGTTCTCAATGGTATTCATTTCATCTGACAAATTGCATAGGCGCTGTGCTCCTCTATTCATTAGACCAGATCAAGAATTTGTTTGGGGTGTCGAGTTAAAGGCCGCGCTGAAATCGATAAATGCTCACTTCTCTAGCCTTCCAGAGGACGAGAAGGAAAAAGGCATAATGCGTTTCGCTGGAGCGCCGCCGGATGGGAATCTAGTCGCGAAGCTTTGGGACCAATTTTTACGGCCTGGATTTCGACAAGAGGCTGACAACCAGAGCGATAACAAGACCGACACGGAGTTGCTTCGGAGGTTTAATGAATTCCGTAAACAGCCTACTCTCCCGAGAGAAGAAGCATCGCCATTAGACGATGCCGATATGATTGCGATAGAACGAAA
>OUNM010097056.1_pt1 | contig 10467 bp, 9 predicted proteins | sample 1769961 | NCBI WGS metagenome assembly OUNM01 (sample SAMEA3914820, study PRJEB12502) | metagenome | biome: forest; material: soil | place: USA | collected 2012-03-12 | depth 0.3 m
CCTTGTCGAGCGTCGCGATCGACCAGCCCTCGCTCTCGACCTGCTTCGACCACGACGTGTAGAGGCTCGTGGTCTCCGCGAGGTCGGCCTGGCCGTCGGCGTCGAGCCGTGGCGCGCAGGCCTGGATCTGGGCGATCGATCGGAAGATCTCCCCCATGTCGTCCTTGGAGCGCTTGTTCTTGATCCAGACGTCGCCGAACGTGGGATTGGCTGGAATATGCACGTATTCCGTCGCGGGATTGTCGATGCCCGGACGATCGAGCGACGTGTCGATGAAGATCGATCGCCCGCCCTCGGTGGAGGTGACGCTCGCCGGATACTGCGCGCGTGCGAGCAACGTAGGCGCGGTGTCGGTCGTGCTCCGCTTCATGGTGAGCGCCCACGACGAGTAGCCGCGCGCCATCTTGCGAACGAGATGCGCGGTGAGCGGCTTGCCCCAGAGGAGATGCGCGTAGCACGCGCCTTCCAAGTACGGCGCAGTGCGGAGGCCGTTGTTGTCGGCGCCGCCTGCGAGGTGCTGATACGTGACGGCGCCGCTCTGCTTCGTGACGGTCACGCCACTCCACCACGTGCCGTACCAATACCCCGGCGACGTCTGCGGCCAGCCGTGAACGCGCTCGTCGACGACGTCGAAGTAGCGCGTGTCGACCAGCAGCGCGACGAGCTGATCGGTCGCGGCATCGAGCTCGGCTTGCGTGAGTGGCGTGCCCACGTCGGGCCGCGTGAAGGTGACGGGCAACGAGCTCGGCGGAGGTCCCGTCATCGTTCCGGCGTCGCCGCCGTCGGTGCCGGTGCCGCCGTCGCCGCCGCCGTTCGCGCCGTTTGCGCCGCTCGTACCGGTGCCGCCGCCGTTTGCGCCGGGGCCACCCGTCGATCCCGCAGCGGGATCGACTCCGTTGGTCGAGCCGCCGCTCCCGCCGCTCGCGGAGTCGCTCGAGCAACCCGCGATCGGCACGGCGACGGCGAAGACCAGCGACACCAGCGCCGACGCTGCGCCGAACGTCCACGAGAAGAGCGACGTGCGCATCACGGGCACACCGTCCAGCGCAGCGGCGGACGCGCGATCGTGTGATGACGCAGCTCGACGCCCGTACGCGCCGACGTGACGTCGAGCGTGTGGAGCAGCGATCCGTCCGATCGCGCCGACAGCACGAGCCCTTCGAGCTCGATCCCGGTCTCGTTCAGATCGAGCACCGGGAAGATCGTCCCCGACGCGAGGTGCACCTTGTAGACGTGCTTCGTCGCGTCGTCGGTCGTGAGATACAGCTGACCCTTGTAGACCTTGCCGCCCTGCACGCGCCCCGTCGGCGTGGAGAGCGGGATCGCGCGCTGATACGCCATCGTCGCCAGCGAGAAGACGTGCAGCTCCGGCGTCGGATCCCATTCGGCCATGTACGCGACGCCGCGTGGGCCATCGACCGCGATCCACGGAACGCCCTTGGTCTGCAGGTTCTGCGGGATGTCGAAGACGGTGCCGGAGCCGAGTGACGACGGGTCGTAGAGCACGACCTTCGGCGCGGCGTAGTTCTTGTCCTCGATGGGCGCGTAGATCTGCCCGTTCCACACGTCGATGTCGCCGATGTGATCGCTTCCCTGTGCTGCGAGAAGGAGCGGGATCGCGAGCGCGTTCTTCTTCTCGCTCGCGAACGTGGCGCTCGTCTTCTCGAGCCCGGTCGTGCCGGAGAAGAACCAGGACGTGCCGTCGGTCGTGACGCCCTGTCCGCGCACGATCGCGTCGCCGTACGAGAACGTGTCCGTCTTCGCGGCCGTGGCGGCGGTCCAGGCCTCACCATCGAACGCCGCGATGAACGTGCGCAGCGCGACGTCTGCGGCGGGGAGCGGATGCGTGGCGGTGCCCGATGCCGGCACGGTGATCCCGTTCGTGACGTCGCCGTCGGCGTCGAGCGACTCGAGGAGCGCGACCAGCGACTTCACTGCATCGGTGTCGTCGCACGTCGCCGAGCCCGCGAGCTGATACGGAGAGAGTGTCGCCGCGCCCGGCGGGGCCCCGAGGGCCGTCGGGCCGATCGAGAACGCGACGGTCTTGCCGTCCTCGTACGTGAACGAGCCCTTCGCGTCGGTGGTGCCGGTCTGCTTGCCCGACGCATATGCGACGCCGGCGATCGGCGCGCCGGTCGCGAACAAGAGCGAGCCCGTCTTCGTGACCGGACCGGTGCTCGTCGGCGCGCCCGTCGGGGCGCCCGCCGGCGAGCCCGAGGTGGCCGGCGGCGCGGCAGGCTGGCTCGTCGCCGGTGCAGCCGGATCCGTGGCGTCCGTCGCGCCTTTCTCGCCGTCGCCCGAAGCGCCGCACCCCGCGACGAGCGCGGCGAGGAGCGCGGCGAAGCCCATCCCCACGAAGAGGCGGCGGTGAATGGACAAGAAGAGGAGGGGACGGTCGGGGGCGGTCACGGGGCGCTAGAGTAATTACTCTAACGAGGCCCGCCCGTCACGATGGAGTCTCCGACGGACCAGCCGCCAAGTATCGGAATTTCCGGAGTTTCGCCGTAGGATCGCGGCGTGGCTCGCCCCGCCCCACGCAGGAGCACGAAGGACCGCATCGTCGACTCGGCGATCACGCTCTTCAACGAGTCGGGGATCGCGGCGGTCACGACGAACCACGTCGCCGAGCACGCGGGCATCAGCCCGGGCAACCTCTACTACCACTACGCGAACAAGGAAGAGATCATCCGCGACGCGTTCGAGCGGGTGAACGCCGAGGCCGATGCGATCTGGGGAGGCACGGAGGGCCCGCCCGGTGGAGCGCGCGTCGACGTCGGTGCGTTCCATCGCATGCTCGTCGGCAACCTCGGACTGTTCGCGCGCTACGCATTCTTCGCACGCGAGCTGCCTTCGCTGCTCCGCGCCGACCCCGTTCTCCGCGCGCGCTACGTCGACGTGGCGCAGAAGCGCACCGAGCAGCTCGAGGCGTTGCTGGCGCCGTTCATCGCCGCCGGCCTGCTCAAGGATCTCGACGATCCCGAAGACCTCCACGCGCTCGTCGAGACCGCGTGGGTGCTCGGGCTGTTCTGCATTCCGTACTCGGAGACCCTCGATCGGACCCCGCCGAACGCGGCGCCGCGCTCCGCACGCGCGAAGGCCGAGCGCCTCCATCATGCGATCGAGCGCGGCGCTCTCCTGGTCCTCCACCTGCTGCGACCTCACCTCGATCCGATGGCGTACGCCGCGCTGGTCGTGCTCGTTCGTACCGAGCTCCACGGTTCGGCGCCCTGAACGGGTCGAATACGCGGAATAAATAGACTCATTTTGCGCGACTCGCGCGACATACCCACATTGCGCACGCGAAGCATCGGCGGTAGCACTACGCACCGCTCGCCCGCGGTAAGGGGAGAAGAGGAAGCATCATGAACCGCCTCCACACGCCCGCTCTCGCGCTCGTCCCGGCCCTCTCCCTTGGGCTCGTGCTCGTGGCCGCGGCTTGCGGCTCGAGCAACTTGCCGGACCCCGTGCCCGATCCGAGCGGCACGAGCGGCGGCACGAGCGGGACCTCCGGCACGAGCGGGACCTCCGGCACGAGCGGTACGTCCGGCACCAGCGGCACGTCGGGCACGAGCGGGACCTCCGGCACGAGCGGTACCAGCGGCACGTCGGGTACGAGCGGCACGAACCCCGCGCCGTTGACGATCTTCACCATCGTCATGGAGAACCACGACTACGCGGAGATCATCGGCAAGACCGCGGACGCGCCGTACCTCAACTCGCTCGCCGACGAGTACGCGCTCGCGACGAACTACATGGACTCGGGCACGCATCCGTCGCTGCCGAACTACCTCGACATGATCAGCGGCAGCCCGCAGTACGGCGGCCTCGTCGACCTGGATCCCACGCAGTCGCCGTTTCCCAAGACCGCCGACAACCTCGGCACGCAGCTCGAGGCCGCGAAGATCCCGTGGCGCTCCTACCAGGAGGGCATGGGCACCGCGTGCAGGCTGACCAAGAAGTCGAACCCCGACGGCAACTACGCGCCGAAGCACGACCCGTTCCTCTACTTCACCGACATGCAGACGGCGACGCCGGGTCTCTGCGCGAAGAACAACGTCGACTACTCGATGTTCGCGGCCGACCTCGCGGCCGGCACGTACCGCTACATGTGGATCACGCCGAACCTCACGAACGACGGCCACGATCCCGACCCGTCGGTCGGCGGCGTCCCCGCGCAGACGTTGAAGACGTCGGACACGTGGGCGTCGACCAACGTCGCCGCCATCATGAACAGCGCGGCCTACAAGGCGAACGGCGTCATCTTCATCACGTGGGACGAGGCAGAGGGTCGCAGTGGCGCCGGCAGCAAGGACCAGATCCCGATGATCGTCGTCTCGCCGAAGCTCAAGGGCGCGAAGCTGAAGTCGACGACCGCGTACTCCCACAAGAGCTACCTCGCGACCGTCGAGGACCTCTTGAAGCTGCCGCGCCTCGCGACGGTCACGTCGGAGCCGGCAATGTCGGAGTTCTTCAAGTAGACTAGCGACTCGCTCGGGTGGGGTGAGTTGGCAGACAGCGACGACATCATCGCGCGTGTCCTGGCGCGCAACGACCGCGCGCAGCAACCCGTTGCGCTATGCGTGGCTGGCGAAGCGCTGCTCGTGCGCTCCGATCTCGAGCGCGCCGTCGCGGTGTTCGATCATGCGCTCAAGATCGCACCGCAGCTCGCGCGCGCGTGGAGCGGTCGCGCGACGGCGTTGATGCGCATGGGAAACGCCACCGAGGCGCTCGGCTGCATCGACCGCGCGCTCGAGCACGAGCCCACGTTCGCGCCGGCGCTCGTGGCCAAGGCCGACCTGCTCCGGAAGCGCGGTCTCCGGGACGAAGCCCTCGCCTGCTACGAAGCCGGTCTCGACGCGAGCCCCGAGCTCTTCGATGCGTGGCTCGGACAGGCTTCGGTGCTCTACGAGCTTCGTCGAATGAAGGAGGCGAAGCGCGCCTGCGAACGTTTCCTCGCGCTCGCGCCGGAGGACCACAGCGAGTACCTGGCCGCGCGCATGATGATGACCGAGCTCGAACGGGCGGTCGCCAAGGTGTCGTCGCCGCCCGTTCCGCGCGAGGAGCCTCTGTCTCCGCGCCCGACGAAGGCCGCGGCGAAGGCGGAGAAGAAGAGCGCTCGCGGCATGGCCGCGGCGAAGAAGAAGAGCATCCGCGGGGTGCCGGCCGCGAAGAAGAAGAGCGCGCGCACCGAGATGCGCGAGGCAGAGGACGTTGCCGTCCTCGACGACGTTCACGCGCTCTGCCTCGCCAATCGAAACGTCGAGGCGTTGCGCGTGCTCGAGCCCTTCATCAAGCGATGTCCCGAGTCGCGTGAGGCGTGGCTCCTGCGTGCGCACGTCCTCGTCACGCTCGGTCAGCACGACGCCGCGCTGACGAGCGTCGAGCGCGCCACCCGGCTCGGCGCCGAGGATCTCGAGACCGCGAAGCTGTCGCTCAAGATCCTCGTCGGCATGAAGAAGTACGATCGCGCGCTTGCCGCCGCCGATCGCGTGCTCTCGCTGGCGCCTCGCGATCCCGAGGCCCATCGAGCGCGCGGAGACAGTCTCGTGGCGCTCATGCGCCAGAGCGAGGCCGTCTTCGCGTACGAGAAGGTCATTCACTACCTTCCGAAGGACGCCGCCGCCTGGGTCGCGCTCGGTCGCACGCTGCGGCAGCTGCGGCGTTTCGCGGAGTCGCGCATGGCCCTGACGAAGGCGATCGAGATTGCGCAGACGAATGCGCCCGACCTGCTCGCGCAGGCGCACGAGCTCATCGCGAGGCTACCCGAGGAGGGATGAGCGCGCGTCCGCCTCGGCGGCCTGCTCGTCGAGCCGCTGCAGAAGGCGTTCGATCCGGAGCATCTCCGACAGATCGCCGATGCGATGCGCGTGGTCCATGGCCGCGAAGAGATGCGTCTGCTCCGTCATGAGACGTTCCGGGTGCGCCTCGAGGAGCGCGACGTAGTGCTGGAACAGGCGATCGGCCGCGAAGGTCGTACGTCGCCGCACCGCGTGGCGCACGACGGCGTGCACCGCGAAGCGTTGCGCCATTGGCTCTTGCACGAGATGCCATCGCTGCAGCGATGCGATCGTTCGAGTGACGTCGCCGCGCGCGCGGATGCGGGAGAGCTGACCGAGTGAATCGACATCGACGCTGTCGCCCTCGACGTGCGAGAGGACGCCCAGCATCCGGCGTGCTTCCGGCGAGAGGCGCTTCCATGCCCACGCGACGAGGAGCGCGACCTCGGGGAGGTCGTCCTCGTGATCGATCACGCGCACGGTGCCGATCCCGTGCTCGTCGAGGAACGCGGCGAGCTCGGAGACCGTCGCCGCGCGCGAGGCGACGATCGCATCCGCGACGTCGAGTGCGAGCGGGCTCCAGCGCAGCGTTCGCGTCAGGCTTGCAACGCGCGGAAACGCGCTATTTCCCGAGGTGATAAGGGGTGCGGTGACCGGGTAGATCAGCACGCCCGCGAGCAAGCAACGTCGCGCCGTGATGACGAACGTCGCCGGCGTGCCCGCGAGCTCGTCGAGCAAGCGTGCCATGGCGTGATCGTCCTCGTGGTTGTCGAGAACGAGCAGACGCTCCCCGCCGTTCGCGAGGTACTTGCGGATCCCGGGCACGAGCGCGTGGCGTTCGCGCGGCGTACCGAAGCGCAGCGCGAGCATCTCGGTCAGCGTGCGGAAATCCCACGCGCCGACGCGGAACCAGTGGATGCCGCCCGGGAAGCTGCGCGCGACGCGATGCGCGAGCGCAGCAGCGAGGAGCGACTTGCCGCTGCCGCCGGCGCCGACCAGCGCGAGTCGCGTGGGCCGGGTCTCGATCACCGTGCGCGCGAGCGTCTTCAGCTCGGCGGCGCGTCCCTTGATGTGACGAGGTACCGCCGGAAAGAGCGGACGCCCCACGAGCTTCAGACCTCGGCGAACAGCTTGTCGAGATCTTCGTCCGAGAGCGAACGCGTGTTCGCGCGGAGACCCTCGGTGAGCTGCTCGTGCGTTCCGCCGTGCTCCTCGACGTACGCCGCTGCGCACGCGGGGTGCAGATAGCCCGCGCCCTTGGTCACGGTCATGCCGCGCTCGATGTCGCGCTCGACCGCCACGCGCAGCTCGCCCTTGGGGATGGTCTCTCCGCAGCCTTGACACTTCGCGCGGCCGGTCGGCGCGCGATCGGCATGCGGGAAGGGCGGAGGCTTGTTCGCGTCGGCCTCCGCCATGAGCTTCTCGAGCTCTTCGCGCTCGGGGACCTCGCCGGTGTATGCGGCGAGCGCTTCACGGAGCTCGCCAGGGAGCTTGCTCGCGGCGCACTTGATGTGGTGCCAGCGATACGTCGTGTCGCCGGGCTCGCCGAACTGGTTGGGCGTCTCTTCGCCGAAGCGGAGCTCGCCCTTGGCAATGGGGTTCCGGCACGTACGACAGCCGGCGCGCCCCGACTTCGCGATCTCGATCGTGTGGGCCATGGTCGGTCGGGCGCAGCTTAGCGCCGTCCGCTTTCAATTACACGACGAGGTGCACGCTGCGCCCGCGCAGCTGTGACAGGTGGCCGTGCACTTGCTCGCGCAGGTGTCGTGATCGGCTTTGCACTTGGATTTGCAGCCGTTGTTGCCGCCGCCGCACTGCTGGGTGCAGGTCGTCAGCGTCGCATCGCATGCGGACTTGCAGCTCGTCTCGGTCGCAGCGCAGGCGGCCGCTGCTGCGCAACCGGCGTCCGTGCCGGTGGTCGTGCCCGTGTCGGCCGTCCCGCTGTCGGTGCCGGGTTTGACGGCGCCGTCCGAAGAGCTCGCGCCGTCGGTGAGCGTCGTCGAGCCGTCGGTGCCGTCCGGCGTGCCCTCACCGGGCTGATAAGCGTCGAAGTCGTGGGTGCATGCGACGGCCGCGATCGACGTCGCGATCGTGATGGCGAGCCCACCGAGCACGGTGAGTCCCGAGCGGCGCTTGTTCGTTCGAGAGATCATCAGAACGCTCCCTGCAGACCGACGAACGATGGACCCGCTGTGACGCGAGCCGACGCGGCCGTCGGTGGAGATCCGGCCTTCGGCTTGGTGACGAAGAAGAGCGTGGCGGTGGCCGCTCCCGACACCGCGAAGACGACCAAGCCGACGTTCGCGAACGTCTGCTGCGTCTTTCCCTTCGAGATGTCGCTCTCGTGGCCGGGCGGGCAGGGGCCAGCGCCGCACGCGTTCTTCAGATCCGAGTACGTGCCGTTCGCCATGGCGCCCGCGATCACGAACGTGGCGAGCCCGACCACCGCGAGCCCAGCCGTGACGTACATGACCGGTCGCAGCTTGGTCGCAGAGTCCGAGCTGGCGTCGGCCGGCGGCGCCGTCGCGACGGCATCCGCCGGCACGTCGGGGACGGCGTCGATCGCGATCGACTTGTGCTCGCCGGCGGCGACATCGACCTGCTGCTGCACGGCCGCGTGACCCGGCGTCTCGACGACGATCGTCGCGCTGCCCGGCAAGACCGGCACGGGCTCCTCCCATCCGCCGCGCCGCACCTCGTCGTTCGCGACCTTGAGCGTCGTCTCGGGCGTTGCGTGCGTGATGCGCACGTCGAGGAACCCGAGCTTCGGCGCGAGGGCGGCGCGCTCGTCGCTGGCGGCTTGCGCGGCCTTCTCGTAGCGGGTGTCGTCGCGGAGCAGCTCCTTCGCCTCGACGGCCGCGCGTCCGAGCTCGGCGTACGCGGCGACGGTGCGACCGAGCTCACGCAGGCAGCGACCGACGTAGAGGCGCGTGTTTGGGCTCGCGACGATGTCGAGCGAGGCGTTCATCTCGGTGAGCGCCGCGTCGTACTTCTTGGCGTTGTAGAGCTCGCGTCCCTTCAAGAAGCGGCTCTGCGCTTGTTCGCGCTGCACCGGCGTTGCCTTCGCGGGCTCCACTCCGGCGGCATGCGCGACGCTTGCGCTGCCGGCCGTGAGAGCGAGGGCCGTCGCGATCATGATCGAGCCACGTCGAAGTGCGGCAGTGCGCATGGGCCTCTTCAGATCCCCAGGGGTTCGTAGGTGGGTCGCTTCGGCTTCGAAGGACCGGTTGGTTTTGCGGCCGCGCCCGGAGGAGGCGCCGCGGCGGCAGGTGTCGAGCCGTTGCCGGCATTGGTGGGAGCGGCGGTCGTCGCAGCGGTGTCGGGTGCGCGCGCGGGCGCAGCGTTGCGGGCCGGCGCCGCCGCATTCTCGCCGGCGGGAGCGGGCTCGGCTGCGGCGGCCGTCGTCGGCGGCGCGGGCTCGGCCGTCGGAGCCGGAGCGCTGGCGGTGTCGCTCGGCCCGGCATTGTCCGCGCCGGTGGCGGTCGCGCTGGTGGCGCCCGCATTCGCGCCCGCGTTCTCATTCGCATTCGCGTTCGCGTTCGCGTTCGCGCTCGCGCTGCCCGTCGGCGCGCCGCTCGGAATGGCCGACGTGGTGCCGGTCCTCATGCCGGAGTCCCCGACGATCGCGCGCACCGTGAAGAACCCGATGAGCAGCAGTACGGCGATCGCTCCTCCGACGAAGATGCCGATCACCGTCCGTCGATCGCGAGGGACGGAAGCGTCGGCCGGTGTGAAGGCGTCGGGTGTCGAGTCCGGCGTCGCGAGCGTCACGGCGCCGTTACCGGCGCGGGCTGCGAGCGCGCGCTCGGAGTCGCGGTCGTACGTCGGCGTCGCGGCGCTCGTGGTGATCTGAGGAGAGCTCGCAGGCTCGCGAGGCGCGACGGCAGGCGGCGCAAATGACGGTGCCGCGAGAAACGGAGCTGCGGGCCGAGCGTCGGGAGCGGCGGGCACCCGCAGCACCGGCGCGCGGTCCGATGCGGGCGGCGTCGGAGGAACCGCGAGCGCATCGACGATGCCGTCATCGAAGACGACCGCGGGCGGCGGAGCAGCCTCGACGATCGGCTGCGACGCGGGCGGCTGCGGGATCGCCTCGCGAGCCGCAACGGGCGAGGCCTTCGTCGGCGCGGCTGCCGCGGGCGCGGTCTTCTTGACGACGACCGGCGACGCCTTCGTCGGCCCCGCGTTCGCGTTCGCCGCGTTCGCGTTCGCGTTCGTCGCGGCCGCCGTCTTTCGCACGGGCGGCGGCGCCGGCTTTGCCGCGGGCTTCGGCGGCGGTGGGGTTACCGCGTCTACGCTCGACGTCGCGAGCTTCGGCGAAGACGCGGGCGCTGCGGGCAGCTTCGGCGAAGACGCGGGCGCTGCGGGGAGCTTCGGCGAAGACGCGGGCGCTGCGGGCGGCTTCGGCGAAGACGCGGGCGCTGCGGGAATCCCGGGCGTCGACGGCGTCTCACCGGCGGCGATGAAATCGCGCACCGAGAGATCCATGGCGGGGCTCGACGCCGGCGCGACGTCGCTCGGGTCGATCGACATCGGCGGAAGCGTCTCCCGCTCGACCCGAATCGCCCCGTCACTCGCATTCGCATTCGCATTCGCATTCGCATTCGCGTTCGCGTTCGCGTTCGCGCTCGCCCTCGCGCCCGCGTCCCTGCTCGCCGCGACCGCCGCCGCTGCCGCTGCCGTCGTCCCGCGA
>OUNM010267680.1_pt1 | contig 10467 bp, 12 predicted proteins | sample 1769961 | NCBI WGS metagenome assembly OUNM01 (sample SAMEA3914820, study PRJEB12502) | metagenome | biome: forest; material: soil | place: USA | collected 2012-03-12 | depth 0.3 m
AATCTGGAGTAGAGCTGCACTCCGGAGAGCTGCGCCGTGGGCGCGGGAGCGTCCGCCTTGGTGGCCATTGTGTGAAGAATAAAAAACTGAGTGGAGTGGTTCCTGTCGCTCGAGGAGGGGATCGCGAGGGTGGTCGCGAGGGTCGAGAGAGCAGTCAATGGGGCCTGGTGAGCGGTTTGCGGTGGTGTTGGCAGTGAGCCTTTTTGGAAGAAGCGAGGCAGGAGGTGGCTTAAGTTCCATCGGAAAAAGTGCCTGGAAAAAATTGTCCGGTAAATCCCGGATCGCACGGCCGCGCTGGTGCACGGGCCACATATTCGGGGTCGCGTCTTGGCTCACCTTTCGCCGCCCGCTGGGCTCCCTTGCCAAGCGCCGGCCAACCGCAGGCTTTCCATCTGTCTCTTGAAGGGAACATGGAGAAATCCAGGGTCACCATCACGTCAGTCGCAGACTCACACAGACACATTTGCACTCCAAATGGGGCTTCTTGGGTGCGCGCATTGCACCAGATCAGCTGCGTGTACGGATATCCGTCGCGATAAGGAATTCGTATTTTCTTTTATTTTGATTGTTTTCACTCCGCTGCTATTCCTGGCGCGGCAAAGGCTGTGAGGCTGTTTATTGCTGTGTTTCCGTGTTCCAGTTGGTGGCGCTGCAGCGTTGCGGCGGCTTGGCGGACCTGTCAGGGCGGTCCCTTGGTGCATGTGCCTCGCTGACTCGATGCGGTGCTCCCGCTCGTCATTGGGCACCGCAGCGATCTGTGGCACGCAGAATCGCACATCTCGGGTACGTACAGATGGACATGCCGCGGTGCAGGACGAGGCTGACATGAGCCTCATTCGCCTTGACCACCTCCGTTCAGCTGCCTCCTTGAGTTTGGACTTTGGAGTCGTTGACGGGTCAATTCCGGACAAAAGGACCCCGAAAACTCCGTCCCGAGATCGAAGCGGGGATGGCCCGAGTTACCTAAGACAATGGTTCCTCGGGGCTTGGCCCGTTCTGGCATGCCGGGTCGACGGCGATCTGCAAAGTCCTGTAGTTCCCGGTCCATCCCTCATCCCCGCGCCCTATTGCGGAGTTCATCGGCCAGTCTCAAGAGATAGAACTCTCTAGCGTCGGCCGGCAGCTTCTTGAAGCCATTCGCGATGCGGGCAACGTCCTGCCTCCCCTTCTCGTACGCAGCGAGATCGCGGTTGCCGTAGACATCCCGGCCAGCAGCATAATGGCCGCTCTCGAGGTCTTTGAAGAATATATTTACCGCGATGCTCTTGTCCGAGGTTGGCGTCGCCGTGTGTAGCCAGAGCGGAGGCAGAAACAGCACGTCCCCTGGCGACAATACAGCCTCGTGAGGGTGTGTATGCCCCAGCTCGGGCGACTCCAGGGACGAGAAAACGTCTATGCTTGAGCTTGACGCCCCCGGGGCGAAGGATAAGTGCTCGACATCTGCCGGCGGGAAGAGGAGAAGCCGTTTTGAGCCGCCAACCTGGCAGTAGACGTTGGCCATGACCTACAGACTGGTTGTCAACAAATACTTCTGAACTAAGAGTGGGGGTTGACTTACATCGTAATGAAGCCACATGTTCACGGGCCCCGACACCCTCAACACGGAGGAAAAGAGATTCTTCTCCACCAGAGACAATTGCGGAGAAAGCACAAAGTCGGGAGCCAGAGTTGGAAAATCGTCCGCCAACAACGCGGGCTTCTCAGACGGCTTCTCCTGCGACAGCGCTCTCAAATAGAGTTTGTCGCCTTGTCCCACTCTCCGAGCAAAGTCGCCAAACTCGGTTGTGACATACCGGAAGTTCTTGGTCGTAAAGTCCATTGCCTGGGTGGCCGCCTCGTGGATGACGACCTTGTTCTGTCAGCAACAGAATGGGGGGACAAAGATGGCGAGCTCTTACCTTGTGATCCGGGCCGACCTTGTCGACGAGGTAGTCCAGTGTCCATGTTGAGACGCAATTGCCTAAACCCAGGCCTTCCATCACCACCGGCCGGCCCTCGCGCACGATCTTGAGAAAGTCGTCTGGAGTTTCCAACTTCAACCGGGGGATGTGCGAGACAGCAGCGGGTTTGCCGACATTGTCGTATGTAGCGGCTGCTGGAGGGCTCGAATAGTTCGAGACAATGTCGACAGCCTTCTGGTGTACCCATCGAGAAGCAGGCAAAGACATTCTAGTCTCCTCATCACCCTCGATCGTGAGTCGTAGAGTGTACACGCCGCTATTCCAGAACGTCCCCATGGAGAAACAAGTTGCTCCGCCGCCAACCACCGCAATGCTGCGGTCCGGCATCGAGACCGCTGAATGTCCCACGAACAGTGGGCGTGGCACAGGCTCTCCGCCCGCTGGTGCCTGACCAATCAGTCGGCGAGTGATGGCGAGCTCGCTGTTAGATACAATGCACTGTAGCACCTCATCTTGATGGCTCAGAAGATGATCCCTGGTTACGCCACCTAGCAGGATAAACTGGTCACCATGTTGGAGACCAGTTGCGCCAACCCGCGTCAGCAACCGCCGCGATTCGTCTGCTCCCATACCTCCAAAAGAATGCAAAGGAGTAAATGTAATGGTTGGTTTCTAAAGCTCTGTCAGTCTCATGAAATCTGAGGGAGAAACAAAGACATACCTGTGGGTCCGAGACATTGGCTTCCCACTTCAGAATCTGATCGGACATCAATCCATCTCTCAGACCGCCAGCATAGATACCATGAAAGATCCCGGCAGCACCACTACCACCGCAAGAGAGGACCGCCCCATAAACTGCTGCTGGCTTGTCACCAACGATCTCGCAGGTTATCCACCCTTTCTCAGGATGGTACAGAAGGTAACCATCAAACGCTTCGGCTTCTCCCCTGCCACCAGCAAGCAATGCCAGACCGGAGTCGCCCAGAGCAGCAACAGAATGCCTGTAGAGCGGGGTCGGGAGGTCACTTGTCTGCTTCCAAGCTTTGAGGCTCTTGTCAAACAACCAGCAGTCCTTGAGCGGACTGGATGGCGATCCACGCCCTCCTACCAAAAGCGCGCCTTTACTCCCGAGGTCAGTCAACGAGTGGCACATTCTGGCGGTTGGGCCTCCTCCTTCTTGAACCGTAACCGGCCCCTCACTCTCATGATTGGCAGAGGAGAAGATGTCATACGACTGCAGCCGAGTCTTGGTGCCCAGCCCCAGGACATTTAGCACTGACTCCCGTGACTCGTCCTCCGATACCCGCATGGCTGCTGCGAAGCGTCGCTGACCCCTTATCCCCGGACACCCATCGAACTGCAAAACCGCCGGTTGAGCAGGTATTTCGGTACCAGAAGGGAATGACGGAGCTAGCACCGCAGTGACGTCGCCTCCCACCCTAGCATGCACCACACAGTAGTGGCTGGCGAAAAGGGCGAGCTCCTCCCACTCGTCGAACTGCTCGATATCATCCAAGCCACAGCGTTCGGACGCAGAGAGGAAAGTCTCATCGGCCCATGCCTGCCAGAGCGTCCATACCTTGACTGAATCCCATCCGCGAGAAGAAAACCGAGTGTGCTGGTCGCTGACAGTCGGGTAGGTGCTGACCGACTTCAGCTGCGTGTTGAGTTTGTGGAAGTGATTCAGCATGGTCGACGCGAAGGGGTGGCCCTCGCCGTCCGGAAGGATTTGCTCCAAAAGGACAAACTCGGCTGGGCACAGTCAGCATCAAGCACCCCGTGGAAAGCTATCCTGGGCAACCCACCGTTCCCAACAGTCGAAGCCCAGCGAACCACCTCATCTGCCCCCTCCCTCTCCATATAGGTGATAGACACCTCGGCCACAAATATGAGTTCGCACTCGCCAAGGTCCCCCACCGCCGCCGTCAGCCCCTGCTGCAGCGTCTTGAGATCCCTCAGATCACACCCAATCTGCACATACTGCTCACTTTCCAACACCATCGGTTTGGCCAACCCCTCACCATGTCTCACCCCAGCCAGCATATCCAGCAGCGCCGGCGTACCGAGCACCGTCTGCCTCTTCCGCTCGATCAGGTCCGGGAAATCAACGTCGACAAACTTGACTCCGCCACAATCCCCGGGGTAGCGGGTCAGGCACTGCCAGGGGAGAACATCGCTGCACACTCACATCAACACCAACCACAGAAAAAGGCAGAAGCCAAGAAAGTAAAACAAAACAAAAGAGAGAAGAGAGAAAACACTAACCTGCCACACCCCAAATTCACAACAACACCCTTCCTACCCCTGGCCTTGACCCCACGCAGGAAATCCCGCACCAGCACGTCAATCACCCGCAAGCGCAGCCAGTAGCCCCTGTTGATCAGGGGCGCGCGCCGCTGGAGTTTCTTGACAAAGTGGCGGAAGAAGGGCGGCTCTGAGGGGTAGTAGAGGTGCTCGACGCTGCGCTTGGAGACGATGCTGCTGTTGTTTGTCTGTTGTGCCGGGGTTAGACGGAAAGGGGGGTCTGTTGGTCTAGGAATGGGGGGTAGTTGCGTACCGCCATGACTTGGTCGTCTTGGGCCTTTGCTTGGGCGGATTTGGTGAGGCTGCCTGTGGAGGGGCTGTCGCCCTGAGGGGGTGGTTTGGGTTTTCTGGCCATGTTTTTTTTCTTTCCTTTTTTTCTCTCCTTCTTTTCTTTGTGAGGGGTTGTTGGATTGGATAGTGAGTTGAGGGTGTGGTATCTCTCTCCAGCTTGGTAAGATGACCTTTCAAGACCAGTGTTCAAATTGTCCGTCCTGAGAGAGCCCGAGAGGGAGGTAAGAATTTCCACTTTGGTGTTGGTTCAATCAAGTGTGGGTGGGGTCTCTCTCCACAAGGGATGGAGGGTCAGGGTTACGGCTGACAGGTTGGAAGCTCGACTTACACCCTTTACTCTGCTCTTTGAGGGTATTTTGAAAGTCGACCCCGTGTCTGATCTGCTTGATTAGCCCGTGTTAACGTGCCACATGTGCCAACTCTCATACTGGCTGTGCTTCTGCCATCTCTCATACAAGCTTCACATCTGCCACGCGCCTATGCACCCCAAAGTCAAGCTCCCCAACAACACCAGCCACAACCCCCATGGAAACAAAGCAAATTAGCAAAGCATATTGGGTATCCGCAAGCAAAGATCACCTCACGCCTCTAGCCATTCGTCCATCCGGAAACCCCAGCCCCATCCCAACCAAACCAAGGAATCCTAATCATCAACCCCGCCCTCCTCAAACTGGCTTCTTCAACGACTTTAACAACGGCGCAATCCGCGACCTCTTGCTCAGCCCCACGCGATATTGCACCACTGCCGGCTTCTGCCCGCCGGCGGTTTTGGCATCTTTGATAGCCCCCTGCTTCTCCTTCTCCTTCTTCTCCTTTGCCTTTCCGCCGCTGTCCGCCGCTATCTCCATGGCGGCCGCGTACGATTCCAGCGTCTCATTTTCCTTACCGGCATCCGCGCTGTCGCCACCATTTGCGATTGCCGCCTCGGGATTGTGTTGGGGGTTGAGGTGTTTTTGGGAGAGGGGTGGGGGGTTGGTGTGAGGCTCGGCTTCGGTTTCGGCTTGCTTATTGTTGGTGAGGTGTTGTTCTGCCTCGTCATCCATGGGTTCGGGTTGGGTATTGGTGGACTGGGGTTCGGGCTCAGACTTGCGCGGGCGGCCGCGTTTTCGCTTGGCTGGTGGCTCTGTGAACTTGGCCGGTGATGGGTTTGCTTCAGTTGGAGGTTGTTCGGTGAGATCGGACATGGATTCATCGGGTCTAGAGACCTTCTTTTTACGGCCTCGTTTGCCCTTGGCGGTTGATGTTGGCGCCTGGAGCGGCTCGATGCTGGTTGGTTCGGCCGGTTGAGTTGGTGTTTGGCTAGTCGGATGCGCCTCTTGCTGAGCTGCGGTGCCTTCGGCCTCTCCGACCTCGCGGTTGTTGTTCTCCTGGATTCCTCCCAGAGGATCCAGCGCCCAAGGCTCATCCGCCACTTCCTGGACTACCTTCCTCTTCTTCACCCTCCGCGTGGAGCTGGGAGTCTCCAGCTCTGTCGAATCCCCCGCCTTCGATGACACAAACTTTATCCTGCTCCGCTTTGATCTCGAAGCGGATGTGGTGGCCATATCAGCGAGGACATCGGGCGATGATTGCTATCAAGACAGTCAGCGACACCTTGCCTCCTTGAGTATGCCAGGGAAACAAACCTGATGGTAAGCATCTTGCACTGGCAAGGCTTCAACCCCATCTCGATCCAGCTCTTCAGTGATCTCTGCCATCCGCCTCGAGGACGCAACCCGGCTTGGGGTTGGGTATGCAACCGTGGTCGCCCCGCTGGATTTATACATATCTGCCCCAAACAACTGACCAGGCGGCAGCATTTCGGAGGCGTCAGCGTCAGACGACAGGCTGACCATCCTGTACTCCTGTTTTTGGCTCGCCGTGAGGATACTCTGTGTGACATATAGCGACGGCGCGGCAGTGTCGGGCATGCTGGACTCCACCCCCAGGCTGGCCTTCTTCTTCCGGCTGCTTCCTGCTCGCCTGTCCGAGCTGAACGCCTCCCCTATCGGCACAAGCATCATCGGACTGGAGTGCGGTGCTTGCTGCGCAAAACTAGAGGGCGCGTCACCCCCTGTTGTCTTTCCGGCTGGGGGTGTGGAATCGGGGAAGGCATACGGATCCTGGGTGTCGGGCATGGCATGCGGTGTGGAGTCCTGTTCAAGGCTGAGCTGTGCGAGTTTGCGATTCCCATATGTCCTGATAGCTCTCTGTGACCTGGCCGAGGTTGGAACATCCCACATGTCGCCAGAAGTCTCTTTCCTTGGTGGGGTGACATCCGTCAGATCAATCACCTCGGTCTGGGTGATTTCGCGGGTCCTCTTGGACTTGCGACTTGCTGGTACGGGATCGGTAATGGAGGTGAGCGAGGAGTGATCCTTGGCTTGGCGCTGCTGCTTCTGTCCCATGGGAGGTGCTGAAGACAAATCCGTCCCGGTCCAGGTGGAGGGGTCGACTGGGGCGGTGTCGGGGATGATATCCGGCATGGCGACAGCAACTTGCTGCTGATCGTAGATGCGCTGAAAAAATGACGGATCCGTCGAGTCGGTGCCCAGGCGGTGTGACGCGTCCATGTCGAGAGTTCCTTCGACCTCGACGAAATTGAGGGGTTCAGCGAGGGGCATGTCGGGCTCAGCAGGCACTGTGGCATCTCCAAAGTCGCTGCCGTCGCCAAAGTCACTGCCGTCATCCTCAGAGTCGAGGATTTCCCGTCGAGGCGCCATTGTCGCGTCGCCGTCGATTTTCCTCCGGTTTTGGTAGTTTTACGGAGGGGATGTCGACGTGGTGTCGCGTCGTGCTACCTGACGTTATCGCGTGTCGCGTCTCCGCTTGGCCACTTTACGCGCCATCACGACTTCCATGTCAGGTTAATGTTCAACCCTAACCCTAACTGCGCCCCTGAATGCAGTCAACAGTGAAGAGTACCGAGTCGGAGAGGGAGCAACCCAGAGCACAGAGTTGGCCGCCAAACTCCCAAATCATGAAGCCGCCCTCCAGGGATCCTTGCGGTCTCCAAGCACATCCCAGTCCCACTCAACAACCTCAGCATCATCTACGATATATACCGTCTAGCGTTGGGTGGTTCCTCGTCCAACCTTGTGACATTGCGCACCACGGCCGTGTTCGTTTGGTTCTTCCTGTCCCGAACTCTGATCTTGTACTGCTCGACTTTGCAATCTCTCGCACGCAGCTCATATATGTAAACGGACTTGGTTTGGCCGGGCCGGAGAATCCGGCCCTCGGCCTGCTCCTCCCGCGTTGCCTTCCGCCATGGCCCGCACCAAATCAGGACGCTCGCACACTGCATGTTGAGCCCCTGGCCTCCAGTTCCACGGCTGACCAGCATGATCCTGGAGCCCGTGGCTTTCCTGAACGTCTCGAGGACAAAGTATCGCTCCACCGGGTCCTGGCAACTATCATAGCGGATATACGGCAACGGCCTGTGCATGTTGCGGATGGCGAGCTTCAAGATGTCAAGAAAGTATACGCTCTCGTCGACCAAGAGAATGTCAGCATTGGGCTGTGTGTCTCGGACTCGGCGCATCACGTCCAGCACAACGTCAACGCGAGCAGAGCGCCAGTTCTTGTTCTGTCCTAGTCGTTCCCGCCAATCCTTCAATAGCTCTTGTCCTCCTGCGTCGTCTTCATCGATGGCATCGATTGATTCGTCATTGTGGACGCCTGCCAAGATGGCCTCTGTCGTCCCGTAACCGACCCTCCGCCTCTACCCAGGCGTCTTCAACAACCGATATACATCGATCTAAGATACCGATAGTGTTCATAGGTTAGATTGCCGCTAGAATCGTTAAAGTGTTAATCTTTCTCTTTCTTTTCTCTTTCTCTTTTTATTTTATTTCTCTTTTTCTTTTATTTTTCTCTTTCTTCTATCTTTCTTTTTCTTTCTTTCTTTTATCTTTTTCTTTCTTTTATCTTTCTTTCTCACTTCTCTTTTATCTTTATTCGTTTTTCTTTCTCTCTTATCTTTCTTTTATTTTTACTTACTTTTCTTCTTTATTTATCTCTCTTCTTCTCTTCTCTCTTCTCTTTTCTTTCTTCTTTACTTATCTTTCTTCTTTACTTATCTTTCTTCTTTACTTATCTTTCTTCCTTATTTATCTTTCTTCCTTACTTATCTTTCTTCCTTACTTATCTTCTTCCTCACTTATCTTTCTCCCTCACTTCATCCTTATAGAGTTCTTCACTTTTGATGCCGGCATATGAATGCTGGCGGACTTGTCCATCATCAACACTGTATTCTGTCAAAAGTGGATCTGAAACCAGTCTTACTTACAGCCAAAGCCAGAAACGCCCGCCGATGCAAACCTATAAACACATCTTGAGAGAGAACAAAAGATTTACACCACAATCCCCCTCTGCGTCCACCCATTCCGCCCCTTCCACGCCCACAACACCAACCCACAGGCAATCCACACACTAGCGGCCATAGCCCAAAACGCAGGCGCATAACACGCTTCGCCATAACACAAATTATCCTCACCATCACCACCAACACTCTTACTCGCCCCGGCCTGATACACGGCCGAGTAGACAATACCCCACAGGGTGGCGCCGGGCGCGGGGAACATAGCGACGATGCCCCAGTTCGTGGCAAAATTCTCGACGCCCCAGATAACGGTGATGATGATGGGTGTGAGGCTAAAGACGGCGCCGTAGCCGGCGCCGACGAGGCCCGAGACCAGCCAGAAGCGATCACCATGGTTCTGGACCAAGCCCGAGGCGAGGGTGGCGAGACCGAGGGAGAGGAGGAGGGCGAAGAAGAGGAGGAAGGTGACGCGGGAAATGGTCGGGCGGTGCGGAGTGGAGTTGGGGGTGATTTGGACGTGGCGGGCTTTGGGGCTCGGGGCGAGCAAGTCGGTTAGCGTGCCGGTGAGCAGGCGAACAGCGGTGCTGGTCAGGCCGACGATGGAGACGTGTGTGGCGGGCGAGGTGGGGTGGCCAGCGAAGTGAAGGGTGGGCGGGTAGAGGGTCTTGATGACGGTGCCCATGTTGTTGATGAAGGCTTCGCCCGGGCCAATCATAAAGAAGAAACCAAGAGCAAAGCACCACATGGTGTGGTCGGTTAGGAAATGCCGCGTCTCGGCGTTGAGCACCCATTGCTTTTTGAGCCGTGCTTCTTCTTCTTCGTCGGGATTTTTGGGGCTGGCGTTCTCCAGCTCATCAAACGGATCCCCGCGCTCGGAAACGACGGTTCCATACCCATTTTCCGACCTCCCCGGCGTGAATATGGAGCTCCCGTCGAGTATTCCGCTCCGCTCCAGCTCCTCAACCGCCTCCTCAATCAGGTCCTCCTCGTCCACGATCTTCAATCCAAACGCCCCTACCACACCGACCACCACCAACAACACGGCAAGAAACACGAAGAATCTCACCACATCCACCTCTCCTTCCTCCACCCCCTCCCCCTTCCTCAAAAACAGCCGACTTCCCACTTGGCTCAACCACATCCCACTCAACCCAAACGCCGCAATAGGCAACGCAACCGCCAAACCCCTATGTCTCCCCCTCCCAAAGTTCTTGGCGCACGTCGCCACAGCACTCATATACATGGAGCACGTGCCAACGCCAATCCCCACAAACGCCAGCACCATCCACGCATACCACCAGCCCCCCTCCCCAGCCGCCTCCCCACCACCACCGCCGCCAGCGGCAGCGGCAGCCTCAGCCCCGGCATACGCGCCCGCGGCGCCCGCATACCCAGCCCCAAACAGCCCCGCAGCCAGCAGCGACAGCGGCGCGGGCCCGGCGCGGTCGCACAGGTAGCCCAGCAGCGGCACGGGCGCGTACATGGCGACGGACGCGGCCGAGGCCAGGCCGTTGACCTGGAACTGGGTGTAGCGCAGGCGGGACTGCAGGATGTGGCCGTAGAGGGAGAAGATGGTGATGGAGCCCGCGCAGAGGGCCGAGAGCAGCGCCGAGAGGAGGGTGGTGGTCTGGAGGAGGCGTGTGGCGCGCAGGCGCTGGCGTCGGCGGG
>OUNM010394558.1_pt1 | contig 10467 bp, 8 predicted proteins | sample 1769961 | NCBI WGS metagenome assembly OUNM01 (sample SAMEA3914820, study PRJEB12502) | metagenome | biome: forest; material: soil | place: USA | collected 2012-03-12 | depth 0.3 m
AACCTATCCCGCATTTTTCGCAATGAAACGTCTGGCGCCCGTCATCGATGTAGATCCGGAATTTATTCGGGTTTCCGCAGATCGGACATCGCTGCAGGGAATCCAAAGGAAATTCCCGCGCAGTGAAAAGCTGCACGAGACGCTGCAGCGGAAGCGCGTGCTCTGCGCGGATCAATCGGCGATGCGCTGACATTTTTCGTTGGTGCGCAATCTTTTGAGCGCGCGCGCGCAATTCTCGGCTAACGCGGGGACTGTATGAGATCGTTTTCATATTCAGGGAATGGTCGGATTGCTCTGTGCCTCGGTCGGAAGGGCTTCTTTGGCTTCGACTTCCGCGGCGAGTGAACGGAGGGTTTCGGCGTAAGCGTTCGGCGAAATAGCGGCGCTCGTGGCCGGCGTGATGGCGGCGAGCTCCAGGGCGTCTTTTTCCTCGAGGGCGTGGAGGTGGGCGCGGAGCGCCTCGGTGTACGTCTGCGGACGCGGCGCATCGATCGTCAGAGAGTCGGCCTTGCGGACATCCCGTGCCAGGTCCTCCAACGCGTCGGCGTAGCCTCCTGGAGCGCTGGACATGGCGTACTGCCCAGTCTTGCGAATCTCTGGCAGAACCTCGTGCGTCACCCATCGCTGAAACGCTTTTGCCTCGGGCTTCCGGCTTTTGAAGATCAGGCTGTATAGCCCCGGCTCACTCACGCAGAGCAATTTCTGGGGTCCGCCAGCGGTTTGGACCATCCTTATACCCTTTTCGTCGTCGTCCAGTCCAAGGTCGCCAGACGTCGGATTACCGTTCACGGCAAGACTTACGTTCGATAGCCCCAGGCAAGCGCACGCGTCTTTCGCGACGAGCATGATCGCGCTCATAGATCCGCTCCATAGGCTATGGATAGGGTATGCATAGCCTTCATGCTGTCGGCCCAATCCAATTGAAGATTGAGGCCTTTCCGCTGTTTTGCCCTTTTAGTCCGCGTTCTTCACATCGAATGATGTGCTCATCCTCAAGGCGTTTTAGTAAAAGATTTGCCACAGATGCGCCGTTGTTTTCGCCTAAGCCGATGATCCTTGCGGCTTGTCGGGAAGGCAGAAGGAATGGTCCAGATCGGCCAAGAATTCGGCAGCCGCGAGCCAGTCGCTCGAGTTTTGGATTTCGATTTCCGGCAAGGTACGGATGGATGACTTCCGGCTCGTGCGGCAGGAGCTCGATGGCTCGGCTGACGGCTTCCACGACTTTTGAAACGGGTTTTTTTACTCTGTTCATTCGGTCCTTGAGGTATTCGTCTACAATCTCCACGGCCCGCATTTCCGGGCTGCAGTTAGCCCCGGTCTCTCGGAGCCATCGCGCCGCACACTGCCGGCGAAGGTCGTCAATGGGTTCTTGGCTCTGCTCTTCTTCAACTCGAAGTGCCCGGGCCAATTTGAAAAGCATCTCATTGGTCTGGCCTCTCGCTGTTGGGATGCATGGCATCACGAGCTTGGCACATGGCGACATCGGCCGTCCTTTCTGAACAGACCGAAGGAAGGGTAATGGGGTTTTTCTTTTTACTTTCTCTCCCTCTTCCGAGTATTCAGAGTGTTCCGTGTGTTCTGTGTGCATGATCGCCTTCAAACCCTGATCACTGCTTGATTTGATGCCTGCATTTATCGTGTAAAAATGCCCCTTTTTACCCCCTGCATTATCGTTTGAATTACCGTTTGCCAGAAGGTCCGGCTCTGGCGCAATCACCCGCACGAGATCGCCCTTTTGATCCAGATTTGTGGGAGCGGAAATCTCGGGGTGCCGGGCGTGGTCGTCTGCAGAAATCGAAAGCAGGTCAAAAAGGTCATTCACTGGTTCGCCATCGGCCCGATGGAGCCCGGCGAAGCTGAAAACGTCGACCGCATCCGCAACGCGCGCGAGCTGCCCGCCGATCCGCGCCAAGACTTTCCGGCCGGCCTCGTCATCGTCGCCAAAGATCCGAACCCGGTGCCCGCGAAATTTCTCTGCATGCTCTGGTGCAAGTTTGGCCGCGGCGCCCAGCATGGCCACGATGCCCACGCTCGCATTTCCGTCCAGATGTGCCAGGTGAAACGCCGCGAGCGCGTCCTTGCTGCCTTCCAGGACCATCACGACATCGCGGCGGCCATTGCTCACCACGTCATTAAGGCCAATTGGACGATGCCACGCGGCACCTTTCGTTAAGGCGAGCGCCTTCGGTGCGGAGCGGCCGGGGAAGCGCCGGCCATCCAGTTTTCGGAGAATGGCATTGCCTGTGTCGCCATACCGCCAGCATGGCACATCTTTCCTGTTTTCGAAGGATATCAGTCCGCGTCGGATCGCCTCATGGATAGCCTCTGGATGGACACCGTAGGTCACAGCGAGGCGCTCAGGATACTTATCCATCTCATCGGTTCGCCGATCGCTTTCGCATCAGTTCTGAGCGGGGCTTGATAGCGATTTTCTGTTGCGCTCCGAGACCATATTTGCCACCTTCCACTTGCGTATCCGAAGAAGTCTCAGCCTTGCCGCTCTCGCCGAAAACGAGAGCGGCCTTTTCTTTTGGTGGTCGGAGTTCCGGGAGTCTGGCGGACAGTCTTCGTTTCATTCAGAGCGTGTCGTCAGTTTCAGAGGGAATCATGTTTCAGAGGCCTGCGCTCCGTGGAAATTAACAAAAATAGGGGAGGTGCATGCACGCGAGACGCCCCGCCGCAGAGACCCCGCCTGCCGGCAGGGGAGGGGTGGGCTCTCCCTGGGAAAAGGGATTCCTTGCCAATCGTTTCGATCGCCTGACCACCGCGGATCACGCGACGGCCTTCACCTCAAGCTTCGCCAGCGCGGTGCGGACGCGCTCCAGGTCGAAGCGCAACGTCCTGTATCCGATTTTGATCACCGGGATTTTCCGGTTTCGCGCGAGATATCGCACCGTTGTTTCAGACGGGAGATTCAGTTCTTCGGCAATTTGTTTTGCGGTGAGTGGGCGAGAAGCGTTCGTGTCGTTCATGCACCGAATGTTATCATAAGTAACGGTGCGTCCAAACTTTTTGAGTAACTGTTCCTCACTTTGCCACTTCGTCGCAGGTGTTTGTGTGTATAAACAATACCCTTGGATAGCCCGGGATAGGCTTAGGTAGGCTTATGTGGCTATTCAACAGCGACGCGAAAAAACGCTGATCTTTTTTTCGCGAGCTCCCCAAAAAGCCGCAGGCTACGCCGCGAAGCTGACGATTTTCCCGTCTTCCGGCGCCTCGGGCGGCATGATCGCCCAAAACTTGGCGGCATCGTCCGGCTCGTCGAGTGGCTTGGCGTAGCGCTTCAAAATGACCGCCACGGAGTTGCCCATCTCCAGCGCCAAGGCGGGAGCGTCGCGCTTCCTCTGGAGCCAGTACGACGCGAACGAATGCCGCAGGCAATCCGCCGGCCAGTGTTCAATCTTGGCCTTTTCCCGCGTCTCCCGGAACAGGCGGCGCCAGGACGGCGTGCAGACTTTCCCAGTGGCTGTCTTGTAGGGCTTCAGCCACGCCATGAGGGTCGGCTCGATCGTCACATTGCGGGCGCCGGTCTTGTTCGAGACCGTGTCCCGGATGCGGATGATGTTCTGCTTCCATTTTATGTCGGACCATTCGAGCTTCAACATCTCCTCGGGCCGGATGCCAGCAAAGGCGGAAATGGCGAAAAATGGCAAAACCTCGGCGTCGGAATTCTTGAGCAGCGCCTCTATCTGCCCGGGCGTCAGGATCTCAATTTCGCGATCGCCCTCTTTCACCTTGTGGATGGCATGCGCCGGGTTCATCGGGACGTACTTTTGCCGCACCGCGTAGTTGTAGAGGTTCACGACCGCCTTTCGGGAATTGTTCCTGGAGACCGGGTCGGCGAATTTGAGGAGCCAGGTTTCAATCTCCTCCATGGTGATCCCGCCGCACTCCCGGCCGGGGAAGGCATCCGCGAATTGACCGCACCGGCAGTCAAATTCTGCAATCGTCGGCTTCTCCAGCCCCTTGCGCTTCTTCTCCGAGACGGCCTCCTCAATCAGCATCTCGATGGCTCGCGGTTTCGCTGTGCGCTCGAGATAGGGCAGGAAGTAGTCCACGGCCTCCGTGAGGGTCTTGCCGTACGGGGCGAGCCTCTCCATGCAGCGGCCGGCCTCGACGCGCAAATCTTCGGGAATCGAGAACGCGGCATCCCCCTCGTTCTTTCTGGCCACCCGCAGGAGCGCGGCCTTGGTGTCCGCCTCGGCCCGAGTCTTGAAAAAGAGGCGCTCGCCCTTGCCGTCGATCCGAGCGTCGACGAGCCACGCCGCGGTTCCGTTCTTGTGGATTGCCGGCCGGATCTTCGGCCAGTCGGCTTTTTTGGGCTTCTTCGGCTTCTCGGGTTTCTCGCTGCTCATTTCCAAATATTGGCAGTATTGTGGCAGTATTGTCAATCTCCCCTCTAGGGCCTCTGGCCTCCGAAGCCAAAGGTTGTGGGTTCGACCCCCGCCGGATGCACTCCTGAAATCGCCCCGGCAGCCGCACCATATTAACTAATGCGGCACTCCTGCTCGTAGCGTTCACGTTTGTAAGGACCAGCGAATTGATCGCGAAGCTGTGTCTGGAATGCTCAATGCCAAATGCACGCATGATTTGGGCCGATCCCATCTGACGATAGTTCACGACGCTCCCCGAGCCGACCATGGCATTGTGTCGCTCGCGATGCCCGAGAGCATTGCCGACCTTTTGGCCGGCCAAAAGGGCGCTGCATTACCCGAATGGGGGGATTCAGGCTTAAACCGGCTTTTGTATGCGCGCGCAGGCTGACGAAATCAGAAGCCGGTTTTGGGCATTTGACGACGAAGGCTCGGAGTCTCGGGAAACTTCGCTTTCCTCGCATAACCCAAAATGCCGATAGACGCGAGCGACTGGAGAAATATCTTATTCTGCCTGTATGATGAACTCTGCGCGCAAACTGATGCTGCTTATCCTCCTGGGAGGCGTTATAACATTCTGTCCAAAAATGGCTGCTGCGAGCGCGGCGGAGAATGGCGCGGGAGCGGCGCCTGATGTGGCTGTGATAGATAAAGGCGACGGAACCGTGACGATGACGAATGGCATCGTATCTATAGTGATAGTGAAAAAGACCAGCCGCCTCAACTCGCTGGCCTACACTTACGACGATGCAGGCACGAAGAAAACGTGTGAGACATTGAAAGGCAATGGGCAATACTACTACGGCGGCTTTAGTCTAGGAAACGGCGTCTTCGAATACTCGCTGGCGGCGGACCCGGCCAGCAATGGCGGCAACCTCGGCGACGTAAAGCTGCTCAGCTCCACGGAAACGAAGGGCATCATGGAAGTCCATTTCTCGATGCTTCGCGGATCGCCGGGGTTTTATTCCACGGCAACGATGACGCATCGGAAGCAGGACGAGCGATTTGAGGTCGGCGCGTGGGGTGTGATCACGCGTGTTCCGCCGGTTTTCAATTGGGTAAGCGCAGATCCGATGAGAAATTGGTTTGTTGGCATCCCGACATCGAAGGGAGCGAAAGTGCCGGACTCGCCGCATGAAGTGACGGTGTGCCTCGATGGCAGCGAGGCCGGCAACTATGAGGACAAGTTTATCTATGGCCAAGATCATGCCAATCTTCGAGCGTGGGGATGGAGCAGCGTCGGACCGAATGGTTTGAACGTGGGACGCTGGACGATGACGAACATGGAGTTCAGCAACGGCGGTCCGCTGAAACGCGACGTGTCGGTCTATCCGTATAGTGAACTCAATAATTCCATCCTCACCGGAGAGGTCGGCATGGGTTCAGACGGCTTCATGGACGAAGGAGAGGAATGGACGAAGACCTGCGGACCGTGGTTTACCTATCTCAACAACGTGCCGTCATCCGTGAAGGACATGAAGCAGGCCGCAAAGGCCCTCTTCGACGACGCTCAAGCGCGAGCGGCCGCAGAAGCGCAGGCCTGGCCTTATGCCTGGTTTCAATCTGCCAACTATGTGCCGGAGGAAGGGCGTGGCGTGGTGAAAGGCAAATTCGTCATCCAGGACGCTGGAAATCCGAACGCTTCCGCCGCGAATTTATGGGTGGGCTTGCAACAGCAACCGCAGACCTATAAGGGCTTCTACGATTTTCAAAAGTGGAGCAAGACCTACCAATTTTGGGTGAAGACAGAGGCCGATGGGAGCTTCACTATCCCGCATGTCATCGCCGGCGGAAATTATCTATTGTGGGCGTTTGGTCCGGGCGCCGCAGGGACATTTCTTTCACAGAGGCTCGTTGGCGGCCAGCCGCCCTTCGAGTGCAATCTGCCGGAGAAGGAATTCACCGTAACAGTGAAGGTGGGCGAGACGACGCAGCTCGGAACCGTGGCCTGGGGGCCGGTTCGCGCGGGGGCGACGGTGTTCGAACTGGGCACGCCCAACCGCAAGTCGGACGAGTTTCGCCACGGCGAAGACTATTGGGCGCCGGCCACGCCGCCGAAACTTGGCTTTCCGACTCCGGTCTGGGGTGGACAAATGGAATTCCCTTTGGATTTTCCGGACGGCATGAAGTATATCGTGGGCAAAAGCCAGTGGACCAAGGATTGGAATTACGTGCTGCCCGCGATGGCGGACGCCACGGGAGCTTATCAGCCCTGCACCGGCACGATTACCTTCGATCTCGCGAAGGCGACCACGAATGGATCGAAGGCTTCGCTATATATTGCCTTGGCTGGGAATGATGGCGACAAAGTGATCGTCGCGATCAACGGCGCCAATCTCGGAGCGACCGCCGGAGTGACGGGCTCGCCAAACGTGATGCAACCTGAGGGATTTGCGCCTCCCTATTCCGATACGAGCAGCATCCACTTCACGGATCACGGCCCATTTTGCGATGAGCGGATCACGTTTCCTGCGGAGTTGCTCCATGCGGGCAAAAACACGCTGAGTATCACGATGGATTCGCGAAAAATGGTGTCGTTTCTCATGGTGGATTATTTGCGCTTGGAACTGCCTGGCTACGTTCCTCCTGCTCCTGCGGACGTGGCCGCCTTTGCCGGGAACAATCGCGTGTTAGTGACGTGGCCCGTCGTTCCGGGCGCGACCGGTTATGACGTCCTGCGCTCGAGCGAGCCCGGCAAGGGATTTGTCGCCCTGGCGACTGGCGTCGTCGCCCAAATCTGTGGGAGCGGCGCGAGGCAGGGGACATTCACCGATGTCACGGCAGCGAATGGAACGACATACTACTACGCCGTGCAGTCCGTGAATCCCGAGGGTCGCAGCGTCAATTCTCCCACCAGCTCCGTGGTGTCGCCCCAGGCGACCCTTCCGGCAAATGTCCCGCCATCGCCACCCGTGAAACTCGCGGTCGCAAGCTCGGGGCATCACACCGTCACATTGAATTGGGATGCGTCCGCTGGAGCGAATTACTACAGCGTCTGGCGCAAGACTCTTCACTCCGACGGCGTCGGAGGAACCTATCCCTTGCGGACCACCCTTCTCGAGGACATGGCGATGGGGACGAGCTATACTGACCCTTCGCCGACAGATGGACGAGTCTACAACTACTATGTAACGGCAGTGAGCGCAGCCGGCGCGAGCGCTCCTTCGCCGGAAGTGATGGCGAAGCCTTTGCCAGAGCCGGTCACGGCGGCTCCCGGCTCCCTCACTGGCGCTTGGAAGAAGACGAGGAACGGCGACGCGATCACTCTCCATTGGTCGCCTGTCCCGGGCGCCACGGGTTACGTCATCTACCGGTCGATTGGCGCGAGCGATTTATTTCGGTGGCCGGAAAATTTCCTGACCTCCCTTGTCGAGACGACGTACACCGACGAAGGCAACACCGCGAAGGAAGCGAAAGTCAAAGGCCTCGATCACGGCCTCGGTTACTCGTATCAGGTGACGGCTGTGAACGCCAGAGGGGTGTCTCCCTCCACCACGGTCCATGTGCCGGCGCAAGCGCTCAGTTCGTCCCGCTAACGATGCATTCCTCTTGCGGTGAGTGATGGTCCAACCCTCTCTCGCCCGATTGCCATGAGATCAATCCTTTCCGCCGCATTCCTGCTTGCGAGCTTTGCTGCGCAGATTCAGGCGGCCGAACCGATTGCAGCCTTCGCCCCGGGGGCGCGCATTCTCTTTCAGGGCGACTCCATCACCGATGGAAATCGCGGACGGAACTCGGATCCCAACCACATTCTCGGACACGGCTATGTATTCATCATTGCCGCCAAATACGGCGCGGCCTTTGCGGCGCTCAATCTCGAGTTCGTCAACCGCGGCGTTTCCGGGAACACGGTGAAGGATCTCCAAAAGCGCTGGACCACGGACACCTTGGAACTCAAGCCTGATCTGCTCAGTGTCCTGATCGGCATCAATGACGAATCGCACGGAGTGCCCTTGGAAGAATACGAGCAGGTCTACGACCAGCTCCTCACTGAGGCCCAGGCCGCGAATCCGCGGCTCCGGATCGTACTCTGCGAGCCGTTCACTCTGCCGGTGGGAAAGCGAAAGGAAAACTGGGAGGCCTGGCGGGCGGGAGTCCAAGCCCGACAGGAGGCAGTTTCCCGGCTCGCGATCAAACACGGCGCGGCAATCGTGAAATTTCAACAGGTCTTCGACGAAGCGTGCAAGATTGCTCCGGCCGAGCACTGGATCTGGGATGGCGTGCATCCTACTTATTCGGGACACCAACTTATGGCCGACGAATGGGAGCGGACCGTTCGGGAGAAGTGGCCGCTAGACAAGTAAGTAAGTTAAGGGCTGGCGCAGCGGCCGAGGCTCGGACGACAGCTCAGATCGCCGATTTCACGTGGCAGCGAAACTCGATGTTGGCGCGAGGCGCTGGTAGCTGTCCGCGACCAATGGCTTCTCCAAATTTCGTGCAATAGGAAATCTCAATTTGCAATACGTCGCCCAAAGAGGGGTCGTGTCCGGATACATGGCGCCCCGTCACGGCATGCCCGAGGCTCCCCGGGAGTAACCAGAAATGCCTAGAGACATTATGCGAGCGGTGGGTGAATCTCCTATCTGCCCCGTTTCCTACCAGCTGAGTCAACCGCGATAGGCGCCTTCGCCGCGACGAATAATATCGCGCTCGACATTATTTAACCCGGCTTTCCGCCTTTTTCTGAAACCAATGAAACCAACCAGTAAATAACCTGCAAAAACATATGATTCCCCCAGTTGAGCACTTCAGTAATCTAAAACCTAGACACAAGCATGTCGGGGTCAGCCTCTCCAAGGCGTGGAGGCAGCTATCAGGCGACCATATCATTCGTCGAATGACGATCACCGCCGCCGTCGGGTTGGCGCTTTTGCCCGGTCCGCGCCCTGCCCTTGCAAATGTCCCTGGCGGCGGAAACGGCTCCGGAGCAGATGTGACCGTCGTGGACAACGGAGACGGCACGGTAACGATGGCCAACGGCATCGTCTCGGTTACGCTCAAGCCGTCGAGTTCGCATATTACGTCCGTTAAATACACTTATAATAATAACGGGACTTCACGCACGACGGAAATGCTGCAGGCCTCCAACCAGTACTACTGGGGAGGTTTCGTCAAGAATCTCGACACAAACATCTCCACTCAGTATGGCGCGTTGAGTTTTGCCTATACGCTCGCGATTGACCCGGCTGCCAATGGCGGCGCGCGCGCCGACCTAAAGCTGGTAAACACCACGCCGGGCACGGGCGGTTTTGAAGCGCATTTCACCTTGCAGCGCGGCGCTCAGGGTTTCTACACCACGGCCATCCTGAGTCACAGCGCGAGCGATCCAGCGATGCAAGTCAACGCCTATGGTTTGACGAGCCGGGTGCCGGCGCAATTCAATTGGCTGAGCATCGACAGTGCGCGCAACTTCTTTGTCGGCGCGCAAACCACTTCGCTGGCGCACCCGTCCGACATCCCAAAGGAGACCAATCTTGCTCTCGACGGAACGCAGGCCGGTGAGTTTGAAAACAAATTCATTGAGGCGCAGGACCACGTTGATCAAAAGGCTTGGGGCTGGAGCAGCGTCGGTCCGACCGGGACCAACATCGGCGTCTGGATGATGACTAATCTGGAATTCAGCGACGGCGGCCCTCTCAAACGCGACGTCACGGCCTACCCTGGCAGCAACATCAATGCCTCGATCCTGACGCAAGAGCTCGGCCAGGGAACCGATTCCACCGTGCAGGCAGGGGAGGTCTGGACAAAAGTCTGCGGTCCGTGGCTCTACTATGTGAACAGTGTTTCCGCGTCCATCACCGATGAGGAGCAGGCGGCGCAAGCTCTTTATAACGATGCGGTTGCGCAAGACGCTGCGGAGAAGGCGGCGTGGCCCTACAGCTGGTTCCCGAATTCGGCATATGTTGCAGCATCCGGGCGCGGGGTCGTCACTGGCAAGATCGCCATCAGCGATAGTGGAAACCGCAACCCCGTCATTTCCGGGACGTGGGTCGGTCTGGAGCAGCAGCCGTCCGTCAATCCGAGTGCTCCATTTTACGATTTCCAGAAATGGCTGAAACCCTACCAGTATTGGACGCAAACCGATTCGGGCGGC
>OUNM010534660.1_pt1 | contig 10466 bp, 13 predicted proteins | sample 1769961 | NCBI WGS metagenome assembly OUNM01 (sample SAMEA3914820, study PRJEB12502) | metagenome | biome: forest; material: soil | place: USA | collected 2012-03-12 | depth 0.3 m
CTTCTTCTTCTTCTTCTTCTTCTTCTTCTTCTTCTTCTTCTTCTTCTTCTTCTTCTTCTTCTTCTTCTTCTTCTTCTTCTTCTTCTTCTTCTTCCTTGTTCTTTTATTTTCTCTTCTCTATCTTCTTTTTTTTCTTCTTCTCTATCTTCTTTTTTTTCTTCTTCTCTTTTCTCTTTTCTTTTCTTTTTTTCTTCTTCCTTTTCTTTTTCCTTTTTTTCTTCCTTTTTTTCTTCCCTTTTCTCTTCATTTTCTCCTTTCTTCTTTTTTTTCTTTTTTTTTGGTTCCTCTTCTTCTTCCCCCCCCCCCTCCTCCCTTCTCTCATTTTCTCTCTTTTTCTTTTTCCTCTTTTCCCTTTTTTTCTCTGCTCTTTTTTTCATATGGTAGCGGTGAGAGTGTGCTAACACGTAGTGCTTGTTGCTAGATTTACGACTAAGGGAATTGTCGCGCTGGTGTTCAGCTGCGTGAGCGGGATTCTGGGCGTGGCGGTTGTTGCGTGGTATGGGTTTGCCGGCGGCGTTGAGGCGGGAGCTGGAACGGGGCCAGAAGTGGTGGGCAAATCGGCTGGAGAGGCCAAGGGAGACGCTGCTGCCGGGTCTGGTGGGGAGAGCGATGGTGTTCTGGCTGATAGGGAGACTGTGGCTAATGGAGCGGGCGAGATTAGGAGGGATGGTTGATACCCCGGTGCAGTTTTGGAAGTCGAGCACCTACGTACACTGATGAAAAGGGTCTATCAGGAGTGAGGTTATTCTCGAGAGGAGAGTCAATGCAATTGGGTATTATTCTCACGAGCACACAGACAAACGCAACAGACGAACACGCCCCTCAAGACCTTAGTCGACCATCCTGTTATAATCCCCCCTCGCAACAGAACAATGCGTCTCCGTACTCGATCCACTCCCCTAACTATCCTTCCTCAACACCGCCTCCGCTCTCTCCCCCCTCCGCCGCCTAACCACCTCCCCAGCCTCAGCAGCATACCTCACCAGCGCATCCGCCACCAGTCGAAACCCCTGCGCAGAAGGTGTCTCAAACCGCACCATGCCGCGGTGATCGGCCGCGATGCCCGCGCGCTCCGTCTCGTCGTGCGTCGGCGCTGCGCTGGACTGGTCCACCACGTACCCGCGCCCGAGCGGGCCGAGATCGGTCGTGGCTTGTTCCCAGAAGAAGAAGATGCGGAAGTGCCGCATTAGGGGCACAAAGTCATCCGTGATGATTTGGATTGTTTCCGAGCCCTGCTGGAGGGCGCGGATGAGAGAGGAGGACTTGGGGGATCGTCTGGTGAGGGTTGTGGCTTGGACGAGGCTTTGAAGGTAGCGCAGCCAGGTTGCTTTGGGGGTTCCGTCGTGGGGGGTGCCGAAGAAGAGGATGCTGTGGGTGTTGGTGAAGATGGTGTGGTCTGGGAGACTTTGGGGGCGGTGCGGGTTTGGGCGTAGGAAAGGGCCTAGTTGGGGTTGGTGGACGTGTTATTTGGATGCAGAGCGGGACGTGTGGGTAGACTTGCTCGTTTCAAGATGATCCCTCCAAGAGAGTGGCAGAGGAAGATGATGGGCTTGTCGTCGGTGCCGGAGAGCTGGGCGGTCAAACATGGTCAGTACAGCATCACTGTCTGTGACGTGGCAACCTACCCGCCGGTCGGCTGCGAGGTTTGCCACAAAAGTCTGGGCATGATGGTGGATTCGCTCCCCAAACGTAGTGTCGCCGGTCAGCAGCGCTAGACTCGCGTCGTAGCCCCAAACCAAGACACGGGCATTCTTGACATATTTGGGAAGGAAGCGGGGGTCGCTTAGCCAACAGACGCTCGTGTCAGGAGTTGTCCATGTTCTCAAAGCGCCTCCATCCAGACCGTGGATTGCAACGATGCTGGAACAAGAGGCATACATGTCAGCTAGTGAGGAAGAAGAAGGGACATGTCACAAGCTACAATCGACTCACTCTATTTCCGGCTCTGCGGGAGCCGGGGGGGTATATATCTCGAGAATCCCGGAGAGTTCTTCGTTGTTCTTCTTGAGGAGTCTCATTCCCAATCACTGGTGGTTTGGGAGACGATGGTGTGTCTGGGATGGGCCAAGATGGCGAGAGTGTGAAGACGCGACGAGGACATCATGAACCGCGTTGGGAGGAGAGCTGGAAGAGACGGTTTTATTCCTATCGATGTTGGGGGTCTCTTTGTTGGCCGTCTGTTGGCCGTCTCGATGTGCTCGGCCAACAGGAGTGTGGTGTGTCGAGCCCAACAACCGCCCAAGGCCCAAGCGGCTGCATCGTTGAAACAACAGTATTTCTTTTGACCCTGGTCCCGTAGGCGCTTGAGTGTTTGAGCCTCGGTTTCTGCCGTTTCCATTGGGTTGGTCCCCACTGGCTCAATGAACTCCCCCAGTGTTCCTGCCGTGAAAGACACCTCGACCCACCATCGATCTTGGCACTGTGTTACTTATGTAATCACCCAACTTCACCTCAGGGTCAACATCAACATCCAAATCTTGAACCCATCTTTTCCACCTCACAACTCACTTTTTTGCCCGCCGCCAACCGCCTCTCATAATCAAATTCACTCGTCAGTCTTTCAACGCTATCCCGAACAAATACCTGATTTATCTCGCATATCCGCCCTTCAACACCACCCACTTCATCGTCCGGCTCGGCTGCTTCGCACGTATGGTTGCGCGGGGGCTGTCAGCTTCTGCTGGCACCCCCGCACGACTTACGGCCTGAGCATGCCGAATTGGCTGCTCCGCCAGCCTGTAGGCGAGCTACGGCAACCCTGGCATTCCACACAAACCTAGGAAGACGTTTCCTGACTGGGGAGACCTTCACAAACGGCCTGAGCACGCTGCCCCGGCTGCTCCGCCAGCCTGTTGGCGAGTTACGGCAACCCTGGCATTCCGCACAATTCACGACGAGAGTTTTTGGACCACCTTCACAACTGGGCTAATCACGCCGCCCCACGAGATGCTTCGTTGCTCGCGGATGGATCGCGATACTTGGTTTCACTCTAACCCCCGAAACGGCTTCCTTCCTGACCGTCTTCACAACCCGCCTGAGCGCGCCGAACCGCTCCGTGGCCGTGGACGCATCACGGCACCTGGATTCACTTTTAAAAGAACAAAAAGGTTTTTTCCAGATCAAATTGCCTTCCCCAGCTTCATCTGACTGACAAATATTTAGGGCGTACCTTCCAAAATTCGACCAACATACCAAAACCACAACACAGGACTCCGCCAAACTGATTTCATCCCCCCCGGGCAAGCCAACCGCCCCCCCCCCTTCCCCCCGCAAAGATTGGAAAGAGACCCGATTTCTCTCCCACCGTAAAGTCGATTTCTCTGCCAAAAAGAACCCCGATTTCTCTACCAAAAGAGAAACCCGATTTCTTTTTCCAACGCAAACCCCGATCTCTCTCCCTCAGACCGTCGGCACTGCACGTAAGTATACCTAGTCGACTTTCCTTTCTCACGCCAGCCCTTCATCCTCATGCCGCCTGGAAACCGACCAGAAATTAATTAATCAACGCGTCAAAACATCATCACAGGACCAGCCTGCAACCGGATTTTCTTTCCTAGAATTGCGCATCACTCGCACACGGCGCACTAGGAAAAGGTATGTGTCTTCGACATTTCCATCATGATGCATTTGTCGCTGCGCAACGGATTCCCGATCATCACTGATTCTTTTGCTAATGCCTTCTCAAAGCTTGACCATGGACGCTGAGACCGCCGCCGAGCCTACGGCTCCTCTCGCCGTTGGCATGGTCGATGAGGTATGCCTAACATTTCCGCTCAACACCGAGCTTTCCGCCCTTGCTGACTCTGGCACCAAGAATGTCAAGCCTGCCACTGAGAATGTCAAGCCTGCCACTGAGAATGTCAAGCCTGCCACTGAGGATGACCAGTCTGCCATCGAGGCCTAGAACCAAGTAAGTTTGACGCTTTCCCTCAGCGCCTGACGCGACTAACAAATTTCTTTACAGGAATTGCTGAAGTACGTGCCATCTGCGTTGCGCGCTAAGGCGATCTCAACGCGCTTCGGCTCGTATGTCGCATTTGATGGCGCATCAATCGACAAGATGGACAAGAAGACCGTCTGCAAGCTCCATACCGCGCTCGGTGACCACATCGCCTTCACCACTCATTTCACTTGGTATCCTGCCCAGTATTCAGCGATAATAATCCGCATCGTTGTTCCTGGTGTCTCCCGAGTGCGTCAGGAGACCATCGGCACTATCACAATCAAGGGCGTCTCCGTCGAATCAATCGAGCATCGGTGTCATAGCGACCGCGAAGATGTCTCGCAGAAGTTGGCAGTCTTCTGCGGCCCCATCAACGAAAACGACACTGTGCCTGCGCAGCTCGTCAGTCTCAACATCAAGTATGTCAAAGCTCACGTCGCAATTCCGGATTGTTTCTACAACCTCCTTCGGAAAATCCAGCCAGCCGTTGCAAACAAGTTGGACAAAATCCGCCAGTCGATCACAAAGTCTGTCAACAAGACGATCGACGTCGTCTTTCAAGCGGCCAATGGCGATCTGAGGTACATCGAGAAAGCGTGTCGCATATTCGGCCACACGTCGGCCATCGACAAAGACAAGGCTCACGTCGAGTATCCGTTTGCGCCATTCTTCAAAAAAAGCCCGTCTGTGCAGCAGTTGCACTACGGCAATGCACCCTGGCCCGGCAAAGCCGACTTTCCACTCTTCGGTCAGGTCTTCGCCCCAGTCGACAGCTACGACACGGCGGAGGAACAAATCATCCCTCTCGTCATGGGTGAGATCTGCGGCCATTACCTGGAGTGCAAACGTGCGTACGAGCGCGAGTCGAGGGCGTTCGCGGCTTACGCCATTCAACTTCGATACCACGATGACCATCGGTTCTTGCTGCTTGTCAGGTCGTCAGCCGGAGGTGGAACCTACCAGCCCCGGGAGGGCGAGTTGTGCCACGTCTTCCTCAAGGATATCAGACGGACCATGCCTTCGGACGGAGCCAACATCAATGGAGTCGACGCGTGCAAGTGGTGGAAAGCGGAGCGCGTCCCCACCCCGATTGCCGGTGCGCCTGCCGCGTGTTTGACGTTTATTGTCAGTCTTCCGTTGGTCCCCGAGTCTGAGGCTCCCGATGGTGGTCCTCGCCCTTTCATTGATGTCGAGTTTCCCATGCTCAAGTGGGAGAAGGTCAACTTAGACTCGCGTGACCGCGACCTCGTCGCGGCCAAGGTCAAGGAGCTCTTTGACGACGATTCGAGGAGATTGACGGTCTCGTTCAGGTCGATCATATCGGATAAGACCAGCCAAGCCGCCATCTTTGCGATCAACGACCTCCACACTCCGCGGTTCGCAGCCAAAGAGGCCCCAGTCTCAGATTGGTCTCTCGAGACTTACCGCTTCCTGCTAGACTTTTGCGGCGGCAAAATCGGCAACGCTTTCGAGAGATACCCTCACATGCGAAACATCTTGGACCACCCCGAGCGCGTCCCTTCGTATCTCATAGAGCTCTGGGAGAAGATGGACGAGACGAAGAAGCAAGCTTATCGCGGCCTCGAAAATCTCGTGCAGAATATCAAGTGGGTCGCTTGTGTCGCTGGCGCCGGCAAAACTACCTTTCTCCACTTCGTCGTTCACATGGCGCTCTTTGGCGATAACGAGAAGGACCATCAGATCAAAGTCTTGTACTTCTTGAACCACAACTCTGCCGTCAGCGGTTTTGCTAGCGAGCTGAGCGCAAAGGCTAAGGCATTGGGAAAAGGCCACACCGTGGTTCGTCTCGATGGATACGAGAGCGAAGTCAATGACTGGTCGCGTTCTCGGATGATGCAGCACCTTTGGGACGAGGCCTTCGATGAGCAAGATGCTTGCTTGACTTGTTTTGGAGTTGTTGGCCATTTCACAGTCCAGCACCAGCTCGCACAAATGACAGTCGATACGAAGGACGCAAGTGCGCGGTCCCAGAGGTTGCAGCTTCCCCCCCTGGGTCTCCATGAGAGCGCCTACCGATACTACTCGGCACACCAGAACCGGTTTCCTGGCTTGCGCGACGCACTCGAGCGTCTCGACGTCGGCGAGCTCCAAGACGAGGACAAGGCTCAGATTCAGACAACGCTGAGGGAGCTCGTCAACGAGCTGTATGCCAAATACCTGAAGCAATTCAGCGGTGTCATCTTCGCGACTCCCTATACTGGCTGCCTCTCAAGCTTCGTCCGCAATTTTGAGGCTGACATCTGCCTCATCGACGACGCCGCAAAGATTGGCGATTTGGCCTTTCTCCAGATTATCCGTGCACATACTCCAAAGCTTTTCTTGGCTGTTGGGGACCCCACCCAACTTGGCCCCCGCGTTCGGTCAAGCTTCGACGTGATTGTGGACCCTTTCCAGGAGTACGTCAAGAAGTCTACGCTGGAGCGTGCTGTCAACATTGGCAACATCGCGGATACACCCCTCACAATGAACCATCGTGGATACAGTGGTCTACCTGCCCTTCCAGCAAAGGTCCTCTACCACGATTATATGCAGCCGGCCAAGGCTGGGACGGATGCCTGGTCTAGCGTCGCCAATGCCTGGCATGCTTGGTTGCTGAAGCTCTGCCCAACCCTCTCTAGGAACTACCAGCGCGTTTTGTTTGAGCGCCACGGTGCGTTGTGCGAGAAGATTGGGCGCTCCTGGCAGAACCTAGAGCACGTCGAGCACGTTGCTGGAATGGTATACGACGCACTCAAGAACAGGAGGCTGACTGGATACAACGGCCGAGCGGCAAAGATCCTCATCATTGCGATGTACAGACTTCAGGTTTATCACCACCAGGATGCGCTAGACGCCATGGTCCACGATGGTCGTCTGACCCCTGCCGAACGCCGCCAGGTCACAGCTTGCACGGTTGGCAGCGCGCAAGGCTTAGAAGCCGATCTGGTCTTAGTCGACTTCGTCCAGAACCAGTCCCCTGATTCTACCGCTGATCTCCGCCGTCTCAGCGTGTCGTTAACTCGTGCTCGGTATGCTGAAGTCATCCTGATGGGCCGAGGAATCTTTGTTGACGCAATCACTCGTCGCGAGGAGATGGAGTTCGGTCATAATGTGCGCGCCCTGATGGATATCTACGGAGATGTCGCACTTGCGGGTGGCGTTGTGACCCGTTGCTGTACTTAGGAGCTAGATACCATGAACCCTCGCAGCTGAACTTGCCTTCCCGACCACAATCAATGGTTTTCAAGTTTTGCGGGTGTTGACTGCATGAATGAGATCATTCAATTGCAAGCACCGTTAGCCTGCCAGTGTTGTCAAATGAAGGGAGACATCTATAGTCAAGACTATGAATCATGGCGAGGTTGGAACAAAGGCATCGAAGGTCGTCTGCAGACCATGACCCTGCACCCGTCGGCGCTCGAAAGCACGAGCGTCAACCGCTGTCTCTCGGTCCCCGGCTCGACAATCTTTCCCCTCGGCAAGCGAATGTCCAAAAATGTCTGGAGAAGCCGCACCACTGTGTACGAGACCTCCATCAGGGCAAAGTCCTCTCCGAGGCACTGCCGCGGCCCGCCGATAAACGGGAAGTGCGCCCACCCAATCCCGTCCAGCTCCCCCGTCTCCCAGCGCTCTGGACGAAAGGCCTCTGCGTCCGAGCCAAAGATGTTCTTCCTCCGGGAGTTTACATACTGCGAAAACACGACTAGCTCCCCTTTCCTCACCATAATGGGGCTCGTCCCGTCCGGACCGCCGCCGGTTGGCAGAATGGTCGTCCTTACGGCCTCGCGGTTGTTGAGCGGAACAGGCGGGTAGAGCCGGAGGCTTTCCTTCACCACGCAGGCCAAGAACGGCATGACCTTGATTTGCTCCCTCGTCGCGTTCGTCAGGTCGCCCATGACGCTGCTGATTTCGTGGCGTAGCCGTTCCAGGGCTCCGGGGTGGCGGACCAAGAGACGGCTGGACGGGCGGAGGTAGTTAGCCCACGGTTCAATTGTTGCACCCAGGCGGGCACCCAGATCCTTACAATGTCCATGACAAGCAACACGCAGTGGTATCTCGCCCGGCAAGCAGCACGTTGAGCAGCTGATCCCGGAGGTCGGTTTCGTTGGCAGATTCGTTTGCGATTTGCCTGATGAACCAGGAGGTCGAATCCAGTTCCTTCTTTTCCCTGTCGTCCAAACCTCGTTCCATAAACCCCTGCTCCCGGATGTACCGTTCGACAAACTGGTGAACGTTGCGGCAGGCCTTGCGGAATGCGGCGGGGGTGTAGAGGAAATGAAACGGGGCCGAGCGAAAGCGCCTGGCGAGGCCCTCCAAGGCAACATCGAAGCTCTCAGCAAACTCTTTGTTTTCGGCTGCCTGGTCGACGCCTGCGCGAAGGCTGTAGACGGAGCGGCCAAACAGCAAATCTGTGGCAACGTCGAGCGTCAAGTTGAAGAACAAGGGCTGGAGATCAATGGTCCCGTCGGCGGGCATGCAGTCGATCAGGTTGGCCACATGCTCATGGAAGTAGCGGAAGTCCTGGTACTTGGCACGAGCGAACTGCTTACGAAGAAGCTCCCGCGAGTGTTTCCAGGCGGCGCCCTCCTGTGTGAAGATACCATTGCCGAGGAGGGGACCGAAGACGCCCGGGCGGCAACCGAAGCCATAATCCTCGAAGTTTGTCGAGAGGAGCGTTTCCACGTTTTGAGGGTGCAGGATGTGGTACGCGCGGGGCCCCACGAGCAGAAACTGGCAAAGGTTGTTTCCCGGCTCGTAGTCTTTTGCAATGGAGCACAGAAAGGCGAGGAGCCGGCCGTCTGCGTCGGACTCCCACAGCTCCTTGATGCGGTCAATTCCCAGCGGCCAGCGCTTCGTGAGTGCCGGTGGCAGCTGGCAGCCGTGCTGGCGGCCGTAGATGGTGTCGCGCTAGGACGTTGAATTGGTGTCTTAGGAAAACGGTTCGTAGTGACTGGGACGGGCTGTGATTTGTTGACACCATTGGGATGTTGGTACTCACATGATATTCCCAGGCTCTTTCGACGGCAATCCAAAGGAGTCGACCAAAACCTAGGCCCACGACAACAGAGACCAGCAACGTGCGCATACCCTGGCTTTTTGTTGGCAGGCCGTCGCCGACGTCGCGCGACAATGGAGGGTCCATAGTTTGTTGCCTTGGCTTTTCGTCATGGGAAGAGGAGAGAGCCAGAAATGGGGAATTGGGAATTAAAATGGAACATGAAATACCACCAAGAGTCACAAAGGCAATCGGGGACCTTCCCCGTCCCATCTTAGAGTCTCTCCCCTCAGAGTCTTGACGCCGTCTTAGACAGTGCGCCTTGTTTGCCCGTGATGGACTTGCCGCGATGCTCATTGGACGAGACATGAGGATTCGCCCAAAAGGGGCAAGTTGAGGGGCCAGCTAAGCCAGATGCTCAGCGGGGTGCACAGTGTGCCTAGCTTGGCTTGATGTGTGTTGCACTGTCATTGCTGCTGGTGCCAACAACAGAACGGGAGTGATCGAATCGATAGTGTCAGTCTGATTTTCAACACGAAGGCAAGGCTATCTGATCCGTGCTTGAGCGATGGCACCCTTCTTCAGGGTACCCTATCGATCACGGTCCCCGACTTCCGGACTCTCCATGCATCAACGAGCCGCCGCCCACCCCGTCCCGTCTCAAACCTTACTCCTGGCTTAGAACGCTTTTGACAATGCCAATCTCAACACTTCTGAGAAGGCCATTCTCTTGGGTTTTCCTTTTTTTTCAGTCTCCTTGTCATCATCGTTTACCTCTCTTCTTCTTCCGCCCACTGAGGCTGACTTGGCCACGACATGCCCCCAAACTACAACGGTGCAAACCCGATACCAATCCATTGCTCTCACCCAAGCTACCGAGTATCTAACACACACATACAATCATTACTCGTAACAATCCCTCCATCCGCAAACTTCCCGGTCATATCCTTCCCGTACCAAGCCACGACTCATAGGAAGCAGCCAGGGGGCAGGGTTAGGGTCAGCCATTGATTGAGCCCACCCCTATTATTCCCTCCCAACCGAACGGGCCGCAGCCAGCCTTGTTTCAAATCCGTTCCGCGCACACTCCGTCAGAATACGATGGGTGAAAGACTTAGAACAGCGGGCCCCCGAGGTTGATGGCGACGCTCTTGGACTCGGTGTAGTTCGTCAGCGCAGCCTCGCCGAGTTCGCGGCCGATGCCGGACTGGCCGTATCCGCCGAAGGGGACCTCTGTCGTGAGCATGTTGTAGCCTGGGTTTTGGGGGTTTTGTTAGTTGAAAACTTCAGACAAGGGTTGGGAAAATTGGAGACGAAGCAAGGTGACTCACAGTTGACCCAGACGGTGCCCGCCCTCAGCGCGTTGCTCACGCGGATGGCGGTCTTGAGGTCCTTGGTGTGGACGGCAGCAGCGAGGCCGTACTCGGTGTCGTTGCCCAGCTTGATGGCCTCCTCCTCGGTCGAGAACTTGGCGATGGCGCACACGGGGCCGAAGATCTCCTCGCGCATGATCTTCATGTCCTGCGA
>OUNM010097326.1_pt1 | contig 10465 bp, 9 predicted proteins | sample 1769961 | NCBI WGS metagenome assembly OUNM01 (sample SAMEA3914820, study PRJEB12502) | metagenome | biome: forest; material: soil | place: USA | collected 2012-03-12 | depth 0.3 m
TACGGCGGCTCGCTGCAGCTCGACTACGATCTAGGGGCGGCGACGCTGACCTCGATCACCGCCCTGCGCAAACAGGACAGCGGTCCCAGCTATCTGGATATCTTCCGTCTCGACGCCTACCCGGTGCATGTGCGGCAGGGGCCGACGACCGGCGACGGCAAGCTGTTCACCCAGGAATTCCGGATCGCCTCGCCCTCGAGCTCGACGTTCGAATATACCGCCGGCGCCTTCTATTCGAACCAGACCAACGACACCGACCCGACGCCGTTCGTGATCACCGTCTCGCCGTTCCCGGGCGTGGTCATCCCGATCAACGGCACGCCGCTGAAGGGCTACACCCTCGACACCAAGGACCAGTCGGCCGCCGCCTTCGGCCAGGCCGTCTATCATGTCGGCGACAAGCTGCGGCTGATCGCCGGGGCGCGCTACACCCACGAGAAGATGACCGTCGGCTATCACTCGCTGGACGCCAACACGACGGGCGGACGCCAGAAGACGATCAACAACGTCTCCTGGAAGCTCGGGCCGCAGTACCAGTTCGACAAGGACACCATGGTCTATGCGACGGTGTCGCGCGGCTATAAGGGGCCGCAGGTGGCGGTGGGCGATCCCACCCTGCCGACCAACCAGCCCACCCTGATCCGTCCGGAAATCCCGACCAACTACGAGGCCGGACTGAAGGGCGCCCTGCTGGGCGGCCGCATCCTGGCCGACGTCAGCGCCTTCTATCTGGACTTGAAGGACTATCAGGGCCAGCTGTGCACGCCCAACGCCGGCGGCGGCCTGACCTGCGCGCCGCAGAACATCGGCAAGGTGGTCTCCAAGGGCGTCGAGGCCAACCTGTTCGGACAGCCGATCCACGGCCTCTCGCTCAATACCGGCCTGATCTACAACCCCGTGACCTATCCCAAGGGCTTCACGGGCCAGGACGGCAGCGCCCTGGGCGGCCAGCAGATGGCCAATGCGCCCAAGTGGAAGTTCACCCTGTCCGGCGAGCTCCGCCATGCGGTGGCCGGCAATGTCGAGGGCTTTCTGGCCGCCGACACCGTCTACAAGTCCGCCGTCCGCTACGCGGCCTCGACCGATCCGAACGTCACCTTCGACGCGCACTGGACCGTGGGCGGCCGCATCGGCGTGCGCGATCCGGACAAGGGCTGGAGCGCGGCGATCTTCGTTCGCAATCTCGGCAATAGCCACGAGCCGGTGGTCCGCTACGCCAACTTCCCCGACGGCTCGATCGGCTCGTATGGCCAGATCCTGACGCCGCAATCCTTCCGACTGGTCGGGGTCAGCCTCGACGCGCGCTTCTGACGAGCCCCAACTGGAGGCGGGGCCTCGGCTCCGCCTCACCTTTTTGACCGCCCGCACAAGGTTCAGACATGCTTTTCGCCGCCCTTCTCGCCAGCGCCGTCGCCGCGCCGGACGCCGCCGCCTTCGGCCAGGCCTGTATGGCGCTGCAGGGCAGGACTTTCGGAGACCTGGTGGTCACCGGCGCCCGCGAGATCCCGGCGGGACCGGCTCCGGCGCCGGCCCTGATGTCGCCCAATGGCGGCCCGCCGGCCGCGCGGCCGGGCCTGCCGGAGCACTGCCTGGCCACCGCCGACATCGCCCGTCGCACAGGCGCCGATGGCCAGCCCTACGCCATCAAGATCGAGCTGCGCGTGCCCGCCGACTGGAACGGTCGCTTCCTCTATCAGGGCGGCGGCGGCATGAACGGGGTGGTGATGACCGCGCTGGGCGAGCCGACCCCATCGGGCGATCGAGAGCCGCCGGCCCTGGCCCGAGGCTTCGCCGTCGTCTCGACCGACAGCGGTCACCAGGCCGCCAACCCCGCCGACTCCCGCTTCGCCAAGGACCAGCAGGCCAAGCTCGACTACGGCTATGCCGCGATCGGCAAGGTCACGGCGGGCGCCAAGCTGCTGATCGGTGAACTGACCGGGCGCGCGCCGACCAAGAGCTACTTCATGGGCTGCTCGAACGGTGGTCGCGAGGCCCTGATCGCCGCCCAGCGCTATCCCACCGAGTTCGACGGGATCATCTCGGCCAATCCGGCCTTCGAGCTGAGCCACGCGGCGATCCTGTCGACCTATTCCGCGAACGTCTTCGCCGCGGCCGCCGCCAAGCGCCAGACCGACGCCTCGCGCCTGCTGACCCCGGCAGACGGCGCGCTGTTGCAGAGCGCGATCCTGGCGCAATGCGACGCGCTGGACGGCGCCAAGGACGGCATGGTCTTCAACCGCGCCTGCCGCTTCGACATCCGCAAGATCGTCTGCAAGGGCAAGGCTGCCGACGGCTGCCTGGCGCCCGACAAGGCCGAGGCGATCGAGACGGCGTTCCGAGGTCCCCGCGACCGCGACGGCAAGGCGGTGGTCGGCAGCTGGTCCTACGACGCCAGCCAGTTCAGCCAGGGCTGGCGCATCTGGCAGACGGGCACGCCGACGCCGAACGGCGGGGCCTTCACCCTGCTGCGCGACCTGGTGAGCAATTCCCTGAGCGACTATTTCGCCTTCCCGGCCATCAAGCGGCCGGTCAAGACCGACGACGTCCCGTCCCTGCTGAAGGCCGTGGCGGCCACGGCGGCGATCACCGACGCCGACTCCACCGATTTCCGAACCTTCGAGGCGCGCGGCGGCAAGCTGATCCTGGTCACCGGCTGGTCCGATCCGATCTTCTCGGCCCCGCAGCTGGCGGCCTGGTACGAACGCATGTCGTCGGACATGCAGGACGCAACCGGACGGGCCGGCGCCGACTTCGCGCGACTGTTCGTCGTGCCGGGCATGGAGCACTGCGGCGGTGGCGCGGCCCTGGACGACTTCGACCCGCTGTCGGCCCTGGTCGCCTGGACGGACGGTCAGGCCGGGCCGGCTCTCTTCGTCGCCAAGGGCCAGGCGTTCCCGAACGTGACCCGCCCGATCTGCGCCTACCCCGCCAGCGCCCGCTACGACGGCACGGGTCCCGTGCAGGACGCGGCGAGCTTCCGCTGCGAGGTTCCCAAGCCGGATACGAAAGCAAGCTGAGGACGGGCAGGCCTTCGCTAGCGATCGACATCCCGCGGCCGTACGTAGATCACGACGTGCGCCAGGTCGGGGCGGCCATAGGGTTGAGAGATGTCGACCCAGGCCTGTCCGTATTCGACCAGCGTCATCCGCCCTTCGCCGAACGGCTGTCCCCCTCGGGTGACCGTATAGCGAAGCGTGAAGGGGCCCTCCGGGCTGACGGCCAAGGTCATGTCGTCGGCGCCGGGGCGCTTGATCCGCATCGCCTGGCCGTCGGCGCGGCCCTCGACCACCTCGCCCAAGGTCGGGATCTCCCAGCGGATCGCCCCGTCGGGCGAGAGGTGGAAGCGATAGCCCTCCGCGGCCTGGTCCTGGATCGCCTTGGCGTTCCGTGTGCGACTGAGGGCCCAGTCGCCGTTCCAAGGGCTCTCGTTCAAGGCCTTGGGCGGGGGAAGGTCGGCCGACGCCGGTGTGGCGGCGATGAACAGCGACAGGGCCAGCAGCGTCGACGAAGCGGGTCTCACGATCGGTCTCCAAGGTGGAAGGCTGGATCATTGCGCCGGCCAGCCGCCGTCCGCCATCGGCAAGGCGACGGGGCTAGAATCCCAGAGGACCGACGGCGCCGCACCAGCGCGCCACCTTCTCCGGATCGGCCTCATCCATGTAGAAGAAATGGGTCATGGTCGGCCGGACCGTCGGTCCGCTCCCGTCGTCGGGCGTCATCGCCACTGTGCCGCGGAACACCTTCAGGCTCCCGCCGTCCCAGTATTCCTCGACGTCGTGCAGGGCCGTGAAGCCGGTGTCGATGAAGGCGCGCAGGTTCTGGCGGATGGCTTCGCGGCCATGCCAGTCGGCGACGCCGAGATTGCAGACGGCGTTTTCAGCCAGACATTCGAACCCCGCGCCGAAGGTCTTGTCGTCGATCTCCCTCCAGAAGGCCAACAGCCAGGCCGGGGCGGGCTTTTTCTCGAACATACGCTGGGTCATGCGACTGGAACTCCTGGGGATGTGAGCCGAGGGCTCGACGAACAGCATCCTCCAACCCACTTTGGCATTCATGCCGATCACCCCTCCGATCTCGCCAAACTCACCTCGCCCCGTGGCGATCCTGGCTTTTCCGGCCGATCAGTTGCTGGACGTGGCCGGACCGTTGCAGGTCTTCGCCACCGCCAATGAACAGGCCGAGCGCGCCGGGCTGGCCAGGCCCTACGAACCTTTCATCGTCTCGCCCGGCGGGCAGGCGGTGCGCTGCACGGCGGGGCTGGCCCTGGAAAGCGCGCCGCTGCCGGAAGCGCGGACGACGATCGACACCCTGGTCGTCGCGGGCGGGCAGGGCGTGCTGGCCGCGGCGAAGGATCGCGATCTCGTCGCCTGGCTGGCCGATCGGGCGAGGACGGCGCGGCGCGTCGCCTCGGTCTGCACCGGCGCCTTCCTGCTGGCCGAGGCCGGCCTGCTCGACGGACGCCGGGCCGTCACCCACTGGGAGTATTGCGAGCGCCTGTCCAAGGCCTATCCGGCGATCGAGGTCGAACCGGACCGGATCTTCGTGCGCGACGGCCCGGTCTGGACCTCGGCGGGCGTCACCGCCGGCATCGACATGACCATGGCGTTGGTCGAGGACGACCTGGGCCGTGACGCCGCCCTGGCGGTCGCGCGGCACCTGGTCGTGTTCCTCAAGCGTCCGGGCGGCCAGGCGCAGTTCAGCGCCACCCTGGCCCTGCAGTCGACCGACGCGCGCTTCTCGGAACTGCATGACTGGATCAACGCCAACCTGGCCGGTGACCTGTCGTTGGCCAGGCTGGCCGACCAGGCCGGCATGAGCGCCCGCACCTTCATACGGCGCTACACGGAAGCGACCGGCCTTACGCCCGCCCGCGCGGTGGAGCGCCTGCGCACCGAGGCCGCCCGCCAGCTGCTGGCCGAGAGCCGCCTGCCGATCAAGCGCATCGCCACGCGCTGTGGCTTCGGCTCGGAGGAAACCATGCGTCGAGCCTTCCAGCGACTGCAGTCGATCTCGCCTCAAGCGTTCCGGGAGCGTTTCAGCGACTGAAGGAGAGCCGCCGCTCAACACGATGCGAGGTCTCGGATTTGAGGTTCGCCATCGCTCCTGGAAGGCCGCTTGCCGAGCGGGCCGCCACAGCTGGGGGCGCTACCGCGCCACCCCGTCCAATTCCGCCATCGTCTCCTCCGACAGCGCCAGCTCGGCCGCCGCCAGGTTCTCGCGCAGGTGAGCGACCGACGAGGTGCCGGGGATCAGCAGGATGTTGGGCGAGCGGCGCAGCAGCCAGGCAAGCGCCACCTGCATCGGCGTCGCCTCCAACCGTTCGGCCACCGCCGACAAGGCCGACGACTGCAGCGGCGAGAAGCCGCCCAAGGGGAAGAACGGCGTATAGGCGATCCCGGCCTTGGCCAGATCGTCCATCAGGGCGTCGTCCTCGCGGTGGGCCAGGTTGTACATGTTCTGTATACAGATGATGTCGGTGATCGCCCGCGCTTCGGCGACCTGGGCGGGCGTGACGTTGCTGACGCCGATGTGGCGAACCAGGCCCTCGCGCTTCAGGTCGGCGAGCACGCCCAGCGGCTCGGCGATCGAACCCTCGGTCGGCCCCATGCCGAACATGGCGCGGAAGTTGACCACGTCCAGCGCGTCCAGGCCCAGACGGCGCAGGTTGTCGTGGACGGCCGATCGCAACGCGTCCGGCGAGACGGCCGGCAGCCAGGACGCGTCCTCGCAGCGCCGGGCGCCGATCTTGGTGACGATCACGAGGTCGTCGGCATAGGGGTGCAGCGCCTCGCGGATGATCTCGTTGGTGACGTAGGGGCCGTAGTAGTCGCTGGTGTCGATGTGATTGACGCCCAGCGACACGGCCTCGCGCAGCACGGCCAGGGCCGCCGCTCGGTCCTTGGGCGGGCCGAACACGTGCGGACCGGCCAGTTGCATGGCGCCATAGCCCAGCCGCCGAACCGCGCGGTCGCCAAGTTGGAAGGTCCCGGCCTTGTCGATGGCGTTGGTCATGTCTCTCGTTCCTTGCATTGTGGCGCGGTGGGAAGCATCTGAAGAATCCTTCAGTTTCGGAATTCGCTTTCGATGACCGCCCTCGCACCGCCCTTGAAGCCAAGAAAATCACCGGTTCAGGCGCGATCCGCCGCCACGATCGACGCCCTGCACACGGCCGTGATTCAGGTTCTGATCCGCGAAGGCCTCAGCCGCTGCACCACCACGCGGATCGCCGAGCGGGCCGGGATGTCGGTAGGCAGCGTCTACCAGTACTACCCCAATCGCGACGCCCTCCTGGCGGCGGTGCTGGAGCGGCATCTTAGCGGTATCGCCGAAGCCATGGAGCAGGTCTGCCTGGACTGCCGGGGCTGGCCGGTCGCCCGGATGGCCGAGGCCCTGGTCGAGGGCTACCTGGCGGCCAAGCTGCGCGACGTCGGTGAGAGCCGGGCGCTCTACGCGGTGGCCGGCGAGCGGGGTGGGGGGCAATTGGCCGCCCGGGTCTATCAACGCCTGGAGGCGGCGGTCGCCGCGCTGCTCGTCACCGCGCCGGACGCCAGCTTCGAGGACCCGGCCATGACGGCCTCGATCGCCCTCAACGCCCTGGTCGGGCCGGTGCGCAGGATCCTGGACGGCGAGGCGACCCCCGCGTTCGAGGCGCGGCTGCAAGGGCAGCTTGTCTTGCTGCTGACCGCCTATCTGCGGTCGGAGCCGGGGCGTGACCCTTCCGCGAAAGCTCTGTCTTTGCGGTCAGAGAAATGACGGCGTAACCCCTCCTGGCGATCCCGGTGCGGGTGGCCGCCGTCTCGGAAGTCAGATTTCACCCTGCCAAATCGGACCGGAGGACCGGCAGGGTCGCGTGGTTCGGCGGCGCCAAGTCACGATACTGGACAGGCGGTCCGCGTCACACGGACGATCGTCGAGCAAAAGCTCACCATGTCGCCCACGGCGACGGCGACACGATCGACCTTGCCGCAATAGGGAACGCGTATGACCGTACTGGCCAAGGCAAGCGCCGAGCGGCGCCACGCCGCCTGATCCTGATCGACGAGTAAGCCATAGGTGTCGACGTCCTTGGCCTTCTGGTCCGCCTGCTCTTGAAATGCGGTCCCGGCGGCCACGCGCTGGCGGAGGGTCGACAATTCGGTCTCAGCGCCGGCCTTCAACGCCTGATGGCGCGCCAGGTTGGTCCGGGCGTTCGCCAGGTTCAGCTGTTCGTCGGTCGGGCGCAGTAGGATCAGGGCTTGCCCAGGTCGAACTGTCTGCCCTTTGCCGACGAAGATGCTCGTGACTTCGCCCACGGTGCGGGCCAGGACAGTCGCCGGGCCTGTCTCATCGGATGTGTCGGCCGGAGCAGAGGGCCGCCGGGGCGCGCTAGCGGCGAGCCGGTCGATCGCTTCGCTTGCCTCGTCGAGTTGCGCATAGGCCAGGGCCCGGCGCGCCTTCTCCGCGTCCGGACTGCAATCTTCGAGTGCTTTGAATCGCGCCGACAAGGTCTGATACCGGGTCAGCCACGCGGGCGCTTCGAAAATGCAGATGCTGGTGGCGTTGCGCTGCGTATCAATAATGACGGGGCTGCAGGGGCCGCTGGTCGATACGGACGGGGCCTGGGCCTGAACGGGTGTGTCGCAGGTTCCCGTCAAGATGAGCGCCAGGGCCGCGAAGCCGGGACAATAAAGGCGATGGCCGGGCATGGGCGGCTCCAATCAGGGATAGTCGGCAGCGACGGCCAGCCGGTCGCCGAGAGACAGCTGTTGCGGGGCAGGCACGAAACAGGGGCTAGCCGCGCCTGATTTGAAGATTTGCGCGGGCAGCGCGTAGTTCATGACCGATTTGGCGTCGAAGGCCCCGGCCGTGATCTTGGTGTTCGGCGGCGGCCTCAGATTTGCGTCCACCGTCGCCTTCGACCAGAAGTTTGGAGGGGCGCCAAAGAAGGCATAGGCCTTCGGATAGTCGATTTCTTCGGCGCAGACCGAGCCGGGACTCGCCATCACGTGGTCGAATCCAAGGACATGACCGAAGACGTGCAGCACCTCACCGTTGAATCGCCCGCTGATCGCATCGGCGATCGGATAGCGGGCGAGCTCTAGATTGGCGGTTGGTTGGCCGACTTCGGCGTTGTGACTGTTCGTACCCAGAAAGGCCCAGAAGCCCATCTGCTCAAACGAGACGCGGACGTCCGAGGCGTCGCTCACACCGCAGGGCCTCGGATCGGTGATGGGTCCGAAGTCGAAATCGACCGCGCCGTAGAGCGTCCACTCCAGCGCCGTGCTGGCCACATAGGCCCGCAGCGGTTTGGCGCCGTCCAGGAAACAGACGGTGAGGGTCGGCTTGGACCAGCGAAGGTCGGCGTGAAAGACGCCCCCGGGCTGGAAGCCGTTCTGAACCATCTGCTTGGCCATGATTTTGATCGACGCTCGGGTCAGTCGGCGTGTCTCGCGCAAGTCCTCATCGCGACGGCGCACTTCGGCGACGAGCCGTTCGACCTCGGCTTCGGCGCCGGCGAGGTCGCCTTTTTCAAGTTTGGCCTTGGCCGTTTGGCCGACCTGGCCGGTGCTGTCGGTCTCGGCGAGCTTGGCTTCCAGGGCGCGATATTTTTCGGCCCACGCATTGGCCTCGGCGACCTTGGCCGAGATCTCGTCGTCCTTCCGCGCGAGCACCGCATTGAGCGCTTGCAGGGCGTCGGCGCCTACGCCTGCGCAGATGACCGTCACATTGCCGGTGGTCTGGTTTATGATCGGGCTGCAAGCCCCGGACGATGTCAGCGTCGTCGGCGCGCCGCCAGACTGCGCGTGTCCCGTCCCCGCGGCGGCGAGACCGAGGCTAAAGAGGATTGCCGGAACAGCGCGAGGCCTTGGCGAGGACCGCATGGTCCCGGGCCTAGGGCTTGGTTGTGGGTGACGGCGGCGCGGCTTGGCAATTGACGGGACCCGCGCCCCCGATGGTGATCGTGGCGTTGCCCTGAGTGTTGGTGACGATCGGCGAACAAGGCCCCGAAGTCGTAGCCGTGAACGCTCCGTTGAACAGGATGCCGGTATTGTCATTGCCGACCGAAACCGGGGCGGCGGCGTCCCGCAGGGGCGGCGACAGGCGTTCAGGGACTGTGGCTATATCCCGCTGCAGAGCGTTCATTTGGCTTTGCGTGACACCGGCGCCGCGTGTCGCCGTAATCGCCTGCTGACTCACGCCGGCAATGAATTTGCCCTGATCCGTCGGATTCGCGGGGTAGGCCAGCGCGACCTCCTGCTTATCCACCGGCGACAGATCTTCGTTGCCCGAATTGGCGCAGCCGGCGGTAGCGAACCAGCGGGCCGGGAACGCGTAGTGCATGATCGATTTCGGATCATAGGGCGTGGTCCGCAGGCGGTCGGTGTCGACGAGCGCGCGCAGATTGAAATCGACCTTGTCCTTGTCCCAACCATTCGGCGGCTGGGCCATGTCGGCATAGACCGTCGGCCATTTTATGCCGGCGACGCACGGGTCTCTGGGGCTCTGATGCTCGTGTTCCAGGCCCAGCGCGTGACCCAATTCGTGGAGGACAATGCCTCGCGCCTTCTTCTTGTCCGCCAGCGACCAGGCGCCGAAAGATGCGAAATCGATATTCAGCGACGGCTCGCCGATCACCTGCTGGGCGATGGAGTCGGTGCCGACCCGCGACCAGTGACCGGCTGGGCCGAAGTCTACGCGGATATGCGAAGGCCGGCTTGGGTCGCAGGTGCGCAGCGCGTCCTTCCCGTAGTCGAATTTGATATTGGCGTAGGCTTCCCAGGTTCGGCTCGTCGTCACGAAGAAGCGGCGCGCGTCGGGATTGGTTTGATAGAAACACACTTCAAGCGTGCTTCCGGCGCGCCAGAGCTTGTAGGCGTTGACCACGGCATTCATTGCGCCGGCCTTGACCTTGTCTGTTTCGGCCTCGGCGGAAGGTGACGGCAGGTTGACCGCCTTGTAGACGCTTTTCGGGGCGACCGTGTGGGCGGCTCCAGCGGGCGGGGCAAGAATAGCGGCGACGGATAGTAAGACGAGCAGCGGAGAACTTTTCATCAGCCCCTCCAACGTCAGGGGCGCTGCTGTCGGCTGCGAGTACGCAGCGCTGAACATCTGTCGTGAGCCCCCTCACAACCTAGATGTTAATCATCATTGCCGGATGGATGCAACCAAAGACCGGCAATGCAAAATACACAATCCTTAGTAGAATTTGCGACCGCCGCGACGCCTTCTAGCGCAACCTGGCCCCCTTGGGGGACGAGGTCGTGGCTTGGCCTGGCTGAAAGGCTGGCGTTCTGCGTCCGCCCGCGTTAGCAGACCGCCCCATGATCCGCCTCGACAATATCTCCAAGCAGAACGGCCACCAGATTCTGTTCATCGAAGCCTCGATGGGCATCCAGAAGGGTGAGAAGGTCGGGCTTGTCGGTCCCAACGGCGCTGGCAAGACGACGCTGTTTCGCATGATCACCGGCCAGGAGCAGCCCGACGA
>OUNM010014368.1_pt1 | contig 10461 bp, 7 predicted proteins | sample 1769961 | NCBI WGS metagenome assembly OUNM01 (sample SAMEA3914820, study PRJEB12502) | metagenome | biome: forest; material: soil | place: USA | collected 2012-03-12 | depth 0.3 m
CAGCACATGCGGCGTCTTCTCCATCACCGTGCGCGCCAGGCTGATGGGGTGCCGTGTCCGCGTTACATCGGCGACCGCACCGGCCCTTAATGTCGCGCCATCCATGATGGCCGCGTCCATCTCGTTTTTGCCGTCGACGGTGAACACCGCTCCCCTGCCCGCATTGAAGTGCGGATCGTCTTCAAGAATCTTGATTGCGGCCTCCACTGCATCCATCGATGAGCCGCCCTGGTCGAGCACCTTGGCTCCCGCCTCGATGGCTCGCTGAAGGCCCGCGCGATACTGGCTGTCCCCTTCAGGTCCGAGCTTCGACCGCTCAATCACTCCCGCGCCACCGTGCAGAACAATCGCCCAATGATGAGCTGGTTGCTGCGCCCATGCTGTTGTGCCGGCCAGCGTTAGCAACGCCAATTTGATTCCGTGACTCAAGACAGAATTTCGCACTCTTCACCTCTAGACCAGAAAAAATGAACCGATCGCTCGCTGCTGGATATATAGCCATCCTATTCTGCTGGGCGCGGCCGCAAAAAGAAAAAGGCACGGCGGCCGAAGCCGCCATGCCTTGTGGGTCTGTCCGCAGGCCTAGAAGAACAGCTTTGCGGAAACCTGCAGTTGGCGCGGGCCAAACAGCAGGCTGTTGGTGTTGTTCTTCACGCCAAAGGCATTGAAGGGAGCCGACGCGACAAAAGGCACGATGCACCCGGCAAAGCTTGATCCAGCCGGGAGCCCCGTTTGCGTGGGACAGGCTCCTGTAGCGCCTGTTGGCGCGAGCTGAGTGGAGAAAGTCGTGTTCGTGCCTGAAATGATTTCGTGGTTGAGGATGTTGAATGCCTCACCAACGAACTGGAGCGTGTACTTCTCATGAATCGGGATATCACGCGTCACGCGGAAGTCGATGTTGCGGACTCCCGGTCCGGGCTGGCTGTTGCGCTGGATCTGCGGCGGACGCCCCGTGGTGGGCGCTCCCGACGAAGAACTCATCGCACCGCCGAAGATGTTGCCATCGGCTGCCTTCGGCGTGCTTGCAATCACCGAAGCCGGCGAGTTCATGCCGGCGACAATCGGGAAGCCGGTGGATTCTGTTGCAGTCCCGGAGAACTTGAACCCGTCGAGCCCGTACTTCATCCACTTGTTGTCCGTCATGATCTGTGGCTGCCACAGCAACGTTCCGACAAAGCGATTCCGCATGTCGATATCCGAACGACCGTACTCGCCCTTGAGGTTATTGGGATCGAGCACAGGGTTGCCGCCGTAGAACGTTCCGAAGGCGCCCTGCACCTGGTCATCGTCCAACGCCTTGGACCAGGTGTAGTTCAGCAGCACCTCCAGGCCATGATCAAACGGCCTGCGCAGCGTAACTGCCATGCTGTTGTACCACGAGTTGGCAGAGCTGAACCCGGCGTTGATGGACGTCAGCGTTGGATCGATGCGGTCCGTTGTCAGGTAATACGGAACGGTTACGAGACTCTTCGTTCCGTTCGGATTGGTGATGTTGAACGAGCGAATGCCGTGGGGCGTCTGGCCCACGAGGTTCGCATCCAGGAAGACCGGCAGACGCAGCGCGCGCGAGCCGACATATCCGACTGCCAGAGACATCTTGCCGGGCAGTTCCTGTTCGACGCCCAGGTTGAACTCGTGAGTCAGCGGTGGAACGAAATCCGGAGACAAGCCATGGAAGCTGGTGGTAGCTGACGCATTCACGCCGGTAACCGTGGGCGCAGCGCCACCGCTCGGATAGAGTGCTGACGACAGCGGCGGCCCCGGAGGCAGGAACGGCACGTTGGGGAACTGCAGTGCCGCATCGGCAGTGCACGTGGCGTTGCAGCCGCTGTAGTTGTAGTTGATCTGGTACTCACCGTTCTCAACCCGCATGGCATAGTATGTGCTGCCCTGATTGAGTCCAGTGAAGATGCCATAGCCGGCGCGGACAACCGTGCCCGGCGTGGGATTCCATGCAAGACCGATGCGCGGCTGAACGCGGTCAAGAACGTTCTTGATGGTTGTGTTGTACTTTGCGGCCAGAGCGGAAGAGGTGTTTGGAATCGCAGGATCGGGCGTGATCTGCACATCGTACCGAACGCCGAGATTCACAGTAAGCTTCGGAGCCACCTTCCATGTGTCTTCGGCAAAGCCGTCAAACATCTTCATCCAGAAATCATCTGCGCCGGCCCTGCCGCTGGTGGTCGGATTCTGCTTGTCGATTGTCTGCACAAAGGTGTTGTAGTGGCTGCCGGCAAAGGGATCAATGTCGCCGGGCTGACCCGCGAAGGCATCTCGCGCCCAGTTCTGGAACTCCTGCGTCACCGAGCCGGAGTAGCCGTAGATGCCGCCACCCTGGAACAGGTTGATCATGACCTCATGAACGAGGTTCACGTCGCCGCCAAACTTAATCGTGTGGCGGTTGTAGACCTTCGAAAACACGTCAGTGAACTGGTATCGATGCTCGTCCGGCTCGGCAACACGCGGCAAAGCATTCGGCATGCCATAGGTCATTGCGCCCATGCTGACACTTGGTCCCGGGGCGTTGGCGCCCGCGGTTTCAAGGTCGCGACCCCACTGGAAGCGCAAATCGTTGACTGCCGTGCTGGAAAGTGTCGACGTCCAGTGGGCGACGAGGAAGCGCTCGTGATAGCTTGTCGGCGCGTTGGTGCTGGCCGAGGAATTGGCAAACGTCGGGCTGGGGCTGTAGCCGTAGGTGCTGTCGAAGTTGGCCCAGTTGAAGTTCGCGTAGATCAGGTTCTTGCTGTTCAACTGGTAATCGATGCGCGGAAAGTACAAATTCTCCCTCGCAAATCTTGACGGGGGTGGCGAGTTGCCCAATGTGAGCAGGAACTGAATCGCCGAAGTGCATTGCGCCGGCGTAAGGGCGAGAGCTCCGGTAGGAGTCCCGTCCACGGTCGGGCACTGGTTCGGCGTGATGTAGGTGCCATTGGTCGTCGATGTGCTTCCATTGGCGTTGCCATAAAATGTCCCATTCGCCGTGAGCGACACTGGGTTGGTCTCGTAGTAAAGCGCGCGCCCTACCCGGCGGAACCCGTCATAGGTGAAGAAGTAGAAGAGCTTGTCTTTGATGAGAGGGCCGCCCACGCTGCCCCCGAACCCCTGCTGCTGGTGAATGGGCTGCGTAAGCAGGAACGGATTGCCGTGATTGTGGAGCGCGGTCCATTTGCTGAAAGGATCGAGCGCATTCCACGAGGGATAACGCAGCGAATAGAACAGGTCGCCATGCAGGTTATTGGTGCCGTTCTTAGTAACGGCGTTCACCTGCCCGCCGGCCGCCTGACCGAACTCGGCCGAGTAGTTCGACGCCTGGCTTTCAAACTCTTTGATGGAATCGAGGCTGTAGACGAACGGAGCACCGGAGGCACGGCCACGCGCCTCGCTGAAGAGCATCTGATTGTTGTTCGCTCCGTCGACGTAGTTCTGGTTGTAAAGGCCGCTGATTCCGTGAAAGCTTACAAGACCGCTGCCGCCGTCCGGCACCACGTTCGGGGTCAGCAGAACGAAATCGCTCCAGTTGCGGCCATTGACCGGAAGGTTCTGGATGATTTGCTGGTCAACGACCTGCGAGACTTCGGTCTTCTCCACATCCAGGATCGGCGTCTCGCTCGACACTTCAACCGTTGTGGCCGTCGATTGCACCGTCATGGTGAGATCGATCGTCAGCGTCTGACCAACCAGCAGGATCAGGTTCGTGGCCTCCACCCTCCCGAAAGTGGTTGCCTCTGCGGTCACTTTGTAGTGCCCCGGCTGCAGGAATGGCGCAACATACAGCCCGGCGGAGTTTGTGGTGTAAGTATGGACGATGCCTGTGTCGGTGTTCGTAACGATGACCGTCGCCCCGGGGATCACAGCCTGACTGCCATCGGAGAGCGTGCCGGTAATTGTGCCGGCACCCGAGGTCTGCGCAAACGCGGGTAGAGCTGGGACCGACAGGATTGTGAGACAGAAGAGCATGCCGCATAGAATCCAGCGGCAGCTCCTGCGAGTCGCATGAGTAGGTTTCATTGCGTCTGGTTCTCCTCAAAAGATCTTTCTTTGCTCAAGTTCTGGTTGTGCATAACAGACAACCGGCGAGAGCTTATGTGATGCGGTCTGAAGTTGCCCCTGCAAATTCGTGCGGGGAGTTCGCGAACGAAGTAACGACTTGCTTGCTTAACGCTGAATGTTCGGCTGAACCGTTCTGGCACGCCGCGTCAAGACTGCTGACTCAGGCGCGACAGAGAACGGAACAAATCATCACTGCCAAGTTGGGTTGCGATACCTCTTAATATAGCAACACCCCTCTGTTGACCCCACGTTAAATCGGGATGCAACTCGTTCCGAAAATCGGAGCGCACGAATGACCGCCAGATGCCGTGCATATGATTGAGACATGCCCCTCGGATTTCGTTTCACTTGTCTTTTCGCGCTCCTGTCTACTGTCTTCGGCGGAAACGCCTCAACAGCTTTTGCTGGACCGCGCCGTATCCCAGTCAAGGTCGTGGTGGTGGCCATGTTCGAAGTAGGCCAGGACACCGGCGACAATCCCGGAGAGTTGCAGTACTGGGTGGAACGGGATCATTTAGACCAGATTTTTCCACTGCCCGCCGGCTACCACTCAGTGCGCATGAATCATTCCGGCGAGATGGCTGTCCTCACCGGCCAGGGCACGGCTAACGCTGCATCCACCATCATGGCGCTCGGTCTCGATCCTCGGTTTGATCTGACGCGCGCCTACTGGATCATCGCGGGCATCGCTGGCGGAAGCCCCGAGCGCACTTCCCTTGGCTCAGCGATGTGGGCTCGCTGGGTTGTCGATGGCGATCTGGGCTATGAGATCGATGCGCGCGAAATTCCCGCCGACTGGTCTACCGGCTATCTCCCGCTGCGCAAGTCGCGGCCCTTCGAGCCGCCGGCCGCCCCGAATGAAAACCAGGTTTTCGCGCTTAACCCGGCTCTCACGGAATGGGCCTTCAACCTGACCCACTCAACCCAGCTCGCTGACAGCGACAAGCTGAAAGATACTCGCAGCCATTTTGACGGCGCTGCCGCGCAGGACGCGCCTCATGTGGGTATGGGCGACGAAATTTCCTCCTCGACGTACTGGCATGGCAAATACTTCGACGCATGGGCTGCGGAGTGGACGAGTTACTTCACCGGCGGCCAGGGCCAGTTCGCCACCACGGCCATGGAAGACACCGGCACCCTGCTCTCGCTCAAATTTCTCGCGAAAGCCGGACGCGTGGACTGGCAGCGCATTCTCGTCCTGCGCACGGTGAGCAACTTTGATCAGCAGCCCCGCGGCATGAGTGCGGCCGACAGCCTGGCACGCCAGCGAATCGGCGCCTACTCTGCCTACCTGCCGTCGCTCGAGGCCGCCTACAAGGTCGGGCACACCGTTGTAAACGAGTTGCTAACCAACTGGAACCAACATGAGAAGGCGTCCATCGGTTCTAATTGACTTCGGGGGTAATCCCGTTGATGGAGTGTCGCTTGATCATTTCAGCTCAGATCGTCAACAAGCGGGGAACACACTCGGTTGCACTCAACACAAGTGGACGCGAGAGCATAGTAGAGATCGCACCGAAACCCGACGGCCTCGGCTCAAGCGTAAACGGCGGCGAACTGCTCTTCCTCGCTCTTGCGACATGCTACTGCAACGATCTTTATCGTGAAGCAAAGAAGCGAGGCATCGAGATCGAACAGGTTCAGGTGGAGGTCAGCGGCGAGTTCGGTGGCGAAGGCGAGGCAGCTCGTAACGTATCGTACCGCGCACAGGTCGAAGCCCGGGCCCCGCGCGAACAGGTACTCGACCTTATGCGTCATACTGACTCGGTGGCCGAGATTCAGAACACGCTGCGACAGTCGTCGCCTGTTGTCCTTACGCACTGCGAGGCCGTGGAAATTTAGGGAGCGCGATCTGGGCTTCGTTCAGAAGTCCCGAGGCCGCGCGGATTCAAACGTGGATCGCGAAAAGAAAGCAGACCATCGCTGCTCCCAGAACCACGACACGTGCTCGATGAAGCGCATCCCAGCGCTCGTGCTCCTGAAGAGCTTGACCCGACGGCGCATTGGGGCTCAGTCGCGCCAATCGATTGTTGATCGGCACCAGAAATAACACCGACAACACAATCGCCGCAGCCCAAATCCCGGCAGAGCCGAGCAGCAAGGCAAATCCCGTCTCCGAGCGCCGTAAAACAGCTTCAATGATAAGAAGCACCAGGCTCAGCGCATACCAGAATGGCATGGCCGCACCGAGCCTTCCGGCGAAGATCCGGATTGCGTTGAGCTGTGCGACGTCGTCGAGTTTCCGCAGCACAGGGTCTATGAAGACAGAGACCGCGAACTCAGTTCCGACCATCAACCCAATGCAAACGGTGGTCACAATATCCAGAAAAAACATCGCATCCAACTCCTGAGACTCAGACGCCGCATAGGCATATACTGACTCAAGAATCGGTACTGACAAATATGTCAGTGATCAAATGTTCCGAAGGGGTTTAGAGAATGGCTGTTTCCAAGAAGGAATGCTCTGAATGCCCCATCGATGCCATGTTGTCGGTCGTTGACGGGCGCTGGAAAGGAACAATCCTCTGGCGTCTTTCCGAAGGGCCGATGCGTACGAGCGAACTGCGCCGCAGCATTCCCGGAATTACCGAGCGTATGTTGATTCGACACCTTCAGGAACTGGTTCGCGACGGAATCCTTATCAGGCACCAACGGAAAAGTGTCCCGCCGTGCGTCTACTACTCGATCTCGAAGTACGGGCAGACTCTCGTTCCAGTACTCGAAACAATCTGCGCCTGGGGTCGAATCCATCTGAGGCTCAAACACAGCGCGTCGACGAGGTAAACCCGGAACCCAGCAGTGCATTCTTGCGGCACTTGGCGAACCATACCCCAACAGTGCAGAATGCTTGGGTTCCGCAAATCATAAGACGGATTGCATCCAGCCAAGGCTCCCGACCGCCGCCTGCAATGCAACCGCAGGGAAGTGTCGATGCACTCAGTCTGGTTCGGCGAATTTATGGGCACCCTGGTTCTGGTTTTGTTAGGCAACGGCGTCGTCGCCGGCGTAACGCTCCGCAAATCCTACGCATCCGACTCGGGCTGGATCGTAATTACCACCGGATGGGCCATGGCCGTGCTCTGTGGCGTTGTTGTGGCGCAGGCGTTCGGCAGTCCCGGCGCCCACCTGAACCCGGCAATCACACTTGCAGGCGCCGTCAACACCGGGGACTATTCTCATCTGCTGAGCCTTTGGTCAGCGCAGATGCTCGGGGCCGTGGCTGGCGCATCGCTGATGGCCCTGCACTACGCTCCACACTGGAAACACACTCCCGACCAAGCCGCGAAGCTCGGTATCTTCTGCACCGATGCCGCAATACGCAGCCCCCTTGCCAACCTTGTCAGTGAAGTGATCGGCACCATGATGCTTGTGATTGTTGCCGGCGCGATCTTCTCCCACGGAGTCTCCGCATCCGGTCCGGCTGCGGGCCTCGGTCCCTGGCTGGTCGCCAGTCTCGTGTGGGGCATTGGCCTCTCGCTCGGTGGATCGACCGGCTACGCTATCAACCCGGCGCGCGATCTGGGCCCGCGGATCGCGCATGCGCTGCTGCCAATCCCCGGCAAGGGCAGTTCCAATTGGAGCTACGCACCCATCCCAATCATCGGGCCACTGCTCGGCGGCGTTCTCGCCGGCCTGCTGCTGCACTTCGCGCATCTATGACGCGATTTCGATCATGATCTTGGTGAAGCGCGCTGGCTCCTGATTCCAGGCTTCCAGAATGGCCGGAGCCTCCTCCAGCGGCACGATATGCGTCACTGCTTCGTCTACCGGGAATCGATGTGCCTCGAGCATGCGGATTACCTCGCGAAAATCCTCGGGAAGCGCATTGCGCGATCCAAGAATGTCCAGCTCCTTCTGCACGAAGAGGCGCGTCTCATAGGGCACCTGCTCCTTGGCATAGCCAATGTAGACCACGCGGCCGGTAAAGGCCACTTCTTCCACCGCGGCGCGAAACGTCTGCGGCAACCCAATCGCTTCGATGACGACATCCGGCCCTCGGCCGTCGGTCAACTCGAGAAGCTGTGAATGCAGGTCCCCGTTCGCTGCGTTGATCGTACGCGCCGCGCCTGCTTTGCGTGCGGTCGCAAGTTTGGCGTCGTCCAGGTCAACGCCGATCACCGTCGCTCCACGAAACGCAGCACCCGCCACCACGCCCAATCCCACTCCTCCGCAGCCAAATACCGCCACGGTGTCGGCTTTCTCAACGCGGCCACGCGCCACCGCGTGAAAGCCCACCGTGAGCGGCTCGACCAGGCAAAGCTCCTTCAGCGTGAGATCAGCCCGATAGAGTCGCGAAGCAGGAACCGCGATGAATTCCGTCAGCGCTCCGTCGCGCTGCACGCCCAGCGTCTGGTTGAACTGGCATGCGTTCGGCCTCCCGCGCAGACACGAAGCACATCGGCCGCAATTTGTGTAAGGAGACAACGTCACCGGCGTTCCCGGCTGCCATTCAGCGTGATTCGAGTTGAGGTCGGCGACGGTTGCAGAAACTTCGTGGCCGGGGATGCGCGGATAGCTCACCATCGGGTTGCGCCCGCGATACGAATTCAGGTCGCTGCCGCACAATCCCACCATGCGCACCTGCAGCAGAATCTCGTCCTGGCCGGCGACGATCGGCTCCTCAATCCGCTTCAAAACAGCTTTTCCCGGCTCTTCGAGGACCAGCGCCTTCATCGCCTGTCTCCACTCCCCTCTGCGCGAAGCATCGATCATACCCGAGTACTCTGCATGCGGCCCAACGCAAGTTGTATCCTTGGCTGAGGCGCGACGATCGCTGCGTCGCGTGCTCTTGTTCAAGGGAAAACATGCCGCAAACTGTCTTGCAACTCGATCCACGCGATAACGTGCTCGTTGCGCTTGCACCTCTCGCCGCCGGAACTGTAGTCGCCTATGGTAAGGATTCCTGCCCAGTCACGCAGGCCGTTCCTGCGAAGCATAAGCTGGCTCTCGTCGATCTCGCGCCTGGCGATCTCATCCGCATGTACGGCATGGTGGTGGGTGAGGCGACTGCGTCCATTCCCCGCGGCGGCCTGATCTCTACTCGCAACATACGTCATCGCGCGAGCGAATACACGGCCACGCGCCATCCGGTTTCATTTTCTCTTCCCGACGCCTCGGCGTGGACCAGGCGCACCTTCATGGGCTATCACCGCGCTGACGGACAGGTCGGCACGCGCAACTATTGGCTGGTTCTGCCGCTCGTTTTCTGCGAAAACCGCAACGTGGAGCGCATGAAGGAGGCACTCGAAGAAGAGCTCGGCTACGGCAGTGCGCACAACAGCTATCGCAGTCACGTGCGCCAGCTTGTGCAGCAGAGGGCCAGCGGCGATGGCTACACCGCGACAGATTCCGCGCCGAGCCGCGCAGAACGCGTCTTCCCGAACCTCGACGGCATCCGTTTCCTCACCCATGAGGGTGGTTGCGGCGGCACGCGGCAGGATGCGCAAGCCCTCTGCGGTTTGCTTGCCGGTTACATCCATCATCCGAACGTCGCCGGCGCCACCGTGCTGAGCCTGGGCTGCCAGAATGCGCAAGCCAGCATGCTGATGGACGAGTTGCGCGCCCGCGATCCGGAAATGCACAAGCCCGTCCTCGTCTTCGATCAGCAGCGTTCGGGGCGCGAGACCGCATTGATGGGTCGCGCGCTCGACGAAACCTTTGCCGCACTGGTTGAAGCCAACCGGGCCACGCGCAGTCCTGCACCGCTCTCCGAGCTCACCGTCGGACTTAAGTGCGGCGGCTCCGATGGATTCAGCGGCATCTCGGCCAATCCGGCGCTCGGCTATCTCTCCGATCTGCTTGGAGAAGTCGGCGGCCGCACGCTGCTGAGCGAGTTCCCTGAGCTCCACGGTGTCGAGCAGGAGCTGATTAACCGTTGCACCACCGATACGCTCGCACAGCGCTTCTACGACCTGATGCAGGCCTACCAGGCCCGTGCGCGAGCCGTACACTCGGGCTTTGAGATGAATCCCTCGCCCGGCAACATCGCAGATGGCCTGACAACCGACGCCATCAAGTCTGCCGGCGCCGCGCGCAAAGGCGGCATCGCGCCGATCCGCGACGTGCTCGACTTTCCGCAGTACGCAACAACTCCCGGACTCAATCTGCTCTGCACGCCGGGCAACGACGTGGAGTGCGTAACGGCGCAGGCAGGGGCAGGCGCAAACCTCGTTCTCTTCACCACCGGCCTCGGCACGCCCACCGGCAACCCGGTCGCGCCGGTCATCAAGGTCTCCACCAACTCCGCGCTCGCCGAGCGCATGGGCGACATCATCGACTTCGACGCAGGCGGCATCGTCACAGGCGAAACGACAATACCCGCCTGTGCCGAGAAGCTTCTCGATCTGTGCATTCGGGTAGCCAGTGGCAAGCTCTTCACCAAAGCTGAGACGCTCGGCCAGAACGACTTCA
>OUNM010401468.1_pt1 | contig 10442 bp, 6 predicted proteins | sample 1769961 | NCBI WGS metagenome assembly OUNM01 (sample SAMEA3914820, study PRJEB12502) | metagenome | biome: forest; material: soil | place: USA | collected 2012-03-12 | depth 0.3 m
CACTTTTCGGAAAGACGGAGGGGCGCACTGGGTTGGGATCATGTACAATTTGATACACTCGTCAGGAGAGAGATAACAGTTCATTCGCTGCTTTCCTCGGCCCCTGCGAGAGAGAGAAGAGACAGAGAGCAGCCCTGGTGGTTCCAACATGTCTCTGTCGTGCTAGGAGGGGACTGGAGGGGGGGAGCGGTGTTGGCCGGCAGGCAGCAGCAAGCAAAGGGAGGGGTGTGTGCCTGAGAGAGTTTTGTGTGTGCTTTTTGGGGAGGGAAACGAGTGACGGCTGTAAACACATCTGGTAATTTATCAATGTCGAATCCTCTCTCGGTTTCTGCCTTGCTTCCTCAGTACCTTGGAATCTTTTCGTCTGCCTTTCAACATCATTTCAACTGGTATCCGTATCTCCCCCGTTCCATGTTCTCATGTCTCCTCTCTTCCCTAACTGATTGAGGGTCATGGCTCAATGTTGGCCGAGTTGATGTTTGCGGCAGGCGGCATTGCAATTAATGAGGGCCTTGTATCCTGTTCAAGTCGAAAGCCGGAGCCTTGGTGCCGTATTGCATGGATGGACTGGGCGGATGTGGCCGAGCCTGGGGAGTCGGTGACAAAGAATGCCTTTTCTCTCCTCCGCAACGACACACCGTGCGGATATCGCTAGAAGTCAACGAGCAGTTGTGGATAACTATGGTGTGTGTTCAATGTGTACTGAGGTACTCTACATTCTCCGAAACAAGCCATGGCTCCACATGCCCGTGGGATCGTCTCCTCCCCCCTCTTGTGGGACTCAACTGCTGTGCTTGACAGAGAGGTGATCATTACATCATTCATATATACAGTACTTTTATACAAAACATCAATCCCATCCAACGGGAACAACCCTAGCTTTGCCCATCAGCCTCCCCTTGCTCGGTAACATGTTCGCTGCGAATGGTCAGACCACTTTTATCCTCGTTCAGCGCCACAAGGGCACGATCCCCAGTCTTAATCTCGCCGCGGATGATCCCGTCCGCCAGGCCGTTTCCGATCTGGGTCGTGATCAGGCGGTTGAGCGGGCGCGCGCCAAACTTGGGGTCGTAGCCGCGCTCGGCGAGCCACTCCCGCACGTCGTCGGGCACGCTCAGCGTGATGCGGCGGTCGTCCAACCGCTCCTGGAGCTCCCGCAGGCGGATGTCGACGATGCCCCGCAGCGCCTGAAGGGAGAGCCGCTTGAAGATGATGAAAGAGTCGATCCGGTTGAGGAACTCAGGGGGGTACTGGGATGCGACCACGTCCATGACTGCCCGCTTAATGGTGGGGTGAATCTCGCCGTCGGCTGTCTCTTTGTATTGGTGAATGGGATCGGCCCCCACCAAGATGTCAGCCCCGAGGTTGGAGGTCAAGACAATGATGGTGTTCTTGAAATCGACCTTGTGGCCCTGCGCGTCGGTGAGGTAGCCCTCGTCCAAAACCTGGAGCAACAAGGCCGAGATGTCGCGGTGTGCTTTCTCGAACTCGTCGAAGAGGAGAACGGCGTACGGCTTCCGCCGCACCGCCTCTGTCAGCTGGCCTGCATCCTCGTAGCCCACGTAGCCGGACGGGGCGCCGATCAGGCGGGAGATGGTGTGCTTCTCCTGAAACTCGCTCATGTCGAAGCGAACAACGGCGGTTTCGGTTGAGAAGAGGAAGCCGGCGAGCTTCTTGCACAACTCTGTTTTGCCGACACCCGTGGGTCCAAGGAAGAAGAAGGAAGCGAGAGGTCGGTTCTCGCCGCTGAGGCCGGCTCTCTGCATCCTCACCGCATCGGCGACGGCCTTGAGGGCTTCGTCTTGCCCACGGACAGACTCCCGAAGAATTTCTTCCATGTGGATCAACCTTTCCGTATGCCCGCTGCTTAGCCTCGATATCGGGATCCCGGTAATTCTTGAAACAACGTTACTGATGTCGTCTGCTGTCACCGAATCGTGAATCAAACTGGGCTCGGTATCGGGCTTCTCGCCATCCTTTGGCAGCTTTTGCTCGAGAGTGGGAATCACACCGAATCTCAGCTCTGACGCCTTGGCGAAATGACCCTCTCTCTGCGCCTGCTCCAGCTCGATTCGAGCCCTGTCAAGCTCGGCTTGTGTCTGCTTGATGGCTTCGATCTCGGCTTTCTCCTTCTCCCACTTTTCCGTCAGGCCTTGGACTTCTTCCTGGAACGTCTTCAGGTCGGCCTCCAGTTTCTCGCGGCGCTCCTTGCTCGCAACGTCCTTTTCTTTCCGCAAACTTTCGAGCTCAATCTGGATCGTCATGATCTTCTGGTCGAGACGTAAGATGTCTTCGGGTTTGCTCTCTTGCTGCAGTCTGAGCGAGCTGGCGGCTTCGTCCATAAGGTCGATTGCTTTGTCGGGGAGGAACCGATCGGTTATGTAGCGATTCGAAAGGGTCGCGGCCGCAACCAGAGCCCCGTCCGTGATGCGGACACCGTGGTGGACCTCATACTTGTCCTTGATCCCGCGGAGAATGCTGATGGTGTCTTGTACGGTTGGCTCACTGACAAGAATGGGTTGGAACCGTCTGGCCAAAGCGGCATCTTTTTCGATCAAACGGTATTCAGCGAGTGTCGTGGCGCCGCAGCATTGCAGTTCGCCTCGCGACAAGGCAGGCTTCAGGAGATTCGAGGCGTCAATGGAACCTTCCGCCTTGCCGAGTCCGAGCAGTGTGTGGAGCTCGTCGATGAAGAGGATGACCTCGCCGTTTGCCTGTTGCACTTCATCCAGCACTTTCTTCAGCCGCTCCTCAAAATCGCCTCGGAACTTGGCGCCGGCGATAAGAGAGCCAAGGTCCAACGAAATGACTCTTTTATTTTTTATGCTCTCTGGGACAGCGCCGCGCACGATCTCCAAGGCCAGGCCTTCGAGGACAGCCGTCTTGCCGACGCCGGCACTTCCGATGAGGACGGGGTTGTTTTTCGTCCGGCGAGAGAGAATCTGTATCGTTCGCTGAATCTCGGCAGACCGGCCGATGACCGGGTCCAGCTTGCCCGCCTTCGCTTTTCCCGTCAGGTCGACTCCATATTGCTCGAGAGCCGGCTTCTCAGGTTCGCCGCCGAGGTTCATGCGGTGGGTGCCGCCCGGGGGGTGGGGCCGGCCATTGGAGTATGCTCGAGCAGTGACGATTGGGAGGGCGCGTAGCGAAAGAGAATCGGCCAGCGGTGCTATCCTCGGAGCGGTCGCGATGGTTCGGGGAAATGGGCCTCGTCGCAGAGCGCCCCTCGAAACAGGCACGAGCCGTCGAGAGGCTGTTGACACGAGCTGCCTTCTTGCTTGCATTTCACAGGTTTCCGGTGATCCAATCTACCCAAAGAAGTGAAAACTGTCGCATCGACGTCTGTCGATGTCGGTCCTCATCCCAGACCTTTTAAACCTAGATACCAGATATGGTGGCGAGGGTCGAAGCCCGCCATGGGATGCCATCGGAAGCTCGACCTGTGACGAAAGCTCTCGCACCTTCTACTCCGAGGGTCCACCCATTTCTTTATCTTATCGGAGCTCCATCAAATACGTGTGGACCGTGCACCCTTTGTTGACTTTTTAAAGCCAATTTCTCAAATCTTTTTTCCGCTTCGCAAGTTTTCTGGCGGGAACATCTTCGCAAGAAGATTCGGGTTCTGGCTGTTGCAGGGTGCCACGCAGCGTTTACCTTGTAGTTGTTGACGTCTGGAATGGCCTGGCAAGTCCTCCTGCAACAGCCTACCTCCGATCGGTATGTACCTATTGTCTGCATTTCTTTCGATGTCTGCCACATCGCCCATCCCTCTCTCTCCTGATGATCTATATTGGTCCGTGTTACCGAGCAGCGTCAAGAACTGCAGATGACGACCAAACCCAGCATTGACATGCGTCTCTGACTCTACGCCTTTTTACCTGAACGTGATTGGACGATCTTTGTTGAGCGCTCTGCTAACAGTTTGTCTGTTAGATGCTGAGAACCCATCTCTAAAGCTCGCTGCGGAACCTGCCCTCCTACCGTCTAGAACGAGCTGCCACACCGAGTTCTCCAGACCGCGAGGCCAGCGCTGCTTGGTCGACACTGCCGGGCTGCGGTGGCTTCCAGACGTTTGAAGGATGTGGTGGTCGGGCTGCGAGTGGGCGCGTATTGCTAGTGAAAGTCCACAATAGACAAATGATAGAAGCTCCAAGGACCCTGGGCATGTGTGACCAACCTCCATGAAATTCGGGATTATGAAACTAGCAGTGACCCGGCTCATCAAGCCTGTTGAAAGAAATCAGTAAGCCTGTGGTGATTTCAAGCTTCTCGACTTGCTGTGGTGCCAGTGGAAGGTGGGGACGCACTGCCGCCCGATTGGCTGCTGCAGCCCAACACGACGTCCGGCGCGGTGGGTTGACTTCACCCTTTCCCCTCCAGCTCGTGAAACCTGGATCCTAGAACGCGAACGCGTCAACACCGGGATTTCTATCGGCAGGACGAGGAGATCACGCCAAGATGCCGATGTACGGGGACTTGGGAAACAAACTGGTTTGTATTGGCCCTGGTCTAAGGTCACGACTTCTCCAAACCACAACAACTCACATTTCATCAAGGTCCAACATGCCAAACGGACGCAGAATCTAGCACATCTGCCGCCGTATCAAACCGAGCTTGTCCGTTCTGTGGCCCGAGAAGTTCGGGACTTGAACAAGGACGTGGACAGCTTACTTGAGCCATTCCAAGGATCATTCGACCCGGCGGCAGACCGGGCCACGGCGTGCACCTTGTTGGTCAACCATCTGTCCATGCGCAGGAACAAGCGCTGCCTCCTTGCCTACCACCGAACGCGCACCGACAAGCTGGAGGAGCTGGTATGGAGCGGATCCGACGTCCTCGACCCCGGACAACAAGCAGGCGCCGCTCATGGTGCGCCCGGCGGCGAGAGCGGAGCGAGCAGCAGCCTGAGCCCTCAGGAAGAGGACTATTTCCGACAGTACGGAGACCTGCTGGCGGCGTACAAGGGGCAATGGACAGACATCGACCTGACGGGGAGCCTCGAGCCCCCAAGAGACCTGTTCATCGACGTCCGGGTGCTCAAGGATGCGGGCGAGATTCAGACTGAATACGGGTAAGCGGCGAGCGCGGGCGCTGCGGGGCAATTTCTCATAAATGCGAAATTCAGAGCTAATGCAGAGCACAGGGCTATCAACTTGACGAAGAACAGCCAGTTCTACGTCCGGCAAGGCGATGTGGAACGCCTGATTGCGCAGGGCTACCTTCAGAAGCTCGGGTGAGGCGCCAGTCTTCGGCCACCCAGAAAACACGGGCCGCAGCGGGTGCCGCTCGAAACACGCCCTACCCCCCACCCATGCAACACCATGCCAAAGAACCAACCGCCGAGTCCAAAGGCGGGGGTGTCAATGCAAGCGGCACCCGGAAGGCGGGCGGCTCGCACCACAATGGCGGCAGAAGGTGTCTTCGCGCCGACACCGGGAAGGACAAACGTGGGGGGGAAATACCCTGCGTCGCAGGCTTGCAAGGCTTTGGCACCGGTCAGGCTCCCTGAGGGGTCCAGAAGCATCATGGGCCATGAACCAACGCGCCTGCATGCAGCCCACATGCAGGAAAGCTTTTCGCCAATTGGGGGGCGACATTCCACAGTGGGCCGCACTGTCCCGACGATGCAACTTTGGCACATCGAATTGACAGCTCGAAATCTGCAATAGGTTTCGAGACGGCACGAGTGCAGAATAGGCAAAGTCGCTTATACCGTTCCCTTACCAAAGCAGTTAAAGTAATTCAAAGTGCTGCCTGCCCTGTTCGACGTTGACCTTAGTCAGGTCGTGATAAGAGACGAATCTCAAAGTCAATTCACACTGTCATTGCATCATCCCGGTCAACGGCTGGCGTTTAGCCCCACCATGCTGCGGCTTTCCTGCATCTGACATCAGGTTCCGTGTCGAGACTTACACAGCACCTGGACAGCAGAGATCTTTGCAGGTCAGCTGGGCTCATGTTGGAGCTAGAAGAAGACGGCACCAAAGTGACACGCTCCCATGATTGCCAGACACTGCTACCAAAGCACCTCGGGTGGATGCTGTGCTCCAAGGCACAGACCAGAGTGCATAATTCGGACGGAGTCTGGACACTCCCCAAGCTCCCCAGATCTATGTGGGGACCCGGCATAAGGTTGCCTGCTGAAAACCGGAAAATTGAACAGAGAAAAAAAAGAGAGAGAATGTCACTTCACCTGCCGCTTATCTACGGAGCTATATCGCCTAACATTCCACTTGGGAGTATCCTGCACATAACACTATTACCCCATCGGCCTGCAGCTGCACCCAACGCGTCGTCCTGCGTGGGCGAACTGTCCAGCCGCCCTCTGGCCTCTCTCGGCCAACCTCGCCGAGCTCCTGGTCGTTGATTTTCCGCCGTCAAAGCCTCTGCTCGTCATCTCAGGGGTCCGTGTCGTTTGCTGTGGTGGAACCAGGATGCGCACACCCTCCTGGCTGGCCCACTCTCGACTTGCGTCTTGAATACATAGCAAACCCTTGTTTGTTTGACTCGCTCGCCTCGCCCAATGTCGTCTCCGGCTTTTGGTTACGCCTCGTGGGGCAGGAGGCGGTCTTCTATCTCATCCCAGGCCTCTCACGAGGACGAACACCCTGCCGGTCTCAATGATGCAAGGCAACTGTCCTCGTCTGTTGGCTCAGCCAGCCATCGCGAGCCCATAAGGTCTTTTATCCACGGCACCGTCAGAGGGCGCCTAGGTGAGTTCGCCTCTTTCTTCCAACACACGCTGTGCATGGCCCCGTTGGCCTAACACTTCCACCCAGCTCCTCTCGACAGCGCGCAGTCGGCCCGCTCTGTCCGCGAGGACACTGCCGAGTTGGCCACGTACTTCCTCTCCGACAAAAAGGACAGCCGAGAAACACCCTTTCTTCACCGATCACGGTCGACCTCCTCCCCAGGAGTGCGGTCCGCTGCCGACCACCACCGTGGCCCGGATGCCAGCCCCGTGAGGCCAGCCGAGACCATCACCGAGGTGCCAGAGCCGCCCTCGCCGCCGACCGACGAACCTACTGTCGAAAGCCCGTCGATGCTCACCAACATGTTCAGGAGATCGCCGCCAGGCAACAGCTATTTCTACCGATCGAGAGAGGGCCAGGGCCATGAGGGCCTTGTTCCAGACGAGGAAAGCGGCACTGAAGATGAGGCCACGCTGTCGAAGGTACCGACCGCCGAGTCGCGTCCATTGTTGGCCCACACCGAGACCGCCGAGGAGGCAAGCGAAACATCGCCTCTGCTTAACGCCAGATCACGCGACAGCCAAGGACGCGGCCACGGGATTTACTCCCAAGGGAACGGGCATGGCATTGACATAGAGGGCCAAAAGCCCCCGGCCCGGACGAGGTGGTTTGGCGGGACGCGGGGCGCTCTGCGGGATATCGGCAGCCATGTGGCGAGCACCATCACGATCATCGGGAATCCGAAGCGCTGGGACGGACGCGTGCTCTGGCAGACTGGGGTCGTCGCTCCGGTGGCTTGTCTCCCGGCGGTGGTTGTCGGTCTACTCCTGAATATTCTTGATGCGTTGTCATACGGTGAGTTTTGATGAGCTTCGGTTGGACTGTCCTTCGCTGACCCGACGCAGGCATGATTCTGTTCCCTTTGGGGAGCCCGATTTTTGCGAGCCTAGGATCTGCCGGGATATCGATGTTCTACGTCAGCTGCATCGTCTCCCAGTTGACCATCTCGACGGGGAGCATATTCAAGGGCGGGGTAGGCTCCGAGCTGGTGAGTCCACGAAACTACTTCTCTCTCTTATTGTATGACAAGTTTTTATGCTCACGACGGACAGATTGAAGTTGTCCCATTCTTTCACAACATGGCCGCCACCATCACCGAAACGGTAGGAGAGCACAACCCCGAAGCGGTCATTGCCACAACCATCACGTCTTACGCGGTGAGCTCGATGCTTACGGGCATCGTGTTTTTCCTAATGGGAAAGTTCAAGTTCGGCTACGTCGTCGGCTTTATTCCCCGCCATATTCTAATCGGTTGTATTGGAGGTGTCGGGTGGTTCTTGGTCGCCACGGGATTCGAAGTGACTTCACGGATGGATGGCAATTTGACCTATAACCTCGATACGCTCAAGCACCTCATTCGGCCTGACACTGTGCCTCTTTGGATCATCCCCCTTTCACTGGCGGTCATTCTGTTCTACGGCCAATCCCAGATCACGTCCAAGTATTTCCTCCCTTCATACATCCTCGCCATTCCCGCGGCCTTCTACGCTCTGGCCGCTGCCCTGAACCAGGTCAACCCGGACCACCTGCGGGACGGCGGTTGGGTATTTGAAGGCCCGCCTGCGGGAGAACCATGGTGGTACTTCTACACACTTTTCAGTATGAGTTTACCCCCTGTCTCCTCGCCACCGATTCAACGACTGATGATTTGCAGAGTTCAGCCAAGTCCATTGGGGGGCGATCGCACAGTGCGTTCCGGCAATGCTTGCTCTGACTTTCTTTGGCATCCTCCATGTCCCAATCAACGTCCCGGCCCTGGCGCTCAACACGGGGGAGGACCATGCCAGCCTTGATCACGAACTTAAACTGCATGGATACTCAAACTTCCTGTCGGGCGCGGCTGGCAGCGTTCCAAATTACCTCGTGTATTCCAACAGCCTGTTCTTCATGCGTTCGGGAGGCAACACTCGTCTGGCCGGTGTTCTACTGGCTGCTTTCACCTTCTTGGTCATGTTGATTGGCCCTTCTCTAATTGGCTTTATTCCTGTCATGATGGTAGGAGTTCTGATCTTCGACCTCGGGTTCGAGCTCCTTCTCGAGGCTGTGTGGCAGCCTAGGAAGAAACTGAAGCCGGCCGAGTACTTTACCGTTGTGGCGATCGTTCTCGTCATGGGAATCTACGATTTCGTCATTGGAATCGGCGTAGGCATTCTCTTGGCGTTTGTGTCGTTGACATTTCAAACTTCAAGGGTGTCAGCCATCCGAGCGAGCTACTCCGGTGATGTTGTTGGATCGACTGTGCGGAGAAACCCGACACAGCAGCACTATCTCCGGCAAGTCGGTCGACAGATCAACATCCTCAAGCTCTCGGGCTACCTGTTCTTTGGCACCATCGTCGGCGTGGAGGACAGGATCAGGGCTATCATTGCCGATGAGGAGTTCGGAAAGCGCCCGATCAAGTTTCTGATACTCGACCTCTGGCTTGTCACCGGGATCGACTACTCGGCTGCGGAGGTCTTCAACACCATCAGCCGCTTGCTAAACGGCAGGGAAATTGAACTCGTCATCAGCGGGGTTGACCCGGAGCACGTCCTCGGCCGCAATCTGCGGGCCGTCGGGCTCGGCGAGGATGGCATAGAGGTCAAGCTACTCCCTGAACTTTACTCGGCGCTCGAGTATTGCGAAAACGAACTCCTCAAAACGCTGTACGTCAACCAGGACGACTCGGCCAGCTCGCGCACCGCCTCAACCGCCAATCTGGACGTGCCTAGCAACCAGCCCTCCAGCCTCGCGTCGGCCGACATGCTCGGCTCGTCGCCCCGGCGCGACCACCTCCGCGAGGCCGCGCGCAAGTCGATCGGGCACGTGGAAGCGAGGCGCCCGCCTCGCTGGCAAAGCTTCAAGGAACCGCTACGACTGATGCTACAGATCTTCCGCGACCTGAGCGACAAGAACGAGGACTTTTGGTTCCGCGCGGTGCCCTACCTCCGGCGTGCCGAGTACCCCTCCGGCGCGGTCCTGTTTCGGCGCGGCGAGCGTGCCGAGGGCTTCTACCTGATTGAGTCGGGCATCCTGAGGGCCGAGTATGACCTGCCTCAGGGCTGGCTGTTTGAGAGCATCGTAGCGGGCACCACGTGCGGGGAGCTGCCGTTCTTTTCCGAGACGGACCGGACGGCCACGTGCGTGGTGGAGATGGATTGCGTGGTGTGGCTGATGGATGAGGACAGTTGGGTCCGGCTGCAGCGGGAGGAGCCCGATGTGGCGCGAGAGCTGCTTCGGATCTCGTTGAAGCTTACGAGCGAGCGGATGAATGTGATGCTTGGACACAACACCCTAACTATCAGCGGGTAGTGTTAGACTGGATGGCTTCGTTACAGGGGTGTGGCAGGGTCGTTCGGTGTTCAGCGAGTCTTGTTTGGTGTTGGATTTGTGACGCGTGAGACAGGTTGGCGGCGAAGCTGGCAAAAGTGCAGAATATATATTGGCCAGCGTCAAGAAAAGAACATAATTGATTGGTATGAACAACCACAGTCTCACATTATCTTCCTTGAAATAGCAATATCAGTCTGCCTCCTTAACCGCCCTGCGCGCCTGTTCAACAGGTGGCTCCGGAGGGAAGAAAGATAGTCGCAAGAAAGGGAGAAGAAAAAAGAGAAGAAAAGAGAGAAGAAAGGAGAGAAGAAAGGAGAGAAGAAAAGAGAGAGGAAAGGAGAGAAGAAAAGAGAGAAGAAAAGAGAGAAGAAAAGAGAG
>OUNM010263728.1_pt1 | contig 10440 bp, 7 predicted proteins | sample 1769961 | NCBI WGS metagenome assembly OUNM01 (sample SAMEA3914820, study PRJEB12502) | metagenome | biome: forest; material: soil | place: USA | collected 2012-03-12 | depth 0.3 m
CATCGAGGGCGTCGACGCACTCACCGATGCCTTCCGCGTCGCCACCGAGCGCACGGGCCGCCGCGGCCTGACCATGGAGAGCAGCCAGAGCTCGTTCGCGATCTGGCGCCTGTGGCTGGCGATGCTGGCCCAACAGAACATCGCCATCGTCCGCAACGGCCAGTACAGCTACGGGCCGGCCGGCGAAGCCACGCTGGCCCGCATCAGCGACTGGTTCCGCAAGGGCTATGCCCAGGCCGGCCTCGATTACCCGGCCTCCACCAGCCAGTTCATGGGCGGCAGCGCCACCTTCATGCTGAACGGCGTGTGGGAAGTGCCGGAACTGGTGCGCGCCACCAAGGCCGGCACGCTGGGCTTCGACTACGGCATCGTCCCGCTGCCGAAGATGTACGCGAACGCCAGCACCTGGGCCGATTCCCACGCCTTCGCCATTCCCGCGAACGCCGGCAATCCCGCATCGCCGGCCAAGGTCAATGCGGTGCTGCGCTTCGTCGCCTATGTCGGCAAGCACTCCCTCGGCTGGGCCGAAGGCGGCCACATCCCGGCCTACCGCGCGGTGGCGGAATCGCCCGAGGCGCTGGCGCTGCAGCCGAACGCCCAGTATGCGGAGGCGGCGAATAACGTGGTCTACGATCCGGACGGCTGGTATATGGGCGCGGCGGGGCCGCTGGAAGCGATCGCCTCCAAATTCCTGCCCGCCGCCCTGTACGGCTACATGACCCCGGCCCAGGCCATCAAGCGTTTCGAACAGGAAGGCGCGCGCCTGATCCGCAAGCAGCCGCCACGCTACTGAGGAGATCGATGAAACCGAACGACTTCGTCCTGGGAAGCGCGCGCCGCGAGGGCTTGCCTGCGACCCTGCTGCTGGCGCCTTTCGTGATCGTTTTTCTCCTGTTTTTCCTGATCCCGGCCGGCATTACCTTCTGGATGAGCCTCACCGAGAGCAGCCTGACCCGCACCAATGCCTTCATCGGCCTCGATAACTACCATACCCTGCTGAACGATCCCTCGTTCTGGGATTCGGTGCTGAACACCTTTTACTTTGCCCTGCTGACCGTGATCCCGCTGACGGTGCTGGGGCTGGTGATGGCGCTGCTGGTCGACCGTTTCGTCAAGGCCCAGGCCTGGCTGCAGGGCGTGTTCTTCCTGCCCTTCGTGCTGCCGATCTCGGTGATGACCCTGATTGCGGACTGGATGCTGCAACCGTCTTCCGGCGTGATCAACCACATCCTCGGCGGGCAGCGTCCCTGGCTGGCGGATCCCTACTGGGCGCTGCCGGCGGTGGCCATCGGCACCGTCTGGTGGACGGTCGGCTTCAATATGCTGCTGTTCCTGGCCGGCCTGCGCAACATCCCGGCCGACCTCTACGAGGCGGCGGCCCTGGACGGCGCCCGTGGCTTCACCCTGTTCCGCTCGATCACCTGGCCGGCGCTGCGCCCGGTGGCGACCACCGCCCTGATCCTGCAGATCATCGCTTCGCTGAAGGTGTTCGGCCAGACCTATATCCTGACCTCCGGCGGTCCCTTCAACACGACCCGGGTCACCTTGCACTATATGTACGAAACCGCCTTCACCCAGAGCGACGCCGGCTATGCGGCGGCCATCGCGATGGCTTTCGTCACCATCGTGATCCTGCTGTCGATACTGCAGGCCGGCGTCGTGCGCTGGCTGGCGAGGAGGGAAGCATGAGGGGGAGCATGAAAGCACGTTCCAACCTTGGCTGGACTATCATTGGCGCGGTGGCCGCCGTGCTGCTGGCCGCGCTGTGGGCGGCGCCCCTGCTGTGGGCGCTGTCGACGGCCTTGCGGCCCGAGCTCGAGACGGTGTCCGCCGGCTTCCACTGGCTGCCGCAGACCTGGACCCTGGACGCCTTCGCCAAGACCCTCGGCGCCGGCAACGTGGTGCGCTGGCTGTTCAACAGCTTCCTGGTGGCGCTGCTGGTCACCGTCGTCACCATGGCGATCAGCCTGATGGCGGCCTATGCCTTTTCCCAGCTGCGCTTCCGCGGGCGCAGCGTGCTGTTCGGCGTCGCCATGCTGGCCTTCCTGCTGCCGTTCGAGGCGCTGCTGGTGCCGCTGTTCCGCACCATGAACCAGCTCGGCCTGATCAACAGCTATGCCGGCATCGTGCTGCCCCAGGTGGTGTCGCCGGTGGTGATCTATGTGTTCAAGCAGTTCTTCGACGAGATCCCGGCCGACTTCCGCGAAGCCGCGACGATGGACGGCGCCGGCCCGCTGCGCGTATTGTGGAGCGTCTACCTGCCGATCTCGGGGAATATCGTGTGGGCGATGGCGATCGTGACCTTCATCGCCGCCTGGAACAACTTCCTGTGGCCCTTCATCATCGTCACCTCGAACGACATGATGACGATCCCGCTGGGGCTGACCCAGACCTACGACGCCTTCGGGGTGCGCTACGCCCAGCTGATGGCGGCGGCGCTGCTGGGCGCCATGCCGGTGGCGCTGGCCTATATCGCCTTCCAGCGGCGGGTCACGCAGGGCTTCCTGGCGGCGAGCGGTCTGAAAGGCTGATGGAACGAAGAACAAGAAGAGGAGAGGGTATGGCATCGGTAAGGCTGCGCGGCATCAGGAAGGACTATGGGGACAATCCCGTCATCAAGGGCATCGACCTGGACATCGGGGACGGCGAATTCGTCGTCTTCGTCGGCCCGTCCGGCTGCGGCAAGTCGACCCTGCTGCGCATCATCGCCGGGTTGGAGGACGTGTCCGACGGCGAACTCGAGATCGGCGGGGTGCCCAGCAATGACGTCGATCCGTCCCGGCGCGGCATCGCCATGGTGTTCCAGAGCTATGCGCTGTACCCGCACATGACCGTGGCCGAGAACATGGGCTTCGCGCTCAAGCTGGCCAAGGTCCCGAAGGACGAGATCCGCGAACGGGTCGGGCGCGCCGCCGAGATCCTGCAGATCGCCCACCTGCTCGACAGGAAGCCGAAAGCCCTGTCCGGCGGCCAGCGCCAGCGGGTGGCGATCGGCCGCGCCATCGTGCGCAAGCCGGAGGTCTTCCTGTTCGACGAGCCGCTGTCGAACCTGGACGCCGCCCTGCGCGCCCAGACCCGGGTCGAACTGGCGCGCCTGCACCGCGAACTGGCCACCACCATGATCTACGTGACCCACGACCAGGTCGAGGCCATGACGCTGGGGCAGAAGATCGTGGTCTTCAACGGCGGCCGCATCGAGCAGGTCGGCACGCCGTACGAACTCTACGAGCGGCCGGCCAACCTGTTCGTGGCGGGCTTTTTGGGTTCGCCGCGCATGAACTTCCTGGACGCCAGCCTGGTGGGCGAGCGGGGCGCCATCGCCGTGGTCCGGCTGGCCGGCGGCGCCGAGGTCGAGGTCGCGGCCGATGCCGCCGACTCGCCGGTCGGCGCCAAGGTGACACTGGGCGTGCGGCCCGAACACCTGCGCCTGCAGCGGGCCGAAGGCGGCGCCGGCGGGGACGGCATCCCGGGCACGGTGGGCCTGGTCGAATACCTGGGCGACGTGATCCTGGCCTATGTGCAGGTCGAGGGCGTGGCGGAGATGGTGGCGGTGAAATGCAACGGCAGCCAGGCGCTGCCGGCGCTCGGCGGCCGCGTCCTGCTGGCCTTCGACCCGGCCTCGGCCTACCTGTTCGGCGCCGGCGGCGCGGCGCTGCCGGCGCGCAGCCCTGGCGTGCCGGCGGCAGCCGCGGCGGGCTAGGGGCGGCCATGACGAAGGCGGTGCGCGGCCGGCCGACGATGACCGACATCGCCAAGCTGGCCGGCGTCTCGCAGTCGACGGTCTCGCTGGTGATCAACCACCTGAGCGGGGCCAAGGTCTCGCGCGCCACCCGCGAGACCGTGCTGAGGATCGCCCGCGAACTCGGCTACCCGCTGGAGCGCCATCAGGGCCGGCACGACAACCGCCCGGGGCAGGCGCCGAACCTGATCGTCTACCTGACCGACGAACTGACCACCAGTCCGCATGCGATGCAGACCATGGATGGCGCCAAGGACGGCGCCTGGGACCAGGACTGCCTGGTCGCCGCCTTCGCCACGCGCGGCGACCCCGAACGGGAGCGGGCGGTGCTGGCCCGCATGCTCGACCATCCGGCGCTGCTGGGCGTGATCTACGCCACCATCTTCACCCGCGCCGTCACGCTGCCGGCGGCGCTGGACGGCGTGCCCACCGTGCTGCTCAACTGCCACGAGCGCGAGCGCCGCCACCCGGCGGTGGTGCCGGCCGAGCAGCAGGGCGGCTACAGCGCCACCATGCACCTGGTCGCCGGCGGCCACCGCCGCATCGGCTTCATCAACGGCGAAGGCTGGATCGAGGCCGCCGCCGACCGCCTGAAGGGCTACCGCCATGCGCTGCTCGATGCCGGCATTCCCTTCGATCCCGCACTGGTGCGCGAAGGCGACTGGCAGGTGGAGAGCGGCTATGCGCATGCGCTGTCCCTGCTCGACGGCCCCGACCGCCCCAGCGCGCTGTTCTGCGCCAACGACCTGATGGCGCTGGGCGCCCTGGACGCGGCCCGCGAACGCAAGCTGGCGGTGCCGCGCGACTTGTCCGTGGTCGGCTACGACGACCAGGACCTGGCCCGCTATACCCATCCGCCGCTGAGCACGGTGTTGTTGCCAAACTACGAAATGGGCCGTTGGGCGGCCGAGACCCTGATCGTCCTGGCCCGCGGTGGCAAGGTTTCCAACGCCGTTTTCCAGAGTGAGTGCCCTCTGGTGAGCCGCGATTCGGTGGCGCCGCCGGCCTTCTAGAAGCGGCCCCAAGCGCGCGCCGTCGCGCCCGGTTTTGCGTTAGCTTCCTGCTAAGAATTATTACTAATATTTTTGGGAGACTCGCATGACCACATTCCAGCTTCGGCCCGTGTGCGTGGCCGTCCTCGCCCTGATCGCCCATGCGGCGGCCTGCGCCCAGAGCGGTACCGGCACCCCGCCTTCGCAGCCCGACCAGGCCACCCTGCAGGACCCGGCCTCCCAGCCCCAGTCCCAAGTTCAGGACCAGGTCAGCCCGGCGGCGCCGACCCAGCCGGGCCAGATCGTCCAGGTGCAGGTGACCGGCCTGCGCAGCAGTATCCGCAGCGCCGAGGCGATCAAGCGGAATTCGGACCAGGTGGTCGACTCCATCAACGCCGAAGACATCGGCAAGTTCCCCGACCGCGCTACCGGCGACGCCCTGCAGCGCATCGCCGGCGTGCAGGTGGGCCGCGACCGCGGCGAGACCAGCAGCGTCATCATCCGCGGCCTGCCGGACGTGGTCACGACCCTGGACGGCAACCAGATCTTCACCGGCAACGGCCGGAGACTCCAATACCAGGACCTGCCGGTGCAGTCGATCGGCGGCCTGGACGTGTACAAGAGCGCCACCGCCAACCAGCTCGAAGGCGGCATCGCCGGCGCCGTCAACGTGCGCCTGCGCTCGCCGTTCGACGTCAAGGGCTTCAACGCGACCGCCTTCATCGAAGACCGGCGCCAGAAGGTGAACGGCTCCAGCGCCACCAGCGACAAGAACAATCCGAACGGCGGCTTCGCGGTCAGCAACCGCTGGAAGACCAGCTACGGCGAGATCGGTGCGCTGTTCGACGTCCAGTTCAACCGCGAGCACTGGGGCTATCCGGTGCAGTGGGTCGACCGTCCCGACCGCATCTTCTCGGTCAGCCCGGACGGCACCGCCGTGCGCCTGAACGACGACCAGCCGATCGCGCCGCTGAAACCCGGCGACCGCCTGGGTGAACTGCCCAACGTCGGCGGCATCTACAACCAGGGCGACCGCGACCGCGGCAGCGTCCACGGCGCCCTGCAGTGGAAGATCAGCCCGCAGATGGAAGCCAGCGCCCAGTACCTCGGCACCGGCTACCGCGCCCGCAGCGCGGTCGACTACATCCTCGGCATCGTTACCTGGACCCCGCGCCTGACCAATGTGGTGATGGCGCCCGAAGGCAGCTATTGCAACACCCCGAACGGCTCGATCTGCCCGATCCAGTCGGCCCACGCCGGCGCGGCCCGGTTCGGTGGTCCCTACGACTGGGATCCCTACACTGCTACATCGACCTGGGGCGTGAAGGAACACACGGTCACCCATTACATGAACCTCGGCGTGCAGTACAAGGACGGCCCCTGGAAGGTGGCGTCGAACTACGCCTGGACCAAGTCGACCTTCGTGAACGATACCGTGATCGTCGACCAGCAGATCCCCGGCGCCAGCATCGACGTTTACACCTATGGCCGCGACGGCCACGGCGGCTACAACGCAGTTACGACCCCGACCAGCAGCCAGGCGCTGCGCGACCCGAGCCAGTTCGTGCTGCGCGGGATGGTGCAGAACTGGGGCATCTCGACCGGCGAGCAGTCGCAGTGGCGGCTGGACAGCAGCTACCGCCTGGGCGACGGCTTCTTCAGCAGCATCGACAGCGGCATCCGCCTGTCGGCGCGGCGCGCCGGCTTCAAGGGCGCCGAAGGCCACAGCGACACCACCGGGCCGACCCGCGCCAGCCCGATCGGGGCCTTCGGTCCGTCCTTCGAAACCCTGGTGCCGGGCCTGGACCGCCTCGGCGGACCCTGGGTCACGCCCTCGCACGACTTCCTGATCGACCAGGCCGACGCCGTGCGCGCCTTCTACGGCGCCGCCCCGGGCCGGGTGGCGGAAGACCCGACCCGCGCCTTCAGCCAGACCGAGAACAACACGACCCTTTACCTGCAGGGACGCTGGCAGACCAAGATGGGCGACATCGACGTCAGCGGCACCGTCGGCGCCCGTTATGCCCACATCACCCGCAGCCTGCTGGGCAACAGCCGCATCGGCGACGTGATCAGCCCGATCGACCAGTCCTCGCGCGAAAACAACTTCCTGCCGAGCCTGTCGGCCGTGATCGGCTGGCGCAAGGACCTGCAGTCCCACCTGTCCTTCGGCAAGACCCTGACCTATCCGGACTTCGCCTCGCTGAACCCGGCGCTGTCGCTGATCCCGCCGACCGTCAATGCGCCGGGAACGGGCTCGGCTGGCAATCCGAATTTGCGGCCGACCAAGTCGAAGAACATCGACGCCACGCTGGAATATTATTTCCAGAAAAATGGATATGCCCAGATCGCGCTGTTCCACCGCGACATCGACGGCTATCTGCAGAACATGGAGTCGAGCGAGACCATCGACGGCCTGAACTACCGCGTGACGCGGCCGCAGAACTCGGGCTCTGGCAAGCTGAAGGGCGCCGAACTCGGCATCCAGAAGTTCTTCGACTTCCTGCCTGCGCCGTGGAGCAACTTCGGCGCCCAGGCCAACTACACCTGGATCTCGGGCGAGAACCAGACCCTGGTGTCCTCGACCGGCAACACCTTCACGACCACGCCACTCATCGGCGTGGCGAAGAAGAACTACAACTTTGCCTTGCTATACGAGGGCAACGGCATCACCGGCCGCCTGACCGCGACCCACCGCGGCGACTACGTCGAGCAGATCGCCGAGCCGCGCTTCGGCCAGGACCGTTACGTAAAGGCTGCAACTTTCGTGGACCTGAGCTTGTCCTACGCAATCAACAAGAACGTGTCCCTGCAGTTCGACGCGATCAATATTACGAAGGAAAAGTACGAAAGCTACCTGAACGATCCGATCCGTCCGCGCGACATCCGCTACAACCCGACCACCTACGGGCTGGGCCTGCGCTTCTCGCTCTAAGGTCTCATGATGCAGACGACTTACCGGAATCCGGTCTACCCGGACATCTTCGCCGATCCCTTCGTGCTGCGTCACGAAGGGGTGTATTACGCCTACGGCACCGCACCCGGCGGCGATGACGGCCGCCAGATCCCGGTGCTGCGCTCGAACGACCTGGTGCACTGGGAAGCGCTCGGCCACGCCCTGGTGCCGGCCGCCGGCATGGAAGCGGAACAGGGTTACCACTTCTGGGCGCCGGAAGTGGCCAGCCACGGCGGACGCTTCTACATGTACTACTCGTCCGGCAACGCGCCCGAGGGCACCGACCAGAAGCTGAGGGTGGCGGTGGCCGAGCACCCGGCCGGCCCCTTCCTCGACGCCGGCAAGGTGCTGGTGCCCGACCAGCCCTTCTCGATCGACGCCCACCCTTTCCGCGACCAGGACGGGAACTGGTGGCTGTACTACTGCGTCGATTTCCTGGAGATGGCGCACGACGAGCGGATCGGCACCGGCATCGTGGTCGACCGCCTGCTCGACATGTGCACCCTGGCCGGCGAGCCGCGCACGGTGGTGCGCCCGCACCACGACTGGCACGTGTTCCGCAAGGACCGGCCCATGTACGGCAAGGTCTACGACTGGCACACGGTCGAGGGCGCGGCGGTGCTCTACCACGACGGCCACTATTACTGCTTCTACAGCGGCGGCGCCTGGGAGAAGGAGAACTATGGCGTCAGCTATGTGATCGCGAAGCATCCCGAAGGGCCGTATCGCCGTCCCGAAGGCGGCCACGAGGCGCTGCTGATGCGCACCCCGGCCTCGGGCGAGCTGGTGGGGCCGGGGCACAATTCCTTCACCACGTCCCCGGACGGCAGCGAGACCTGGATCGTCTACCACGCCTGGGATCCGGCGCGGACGGCACGCCGGATGTGCATCGACCGCGTCGACTGGGTCGACGGGAAGCCGGTGTGCGGCGGGCCGAGCTGGACGGAGCAGCCGGCACCGGCTGGTTGAACCACAGGGAATGACGAATCAGCGGCTACCGAGGAATTCCTTCACCTCGGGCTGGAAGCGGATGCACCGAGCATGTCAGTAGCCCGCACGTGGCGGGCTTCCGGTCGCCGACCGAAACGATCAGGCTTTGCGGCGCAGGGCCGCCATGCCGGCAAAGCCCAGTCCCAGCAGGGCCAGCGAGGCCGGCTCCGGGACCTCGCCGGTGGTCGCAGAAAACGCCGCCTTGAATGCCACGTCGCCCCAACCGCATTCGGTGCAATCCCATCGCTGCGTCGTCAGTGCCCCGAAGTTCAGGCTGTTATTGAAGTAGACGAAATCGCCGCCGGCATAGCTGTTGTTCGTCGCAGGCATGGTGTAAAGGCTGGTCGCCTGTTCGCCCAGGTCCGAGACCGAGAGGAACATCACGTATTTCTGGCCTTCCGTCAGGCTCAGCTTGCCGGTGTCGAAGGAGAACTCCATCAAGCCCAGGCCGGGCGTCACCGCACGCGTGGCGCTGGTGTAGAGAATGCTGGTGGCCTTGTTGCCGTCCCAGCCCGCCACATAGCCGCGCAAATTGAGCGTCTGGTCATTCCCGTTCAGGTACATCGAGAAGCTGTTCAGCACATTGTCGGCGCCGACCGTAAAGGTCTGGCCATAAGTCGCCGTATCGGGATAGCCGAAAGGCCGGATACTGGAGGTAATGACGGTGTTGTCGATGACGGAAGCAGTCGCGTCGGCGGTAACAGCGCCGAGGGCGGCGCAGAGAAGCAGGGAGGCTTTCAGGTAGCTTGGATTCATTATATTTCCTTATGGTTATAGTGACCTTGCCATCAAGTGTTAGCAAAGACCATGCCATCAAACAATCATTCATGAAATCAATTGTTTAGAGGAAAAGAAATATATTTGTGTAAATAAATCCGACATTTGCCACGCCTAGTCCCAGTCATGCCGGGTTTCTCCCTCCTGCGCACGGCGGTCGCGCGCAATCATTTCCTCCAGCTCTTCGCGCGCCCGCTTGGCAATCGACACATACTGTTCGCGGTCCTTGTAGTACGGATAGACCGCCTGCACGTTGGCGATATTGTGCTTCCGGAACTTCAGCGCAGCCTGGCGGATGCGGTAGGCGTTATGGCCGAGGCCGGTCGTGAGCACCGTGCGGCCCAGCTGCAGTGCCGACTCGAAGGTCTCCCGTTCGATCATGGTCACGCCGCGGTCCATCAGCTGGTACCAGTGGGTCACGTTGCGGGCGCGGGCGAAGATCTGCAGTTCCGGCCATTCGCGGCGCACGGTCTCGACCAGGTCGAGGCTGTCCTCGATGTCGTCGATCGCCACCACCAGCGCGCGGGCGCGGGCGGCGCCGGCGGCGCGCAGCAGGTCGGCGCGGGTGGCGTCGCCGTAGAAGACCTTGAAGCCGAAGCGCCGCAGCACTTCGATCTGGTCGGGGTCGTGGTCCAGCACCGTCAGCTTGACCCCGTTCGCGTTCAGGAAGCGGCCGACGATCTGGCCGAAGCGGCCGAAGCCGGCGACGATCACATGGTCTTCGTTCGGTTCGATGGCGTCGGCTTCGGGCTTGGCGCCGGCGCCTTCCTGGCGGGCCGACAGCTTGTCGTAGGCCATCAGCACCAGCGGCGTCACCACCATCGACAGCGCCACCACGACCACCAGCGTCGAGGCGGTGTCGTCGCTGAACACGCGCGCGGTGGCGGCCGCGCCGAACACCACGAAGGCGAATTCGCCGCCCTGGGACAGCAGCAGGGCGAACTGCAGGTGCTGGCCGCGGGCCATGCCGAAGACCCGCGACAGGA
>OUNM010467955.1_pt1 | contig 10438 bp, 10 predicted proteins | sample 1769961 | NCBI WGS metagenome assembly OUNM01 (sample SAMEA3914820, study PRJEB12502) | metagenome | biome: forest; material: soil | place: USA | collected 2012-03-12 | depth 0.3 m
ACAGGAAGCGATCCTGGCGAGCCGTCCGGCGGGCATTGTGCAAGCGGAGAATTTCGCGATGAGGCATTGCCTGCCCCTGGAACCTGTCGACAGACAGATCATGGTCGAGATCCATTGGCTTTCCGTCGACCCAGCCGCGTGCGGTTTTCTCGCGTCCGACTATCGGCCCCGTTTCGACGAGGCAGTCGGCCAACAATCTCCATGGTTGCGCGAGGACCGTCTTCGCACTGGTGAAGACCGCCCTCGCGGGGCCGACAGGACGCCAGGTGCAACCAGCCTGTCTATTCAGGCAAGATCAATCACAAGAACTAAGACGGATTATATATAAATCTCGCTACCGTACAGGAATAGTCGGCCATGTCTAAAGTAATCATCAGTTGTGCGGTCACGGGCGCGGTTCACACGCCGACCATGTCCGAATATTTGCCGCTAACCCCGGACGAGATTGCGACCCAGGCAATCGAGGCTGCAGAGGCAGGGGCATCTGTTTTGCATCTCCATGCGCGCGATCCGGAGACGGGCAGGCCGACCCCCGATCCCGATGTGTTCATGGAATTTTTGCCGCGCATCAAGCAGTCGACGGATGCCGTCATCAACATCACCACCGGCGGCGGGCAGGGCATGTCCATCGACGACCGGCTGGCGGCGCCGCTTCGCGCTTCGCCCGAGCTTTGCTCGCTCAACATGGGATCGATGAACTTCGGCATGTACCCGATGCTCGATCGCTACAAGAACTTCAAATATGACTGGGAGCCGGCCCATCTGGAGGCGTCGCGCGACTGGATCTTCAAGAATACCTTCAAGGATATCGAAACGATCCTCGACAAGCTCGGTAAGGGGCACGGGACCAAGTTCGAGTTCGAGTGCTACGATACCGCACATCTCTACACGCTGGCCCATTTCCTCGACCGCAAGCTCGTGACGCCACCCTTGTTCGTGCAGTCGATCTTCGGCATTCTGGGCGGCACCGGGGCTGACACCGAGAACCTGGTTCATGCCAAGCGCATCGCCGACAAGCTGTTCGGAGATAATTATCGCTGGTCGGTGATGGCGGCGGGCCGTCACCAGATCCCGTTCGTGACGATGGGCGCGCTCAATGGCGCCAACGTCCGGGTGGGCCTCGAGGACTCGCTTTATGCCGGCAAGGGGCGTCTCGCCAAGTCGAATGCCGAGCAGGTTCGCCTGATCCGCTCGATCCTCGAGCCGCTCTCGCTCGAGATCGCAACACCGACGGAAACGCGGGAGATATTGGCGCTCAAGGGAGGTGACAACGTCACCTTCTGAGCGTGGCCCTGCAACCCTGAGGGCCAAGAACGACGGAGAATATGAACATGTCGGAACTCGATGATGATTCGCCGAAAATCGCGACCGTGAAGGAATATTTTCGTCGTGGCGATGCTGGGCGCCCCGATTTGATCGAACACTGTACCGATGATTTCCAATTCTTTTTCCCGAAATTCGGTGTCGGCAAAGGCAAGGCCGAGTTCATGGAATTTGTAACGGGCCTCGTGGGATCGCTCAGCTCGATCGCGCATGACATCGACCAGATGAATTTCATCGAAAGCGGCGATAGCGTGGTTGTCGAGGGTCTGACGCATGGCGAGGATCGGCGCGGCGGGCGCTGGGAAGGCGGCAAGACGCCTGGCGGTCGCTTTTGCAGCGTCTTTCAGTTCCGCGGCGACATGATCGCGCGCATGCACATCTATCTCGACCCCGACTACACCAGCCGCGACCAGGACCGTTTCCTGTGGGGCAAAGACCGGCGCTGGTGAGCGGCTGTTGATCAACAAGACAGAGAGGATGTCCGCTTGAACAAGTTGCAGGGAAAGATCGCGATCATTACCGGTGCGGCCAGCGGCCAGGGCGCCGAGGAGGCCCGGCTGTTCGCCGCTGCCGGTGCCAAGGTCGTCGTCACCGACATCAGCGAGGCCGGCTCGAAAGTCGCCGACGAGCTGGGGGATGCCGGGCATTTCGTACGTCACGACGTGGCTGACGAAGCCCGTTGGGCCGACGTGATCGACCAGGCACAGAAGCGCTTCGGGAGGATCGACGTCCTTGTCAACAATGCGGGCGTTTACAAGCCGGCCGGACTCCTTGAGACGGAGACCGCGCTCTGGGATCTCCATTACCGGGTGAACCAGCTCAGTGTCTTCCTGGGGATGCGCGCTGCGGCCGAGGCCATGGCCAAGACGGGCGGCGGTTCGATCGTCAACGTTTCCTCGGGCGCCGGCCTGCGTAACGTTCCGGGCATCTTCGCATACGCAACCAGCAAATGGGCGGTTCGCGGCATGAGCAAGCTCGCCGCGTCCGAGCTTGCTCCGCTTGGTATCCGCGTGAATTCGATCCATCCCGGCATCATCGACACGCCCATGCTCGGCGAAAACAGCGCCGAGCGGCTGAAGTTCTACGAGGACATGATTCCGATGAAGCGCATGGGAACGCCAGCCGAGGTCGCCCGGCTGGCTCTGTTCCTTGCCTCCGACGACTCAAGCTACATCACCGGCGCCGAGGTGACGGTCGACGGCGGCATCGGCTGAAGATCGACTGAAAGGACATCATCATGGCACGGCTTCAAGATAAGGTCGCCATCATAACCGGCGGAGGACGTGGAATCGGCCGCGCAACGGCCGAACTGTTCGCGCGCGAGGGCGCACAGGTCTACGTCACCGACGTAAAGGCGCCAGAGCCTCCTTATGAGGATCCGGCAATCCACTTTTCCATCATGGACGTTGCCAGCGAACAGGGCTGGTCCGATCTGGTGGACGGTATCGTCGCGCGCCACGGTGTCGTCGATATCCTGGTCAACAATGCGGGCATTGGCGGGTCGCAGCTGCCGCTCGCCGACGAGAATATTGCGGACTGGGACAGGGTCATCGCAGTCAACCAGACGGGGGTCTTCCTAGGCATGCGCGCGGTCCTGCCGGGCATGCGCGCCAAGAAGTCCGGATCGATCATCAATTTCTCGTCGATCTGGGGCATCGCGGCCGTTCCGGGGGCGGCCGCCTATCACGCGACGAAGGCGGCGGTTCGCCATCTGTCGAAGCATGCGGCGGTCACATATGCGGCCGACAATATCCGCGTGAATTCCGTCCATCCGGGCATCATCGCGACGCCGATGGTGCTCGAGGATCAGGCCGAGGAAACCAGCTCTGCGGTGGTCGCGGCAACGCCGCTCGGCCGGATGGGCCAGCCGATCGAACTCGCCTACGGGGTGCTGTTTCTCGCCGGCGATGAATCGAGCTTCGTCACCGGCACGGAGCTGGTGATAGACGGCGGCTATCTTGCACAATAGCGGTCCTCCGGATCCAGCGTCTCCCAACTCCATCGAGACGTTGGTCACACGTACGGAAGCCTTCGTGCGCGATGTGATCATTCCCTACGAGACAGATCCGCGCTGCGGGGTTCATGGTCCTTCGGACGCGTTAGTCGACGAACTGCGTGCGCATGCGCGCTCCGCCGATTTGATCGCACCCCACCTGCCGCGGAAGCTGGGAGGGCACGGTCTCAGCCATATCGAAACGGCGCGGCTTTTCCGTGCCGCCGGCTATTCTCCACTCGCTCCGCTCGCGATGAATCTCGCAGCACCGGATGAAGGCAATATGCATCTGCTCGCGAACGTGGCGACGCCGGTGCAGGTCGACCGATTCCTGCGGCCACTCGCTGACGGCAAGACGCGCTCGGCGTTTCTGATGACGGAGCCCGCGGACGATAATGGCGCGGGCTCGGACCCTTCCATGCTCAGGACCTCGGCGCGCGCCGATGGCGATCACTGGATCATCGACGGCCGGAAGACCTTTGCCACGGGTGCGGTGGGTGCGGACTTCGCTATCGTGATGGCGCGGACCGAGGAATCGGCGACGATGTTCCTGGTGGAGATGGACAGTCCGGGGATCGTGATCGAGCGTGTCCTCGACACAATCGATGGCACGATGCCTGGTGGGCATGCGGTTGTGCGGCTCGACGAGGTACGTGTTCCTTCCACGCAAGTGCTCGGGGAGGTCGATCAGGGTTTCCTCTATGCGCAGGTGAGGCTGGCACCGGCGCGCCTGACCCATTGCATGCGCTGGTGGGGCAGCGCGAACCGCGCTTACGACATTGCCTGTCGCTATGCGGTCAAACGCCAGGCGTTCGGCAAACCGCTGATCGATCATGAGGGCGTGGGCTTCATGCTCGCCGAGAACCTCATCGACTTAAGGCAGGCAGAACTGATGATCGATTGGTGTGCGGGCGTGCTCGATTCCGGTTCGCTCGGCACCGTCGAAAGTTCGATGGCAAAGGTGGCGGTGTCCGAGGCGCTGTGGCGCGTCGCCGATCGGTGCGTGCAGGTGATGGGTGGCAGCGGCGTGACCCGCGACACGATCGTCGAGCAGATCTTCCGCGAGGTCCGCGCGTTTCGAATCTACGATGGGCCGACTGAGGTCCACAAATGGTCGCTCGCCAAGATGATCAAGCGCGACCATCTCAAAGGACAAGCATGAGCACGGGTGAAATGGAAAATGCGGGGACCGTCCCGGTGCGCGAAGCCCATCGTTTTGACGAAGCGGCTCTCGCCCGATGGATGACGGCAAATATCGCGGACTATGCAGGGCTGTTGACGGTCGAACAGTTCAAGGGCGGACAGAGCAATCCAACCTACAAGCTCGTCACGCCCGGGCGCGCCTATGTCCTTCGCCGCAAGCCGCCGGGGCAGTTGCTCAAGGGCGCTCACGCCGTCGAGCGCGAGGCCCGGGTGCTGTCTGCGCTTGGTTCGGTGAATTATCCCGTCGCTCACGTCCATGGGCTGTGCGTCGACGATAGCATCATCGGTACCTGGTTCTATGTCATGGACATGGTTGAAGGCCGGGTCTTCTGGGACGCGACGTTTCCGCAGGTCAGCCGCGAGGAGCGTCCCGCCTATTTCGACGCCATGAACGAGACGCTGGCACGGCTCCACATGATCGATTTCTCAGCGATCGGGCTGTCGGACTATGGCCGGGCAGGCAATTATTTCGAGCGGCAGATCGGCCGCTGGACCAAGCAATATCTCGAGGACGCGGATGCCGGGCGCGACCCGCACATGGACCGGCTCGTTGAATGGTTGCCGGCGAATATTCCGACCGGCGATTAGACCTCGATCGTTCATGGCGATTTCCGCTGCGACAACATGATCTTCCACGCGACCGAGCCCAGGGTTGTCGCTGTGCTCGACTGGGAACTCTCCACGCTCGGTCATCCGCTGGCGGACTTCGCTTACCATGCGATGATGTACCGGATGCCACCGCATATCGTCGCCGGGCTTGGTGGCGCGGATATCGCCGCCCTCAACGTGCCCACCGAAGCGGAATATGTCGCGGCTTACTGTCGTCGCACCGAACGCAATGCGATGCCGGACTATGATTATTATGTCGCCTTCAACTTCTTTCGGCTGGCGGCGATCTTCCACGGCATCAAGGGGCGTGCGATCCGCGGCACCGCCGCTTCGGCGCAGGCGAAAGTACGCGCCAAGGTTTTCCCCGAACTCGCCGCGTTGGCCTGGGCCCAGGCCAGGCGTGCCGGCGCGTGATCTGACTTGAACCGCTGCACGTCCGGCCGGCCCGGTGCGAACCGTCGAGCTTGGACGCCCATCACAATCAGATTGAGGGAGAGCATGATGCTTGGTCGGTCTGCGAGCCTGCTCAACGAGAATGGCAGGGCGGTACGGGCCGGGGAGCTCGAAAATTACAATCGAGCGACGACCATTGCGGCAATGGCACTGATGACCAATCTCGGTGCCCTCACCATGTTGCTGACGCCTGCGGTGATCGCAAGCTATGCCAGTGGCGGCCGGTTTAGCGCCGCGAAGGCCTCCATGCTGACGTCGGTCGAATTGGGCGGCATGACGGCAGCGGTCCTGTCGATGTCGCTCGTCCTTCCCCGGATCGATCGGCGGTTCTGGGTGATGTTGGGGCTGCTGACAGCGGCGGCTGCTCATCTCGCAAGCATTTTTGCCCAAGCCTATCCGCTTCTGCTGTTGACGCGAACCGTTGCGGGTGTCGGCATCGGCATCGTCTATACGGTCTCCGTGGCGGCATTGGCGGCGACTGCTTCGCCCGATCGCAATTTCGGCTTCGCCATCACCTCCAACCAGTTGTCAGCCACGGCCGTGCTGGCGGCGTGTTCTTGGATCGGCTTGGGTCATGGCCACGGGCCGGTGTTGGGCGTCATCCTTGCCTTCACTTTGCTGATGGGCCTGAGCATTCCCTGGTTTCCACGGCGAGCGCCTGCACCAGCAGCCGTCGATGCCGTCTCCGCAAGCCAGGCGCCGTTGAGATTGTTGCCGGGGCTGCTCGGCCTTGCGGGCATGTTCATGTTCCTGCTGGGGATAGGGGCGGTCTGGCCGATCCTCGGGCTGATCGCGCAATCCCACGCGATCAAGGCCGATGCCGTCGGTGCCGCGCTGGCCGTCGCCGGGCTGGGAGGTTTGGGAGCGGGGCTCCTCGTGTCGGTGCTCGGCATCCGGCTCGGCCGGGTGGGGCCACTCGTCATCGGCTCGTTCGGCATCGCGGGCTCGATGCTACTCTTGCAGATCACCTTCGATGGCCGGCTGCTGATGGCCGGGGCGACGCTGATCATGTTCTTCTGGATCTTCAGCATCCCCTATTATCTGGGTGCGATGTCGAGTCTTGACGGATCGGGACGGCTCGCGGTGCTGAGCAGTGCAATGATGCCGTTCGGCCTGGCGGCGGGCCAGGGGCTCGCGACGGCGTTTGGTTCAGATTATCCGGCCACGATTCTGGTATCGGCGACATTGTTCGTTGCAGCGCTGGCGACAATGCTTTTCGGCCTTTTACAAGGGGCGAACCGAACGCTGCTAGCACCCTGACCCCGGGGCGTCGGAATTGCTGCAGCTTAGGCGACGCTGTCCACGATCAACCCAGCACGCAAGCGGCGCGCACTAGGGCAGATCGGCATGGCGACAGGGAGAGGCGAACGCGCATCGCGCGCAAGACGCGTGGGGCGGGGCAGCTTTGCGTCGGGCCTGTCACAGCCAAGGCAATATACCACGGCCGTGGTGTATTGCCTTGGCTGTGACACTACTTTACACATGTAAAGTAACCTATGGTGCAGGGCTTGCGCTCCCAAATGAACGAAGAGCCGGCCTGAGGAGAGCGTGGTGCTGAAGCCATGGCAGCCAGCCCGTTATCGAAGCCGTTTCATGTGCGCGACGCTGGTCCTGTCGTCTGGCCGTGGGCGACGAGAGTCTCTGTCTTTGCACGCTCGACACGGTCCGGCGAGCGCTACGCTGGGCCGGCGACATGACCACGATGCGCCGGCCGGGCGTTCTTCGGTGATCTGCCGCGACGGAGAACATCGTGGTCATGCCCGCAGTGCGGCGGTTTTATCGAGGTCGCTCGACCCATGGAGGCATGCATGACGGAACCTGTCCTGATCGTCGGAGGCGGTATCGGTGGATTGAGTGCTGCCCTAGCGCTCGCTCGCTTGGGTCTCGCTTCCCGAATTATCGAGCGTGCGCCGGAAATCCGGGAAATCGGAGCCGGGCTCCAGCTCGGGCCGAATGGTTTCCGCGCCTTCGAACAGCTCGGCATTGCCGGGCGGATGGATGCGATCAGCTTTGAGCCCCAAGCGGTGCGCCTGATCGATAGCGTCGACGCGATGGAATTGTCCCACCAGACGCTGGGCAGCAAGTTCGAGGAGCGCTTCGGCCATCCCTATCGCGTGGCCTATCGCGCTGATGTGCAGGCAGTGTTGCTGGATGCGGTCAGGGGCTGGCCGGAGATGGTGCAAATCGACCTCGGCGATGGCGTCAGCGATGTTGCGCAGCATGATACCCATGTAACGGCCACGCTGGACAGCGGTCGCACGCTGGAGGGGGGGGCGCTGATCGGGGCGGACGGGATCTGGTCGACCGTCCGCGACCGGCTGCTGGGCGCCGAGCCGCCAAGGGCCAGCGGCCATATTGCGTATCGGGCGGTGCTGCCGGTCGATGCCGTGCCGTCCTCGCTCCTCACCGACGATGTCCAGGTGTGGGTCGGTCCGGGCCACCATCTTGTCTGCTACAAGCTGAGGGGCGGGAAGCTCTTCAACATCATCGCGATCGTCCATGGCGATCGTGTGATCAACGGATGGGACACGCTCGGCGACAAGGAGGAGCTCGAGCGCGGTTTTGCCGACGCCTGTCCGGCCGTCCGCGCACTCGTTGCGCAAATCGATCATGGCAGGATGTGGGCGCTATGCGATCGGGAGCCGAAGGCCGGGTGGTCACAAGGGCGCATCACGCTGCTGGGCGATGCGGCGCACCCGATGCTGCCTTATCTGGCGCAGGGCGCATGCATGGCGATCGAGGATGGCGTCTACGTCGCCGACCAGCTGGCCGTGTCTCCCGACGATCCTGCTCGCGCATTCCAGGCCTATGAGAAAGCGCGTTTTGCGCGCACCGCCAGCGTGCAGCGGGCCGCCCGCGAGACGGGTGCGATCAATCATGCGCGCGGTGTGGAGCGCGAGAAGCGCAATGCCTTTCTCGCTCGCCGCCGCCCCGACGACTATGAGTCCGTGGCTTGGTTGTTCGGCGGGGACGGTCCTCGTGCAGACACCGCGACCGGCGCTGAGATCGGCATTTTCGGACGCCATGTCGAGTAGCGTCAGTCCAGAACCACCGTGCGTGCCTACACGCGCTTCGACCGGCCAGACATTGACATCATTTCTCTATTTGAAAGGCGCAGGCCATCATGGCGGAAGCCTATATCATAGCGGCAGCCGTACGGCCGGCAGCGCACTCCTTCAGGGCTTCGAGCCAACGACGTTCGACGCTCGCATCGACGGTCCGTCCGAGTATCCGGCCTAGTGTGAGGCAGAGGTGGCCATTCTCGCAATCGAGTCTGTCCGGATTTTTCTCAGAGGCGTGAGCCACCATCCACACGCAGCTTGTCGCCCGAGATCCAACGCGCTGCATCGGAGGCGAGAAAGACGATAGCGTCCGCGATGTCGTCCGGCTGGGCGACGCGCCGGAGTGCCTGAAAACCGAGCGTGAAGTCGCGGCCTTCATCGGTCCTGACGAAGGCTGACATGTCAGTGGCGACGACACCGGGGCCGACGGCGTTTACCCGAATCCCTCTCGGGCCAAATTCGGCAGCGAAATGCCTCACTAACGTGTCGATGGCCCCCTTGGTCGAGGCATAGGCCGAGAGTCCCTCGAAGGCCGCCTGAGCGACGAGCGACGAGATGAAGATCACGCTCGATCCTTCGCCGAGGGCGGGCAGGAGCTGCTGGACGAGGAAGTAGGGCGCGCGGACATTGATGGCAAATAGCGCGTCGAAGTCTTCGAGACTGGTTTCCTCGATGGTTCCAGTCTTGGCGATGCCGGCATTGGCGACGAGGATATCCAGCCGCTCGCCGGCGAAGGCGCGAACCTGCGTGGCCAGTTGCGCGGGGCCGTCGGGCAAGGCGAGGTTGGCGCCGATCGCCTGCGCCCATCCACCGGTGGCGCGGATTTGTTCGACAACAGCCTCGGCCTCGGTGGCCCCGCTCCCATAGTGAACGAGGACGCGCACCCCATCTTGTGCAAGGGCCAGGGCTGCGGCGCGCCCGATACCGCGGGAGGCGCCCGTTACGAGCGCGATCTTTCCGTGAGTCATTTGGGGCTCCCAAAATGAATGAACGTCTGATCCGGCGGGTAGGCTCGGCATAGTTTGGAGTGTCGGGCGAGAAATCTGCTGCGCGCGCATTCCGCGGGGCTAGCGGATAGGCAAGAATGGCAGCGGCATTAAAGCCGGGGCCTTGGGGTTCGGCGCGAAGCCATGGTCGGATGCGGGGCAGGGGATAACCCCGCCCCGCGACAGGATGCCACCCGATTTCTGGCCTCGCCTGCCCCTGTCAGAACGGATATTGGCTTTCGTTCGCGCTGTGACGCGCGTTGATCCAGATCGTGTCGGTGAAGTCGCTCAGACTGTCAGGCCCGGTACGCCCCCAGCCGCTATCGCGCACGCCTCCCATGGGCACGTGCGTCTCGTCGTTGATCGTGGAGGTGTTGACGTTGACGACGCCGGCCATGACACGTGGCGCAAGCTCCAACCCGCGATAGGAGTCACCACTCAGGATCGACGCGACAAGGCCGTAATTGACGCGGTTGGCGACGCGCAAAGCGTCCTCGACGGTATCGACCGGTTCGACGACCACCACGGGGCCAAAGGTTTCCTCATTGGAGATCGTTGCCTCATAGGGCACGTTGGTTAGGATCGTCGGCGCATAGACCTGCCCGTCGAATGTACCTCCTGTTTCGATCTTCGCGCCCAGCGATACGGCTTCCTCGACCGACTGATGGGCCTTGCGAACAGCATCCGGCGTCACGAGCGGGCCGATCAGCGTCTCTGGATTGGAGGGATCGCCCATCGGAAGCTGCCGCGCGCGCTGCACGAACTTCTCCAGGAATTCGTCATAGATTTTGCGCTGGATGATGACCTTG
>OUNM011175508.1_pt1 | contig 10437 bp, 8 predicted proteins | sample 1769961 | NCBI WGS metagenome assembly OUNM01 (sample SAMEA3914820, study PRJEB12502) | metagenome | biome: forest; material: soil | place: USA | collected 2012-03-12 | depth 0.3 m
CCGAGCTTGCCGATGCCGCGTTCAACCTGTGGCTGCTCGACGGCCGGACACGCTGGCGGGAGATCGGCCGTTCGCACTTCCTGGCGATGAAGCACTGGAACAAGGCCCTCTTTGGCTACACCGATCTCACCGACGTGACCGCCGATCCCAAGCGGCAGGCCGATCATTGCCCCGGCTATTGGTGGTCCGAGCAGATGAAATATTATTACCTGCTGTTCTCGGACACGCCGCGCTTCGACTATCAGCGCAACTATCTCACCACCGAGGGGAATGTGCTGCTCGGCCTGCGCCGCCCAACAATGACCTAGCCGACGGCAAGGTTTGCGAGGAAGTGCAGGAGCAGTCGGTTCACCTCGTCCGGCGCTTCCTGCTGTGTCCAGTGTCCTATGCCATCGATGATGTGCGTTCCCGTAAGATTCGGGACCGTCTTGCCCATCGCGACAACATCGTGGGCGAGCATGAGCGGCACGCCATCGGCGGATCCGGCGATGTAGATCGTCGGCTGGAGGATGTGTGCGCCCTGAAGGAAGGGCGTGATTGCCCAATCGCGATCCAGATTGCGATACCAGTTGATCGACCCCCGAAATCCCGATGCCTGAAACTGGCTTGCATAGACGTCGAGATCATCAGCCGACAGCCAGTGCGGCAGCGCGTCTGGAACGATGAGCTGATCGACAAAGCGCGTCCCCTTCTCGAAGAAAACGAACGTCCGCGGATCATTCGGATGTTCGCGCACCCGGTCGCCAGCGGCCGTGTAGAGGACACCCAGTAGCGATCGCCGGATATCCGCCTCCAGTTCGCGCTCGATATGATCGGGCTGCTGGAAATAGGCCTGGTAGAATTCGCGGTCACGCGTGACCCCTTCGAAGCGCGTCGCGGGCCGGGTCGTCCGGCGCATGACATAGGGGACGCTGAGCAGTCCCAGCGCTTGGAAGACATCGGGCCTGAGAAGCGCGGCATGGGCGGCAACGATGCTACCCCAGTCATGACCGATCACCACCGCGCGGTCCTCGCCCAGCGCCGCTACGAGGCCGACCATGTCGGCGACCAGGTGCGCGATGTCATAGGCCTCGACTTCGCTGGGAGCGTCGCTGGCGCCATAGCCCCGCTGATCGGGCGCCACGACCCGATAGCCTGCCGCGGCCAGCGCGGTGATCTGATGGCGCCAGCTGTACCAGGACTCCGGCCAGCCATGGCAGAGCAGAACGAGCGGCCCTTGCCCTTCCTCGACATAATGGAGGCGAACCCCGTTCGCTTCGATGAAGCGGCCCGTCTCGGTCATCCCATCCCCTCTTTTTGTATCGGCGAGCATAGCGTCGCACGCGATGCAGCGGCGATTTGACTAAGTGAACAAGTCCGGCGAGGCGAACTTCTCCTCAAGGAAGCGGCCCTGTGTTTCAAGCGCCAGCAGGTCTCCGCGCGAGAGGCTGTCGACCACCTGGTCCATCTGCTTCTCAAGGAGCGCAAGCTGGTCAGTCAGCTGGGCATCGGCGGTGCGCCCATCGCTCAGCAACGAGCTTGAACGCACGCTCGGCGGCAGCGCCGCATAGGCACTCAGCGTGGTCGGGATATAGTCGGCCATGATCTGGCGGACGGTGATCACGCTGATATTGGCGGGATCGATGCTGCGCAGCTTGGGCTCGATCGCGGCGGCGGCATCCAGGATGTTGGCGAGATGCGCGCGCGCGGTCGGCGGCAGCTGCGGGCCGATCCGGCGCGCCAGCTGCCGGAGATCCGCCGGCAACTCCGCCACCGGTGCGACGCTGAGCGCGGGCGGCGGTGGAGGCGCGATCAGCTGCGTGCCGAGAAAGCCGGCGGCGTAGAGGCCGGCGGTGATCGCCCACCAGCCGGCATCGATCACTCCACCGAAGGTTAGCCCCAGCCCCGCGACCGCGCCGATCAGCCCGGCAACGTTGCGCCGATCGCCGACGAGCATGAGCAGCCGATCCATTGCGCCCATGCCTTACTGATAGCCGCGAATATCGCGGAAGACCGAGGTGAGATCGCCCTTGCGCGCGTCGAAGGTGCGGCCGCCGGTCAACCTCGCAAGCGCCTGCATCTCGCCGGCGTCACCTTCCCCGAACAGGATCGGGAAGATGCGGATCGCGCGCTTCTGTGGCGGCAGCGCGGCGTAGAAGCGCGCGAAGCCGCTCGCATCCATGCCGGCATTGTTTTCGCCGTCGGTCATCAGCACGATTGAATAGACGCGTTCGGGCGCCTGCGGTTGTTCGGCGACGGCCTGCCGCATCGCTTCGGCGACGGCATCGTAGATGGCGGTGCCGCCGCCCGGCGTGATAGCGTTGACGGAGCCCAGTAGGTTCCGGCGCCCGGCAGCATCCGCGCGATCGATGGCGAAGCTTTGCGATGGATCAACGACGCCCGAGAAGGTGATCAGCGTGGTGCGCTCGCGATCGGCGAGGCGCGCGAAGCGACCGGCTAGTGTGGTCGGGTCGCCGTCGATCAGCCCGCCCATAGCCGCCTTCATCGCGACCATCCGATCGCCCTCCATCGAGCCTGAACGATCGAGCACGAACCAGCTCCGCACCGGCCGGCGCAGCTTGTCGAGATAGGCGGTGAGCAGCGCATCGACCGCATCGAGACGCGCCGGGAAAGGCAAATCGATCGCCGGATCCGCGCGCATCCCCTGCGCCAGCGGCACGCCGGCATCGGCGGGGCGGCGCATCATGCTGGCGAAATAGCCCTGTTCCTCCTTGCCCAGGAGCAAGACCGTCAGCTTGTCATAGTCCGTCCGGCGAGCCGGATTGACGAGCAGCAGCGGATAATCCGCCATCACCGCCCCGTCGCGCGGATAGATCAAGGTCAGCGGCTGACGGAGCGTGCGGTTGAGGCCCAGCAGCACGCTTTCATAGTTGATCAACCCGTCGAGCCGATCGGCCTCGCGCGCATAGGCCTCGGCCAGCCAGCCCGAGGAGCCGGCAGTCACCGCCTGACCCTGCAGGAAGCCCTTGAGCGCCGCGGCGTTCACGTCGCCGCTGCCCAGCCCCTCGCCCTTGCCCGCGACTGAGGATGCAACCGCAACCAGCGCCGACAGGCCGCTGTTCGATGCGGTGGGGTTGGTCATCGCATAATGGAGCTTGCCGGCGGCGGCAGCGGCGGCGATCTCCCCCCAGCTCGGCGCGGCCTTGTCCCAGCCGAGCGTCGAGGCGACGGCGGGCTTCACGCCCAGCAGGATCTGCGAATACATGATCTTGGTGGACGCGACCGGCTTGGCCTTGAGCGCGAGCCCGGTATAGGCGCCGTTCGCCACCCACACCGCATCCACCTTCCCGCCGCGATTGACGCGATCGATGATGTCGAGCGTGCCGGCATATTCGAAATGGACCGGCACGCCGGCCTTGCGTGCCCGCTCGACCACCTGCGGCTCGATATCCTTGAGCTCGGAGCCGGCCAGGATGTGGAAGGCGTTGGGATCGTCGCGTTCCGCGCCGCCACCACTTCGCCCGCAGGCCGCGACAGCCACCAGCAGGACAAGCCCGAGCAAACGCTTCGCGATCGTCATTTGAGCTTCGCCTCGATCACGCCGATCATCGTCTCGAGCGTTTCGAAGCTCGGCGGATCGGCCACGTCCAATAGGGTGGCGGGTGCGGCGATGCCGGCGCGGGTCCAGCTTGCAGGCACGCCGGCATCCTCGGGCAGGCGGTAGCCATAACAGTGTGCGGCGTCGCGGATCGCGGGATCGCTCGCCAGCAGCGTGCCCAGCCGACGGGCATCGTCGGTATAGGGCACAAAGACATTCTTGGAGAGCACCGTGGGCGTCGGATAGAGCACGACCATCTGGCCCTTGCGCGGCGCATCGGGCTTCAACAGATATTCGATCACCTGACTTTCATAGGCGAACAGCAGCGGCGTCTTGCCCATGCCCATCGCGGCATAGTCGGTGAAGGGGCTGGCACTGCTGCCCTCCTGAAATCCCTGGCGCAGGAACAGCGGGGCGAGCTTCTCCGCCACCGACAGCGCGGTCGCTCGATCGTCGACCACCGCATCGCCGTTGGCGATATAGCTCAGCAACGCGAAATACATCGCGGCCGAGTTCGACTTGCGAACGTCCGTCGTGGTGACGAGTACGGCCTTGTTGACGGGAAAGGCCTGCGATCCCGCCAGATCGCGCCAGCGTTTGTCGGCGAGCATCAGGGCAACCAGCTTGTGCATGTCGACCTGACGAAACTGCCCCTTGCCGGTCACCACGCCATTGGCCGCGAGAATGTCGGCGATCGGCGCCCAGGTGGCGATCACCATCGGCGTGTAGAAGGGCGTCACTTCGCCCTGCGCGTGACTGACGAGCTTGAGCTTGGTCGCCGCCGGCGCGCCCGACGGCCAGCCGAAGGCATAGGCGCCGGGCTTGTAGTTCGTGGCGATCTCACGGCTGCCGACACGATCGGGATGCACCTCGAACCCCGCGTTGAGCAACGCCGTCTTGACCGCCGGGTCGTCGAAAAACGGCTCCTTCTCGGATCCGATCGCGCCCGAGAGCTGATGTGTGGCGGCGGCAAGCCGCGCACTCTCACGCTGATCGCGGAGCACATAGTTAGAGCGATAGACACCAAAGCCGACGCCGGTAATCACGACGATCAGCAACAGTAGCGACAGGACGTTGCGCTGGTTCACCGCGCAAAGGTAGCGACGAAATGTTACATCTGTCGAGCGATCATCTTCGGCGAATTAGCGGCCGTGAGCATGGCGTTTGGCCGAAATCAGACGAATGATCTGTAACAGGAGCAGCGGCGGACACTTCACCGTTCGGGAAGCGACCCGCCGCTACGCAACCGGAGAATTTGCGCCGGTGCGGTTCACGGCGCGCCCGTTACCCACCGGATCGCGCTGCCCGTCCAGCCGCGGTTCGGGATACGGCATGATGAGCCGGCCGCCCGGCGCCGCGGTGAGGGTCGTCTGGGTCGGATAGGCGAAGGCGATCCCTTCCTTGGCGAAACGCTGGATGATCGTGATCACCAGCCGGTCGCGTGTCGCGTGGGCCTTCGGCCAATCATGGCCGGGCACATCGAACTGAAGCGCATAGCAGAGCGCACTGGACCCGAACGTCTCAAAGCCTGCACGCGCCGTCTTGGCGCCTTCCGCCTCCACCATTTCCTTGAGCATGTCGGGGATTCGGGCGAGCGTCTCGGGTGCCGTCTCGTAGGCCACGCTCAGCGTGAAACCGATGCGGATATGGTCCCGCCCGGAGACGTTCAGGATCTCCTTGTCGAGCAAATTCTTGTTGGAGATCACGCGAAGCTCGCCGGTGACGGCGCGGATACGGGTGGACTTGAGCCCGATGCCCTCGACCGTGCCCATGCTGTCGCCGTAGCTGATCATGTCACCCAAGTGGAAGGGACGGTCGAACAGGATCGCCAGCGCCGCGAACAGATCGGCGAAGATGCCCTGCGCCGCCAGACCGATGGCGATACCACCGATACCAAGGCCGGCGACCAGACCGGTCACGTTGACGCCGAGATTGCCCAGCACCACGATCAGCGCGACCGCGAACAGGGAGAAGGTGACGAGGATACGGATGATCCCCATCGCCGAGCCGAGTGAGCTATGGTCGTGGTCCGAAATGCCGGCGCGATGTTCCACGAAGCCCAGCACCAACTCCCGCGCCCAGATCGCCGCCTGGAAGGTGCAGCCGATCGTAAACAGGAAGCCGATGGTCTTGTCGAGGAGCGGCGGCGCCTCGGCATAGCCATCGACGAGGCGCGCGGCGACGAGCAGGAGGAACCAGAAGCTGGTCTTCGCTGCAACGCGAGCGAAGATCGTACGCCAGCCGACCGGCCCTTCGTCCTCACGGCACAGCCGGCGAACGAGATCTTTCGCGCCCAGCAACAGGACGACGATCAGCGTCGCCATTCCGACGGCGATCAGGATACGCAGCGAATTATCGGCGAGCCAGCCGGTCGTTTCCGCCACGAGCACGCGTCCCTGGCCTGCGAGATCAATCGGCGCATGGAATACGGGAACGGCGGCGGTTTTCGCAAAGATCATCACGCGGCATACGTCCTTTCTGTCGTCCTGCGGGGCCTCGGCAAGCACCCCACGCTGTTCCAGTGGCCGCTATCCGCGACGCGACCTGACATTGGGGAGGCCGAGCGAACGGCCCGACCACGATTAGCCGCGCGATGCCCGGAGCGATCGCGCCGACCTTCGATCTGGGCACAGTGGGAGAGGATCTCTCCCCGTCCACCCAGCCAGATCACAGACCAACGCGATCGTACGGACGATCGTTCCGGAACCCCGACGGGAGATGACCGTTCTGACGGCCGTCCCATGCTCTTGCCGAAACCCCCGTCCTATCGCAGCCCAAGCCGTCGCGGCCACACCGGCAGTCGCGCGAGCCTACCTCGCACCATGTCCCCATGCGCCAGAAGGCAGCCTCGTTTGACGCACGACACGCCGCTCACCACACACGGACGGGTTGCGCGACTCTTTCATGTTGCGATGCAAGGCCAATATGACTGTGCGCTTTGAGAAATGTCAGAAAACCGGGCGTTTCCACGCACCGCGCCATGCTGCCGCGCCGTTCGTTCGACACCTCTTTGCGCCTAGGCGCGCCTCCTAACCGACAGGATCACCGTGCAGATCGTCTATTATAAGGATGCCGTCGGGAATTTCGGCGACGACCTCAACGAAGTGATGTGGCCGCGCCTGCTGCCCGAAGATGTGCGGTCCGCGCCTGATATGGTGCTGGTCGGCATCGGCAGCCTGCTTGACCAGGCTCGCTTTCGGGACGTCGAAACCGCCGGCAAGCGCGTGTTCGTGCTCGGCTCAGGCGCGGCCTATGGCGGGCTTCCGGACGATCATAGACGCTGGACCTTCCTCGCGGTCCGCGGCCCGCTCACCGCTGCCCTCATCGAGCAGCCGGAGGCGGCGGTGACAGACAGCGCGGCGCTACTCGCGCGCCTGCCGGAACTGGTCCCGCCGGCGCCTCGGCGCGACGAGATCCTGTTCATGCCCCACCACCGCACGCTGGTGAACAGCCGCTGGCGCGAGGCCGCCGAGCGCGCCGGACTTACCTTCGTCGATCCGCAATGGACGCCCGATCGGATTCTCGCCTGCTACGCGCGCGCTAGGCTCGTGGTCACTGAGGCGATGCATGGCGCGATCGTCGCGGACACGCTGCGCATTCCGTGGATCCCGGTGATGATCTCGCCGGAGGTGAGCGTCTTCAAATGGCGCGATTGGGCGTCCTCGCTCGATCTGCCCTACAAGCCGGTGGCGCTGCCGCCGACCGCGCATCTCGAGTCCTTCCGCTATGAGCGGATCGCCCGGATCACCCGCGCCAGCGGGCGGAACGTCGCCCATGCCGACGCCGCGCAACAGACCGACGGCGAATTGCTGGAGGATTTTGCGCGACGCTATCGCGACGAGCCCAAGGTCATCGACGCCGTCCAGGCGCCGAGCGGGGTGAAGAAGCTGCTCAAGGGCGCGATCTCCTCGCTCGATGGACCGCGCGTATCGGTCGCCGCCAAGGCGTTGCGCGCCGTCGCCACCGGCGAGAGCTTCCTCAGCGGCGACGCGATCTTCGCCGATCGACTGGGCCAGTTGGAGGCCGCCAAGGCAAAGCTGATCGAGGCCGTCCGCGCCGGCTGAGGGCGGAGGCGCTCAGCGCCTCCGCAGCACCCGCACGAGCGCGGCCGCACGAGACAGCTGCGCCCGGCCCCCGGGGAACAGCGCCAATGCTCCAAGGAACAGCGTGTAGGCCGCCACGACCGCCAGCATGAGGCCGACGAAGCTCGACCAGATCGGGCTGTGGGCCAGCAGCCCCAAGACCGCTCCGCTAATCGCGGTCGCCGCGCCGATCGGCCCGAGCAGGCGCAGCGCGTCCGCGCGACCGAGCGGACCGCTTCGCGTCACGGCCCACCACATCGCCGGAATCTGCAGCAGGGCGCTCGACATCGCCACTGAGATCGCAACACCCTTCGGCCCCCAGAAAATGCCGACCAGATAGCCGACGACGATCGCCATCGATCCAAGCCCGCCCCATTTGAGCTGCTCCTCGGCGCGGCCCTGACTGACGAACAGCCACGAAGCAGCCTGGCGAAGCTGGAGGGTGAGCGCTGCGACGCCGAGCCAGCCGAAGATCGGCGCCACGTCCGACCAGCGCGGGCCGAGCAGCACCACGATCACCGGCTTGGAGAAGACGATCGTGCACAGGATGCCCGGCGTCGTCAGCATCAGGATGCCGCTCAGCATCGCGAGATAGGCGTCCCGATATTCGGCGCTCTGCCCGTTCAGCCGCGACAGCAGGGGAACGGCGACCCGAGCCGCTGGCGCCGTCATCTGCCACAACGGCTGGAACATCAGCTTGTAGGCGCGATCGTAGATGCCAAGCGCTCCCGCCCCGAAACGCGCACCGATCAGGATATGGCCGAGGTTGGTGATCAGATAACCGAGCAGATTGTAGCCGGTCACCGTGCCGCCGAAGCGGACGAGGTGGAAGGCATCGCGCTCGATGCGCGGCCCGGACGGGCGCCAGCCCGAAAGTCCCCACGCCAGCGTCACCGTGGCGAATCCGTTGACGAGTTGCATCGCCACCAGCGACCAGTAGCCAAATCCGGCAAGTGCGGACACGACGCCGACGACCACGCTTACCACCAGCGCGCCGACCTCGATCAGCGCGATCGCACCGAAACGCATCCGCCGATTCAGGATCGCCATGTGCTGCGCGGCGAGGCTGGAGAGCAATAGCGCGCCCGCCATCGCCATCATGACCGGCATAACCGCTGGGGTGCGGTAGAAGATCGCGGCGAGCGGCGCGACGGCCAGCGCCGCCAGCGTGAGCCCGCAGCCGATCACCACGTTGAGCCAGAACAGGCTGGAAAGCTCGGATTGGCTGATCGTCGGGCGCTGGATCGTCGCGGCGGAAAGGCCAAGATCGGTCAGCAGAAGGGCGGCCGCCACCAGCGGGCCGACCATCGCGACAAGCCCGAAATCGGCGGGCAGCAACAGGCGCGCCAGCGCGATCTGGCTGCCGAACTGGAGCACAAACTTGGCGCCCTGTCCGACCAAGGTCATCGCGGCGCCCATGGCCGAGCGCGCCTTGAGTGCGCGGGCGTCGCCTTCGGGCGAGAAAGCGCCTGCGTCGGCCGTGGCCGTCACGATATCGCTCATCGCGCCACCGTCGCCGAACGCTGATACCCGCCACGCAAAGCCTTGCGCAGAACGATCGGGAGCTGCCGTGCGCTTTCCTGCACCACCAACGGCACACTGTCCGCCCCACCGAACAGATAACTCAGCGCGGCTGCGGGCCTCTTCGCCTTCAGCTCGTCGGTGAAGCCACGATAATAATAGCAGCGATCGACATTGCGGAGGTGACGGCGCAGCAGCGCCGCGAAGCGATGATCCTGCGTCCGCTTCGCCTCGGCAATCAGCTGTCGCTGGCGCCGGCGTAGCCGGTCGAGATCGCCGGTGGTTTGCACCTGCGTCAGCGAATCCGGGCGGACGAGGTAACGGTACATCGGCTCGGGATGCAGCCACCACTGCGCGCCGGCGCGCAGGCAGTCGACATAGAGCGCGAAGTCTTCGGCGAAGCGGACCTGCTCATCGTAGCGCAGGCCATATTGCGCGAGAAAACCACGGCGTATCAGCGGCTTGAGGAAGCCGTAGTTGGTACGTGGAGCGTCGGGCGTAGAGATGTTGCGTGCGATGAATTCGGGCAGATCGATCGCGCGTGGTGCAGGCAGGAAGCCCGGCTCCATCATAGGCATCGCCGATCCGCTCGCCTGATCCACGAGCATCAGATTGTCGGCAACGAGATCCGCCTTCTGCTCCTCGGCGAGTGCGATCAGCGTCGCCAGCCTACCGGGCTCGAAGCTGTCGTCGGCATCGAGCAGCGCTATCCATTTGCCGCGCGCTGCGGCGATCCCGGCATTGCGCGCCACCGATGGCCCGCCATTTTGCGGCAGTGCCAGCAGAGTCACACGAAGGTCTGCGGCCGCCATCCGCCGCACCCGCTCGCGCGTGTCGTCGGTCGACCGGTCATCTACCACGATGACTTCCAGTTCGCAGCCTTGTTGCTGCGTTGCGGAAGCAATGGCCGCTTCGATATACTCGGCCGCGTTGAAGGCCGGTACGATTACACTGGCCTGAACCATGGGGGCTCCCGTTTGTTGGGCCTCCGGGGCGGTCGCCCCGGAAGGAGTATCATGTCCGAGCCTGAGATTACCGTCATTATCCCGGCCTACAACGTGGCGGACTTCGTCCTGCCTTGCCTGGCATCCGTCACGTCCCAGACGCACGGAAACTGGCGCTGCATCGTCGTCGACGATGGCTCGACCGACGCCACGGCGGTGCGGGTTCGGTCGCTCGATGACAGTCGTATTACGCTGGTGCAGCAAGCCAATGCCGGCGTGTCTGCTGCGCGCAATCATGGCCTGTCGCTGGCCACCGGCCAGCATGTGATGTTCCTCGACGGCGACGATGTCC
>OUNM010279415.1_pt1 | contig 10434 bp, 8 predicted proteins | sample 1769961 | NCBI WGS metagenome assembly OUNM01 (sample SAMEA3914820, study PRJEB12502) | metagenome | biome: forest; material: soil | place: USA | collected 2012-03-12 | depth 0.3 m
CAGGAATTTCTCCGACTGGGGGGACGTGCGCTACCTGCACCTCGGCACCGAATGGATCCAGGGCTCGATGAAGCTCGACGCGCCCTTCGAGATCGAGCTCGAATACGTGCAGCGCATGATGGCCTGGCTGTTGTTCGTGGCGCCGACCTCGGTGGCGAAGCGCCACGCCATGCAGCTCGGCCTGGGCGCCGGGGCGCTCACCAAGTTCAGCCGGCGCAAGCTGCGCATGCGCACCACCGCCATCGAGCTCAACCCCGGCGTGGTCCATGCCTGCCGCGGCTGGTTCAAGCTGCCGGCCGATGATGCGCGGCTGCAGGTCATCGTGGCCGATGCCGCACGGGAGATCCGCGACCCGCGCTGGGCCGGCACGGTGGACGCCCTGCAGGTGGACCTGTACGACCAGGACGCCGCCGCCCCGGTGCTGGACAGCGAGGACTTCTACCGCGACTGCCGTGCCCTGCTGACCGAGCAGGGCAGCATGACGGTCAACCTGTTCGGCCGTTCCTCCAGCTACCAGGCCAGCCTGGACAAGATGGCCGCCGCCTTCGGCAGCGAGGCGCTGTGGGCCTTCCGGCCGACACGCGAGGGCAATACCGTGGTGCTGGCCCAGCGCACGCCGCAGCGGCCCGAGCGTGCCCTGCTGGTGGAACGCGCCGACACCATCAAGACCCGCTGGGGCCTGCCGGCGCCCAAGTGGCTGCGCGTCTTCAAGCCGGTGGAAGCCTGACCGCCATGAGCGCCACTGTTCCCGCCATTCCCCCGGCCACCTACCAGGGCCTGCTGCACTGGCGGCAGATCGTCGACTGGCTGCATGCCGACGGCGTGCTGTCGTCCGACGAGGCGGAGCGCGTCATCGGCCGCTGCTCGCGCGCCGAGAGCGCGCAGGCGCCGCTGGTGCGGCTCACGGCCGTGGCCATGGTGCGCCAGTCCGACGGCAAGCCGATGGACGGGGAAATGCTCACCGAGTACCTGGCCGCCAAGGCCGGCCTGCCCTACCTGCGCATCGATCCCTTGCGGGTGGACGTGGGCAAGGTGGCCGACACCATGAGCGCCGCCTACGCCGAGCGGCACAAGGTGCTGCCGGTGCAGGTGACGGCCACCGAGGTCACGGTGGCCACGGCCGAACCCTTCGTCAGCGACTGGGTGGCCGAGGTGGAGCGCCAGGCCCGGCGCAAGGTGCGCCGGGTGGTCTCCAACCCGCAGGAGATCCACCGCTACACCGCCGAATTCTTCGCGCTGGCCAAGTCGGTGCGCGCCGCGCAGAAGACCGGTGGCGCGGCTTCCGGCTCCAGCTTCGAGCAGCTGGTCGAACTGGGCCGCAGCAACCGTGCGCTCGACGCCAACGACCAGGGTGTTGTGCGGGTGGTGGACTGGCTGTGGCAGTACGCCTTCGACCAGCGCGCCAGCGACATCCACCTGGAGCCGCGGCGCGAGCAGGGGGTGATCCGTTTCCGCATCGACGGCGTGCTGCACCCGGTCTACCAGATGCCGCTGGGTGTGCTCAGCGCCATGGTGGCCCGCGTCAAGCTGCTGGGGCGCATGGACGTGGTGGAGAAGCGGCGCCCGCTGGACGGCCGCATCAAGACCCGCAACCCCCGCGGCGACGAGGTGGAAATGCGGCTGTCCACCCTGCCCACCGCCTTCGGCGAGAAGATGGTGATGCGGATCTTCGACCCCGACAACGCGGTCAAGGACCTCGAGGCCCTGGGCTTCACCCCGCACGACGCCGGCCGCTGGGAGCAACTAGTGAAGCGGCCGCACGGCATCGTGCTGGTCACCGGCCCGACCGGCGCGGGCAAGACCACCACCCTGTACTCCACCCTCAAGCGGGTGGCGACCGAGGAGGTGAACGTCAGCACGGTGGAGGACCCGATCGAAATGATCGAGCCCACCTTCAACCAGACCCAGGTGCAGCCCCAGCTGGACTTCGGCTTCACCGAGGGCCTGCGGGCCCTGATGCGGCAGGACCCGGACGTGATCATGGTCGGCGAAATCCGCGACCTGGCCACCGCCGACATGGCGGTGCAGGCCGCGCTCACCGGCCACCTGGTGTTCTCCACCCTGCACACCAACGACGCGCCCTCGGCCGTGATGCGGCTGCTGGAACTGGGCGTGCCGTCCTACCTGATCAACGCCACCCTGCTGGGGGTGCTGGCCCAGCGCCTGGTGCGCACGCTGTGCCGCAACTGCCGCGAGCCCGACCCGGAGGCCCGGCCGGATGCCCTGGCCGATACCATCAAGCCCTGGAAGCTCAACGGGCCCTACACCCCGTACCGGCCGGTCGGGTGCGTGGACTGCCGCATGACCGGCTACCGGGGCCGCATGGGCATCTACGAGCTGCTGACCGTGTCCGAGGCCTTCAAGGACCGGGTCAACAAGGAACCCAGCATCGACGCCCTGCGCCGCCAGGCCGTGGCGGACGGCATGCGCCCGCTGCGCCTGGCCGGCGTGCTGCGGGTCGCCGAAGGCCTGACCACCCTGGACGAGGTGCTCAGCGCCACGCCGCCCCTGGCCTGACGGGCCGGGCGCTCCCGGGCCGGTGTGTACCCACTCCTGCCGGGGTTGTAAGTAGATTTGTCTAGGGATTTCCCCGGGTCGGCCGGTAGGTGGAATCCACATGGGTATTGGCAGGGGGCGACCCCACAATCCGCCAGTCCTGTTATTCCTACTGGAGAGAACTGTGAAGATAAAGAGTCAGAGAGACTTCTTCGCGGGCCTGATGTTCCTTGTTGTCGGTCTCGGTTTCGCCATCGGCGCGACCAACTACAGCATCGGCGAAGGCGCGCGCATGGGCCCGGGTTACTTCCCGATCGTTCTGGGTATCGTCATGGCGATCCTGGGCGCAGCCCTCACGCTGACGGCACTGGTCGTCGAAACCGAAGACGGCGAGAAGATCGGCAAGTGGGCCTGGAAGCCCCTGTTCTTCATCATCGCCGCCAACCTGGCCTTCGGTGTCCTGCTCGGCGGCCTGCCCAGCATGAACGTCCCGGCCATGGGCCTGATCGTCGCCATCTTCGCGCTGGTCTTCATCTCCAGCCTGGCCGCGCCGACCTACAGGTTCGTGCCGACCCTGGTCCTGTCCATCGTGCTGGCCATCGGCAGCTACGGTGCCTTCATCTGGGCCCTGAAGCTCCAGATGCAGGTGTGGCCCACCTTCATCACCGGCTAAAGAGAAAACACCATGGAACTGATTTCCCACCTTTCTATGGGGTTCGGCGTGGCCTTCACGCCGCTGAACCTGCTCTATTGCCTGATCGGCTGTATCCTGGGCACGCTGATCGGCGTGCTCCCCGGCATCGGCCCGGTGGCGACCATCGCCATGCTGCTGCCCGCCACCTACGCGCTGCCCCCCGTGTCGGCGCTGATCATGCTGGCCGGCATCTACTACGGCGCCCAGTACGGTGGTTCCACCACCGCCATCCTGGTGAACCTGCCTGGTGAATCGTCGTCGGTGGTGACCGTGATCGACGGCTACCAGATGGCACGCCGCGGACGAGCGGGTCCCGCGCTGGCAGCTGCCGGCCTGGGTTCGTTCTTCGCCGGTTGCGTCGGTACCCTGATCCTGGCTGCCTTCGCGCCCCCGCTGACGGAACTGGCCTTCAAGTTCGGCCCTGCCGAGTACTTCTCGCTGATGATCCTGGGCCTGATCGGCGCCGTGGTTCTGGCCTCCGGCTCGCTGCTCAAGGCGGTTGCCATGATCGTGCTGGGCCTGCTGCTCGGCCTGGTCGGTACCGACGTGAACTCGGGTGTCGCCCGCTTCAGCTTCGACATCCCGGAACTGACCGACGGCATCGGCTTCGTCGCCATCGCCATGGGTGTGTTCGGTTACGGCGAAATCATCGCCAACCTGTCGCAGCCGGAAGACGACCGCGAAGTGTTCACCGCCAAGGTGTCCGGCCTGTTCCCCACGGCACAGGACTTCAAGCGCATGATCCCCGCCGTGCTGCGTGGCACGGCCCTGGGCGCGGCCCTGGGCATCCTGCCCGGCGGCGGTGCGCTGCTGGCTGCCTTCGCTGCCTACACGATCGAAAAGAAGACCAAGCTGCAACCCGGCGAAGTCCCGTTCGGCCAAGGTAACATCCGCGGCGTGGCGGCTCCCGAGTCGGCCAACAACGCCGGTGCGCAGACCTCCTTCATCCCGCTGCTGACGCTGGGCATTCCGCCCAACGCCGTGATGGCGCTGATGGTGGGTGCCATGACCATCCACAACATCCAGCCGGGCCCGCAGGTGATGACCAGCAACCCGGAACTGTTCTGGGGCCTGATCGCTTCCATGTGGATCGGCAACGCGATGCTGATCATCCTGAACCTGCCGCTGATCGGCATGTGGATCAAGCTGCTGTCCGTGCCCTACAAGTACCTGTTCCCGTCCATCGTGCTGTTCTGCGCGATCGGGGTGTACTCCACGAACAACAACACCTTCGACATCTGGATGGTGGGTGCGTTCGGCGTGATCGGCTACATCTTCCACAAGCTCGGCTGCGAACCCGCACCGCTGCTGCTGGGCTTCATCCTGGGGCCCATGATGGAAGAAAACCTGCGCCGTGCGCTGCTGCTGTCCCGCGGTTCCTGGGCGGTGTTCGTCACCCGTCCCATCTCCGCCGTGCTGCTGGGCCTGGCCGTGCTGCTGCTCGTCATCGTGCTGCTGCCCGCGGTCAAGAACAAGCGCGAAGAAGCCTTCGTGGAAGAATGACACGGCGGGGTCACACCCGCCCGATCGAACGGCACCTCCGGGTGCCGTTTTTTTTTGGCCGGCCGGCGGATGTTCCACAATGGGCGCGAAGCCACTCGGCGGTGTACCCGCAATGCCCGATGCCTGCCTTCCGCCTTCCGACCTCCCATCCCGAGCGGGTCGCACTGCACAACGAGATCCATGCGCGGCCGCCGGAGCCCATGGTGCCGCCGCTGGCCATCGCCCATGTCGTCATGGCCTGCGACGCGGCCGAGCGCGAGGCCAGCCGGCAGCACCTGGCCAGCCTGCTACGCGAGCGCCACCTGCCCCAGCCCGATGCCCACACCATCCACCTGCGCATGGACCTGGGCGCCTGGCGGCTGCGCTGGGAGCTGCATACGGAATTCGTGACCTGGACCTTCCTGCGGCCGCTCGATGCAGCGCCGGGGGCGGTGCAGGCGGTGGGCGGCGCTGCTCCCGCCACCGCTCTTGACGACCTGCCCGCTGCCTGGCTGGAAGCCTTGCCGGGCCACATGCTCGCGGCCCTGCACCTGTGGGTCCTGCCGGGCAGCGCCGCCGGTGCCGCAGGCGCCGGGGAACTGCCTGCCGGGCTGCTCTACGAGGACACCCTGCTCGGCTCCGGCGTGGCGGCGGGCCTGGCCGCGGCCTATACCGACTTTGCCATCCATGCCGACGGCTTCTCGCGCATGGTGCTGCTGGCGGGCGAGCTGTCGCAGCGGCGCCTGGGCCGCGTGGTGCAGCGGCTGCTGGAGGTGGAAACCTACCGCATGGCCGCGCTGCTCGGCCTGCCGGCGGCGCGCGATGCGGCCGTGGCCCTGGGCAATGCCGAGCGTGAACTCGCGGCGCTGGCCGAGGCCATCCGCAGCGCCGAGCGGCACGACGAACCGCAACTGCTCGACCGCCTGACACGCCTGGCCGGCCAGGTGGAAAGCCAGTACGCCGCCACCCATTCGCGCTTTTCGGCCAGCGCCGCCTATTTCGAGCTGGTGGACAAGCGCATCGCCGACCTGGCCGAGACGCGGGCGGGCAGCCTGCAGACGCTTGGGGAATTCATCGAACGCCGGCTGTCGCCCGCCCGCAGCACCTGTGCCTGGGCCACGCGGCGGCAGGAAGCGCTGTCGCAGCGTGTCTCCCGCGTCAGCAACCTGCTGCGCACCCGGGTCGAGATCGAGCAGCAGCAGAGCAGCCAGGCCCTGCTGACCACCATGAACCGCCGGCAGGACCTGCAACTGCAGCTGCAGTCCACGGTGGAAGGCCTGTCGGTGGCAGCCATCACCTACTACATCGTCGGCCTGGTCGGCTACCTGGCCAAGGGGGTGCAGAAGGGCGGCCTGCCGGTCAGTCCGGAGGTGGCAACCGCGGTCGCCATCCCGGTGGTGGCCGGCTGCGTGTGGTGGTCGCTGCGGCGCCTGCACCACCGCATCACGGCGGGCGGGCAGGGCTGAGGGAACGGCAGGCCGCGCGCCGCGCGGCCGTTCCTTACTTCTTGCGTTGCCGGGGCGCCGTGTCGCCGCCCGGGCCGGCGGGCGGGGGCGGGGGGTCGTCCACCAAGTTCTGCTGCGCCGCCGCCGGGCCGGCCGCGGCGCGCGATGCCACGGCGGGTGCCGTGCCTGCACTGCCACCCAGCCGCTGCGCGATGGTGACGGCCGGCACGTTGGTGTAGGCATCCAGCCGGTTGCCCATGGCGGTGCCGAGCCGGTCCAGCCGGGCCTGCGGCGAGGGGTGGGTGCTGAAGGTCAGCGCGAACAGCTGGTCGCTGGCCTTCACCATGGTCAGCTGCTGCACCACCGAGGGCAGGCCGTAGGGATCGAAACCGGCGCGCGCGGCCAGCGCCACGCCCAGCCGGTCGGCCTCGAACTCGTCGTCCTGCGACAGGCCCTTGGAGTACAGGTTCTTGGTCAGCGCGATCACCTGCTGCGAGACGAAGCCGCCCACGCGGTCGGTCTTGATCTGCGAGGCGATGAGCTGCGTGGCCAGCCCCATCTGCGCGCTCTTCTGCACCGACTTCAGGTGGTGCCGCTGCGTGACGTGGCTGATCTCGTGCGCCAGCACGCCGGCCAGTTCGGCCTCGCTGGTGGTGCGCTCCACCAGGCCACGCGTCACCAGCACGTAACCGCCGGGAGCGGCAAAGGCGTTGAAGCCGGGATCGTCCAGCACCATGAAGGTCCAGGGCAGGTCGGGCCGCGGCGATTGCAGCGCGATCCAGCGGCCCAGGTTGTTCACATAGTGCTGCAGCGCCATGTTGGGCGACAGCGGCTTGGTGCCGAGCAGCACGGCGATCAGCTGGCGGCCGATCTCGACTTCATGCGGCTGGTCGATGTCGGTGGTGGCCTGGGACAGCAGCTGCATCAGGTCGCCGCCGTTCTGGCCGCCCGCAGCGGGCTTGTTGCCGCCGCCCAGCAGGTTGCCGAGCACCGCGGCACCCGAACTGGAGCCCGAGCCGCCGCCACCCAGGTTGTTGAGCAGGTTGCCGAACTGCGCCTGCGCCGGCAGGCAGGCCAGCGTGGCCGCCAGGCCCAGGGCCGCGGCCAGCAGGGTGGTGCGGAGGGAGTGCATGCGGGTGCTCATCGTGCCTCCTGCGGGGCGCTGGTGGTGCTGGCCGGGCGCGGCGGCTCCGGCAGGGGATCGACCGCCCGGGCGGCGAGCGGCGCGGCGGCGGCGAACTGCCGCGCCGCGCCGGCATCCACCCGCAGGGCCTCGGCCTGCTGCAGCGCGGCCTGGTTGGGCTCGGCCTTGGAGATGTCCTCCTCGGTCAGGCCGCGCACACCGCTCAGCGAGGCGGTGGTGGTGGTCTGGCTGCCGCCGCCACCGAAGACGCTGCTCAGTCCGCGCAGGGCCGCGGTGGCGGAGTTGCCGCCGGACGAGCCGGCCGCGCCATTGGCCGCACCGGTACCCACCACCTCGAACAGCGGTACCCAGCCGGTGGCGCCCTGTGCCGTCTTCACCTGCACCCAGCCGCCCTGGCGGCCGGTACGGGTGACGGGCGTCTGCGCGGCCAGGCTGCCGAGGCTGCGGCCATCGTTGGCCGGGGTTTCGCGCAGTTCCACCGCGCTGCGTGTCTGTGCGTCCGTGGCCTGTGCCCAGGCCCCGCCGGTGGCCAGCGCGGCCCCTGCCGCGGCCATGGCCAAGATTGCATCCCTGATCCGTGACATGCGTGTGCCCCGTATGATTTGTGCCGACCCGACAGATGTGTCGAATTACAACGGAGCATTCTATGGATTTGGGAATTCGCGGCAAATGGGCGCTGGTGTGCGGTGCCAGCAAGGGCCTGGGCCTGGGCTGCGCCGAGGCGCTGGCGGCCGAGGGCGCGAACCTCGTCATCGTGGCGCGCGGCCAGGAGGCGCTCGACGCCGCCGCGCAGGAGCTGCGCGCATCACATGCCGGCATCACGGTGCATGCGGTGGCCGCCGACATCACCACGGTGGAAGGCCGGGCCGCGGTGTTCGCGGCGCACCAGGACTACGACATCGTCGTCACCAATGCCGGCGGCCCGCCGCCCGGTGATTTCCGCGACTGGGACCGCGAGGCCTGGCTCAAGGCGGTGGATGCCAACATGCTGACGCCGATCGAGCTGATCAAGGCCACGGTGGACGGCATGGCCGCGCGCGGCTTCGGCCGCATCGTCAACATCACCTCCAGTGCGGTGAAGGCGCCCATCGCCACCCTGGGCCTGTCCAACGGCGCGCGCAGCGGCCTGACCGGCTTCGTCGCCGGCGTGGCGCGCAGCGACATCGCCGCCAAGGGCGTGACCATCAACAACCTGCTGCCGGGCGCCTTCTACACCGATCGCCTGCGCGGCAACATGGAAAGTGCCGCCAAGAAGGCGGGCAAGGACGTGGAGGCCGTGACCGACCAGCGCCGCAAGATCATCCCGGCGCAGCGCTTTGGCAATGCCGCCGAATTCGGCGCCATCTGCGCATTCCTGTGCAGCGTGCAGGCCGGCTACCTCACCGGCCAGAACATCCTGCCCGACGGCGGCGGCTACCCCGGTACCTACTGATCCGACGCCGCTGCGGGCGTGGTGGCCGGCGCCCTGCGCGCCGACAGCACGATGCCGGCGACGATCAGTGCGAACGCCACCGCGTGGAAGGGGCGCGGCGGCTCGCCCAGGAAGGCGGTCGACAGCAGGGCCGCGAACAGGGGGATCAGGTTGCTGAAGAAAGCCGCGACGTTCGGCCCCACCCGCTGCACCCCCACGGCAAAGAAGCCATAGGCCAGGATGGCCGGGCATACCGCCACGAAGAGCAGCGCAGCGGCCAGGGGCCAGCCCCACACCACGGCGGGCGCGCCCACGGCCCATTCCACCCCGGTGAAGGCGCCCGCCCACAGGCAGCCGAACACCATCTGCGCCTGCAGGAAGGCCGGCCAGTCCGCACGCAGGGCGGCGCTTTCCCGTGGCCGTGACAGCAGCCAGCTGTAGAACGACCAGGCGATGGTGGCCAGCACCATGAAGGCATCGCCCGGCACCAGGTGCAGGCTGCGCAGCGTGTGCCAGTCGCCGCGCGCCAGCACCACCAGCACGCCGGCCATGGAGAACAGGGCGCCCACCATCTGCAGCCGCGTCGGCGGCGTGCGGAAGAACAGCACGCCGATGAGCATCATCCACAGCGGCATGCTGGCGCCGACCAGGGTGGTGTTGATGGGCTGCGAGGTCTGCAGGGCCAGGTACTGCAGTGCGTTGTAGCAGCCCACGCCGAGCAGCCCCAGCACGGTGAAGCGCCGCCACAGCGGCCAGATCTCCGAGTCGCGCCGCAGCACCCGGGCGGTGAAGGGCAGCAGCAGCACCAGGGCGATGGCCCAGCGCAGCAGGTTGAAGGTCATCGGCGGGATGAGGTCGTGCACCATGCGCCCGACCACCGCGTTGCCGCCCCACAGCAGGGGCGGCACGAGCAGGAAGAACAGGGTAGAAGGTGTCAGGCGGGACTGCATCGGACGAATGTACCAAGCCCCCATGTGCCCCCAGGCCTGCGCGGCCTGGCGATACGTGGCACGATCCGGCGCCTTCCGATCACACGCAGCACACAGGAGCACACGCACATGGCCACAGCCGTCCGTATCGACCGCCAGGGCGGTCCCGAGGAAATGAAGCTCGTCGAGGTGGATGTCGGCGCGCCCGGCCCGGGCGAGATCCGCATCCGCCACAAGGCCATCGGCCTGAACTTCCTCGACGTCTACCAGCGCGGCGGGCTCTACCCCATGCCGGTGCCGCTGCAACTCGGCATGGAGGCCGCCGGCGTGGTCGAGGCGGTGGGCGAGGGGGTCACCCACCTGGTGCCGGGCGACCGTGCCGCCTATGCCTGCCACCCGCCGGGCGCCTACTGCGAGCTGCGGGTGATGCCGGCGCGCGATGTGTGCAGGCTGCCCGATGCCATCCCCTTCGACACCGCCGCGGCCATGATGCTCAAGGGCATGACGGCGCAGTACCTGCTGAAGAAGTCGCTGCCGGTGGAGGGCCTGCAGGCGGGCGACCATGTGCTGTTCCATGCCGCGGCCGGCGGTGTCGGCCTCATCGCCTGCCAGTGGGCGAAGGCCCTGGGCCTGCAGCTCATCGCCACCGCGGGTTCGGACGAGAAGTGTGCCCTGGCGCTGGCCAACGGCGCGGCCCATGCCATCAACTACCGCACGCAGGACTTCGCCGCCGAGGTGCAGAAAATCACCGCCGGGCAGGGCGTGAAGGTGGTGTACGACTCGGTGGGCAAGGACACATTCGAGGGATCGCTGGATTGCCTGCGCCCGTTCGG
>OUNM010678055.1_pt1 | contig 10429 bp, 6 predicted proteins | sample 1769961 | NCBI WGS metagenome assembly OUNM01 (sample SAMEA3914820, study PRJEB12502) | metagenome | biome: forest; material: soil | place: USA | collected 2012-03-12 | depth 0.3 m
ATTCGGGCTCGGGAAAGTCGCACCTGCTGCGCCGCCTGCTCGAAGGCAGCGCGCCGTGGGTGCAGCAGGTGATCGTCGATCCCGAAGGCGACTTCGTCACGCTGTCCGATCGCTACGGCCATGTCGTGGTCGATGGTGGCGCGCACAGCGAGAATGAGCTGAAGCGCCTCGCGCTGCGCATCCGCGAGCAGCGCGTCTCGGTGGTGCTGTCGCTCGAGAGCCTCGATGTCGAGGGCCAGATGCGCGCCGCGGCGACCTTCATCGGCACGCTGTTCGATGCGCCGCGCGAGCACTGGTTCCCCGCGCTGGTGGTGGTGGACGAGGCGCAGCTCTTCGCGCCTGCCGTCGCCGGTGAAGTGTCCGACGAGGTGCGCCGCCTGTCGCTCGGCGCGATGACCAACCTGATGTGCCGTGGCCGCAAGCGCGGCATGGCCGGCGTGATCGCCACGCAGCGCCTTGCCAAGCTCGCCAAGAATGTGGCGGCCGAAGCCTCCAACTTCTTGATGGGGCGCACCTTCCTCGACATCGACATGGCGCGCGCCGCCGATCTTCTCGGGCTGGAGCGGCGACAGGCCGAGCAGTTCCGCGATCTGGCGCGCGGGCATTTTATCGCCCTCGGACCGGCGGTGTCGCGCCGTCCGCTGCCAATCAAGATCGGCGCCGTTGAGACGTCCGCCCGCAGTGCTTCGCCCAAGCTGATGCCGCTTCCCAACGCGCCCGACGATGAAGCGCGCGCCGCCTTGTTCGAACGCCCGGCCGAGCTGGACCTGCCGCTCCCGGCCGCCCCGCCGCCTCCGCCGCGCCCGAGCATGGAGCAGCTCCTGCGCTCGATCGAGGCGCCGGCCGTCTCGCCGACGGATGAAGCCCGCAATCGCCCCGAGCCGACCGCCGAGGAGCGCGACGCCGTGGTCGCCGCCTGCCTCGCCGAGATTATCGCCGACGAGGGCGAGAGCTTCCGGCCGGCAGCCGTGTTGTTCCAGGATTTTGGCGTGCGCTGCCGGATGCGCGGCGTGTCCGACTCGGGACTCGACCTCGCGGCCTTCCGCACCCGCCTCTCGCTCGCCCGCGCCGGCCTTTATGCCGGGATCAACGAGGACGACCCGATGGCCGACGCCGCCCGCGAGGCGGAGCTGCTGCCCGAGGATGCGCGCGGCGTCTTCCTGCTGATCGCGCGCGCCGCGCTGGAGCGGGCGCCGTGCCCGTCCGATGCGGAGATCGCCCGCGTCTACGGCACGCACTCGACGGGCCGCGCTAAGCGGCTGCTCTCCTTCCTCGAAGGTCAGGGCGCAATCGTCATCCGCATCGATCTGCGCGGCGGGCGGGCGATCGCGCTGCCCACGCTCGGCTGGACCACCGCCATCTCCGAGCGCGCGCCGACGGATGCCTGATCGGGGATCAGTCGAGCTTGCCGCACTCCGGCAGCTTCAGCTCCTTGAGATCGGCGCATTTGCGCACCTGCACGCTGGCGTCGGGGCCCGCAAAGACGGCATAGTCGCCGCCCGGCGTGCAGCGCGCCACCCACATGCCGAGATTGCCGTGGGGCCCGCGATAGGCGCTCTTGCTGAGCCGGCCGCAGCGCTGGTCATTGTCGGTGATCGCCCGGCGCAGCGCGCCGTTGCGGTCCGCCAGCCCGAGTTTCATCATCTTCTGGTTGAACGGATTGGCCCAGTAGGGCGTCGCCGCCAGCGTCGGCGCGCTCAGCATCAGGGCGAACAATCCAGCCGTCAGAGCGCGCATTTCTTCCCTCTCCATTCAGGCGAACCAGCCCATTGCGAACCCGAGGCACGGTTCAGGCGTTCGTTCGCGCAATAGGCCATATCCATCAGGAGGCAACGCACATGAACAAGGATCAGATCGAAGGCACCGCCAAAAAAGCCGTCGGCGTCGCGCAGGAGGCGATCGGCAAGGTCGCCAATGACGAGCAGCTCGAAGCGCGCGGCGTGCTCAACCAGGCCGTAGGCACCGTGCAGGACGGTTATGGCAAGGTCCGCGACAAGGTGCGCGACCTGATCGACGATGCTCCCGCCACCGCACGCGAGGCGGTCGATACCGGCCGCGACTATGTGCGCCGCGGTTCCTTCGCGGTGTCGCGCACGATGGGCGACAACACGGCGCTGGTGCTGCTCGCCGCCGGTGCGGCGGGTGCGGCGCTCGGCTGGTTCGCGTTCAAGCGTCGCGGGAAGGCCAAGACCGAGAAGTGAGCGGCGCGGCGCGGATGGCGATCAAGGTCGCCAGCTACAATATCCGCAAGGCCATCGGCACGGACCGGCAGCGCCGCCCCGAGCGCATCCTGTCCGTGCTGGCCGAACTCGATGCCGACATTGTGTGCCTCCAGGAGGCGGATCGGCGCACCGGCTCGCGGCTGAGTGCGATCCCCTTCGACCTGCTCGCCCATCATTCCGACTATCGTCCCGTGCCCTACGAAATCCGCCCCGGCGGCATGGGTTGGCACGGCAACGCGATCCTGATCCGGCGCGACGCCGAAATCCTCGACCATCGCCCGCTCCACTTACCCGTGCTGGAGCCGCGCGGGGCGGTGATGGCGGACATTGCGGTCCGGGGCCATGCGCTGCGCGTGGTGGGGATGCATCTCGACCTGTCAGGCCTGTGGCGGCGCAAGCAGGCGCGCTCGGTGATTCGGCATGTCGAGGCGTGCGACGACCATCTCCCCGCCGTCCTGATGGGCGATCTCAACGAGTGGAGCCTCGCGGGCGGCTGCCTTAAGGACTTCATGGGGCATTTCACCTTCGCGCCCACCGCGCCGAGCTTCCACGCCCGCCGCCCGATCGCGCGGCTCGACCGGATCATGACCACTCCCGATCTGGCGGTGGTAGACGCCGGGACGCACCGCTCGCCGCTTGCCATGCGAGCGTCGGACCACCTCCCGATCTGGGCGACGATCTGGCCGCGCTAACGCTTCCGTCAGTAGTGCTTGGAGTAACGCAGCGTCACCGCCGGCCCCGTCGCGCCTCCCGCCTGGCTCAGCAGGCTCAGCGCGCGGGAGAGCGCGATGGTGAGCTGAGTCTGGGTGAAGCCCTTGGTGTCGGTGATAACCTCGACATAGATGTTGTTGGAGATGTACTTGCCCGCCGCGAGCGAGGTGCCGCGCCCGGCCGTATCATCCGCGCCCAGCACACGAAGACGATCCAGCCCCGACGCCCCGCGTAGCTTGCCGAGCGGGTTCACGCCGCCCCCCGATCCGCGCAGCGAGTTAAGCGCCGCCGCGAGCTGCAAAGCCTGCATGGGCGTCAGCGACGTTACCGACGAGCCGAACAGCAGCCGCGACAGCACCTCGTCTTGCGGCAACGCGGGCGTGGAGGTGAAGCTGATCTGCGGCTTCGTGGCGGTGCCGCCGATGTTGATCGTGGCTGTGACGCCCTCGACCGAGGTGTCGGCGGTGATGCCCAGATCGGGATCGAGCAGCGGCCCAGTGAACTCGACCGTGCTGCTGTTCTCCAGCTCCAGCCGCCGCCCGGCGAAGCTGTAAGTGCCGCGCACCACCTGAAGCCGTCCGACGACGTTCGGCGCGCCGGTGGTGCCGCCGATCCGCATCTTGGTGCTCCACTCGGACTCGAGGCCCATGCCCGACACATAGATGCGGTTGTCAGCGCGGACGCGGATGTTGAGCTTCCAGTTGCTCGGCGCGGGGCCGGAGGATGGGCCTGCCTGCGGTGGCGGCGCGCCCTTGCGGCGAACGCCGGTCAGGTCGCTCACCTGCGCGGCGTCGTTGCGGATGATCTGGTAGCGCGCGTTCTGGATATTGAGGTCACCCGTGATGAGCCCGCCCGCTGCCTTGGAATTGGTGACGGAGACGGTGCCCGACACGGTCGCTCCGATCGCGTCGGAATGAGCGAGCTGGGCATGGTCAAGCGTCGCGGTCACATCGATTGGGAAGCCGCCCTCCGCATCAATGCCGACCGTACCCGACGCCTGGATTGTCCCAGACCCCGCCTTCCCGGTGAAGCGGTTGAGCTGGAATTGCGTGCTCGTGAAGCGCCCGTCGAGGGCGATGCCGGTGATCGTCGTGCCCGTCGATTCATTCTCGTAGCGGAGCTGGCTGGCGCGGACGACGCCGGTCACCTGTGGCGCATCAACGCGGCCCGAGAAGTCAGCCCCGACGGCGATCGGCCCGGCGACGGTCTGCCCACCAATCCCGGTCAGCGTCCACAGCACTTCAGCCGGGCCGTTGTAGCGGATGCCACCGGAAAGCGAAGCCTTCATCAGCCCCGCGAACCCCGCGCCATGCGGCGCCGCGACATGCGCCTGTATCCGGCCAATGCTCGCGCCGCCGCGCCGAATCAGGGCATTGAAGGCGCCGCCACCCTCGCCCAGCGTGCCGAGCATGGCGATGTCTACCGGATCGGAGACGACGAGCGCGCCGGTCCGCCGGAAATTGGCGATATCGATCCGTGCCCGTCCCTCGGGGATGGCCGATCCATGGAGGGCGAGATCCACCGTGCCCGTCGCTTGCCCGCTCACACCCAGCCACGGCGCGAAGGCCTGCGCGATGCCGATGTCGATGCCGTTCAGCTTGGCGTGCGCGGTGCTGGTGGCGCCATAGCGGCCGGTCAGCTCGACATTGCCCTGCGGCAACACAATGGTCGCTGGCTGGAGCAGATAGTCATGCCCCTGAAGCAGCACGATCGCAGGCTGGGCGAGGCGGAAGGCGATGCCGTTGGCCGAGCCCTTGAGGTTGGCGAGGATGCGCCCGGGCGTGAAAGCGGCCTGCGCCGAGAGGTCGAACGGCACCCCGCTAGAACCCGCGAGGATCAGGCCCATGCGCCCGCGCCCGGCCGTGTAGTCGATCGTCGCACGCGCCGAACGGACGAGCAGCGCGCCCGTCCGGACATCGACGAGCGCCGCCGACCCGTTGAAGGACAGCCCCTCCTTCCGCATCACCAGCGCGCCGCGGACCAGCCCGGAGCCGATGGTGATCGGCGGTGTGCCGGGCAGCTTTGCGCCGTTGGCCGTGATGTTGAGGTCGGCCTTCTGCTCCACCCCCGCCGCCGCGAGCTGGACCTGCCCGCCGAGGCCCGAGCCTGACACATGCAGGGTGCCGGCGAACGGCCCGCTCGCGGACTGGACGACGCGGCCCTGCACGCCGACCCCGGCGACGAGGATCTGGTGAATGTCCACCGCCAGCGGCCCCTTGCCGTTGCGGACCAGCACGTCGGCGGTGAAGGGGCCGTAGTTGGAGCCACCCTTGGCCTTCACCTGATAGCCCGCCTGCACGCCCGTCAGCACCGCCTCCAGATCGACCAGCCCGACGCCCACGCCGGGGCGCGGCGCCTTCAGCACCACCACCGGCTTGGCGAGGCTGCCGGTCGCGACGAGGCTCGCCGGACCATAGGTGCGCGACCAGGCCGTGGCCCGGAAACGGAGCGCGCCGTTACCGAGATTATAGGTCCCCTCGCCGCTCAGGATGCGCAGGTCGGGCGCGTTCATGCGGAGGTTGGAGAGCGTCGCGCCGGCCTTCGGATCATAGCCGACATCGGCCGTCGCCACCGCATTGCCACCGAGCTGGGTGGCAATGCTGGCATTGGTAATCCGCTTGGTCTCGACGCGGACATGGCCCTTGATGGCGAAGCCGTTGGCCACGCCGGGCACCAGCTTGGCGTCGGTGACAAGGTTGATCCGGCCGAGGCCGTTCACGTCATAGTCGTTCACCCGGCCCTTGAGCGCGCCGGTATATTTGCCCGTCGTCGTATCGGCGAGGATCAGGGCGGTCGCGTCGATCCTATTCGAACGCAGGTGGAGATTGTCGGAGAAGACCTGGCCCTTGGCGTAAGCGATGTCGCCATCCACCCGGAGGCCCGTGACGAGCCCGCCCGCCGCCGCATTGAGCCCCGTCACCTGCCGCGCGGAGGCGTGGACGGGGACGATGATCTTGTCGGCGCTGATGGTCGCGTTGCCTTGCGCCATCAGCCCCACGACGCCCGTGGTGCCGAAGGCGATGGCGTCAGCGGAAGCCTTGTAGGCGATGGTCGGCTTCAGGAAGGCGCCGTCCAGCACCGCCGAGATCGCGACGTTGCGGCCCGTCAGGTTGGGCGCGATCAGGCCGGGCGTCAGGAGCCGCGCATCGAGACGGACATTGCCGAAGCGGCTGGCCGCAAAGTCGAACAGCCCCTGCGCCCGCGCCGTGAAGGCGGCGGAGGAGAGCTGGACCTGCGTGTCGGCCTTGCGCTCATCGAGCGTCGCGGCCGCGTCAATGTGGACGGCGGGCGAGGTCAGCCGCGCACCCGCGCCGGTCAGCATGATCGCAGGCCGCACATCGCCCAGCGCGCGGAAGCGGCCGCTCTGGCCCGTCAGGGCGACATCCATCAGCGGCTGCCCACCCAGCACCGCCTGCGCGCGGCCCTTCCAGAGCATCCAGTCACCCTGCCCGCTGATGGTCAGGTCCAGCGGACGATTGAGCTTGGCATAGCTGTCGACCAGCCCGCCTGCAGGCGCCGCCAACTTCACATCGACCAACAGCCGGTCCTTGTCCGGCACGGCGTCGATGTGGAGGCGAAGCCGATCGCCGCCCGCCACGCCCGGCCCGGTCAGCGCATCGGCGTTGACCGCGAGCTGGGCGCGCCGGTCCGCGATCACGGCGGCGCCGTCGATGCGGACAATGTGGCGACGCCCCGTCACCGGCGGCTCCAAGAGGAAGCGGTCGATGTGCAGATGGCCGAGCGTCAGGTCGATATCGGGGATGGTCGGCGCGTTGGGCTCGCTCGGCACGGGCTTGAGTGCCGGGTTGCGGAGCATCCTTACGTCGCCCGCTGTCACCCTATCGAGATCGATCTTCGAGCGCAGATAAGCGAAGGGATGCCAGTCGATCGCAACCTCTGGCGAGGTCAGGAACACGCCGTTCTGATCACGCACCTCCAGCCCGCGGAGGATCATGTGGCTGTAGATCGAGCCCTCGATCTGCCGCACGTGGATCTTGATGCCCGATTGCGTCGTGTAGCCCGCGAGCTGGCCCGCGATGAAGCGCTTGCCCGGCCCCGTGTTGAACCCTGCGATCAGCGCGAGCAGCAGGGCGGCCAGCCCCGCCGCCACGATCGCCGCCCACTTCGCGATCCGAGCCCAGAGCGGTCGACGCTCGACCACCACGACGGTTTTCGCCTCTTCCGCCATCAGAAGGCCTGCCCGATGGAGATATAGAGCGCGATCTTGGACTCTCCCGGCTGCCGGTTGATCGGCGTTGCGACGTCCACGCGCAGCGGGCCGAAATTGGTGTAGTAGCGCCCGCCAAGCCCCGCGCCGTAGCGCAGGTGGCTGATGCCGGGCGTGGAGGTCTGCCCCAGCCGGCCGGCGTCGAAGAAGGGCACGATACCGAAATTGCCGAAGCGGTAGCGCGCCTCGATCGCCAGCTCCGTCGAGGAGAGGCCGCCGGTCGGGTTGTTCTGTGCGTCCTTGGGGCCGAGCTCCTGATAGCCGAAGCCACGCACCGATCCGCCGCCACCCACATAGATGCGCCGCGACGGCGCGATGTCGTCGAGGCTCGCGCCCTGGATTGAGCTCATCAGCGCACGCCCCGCCAGCACGATCGACTTGCCGATGGGGAAATAACCCGTCGCCTGCCCCGTCATCCGCGCATAGCCCTTGAAGCCCTTGCGGATTGACGCCTCGGGGCTCACGCGCGCCAGCAGGCGATAGCCCTTGGTGGGATTCAGCAGGTCGTCGGAGCGGTCGTAGAGCACCTGCCCCGGCAGCGCCGCGATCAGATAGTTGCGGCGGGGGCGGTCGCCCGTCGCGTCCAGCGCCGCGCCCTTTTCGTTGGTGCCGATCACCTGAGCGCCGACCGTCCAGGTCCAGCGCTTCTGCCAGATCGGTGTGCTCTGCCGCGACCAGTTGACCCCGACATTCAGCGTCTTGGCGTTGTAGGCGTCGTAGTTGGAATGATCGAATCCGCCGGAGATGGCGAAGGTCCGGTCGCGCTGGCCCGCGTTGGAGCGCGCGAAGGAGGCGTTCAGCCCCTGCTCCAGCGTGCCGCCGATAAGCCCAATGGTGAGCGCGCCTTCGGGGGCCCAGATGTTGCGGTGGGTCCAGCTCACCTCGCCCTTGATGCCCTCGCCCGTGCCATAGCCCGCCGAGCCCGAGAGCGTCCGCCACGGCCCCTTGCGCTGCGTCACCATCAGGTCGACGATCTCGCTGCCGTCCGCAGTCTGCGTGTGCGTGTCGACCGGCTCGACCGCGACGGTCGAGAAGATGCCCGTCGCCACCAGCGCCTGCCGGAGATCGTCGGCCTTGCGGCTGTCGTAGAGATCGCCCCGCTTGAAGCGCGGGAAGACGTTGAGATGCTCGATCGAGAACATCGTCTTCGGATCGACGGGCTTCTGCGGCTTCTGCGGCTTGGCCTTCTTGCCCTTCTTCCTCGGGGCGAGGCCGCCGGTGCCCTTGGCGATCGTCGTCTGGAGGCCCCCGAAGGTGGAGCGCGGACCGGAATCGAGGGGCAGGCTGTAGTCCCCGGTATGGCTCGCATCGTCGAGCAGGATGTCGCGCTGGCCGACCTTGGCGAAGGGATAGCCCTGCTGCGGCAGGGCGAGCGCGACCTGCGCCTCGCCGCCCTCGACCTGCACCGAGCGGATCGGCGCCCCCGTCTTGAGCGGCAGCGCCGTGCGCGCGATCGCGGTCGGCTCGGGCGGTGCGCCCGTCACGCCGATCTGGCCGAAGGCATAGCGCGGCCCCGGCGTCACGCTGATCGTCGCCGCCACGATGCCCGCCTGCCCCGGCACGGGCGTCACGGTCGAGGAAGCCACGCCGTCATAATAGCCCTCGGAGCGCAGCAGCCGCTCGGCCAGCGCCACGTCGTCGCGCGCGCGCGCCTGCACCTGCGCGCTGTTGGCGGCCTTGTGCTTGCCCGTCTCGAGTTCGGAGACGCTGCGGAACTCGTCTTCCAGCCCCAGCTTGGAGAGGCCCTCCACCTTCACCGTGTAGCGGATGCGCGCCTCCTCGGCGGAGGGGACCTTGGACTTGCCGAGATCGGGCGTCGGATCGAAGCCGGCGAGCGGTGGCAGCGGCTGCGAGAGGTCATTCTCCTCGCCAACAGGCGGCGGGGCGACCGAAGGCTCGGCGGAGGGCGCGGCAGGCGCGGGCGGTGGCGCCACGCTGTCGAGCGGCGGCAGCGCGGCATCGAAGGCGGCGTCCCCGGCCGGATCGACCGCCTGAGTCGGTGCCGTGTCGGAGGCAACGGGCGGCTGGGTCCAGCCCGGCGTCGCCGTCGCGAGCGCGAAAACCAGCGCGATCAATCGGTACGGACCACGGGCGGGCCTACGAGGCCATGCTCGGTCCGTCCACGCTGATCCCACTCCAACCCCCTCAAAACGCCTCGCAACCAGCGGGCCTCTCGGCAAACGCGAGATTTTCACCCCGGTTCCAGCGCCGATGCGCCGCCCGTAGCCAAAAAGGAAACTCATCCAAAGCCTTGCACGACGGGCCGCAACGAAAGCCGGATCAGCCGGCGGCCTTGGCCTCGTCGTCCGGCTTGGCGGGCGCCGCCGCCGCGCGACTCCGCTCGGCCTCGCGCCACAGCAGCACGCCGCCCGCCGCCACCAGCGCGAACCCGATCGGCCGCCGCCCGCGTGTCAGCATCAGCGAAGCGCCGGTCGTCAGCAGCGCGGTGCTGACCGTACCGGCCGGCATCACGCCCGCGCGCCGCTGGGCCGCCCCGATCAGCACCGACTTGGCAAGCGTGCGCAGCATCGTCCTTCTCCCCTTGGCGGAACCCATCGGCCGCCCTCCGGCTTCGTGCAAGGCTTGCGTCCGGTGGACAGTTAGGCGCAATAGGATTCTCAGAGGAAGCTGTCCGACCATGCATACCGCCGTCCTCCATTATCTCGACCCGTTCGTCGAAAAGATCGAAACGCGCGACCGCCTGACCGCGGACGAGAAGGAGGCGCTCTACGCCCTCCCCCAGAAGATGGTGCGCACCGCTGCGCGCACCCGGATCGTCGAGGAAGGCGAGCGGCCGACTCATAGCTGCATGGTGCTGGAGGGCATCGTCTATCGCTCCAAGCTGACGGCCAGCGGGCAGCGCCAGATCATGTCCTTCCATATCCCCGGCGACATGGTCGATCTGCACACGATCCTCTTCAAGGTGGCGGACCACACCATCGAGACGGTGCGCAGCGCCGCCGTCGTGCTGGTGCCGCACGACGCCATCCTGAGGGCGGCGGAGGAGTATCCCGCGCTCGCCCGCGCCTTCTGGTACGACACGCTGCTCGATACCTCGATCCAGCGCGAGGCGCTGCTCAACGTCGGAAGGCGGGATGCACGCACCCGCACGGCGCATCTGCTCTGCGAGCTGGCGGTGCGGCTGAAGCGCATGGGCCTCGTCAACGGAGGCAGCTTCGACCTGCCGCTGACCCAGACCGATCTCGCCGACGCGCTGGGGGTGACGTCGATCCACATGAACCGGGTGCTCGCGCGCTTCCGCAAGGAA